>Ga0137378_10006615_pt1 | contig 10048 bp, 5 predicted proteins | sample SagtaG_21_FD_104813 | JGI IMG/M metagenome (GOLD analysis project Ga0137378, IMG submission 104813) | Vadose zone soil microbial communities from Sagehorn Ranch, Mendocino, California, USA - Sage2_L_60_16 metaG | ecosystem: Environmental > Terrestrial > Soil > Vadose zone | place: USA...
GGTCACGGTTGAGTCAAGGGGCTTTCAGAAGTCTGTAACCAACACCGTCACGCTCACCGTCGATCAAAAGGTACGCATCGACGTGTCGCTCAAGCCGGGTGCGGTGACCGAGACACTGGAGATTACAGCGCAGGCAGTAACACTCGACACCGATAGCGCCGCTCTGTCTCAGTTAGTAAGTCAGCAGCAGGTGGAAGAGCTTCCGCTGAACGGACGCAACTTCATGCAGTTGCTTCTGATCGGCGCCGGGGCGGTGACTGTCGGCGGCGAGCAGGGCACGATGCGCCAGGGCGAAGGCGACGCCATCAGCGTCAACGGCGGGCGGCCTGAAGGCAACAGCTACACCCTTGACGGACTCGTCAATACCGATCCGGCCCTGGTGACTCCGGCCGTAATTCTGTCGCAGGATGCGATTCAGGAATTCAAAGTGGAGAGCGGCAACTATCCGGCCGAATACGGATTTTCAGCGAGCCAGATCAACATTGTCAGCAAGGGCGGTTCCAATAAATTGCATGGGGCGTTTTTCGAAGACAACCGCAACGATGCATACGACGCGTTGCCGTTCCCTACGATCAACCAATTTGTCCAGGGTGGGAAAAAGACCTTGAATCCGCTCCTGCGTCAGAACCAGTTCGGGTTGGTCATGTCCGGGCCGGTCTTCATTCCCAAACTCTACGACGGACGGAACAGGACATTCTGGATGGCCAACTACGAGGGCTGGCGCATTAATAATGGCGGCATCGCGGTTGAGAACGTCCCCAACCCGGCCGTCCTGCAGGGTGATTTCTCGGCGGAATCCTATGCGGCTATAGCCGGGCTGCCGGGCGGTCCATTGCCGGCCTACGGAACAGCCGACTGCTCGACGCTGCTCGACAACAGCCGCAATTGCATGCCAGTCGATCCGCTCACCGGGCAGCCTTTCCCTGGAAATGTAATCCCAGCGAGCCGCTTCACGAGCCGGATCGGGCAGGCCGCGGTCAAGCACAGCTTTTGGGCAACTCCCACAGTCGCGAACCAACCTGAAGGCATCTCCAACTTCACCAAGGGCTTCGCTGGAGCACTGAGCACCAACCAGCAGACTTACCGGGGAGACCAGAGCCTTGGGAAACTGGGTTCAGTCTTCGGTCGCTTCACCTATTCCAAATACATTAACCACTCGCTGTATAACTCCGGATCCATCGACTATGGGATTGAATCCTATTTTGAAAACCAGAAAGCCTGGGCGGTGTCGCATACCATCAACATCGGCCAGAAAAACGTAAACAATTTCCGCTTCGGCTACCTTGACGCCCTTGCTCCCGAGAGCTCGCAGACTCCACCCTCTTCCTTGGCCGGCGAGTTGGCCGAAACCGGCGTCTTCACAAAATTCGGGCCACTGCAAGAGACATGGCCCAATGTGGCTTTGACCTCTTATGCCAGCGGGGGCGGCCCGGTTAACTCATATAGCGGCTCCGACAGCCCGGCGTGGGAATGGGCTGATTCGTTCACGTCGGTTCACGGACGTCATACTCTTGGATTTGGCCTCGACTACCGCACGTACACGTTGACCCGCAACCTGGACGACGACTTTTACGGCACGTGGCAGTTTGGAGCGGCGACCGTCAGGAACAACTCTGCTGGCGGTAGTTGCCCCAACACCCCCGTTTCGTTTAATGGGGGGATGGCGGCACTGTGCGGAACTGGCAATGCCATAGCGGACATGATGTTGGGGTACTACTCAAATGTAGCTGGATTTGTGCCCGGTCCGTTGAGCCCAACCACAGAGGCCGGCAACCCTCAAACGCACATTTTCAAGTATCTTGCGCCGTACGCTGAGGATGACTGGAAGGTGACTCCAAAGCTGACGGTAAGCATGGGCTTGCGCTGGGACTTCCGCGCTGCGACCACTGAAAAGCAGAACCACTTCTTCTGGCTCGATACCAAAAACGCCAACGGCGGCCTCTGCTTCGCCGATCCGAAGCTGAGCACTAATGGGGTCGCACCTGGTGGGCCAGCAGATGGGACCGATCCGGTTCTGAGGTATTGCGGTTCTGACCCTCATCCAGGCTCCAAGACACCCTTTGCGCCGAGGTTGGGCTTGAATTACCGCCTCACCGACAAGACGGTGCTGCGCGGCGGATACGGGATCTTCTACGACTCCTATGAAGGGCGTGAGATCGATGACTCGGCGGATATCTATCCCTACAGCATCCGCAACAATCTCAACCCAACCGCTGATCCAACTCTGCCTAAGCTCAGCAACCAGTTATTCCCCGTCTACAGCTCTCTCAAGAGATTCCCGCTATCGACGCTGTCGTTCATCGCAGTGATCGAATCGGAGAATCCTCTTAATCCATACGTCCAGTCCTGGACGGCTTCGGTGGAGCGGGAAATCGCCAGGAATACCACGCTCGAAGTGAACTACATCGGAACCCACTCCGTCCACCTGCTGAATCGGCGCAATATCGCGCAACCCTATGCACTTTCGACAGCCGACCAGCCGTTTTGCCAACAAAAGGATTCGATCGGCAACTACGTCAATCTTGGCAAGTCACCGTGTGCACCGCACGTTGCCGATGCAAGCGGCAACTTCCCTCGGTTGCCTTACAAGAACTTCACCAACTTCTACATCGACAGCGACTTCCACGGCTACTCCCACTACAACGCGATGAACGTGAAGTTCGAACGTCGTGCAGGCGACATGGCCATAACCTCCGTCTATACCTGGGCTAACAGCAAAGATGACAAATCGGCGACCGCCGGAGTGGGCGCCAGCGGCACCGGCTTCCAGGGCTTCATGGACAACCACAATACGAATCTCGATTACGGACCATCGGATTTCGACGTCGACCAGCGGTTCGTCTCGAGCTTCGTTTACAACCTGCCCATTGGCCGCGGTAAGAAGATTGCATCGAGCGCCGGTCGGGTAGCCGAACTGGCGGTCGGCGGCTGGGAACTTACCGGTATCGCCACGTTCCAGACCGGGTTCCCATACAGCGTGTCTTCCAACGATATCGGCAGTGTGCAGGCCACAGTCGCACCTCGGCCAAACAAGGTGGCGGGCTGCAATCCGACAGCTCATCTGACTGGGCAATTCCAGCGCCTGAACATTGCGTGCTTCACTCAACAACTACCCGGCACATTCGGGAACACAACCCGCAACTTCCTGCGTCAGCCTGGTATCAACAATTGGGACATGGGTTTCGCGAAGAACTTCCACTTCACCGAAAGCCTCAACTTCAAACTGACCGTGGACACCTTCAATACCTTTAACCATCACCAATATGCGGGTGACGTGGGCGGCCTTGTTGTGGGAGGATCGGGCGGCAACAATGTCGTACATAACAGCGTGAATGACTCGGCAGCAATTGCGGGAAGGATTGACGGGGCGTCATCGCCCCGCATCATTCAACTAGGCGGAAAACTTACTTTCTAACCTGCCTGCGGCTGCGCTACATTGACTCCGCCACGCCTCAAGCGTGGCGGAGTGTTCTATGTCGGAGATGCTCTCATACAATGAAGTCGATGCAATCGAAACTCATCTGCGCGCTCGCATTGGCCTGTTCCCTCTCATTGGCGCCGGCTCCCTATGTTAATGCTCAGGACGACGTTGAGAGATATGCCGCGGCCGGTCAAAGGGCTTTGGCCGCCGGCCAGTATGCCGATGCCCGCAGTAACTTCGAGCGACTAACTAAGCTCGAGCCCGATATGGCTGAGGCGCATGCCACTCTCGCGATCATCTATTTCAAACTTCGCCAGTATGACCTGGCAGTCCAGCAAGTCCGCACCGCGCAGCGGCTCAAGCCGGACCTGCCCAAACTCGACAGCCTTCTTGGACTCTCCCTGTCAGAACTTGGCCGCTTCCCTGAGGCTCTCCCGCATTTGGAAGAAGGGTTCAAGCAGACAACTGATCAGGAGATGCGGCGCATGTGCGGCTTGCAACTGCTGCGCGCATATACGGGACTCGAGCGTGATTCCGATGCAGTAGAAACATCCTTGGCTCTCAACAAGCTTTTTCCGGACGATCCTGAAGTCCTCTACCACACTGGACGAATCTACGGGAACTTCGCATACGTGATCATGGAGAAGCTCCATGACAAGGCGCCCAACTCAATCTGGATGTTGCAGGCTCAAGGCGAAGCCAACGAGAGCCAGAAAGACTATGAGTCCGCCATCATTGCGTTCAATCACGTCCTGGCTCTCGATCCTCGTCGCCCCGGCATTCACTACCGTTTGGGGCGCGTCTATTCCTCGCGTTTTCGAAGCTCGGCCAGGCCACAAGATCGCGAAGCGGCAAAACGCGAGTTTCTGTCGGAGTTGGAAGTTGACTCCAGCAATGGCAATGCGCGCTATGAATTGGCCCAGATGGCCGCCGCAGATAACAATCTCGACGAAGCGCGGAAACAGTTTGAAGACCTGTTGACGCAGTTCCCTGACTTCGAACAGGCACTGGTCGGCCTGGGCGGCCTTCATCTTCAAAACAAGGCGCCGGCGCAGGCAGTGCCTCCCCTGCAGCGCGCAACGGAGCTGGATCCTAAAGACGAAGTCGCCTGGTATCGGCTCGCACAGGCCGAGCGGGGCGCTGGAAACAGGGAAGCTGCACGGAAGGCCCTCGAAACTTTTCGTAATCTTCATTCGGCGTCAAGCCAGAATTCAAAACCGCCCACGGCCGATGAGGTGACGCCGCAGCAACTAGATTCAGACTTGCAACCCTGACGCCGCGAAGAAATACTTCAAGCGCAATGTGGATACGTTGGACCCATTCAATCGCCAGTAACATGCCCGTCACGTGGCGGCCTGATCTTCGGCGGCTCAGGAGGTGGGTCTGCGATCGACAGTGGAATCGGCAGTGCAACTCCGGCTACATCACGTCGTCTTCCTCGGCTCGCATCATTCAACTCAACGGGCAAACTCACCCTCTAGGTGACTATCTGGCTTCTCCTCCACTCCACCACGCCATCGGGACGTGGCGGAATTTTCTCAGTCGGGGATACACTCTCACAATGGTGCTCAACAAATCGCATTTGGTGTGGATCCTCGCATCCTCGATTTGTCTCCCCTTCGCGCCACCGGTCCGGGCAATGGGCCAGAGCGAATCGCAACGCTATGCGGAGTCGGGACAAAGAGCCCTGGCCCAGGGCCAGTACGTCGAGGCTCGCAGCAACTTCGAACAACTCGCAAAGCTCCAACCTGGCATCGCGGAAGTGCATGCAACCCTGGCCGTGATCGACTTCAAATTGCGCGAATACGAAAGTGCAATCAGCGAAGTTCGCAAGGCGCAACGGCTCAATCCAAATCTTCCCAGGCTCAACAGCTTATTGGGCCTTTCGCTTGCGGAACTGGGCCAATTCTCCGAGGCATTACCTCGTCTGGGCAAGGGATTTAAGTATGCGCCGGAACCTGAAGTGAGACGGATGTGCGGGCTTCAGTTACTGCGTGCCTACTCAGGGCTCGGTCGGGACGCTGACGCGGTGGCGACCTCTTTGGAACTCAACAAGCTTTATCCCAACGATCCCGAAGTGCTTTACCACACCGGTCGTATCTACGGAAACTATGCCTACGTCGTGATGGAGAAGCTTCATGACAAGGCGCCGAACTCCGTCTGGATGCTGCAAGCTCAAGGTGAGGCGAACGAGAGCCAAAAGGATTACGATTCCGCCATCATCGCCTTCAACCATCTCCTCACGCTCGATCCAGAGCGCCCGGGAATTCATTACCGACTGGGACGCATTTACCTATCGCGTTTTCGACAATCGCGCAAACCTGACGATCACGACTCGGCGAAACGCGCGTTTCTTGCCGAATTGAATGTCGATCCGGACAATGGGAACGCTTCCTATGAATTAGCGCAATTGAGTGCCGACGATAATGATGTCGAACAAGCTCGACGCCAGTTTGAAGCTGTGGTCGCGCGCTTCCCTGACTTCGAGCTGGCTTTGGTTGGCTTGGGCGGGGTTTACCTGCAGAGCAAGATGGAAGACAAGGCCGTGGCTCCGTTAACGCGCGCCACCAAACTCGAAGCTACCGACGAAGTCGCGTGGTACCGGCTCGCACAGGCGGAACGTGCCGCCGGCAATCGCGATGCTGCGCAGAAGGCGCTTGCGACCTTTCGCACGTTGCACGCGTCCAGCAGTTCCGCGAACAAGCCACCGGTCGCCGAAGAAGTGACGCAGCAGCAGCTTGGTCCGGGCGCCCAGCCCTGATGTGCATCCAGGCCGAAGGAGGACAACACCATGCAGCGCGTAGCATTTCTATTGCACCTCAAGGAAGGTATGGGTCCCGCCTACGACAGGGACCACGCCGCTGTGTGGCAGGAGATGCTTGACCTGCTCAAGCGATCCGGCATATCGGAATATTCCATCTTTCGCCGCGACGAGTTGCTCTTTCTCTACATGCATATTGAAGGAGATTTCGATTCGATGTGGGACAAGATCGATCAGGATCCTGTCAACCGTCGGTGGCAGCAAGCGATGGGCGCGTATTTTGTCCCCGATCATGGCGCGCGCGAGGGGGAGCGATTCCCAATGCTGAAGGAAGTGTTTTACCTGCCGTAACGCGAGGGTCTAGCAAACCCGGACGAACGGAATCTCCAGCAGCCGCGCCAGCTTGTCCAGTTTTCCCGATTGATGGCCGATTCCGATTGCACAATGGTGCGCGGGTCCCTGCGCGTTCCAGGCCTCGACAAAGCCTCGTGCGCCAAGGTGAAAGCGATAATGACTGTTGGTGTTGCCAATGCGCAGCACTTCTCCGGGCACGCATTCTCCCTCGGCTGCCAGCAATTTGAAACCATGCACTGGATCTTCCACCACGGATAGCAGAGTGACGGGCCCGTGCCTGACGCTCATCTCCACCGAGAGGCCGCGTCCCACTTTGCCGTGATACACCGCGAGCGGCCTTACCTTAGTTTTCCTCTGCGCGATGGCGAAGTGGCCGGGCCCATCATGCCCCATCAGAACGTGATCAGCATTTAAGTCAAGCGCGTAATATTCGGTGAACGATCCGCCTGCACCCAGGCTATCCATAATCTTCATTGCGAGCGCGTTCTTCACTTCATACTCGCCCGCGACTGGAATGCCGCGGGCCGTGAGCAGAGAAGTTCCAAGAATGATGGAACTCATGGTGTCTTCGTTGGCAGGCACACCGGTGCCCATGTAGTAGTAGGCCAGAGATTGCAGGTCGTGCGCGTCGGCAAAGCGATCGAGAGCCACCGAGGTACGTGCGGCGCGCGCCAGTTCCTCGTCAGCACAATCCGGTTGAACATCGAAGTGAGTCCGAAAATCCTCGACTCGCGCGGCGATATCGGCCTCGCTCACTTGTCCGCGAAGGCCGCTCAATTCATCGACTTCAAGCTGTTCAACATGGCTGCCAAACGTAATCGACACCTGCGTGACATCCGTGATGATGTCGAGCATGCCGCTGTAATAATGACCGAGCAGCCCCAGACGATTTTCGGCGAGGTCCTTCTTGGTGCGGGCTGCTGCGATCCACTCCTCGATTTCAGCCCAGACCGCGTCTTCGCCAAGCACCCCGGTTACCTGGTGAAATGGAAGCTTGGCGCGTGCGAGCACATTGGAGATTTCAGGTACCGGGCAGGGGGAACAATACGCCAGCCATTCTCCGGTCATTGTTGTTCTGTCCGGCAGCCGATTGAAAGCCTCATAGTCGATGGCAGCCTGCGGTTGCAGGTTCAGTACCAATACCGGCACTTTGGCGCGCTGTATCATCGGCAGCACAGTGCTCGAGAGCGCGTAGGTAGTCACGTAGATCACCAGCAGGTCGACATCGGCGCGACGACAGGCCTGTCCCGCCTCACGTCCGTATTGGGGAGTATCGACCATGCCGAGGTACTCCACAACCGCACCGGCACCGTCCAAGCGCGCACCGGCTTCGCGAACATAGTTTTCAAGGCGTGCGCGCAGGCCCTCGAACTGAGGCCAGTATGCATCGAGTCCGATGCCGCACAATCCCACCCGCAAAGCGTTCGCCATGAGTCCCTCTTTTGTCCTTGGGCCAGCTTTGGCTCAATGACCGCTCAAGACCGTAACTGCGAACGGCGCGAGCTTAATCTCTGATCCATCCACCTTACCCCCTCGCGGCTCCTCATCGCCCGTAACTTCATCCACTGTCAAGGATGCGGCATTCTCAAAGTCGGCACTCACTTTCACCGTTTTCTCGTTGTTGGTCTTGTTCACCAGCAAGACCTTCTTGCCCTGCGGCGTGAGAAAGCCCTGGATCATCACCTCTGAATTGCCGGCGGCCTGCGCCCCATTCGCCACCAGCTTGTCGCCGGGATGGAAGTTGTCTTTGATCAGCTTGAGCACCCAGTAACGAGCGTTCGGCTTGCCGTTGTTGTAATCGATCATTGACACGCTCGGAAACTGCGACGGATAGCCAACAAGCTGTGATTCGCCGATTACATCCACGCCCAGCTTGGAGAGCTCAACGAACAGAAACCCGTACAACGATCCAGCGGCGTTCCAGTATCGATGCGGGATGTGGTCCGGCATCGCCTTCGATTCATTGATTTCGATCCCATCCGTCGGCAGAATCACGCCCAACTCATCGGTATCAATCTTGGTCTGCGGCGACAGCCGGTCGCGGATGGCCAGGATAAAGCGCGATGTCGTCAGGAACCCCTCTGCCTGGTTGAAGAACGTGTGCTGCCAACCGTCCAGCGTCTCATCTAGCGCGGGGGTCGCATAAAAGTGGAAGGAAATGAAGTCCAGCGGGACACCCGGCTTGTGATTCCTTGGATTCAGGAAGTATTCATAGTACTTCGGATTTCCCCCGGCCATTGCCAACGCAAGCCCCACGAACTTCGTTTCGGGACTTACCTTGCGAATGCCCTCCACAATCGCGTCGTACCGCTTGGTGTAGTCCTCGGGAGTCGTGTTGTGCTCAAAATCCACCTCGTTCAATATCTCCCAATACGGAAGCTTGTAGTGGTATCCCGACTCGTGCTTCTTCCCGTTCTCATCCGTAAATCCGCCCCGTGTGTACCAGCTCATCAGGCGGCCGAAGTAATCGCCTAGCTCTTTGCCCGTGGGATCACGAAGCTCCGTTCCCTGCGTGTACTTCCAGAACACCTGGTTCGGGTCGTCAGGGTATTTCACCGGCTTATCAGTCTTGAACATCCAGGCCGGAATGGTGCTGAAATTCACGATCGTTGAGTGGCCTTCCGTTGCTGCCAGAAAATCCTTGGTTACAGGATCGATGTAGGTGAAGTCCCACGAGGTCTTGTCGCTGGAGGGCGGTTCCAGTTCAGCCACCGCAATTTTCGGGTAGGGCAGCCAGGGCACGTAGCGCACGTAGTCCGCACCGAGCGCCTTCAATGCTGCGAAGGAACCATCGTAAATGGGCGCGCCCGGATTCAGCATCGGATTAGTAACCACCTGAAGGGTCGGCGTCGACTTTGAAACGATGATCGTTTTCGTCCAGTCGATGTCCATCTTTGGCTGGGATTCCTGGGCGACGGTTCTGGAAAGCCCGGCGCACAGAACCAACGCGGCGAGACTCAAATTCTTACAATGTTGACGGGAAAAACTGATCATGCGGACTCCTCCTGCAGGCGGGCCTGTTCGGGATTGCGAGGCCGCCACTTGTACACGGTAACTGAATTCTTCCAGAAGTAATTCTGTTGCGCTGCCAGGCTTCGCGTTGCAATGTAATGCTTCGCGACTCCGAATGTCTCGTCGTAGGTTGCGATTGAATCACTGTTTGGCCAATCGCTGCCAAAGAAGATCCGGTCCTCTCCAAACAGGTCCCACATCTGGTCAAGTGCCGCCTTGTACAAGCCCATATCAAGCTGCAGTTTGCTGTCGACACGCCGCACAATCTCAGAACCTTTAACAAACACATTCGGCCGCTGCGACAACTCGCGCAGGTGGTCTTCATAGCTCGCCCGAACCGACGCCTCAGCGGGGATCGCAGCGTGCGGCAAATGGTCGATTACGATGCGCAGATCCGGAACTCGATCTGAGACGTTGAGTACGGCTGCGGTCAGCGCCGGGTCAGGGTTGGCCGTCTCCAGCACCAGCCCTTCCTGAGCAAGCAGTTTCAATCCGGAAAC
>Ga0137378_10006616_pt1 | contig 10047 bp, 6 predicted proteins | sample SagtaG_21_FD_104813 | JGI IMG/M metagenome (GOLD analysis project Ga0137378, IMG submission 104813) | Vadose zone soil microbial communities from Sagehorn Ranch, Mendocino, California, USA - Sage2_L_60_16 metaG | ecosystem: Environmental > Terrestrial > Soil > Vadose zone | place: USA...
GCGGCCGCGGAAGACGCCGGCTTCGCGTCGCTCGAATCGAATATCCTTCATCCTGTGGACACGGACGAAGTTGAGGAGACGCCCTCGGATTTTCTCGCTGGCCAGGACTACACGCACCTGGTCGCGATGCGCGCTCCTCGGCCCACGCTCCTTATTCACAACGCCGAGGACACGTGCTGCTTCCGCGCCGCGCTTGTCAAGCCCTACATCTACGACCAGATGAAACCCTTCTTCCAATGGTTCGGGGCGGAAGATGCTTTTGCCTGGCACGAGAACCTGGACCCTGGCACGCACAACTATGACCTCGACAACCGGCAGACCGCCTACCAGTTCTTCGCGCACGCCTTTGGGATGAACGTTTCGAGTGTGGAAATTCCAAGTGGCGCGGAATTGAAGACTCCTGACGACCTGGCGGTTGGATTGCCGAAGGAGAATTTGACCGTCCTGGGCGTGGCGAAGCGATTGGCGGGTCGAATCGAGCGCCCGCCCGTGCCGGCGTCGCCCTCCGAGCGGAAGGGCTGGGTCGCCACTGAGCGCCTTCGCCTGAAAGACGTGGTTCGCTACAAGCCGGTTTTCGTCAAGAACGCCTGGAGGATTTGGAACACCAAGAACAAGGGTCTGGAGTCGCTCGACTACCGGTTCGATTTCTCCGACGGACTCAGCGCGGCGGGCGTTTGGTTTAAGGCCACGGCGGCGGTGAGTTCGCCCGCAACTATCGTCCTTGACGACCGAGGGAAAAAGCAGGCTGGGGAAGTAGTCTCCGACCGTGTTAACCGCGAGGAGCAAGTCCTGGCCCTGGATTTGATCTTCAATGGGGAAATGTTGCCTCAGACGCCTGACTCGACGGATTACGAACTCATCGTCGCATCGCTCGGCGAGCGGCCCCTGGGGATTGAAGCCGGGCAATTGATTGCCACCGCGCGCTGGCTGGCTGAAGCCGGCGGCACCTCGAAGGTGCGCCTCGAGACCTATGGCATTCGCTGCCAAGTCGTAGCTCTCGCCGCAGCGGCGCTCGAACCGGCGCTATTTTCCCAGATCGTAACCCGGCATGGCATAAAATCGCTGTCGTATCTCTTGGATGCACCGGTCCCATTGCGGTCCGCCCCGGAGCTTTTCTGCCTGGACCTTTACAAGGAGTTCGACCTCGACCGCCTGGTGGCGATCGCCAGCCCAGTAGCCGTTGAGCAGGTAGACTTCGTCGAGTCCGCGAAGAAGTAATTCGGCTCTGGGTAGGTGGAAAGCCGCATTCATTCGGCTACCCGGCCCGGGACACCCGTGTTCACCGTTTTTGTCTCCATCAAGGCGTTCTCGATACACATTTCTTCCAGCCCGGATCTGGAGCGGCGTTTCGACCGCGAGGCGCGCGCAATCACGGGTCTCCCCCGTCGCGCAGCGGAGGTGTATACTCTTTTTCCGATTGCGAAGGAGGCTCCGATCATAACCCCCCTTGCTTGGACGGGCGTTTCTGAAGTCGGCGGCCAGGCGGTCGAAACCAGGCCGCAGGGCTAGTATGTGGACGTGGTCGAGGGCGGCGGCTCAGTGGAAATTCGCCCCGCCGAACCCGGCCCGGTAATCGGCGGTGACGAAGCAATTGAGAAAGGCATCTAATCCGGAGAACGAGTGGTGATTGGCGGCCCGTTGATGTTCGGTCGGGGCGCCAAGGCGACGATCAGGAATTTTTCGGCTTCAGCTTCGGGGAGTCGGCCATGAACATCGCGGAACTTTTCATCCGCCGCCCGGTGATGACCACGCTGGTCACGGCGGCGATTCTCCTGTTTGGCATAATTGCTTATCGGCAGTTGCCGGTGAGCGATCTGCCGAACGTGGACTATCCCACCATCCAAGTGGCTGCCGCGCTGCCCGGCGCCAACCCGGACACGATGGCTTCCGCAGTAGCGACGCCGCTGGAACGCCAATTCTCCACCATCGCTGGGCTCGATTCGATGAACTCGGTGAATACGCAGGGCTTCACTTCCATTACCCTTCAGTTCGCGCTGAGCCGCAACATTGATGCCGCCGCGCAGGACGTTCAAGCCTCGATCTCCGCCGTCCTCGGGCAGCTCCCCGCCGACATGCCCAGCCCTCCCGTCTATCAGAAGGTGAATCCCGCCGACCAGCCGATCATTTATATGGCGGTGGGTTCGAAGACCCTTCCGCTCTCGACTGTAGACCACTATGCGGACACAGTGATGGCGCAGCGCATTTCCACTATCAGCGGTGTGGCCCAAGTGCAGGTCTTCGGCGAACAGAAATACGCGGTGCGCGCCCGGTTGGACCCCAAGGCTCTGGCGGCGCGCAGCATCGGCATCGACGAGGTTACGTCCGCGATCCAGGGCGCCAACGTCAATCTGCCCACCGGCCTGCTGACGGGCGCGAACAAGGCATTTTCCGTTCAGGCCAACGGCCAACTCCTGGAAGCGGCGGCTTACCGTCCTTTGGTGGTCGCCTATCGCAACGGCTCGCCGGTGCGGCTTGAAGAGCTGGGCAACGTCATTGACAGCGTGCAGAACGACAAGGTCGTAATGTGGGAGAACGGCACGCAGGCCGAGGTCCTGGCCATCCGGAAGCAGCCGGGCACAAACACCGTCGAGGTGGTGGACAATATCCGCAAGCTCCTGCCAAGCTTCCGATCGCAGATCCCCGCCGGGATTGACATGAACATCGGCTACGACCGGTCCGAAACGATTCGCGCTTCGGTCCAGGACGTGAAGTTTACGCTCTACCTGACCGTCGCGCTCGTCGTGATGGTGATCTTCCTGTTCCTGCGCAATCTCTCAGCGACCATCATTCCCAGCCTGGCGCTGCCGATGTCGATCATCGGCACGTTCGCCATCATGTACCTGCTCGGCTATACGGTGGATAACCTCTCGCTCATGGCCCTGACGCTCTCTGTCGGCTTCGTGGTGGATGACGCCATCGTGATGCTGGAAAATATCGTCCGCCACATGGAAAAGGGCGAAAGCGCGATGGTGGCGGCGCTCAATGGTTCGAAGGAAATCAGCTTCACTATTCTCTCCATGACCCTTTCGCTGGCGGCGGTGTTTATTCCGGTGCTCTTTTTGGGAGGAATTCTGGGCCGCCTACTGCACGAATTCGCGGTGGCCATCGCCACGGCTGTGCTGGTTTCCGGATTTGTCTCGCTCACCCTCACGCCAATGCTTTGCAGCCGATTTATTCGGCCTCCCGCATCCGAGCGACACGGCAGGCTCTACATGGCGATGGAGCGCGTCTTCCAGGGCATGTTGAGGAGCTACGACTGGAGCCTGCGGGGAGTGCTGCGGCATCGCTTCGCCACACTGCTGGCTTCGATCGCGGTGTTGGCAGCGACTCTGTACCTCTTCTTCCAAATCCCCAAGGGGTTCCTCTCCAGCGAAGATTCGGGCTTGGTCGTTGGTTTTACCCAGGCGCAACAGGGCATTTCCGTCGACTCCATGCGGCAGCACCAAATCGCCGTGACGAAGCTGGTGATTAATGACCCCAATGTCGCGGCCACTTTCTCCCTGGCGGGCGCCGGGTTCGCCGGCTTTGCGGGGAACACGGGCATTTTCTTCTGCCATTTGAAGAGTTATGAGGACCGGCAGCTCGCGCCTTTGCCGCCCGCTGAAGGCATCCTGGCGGTCTCCGGTATGATGGGGTTGTATCGCGCCGCGGTTCGAATCTGGCCGAGACACATGAGCACGGACGACGTGATTAACCAATTGCGTCCCCAACTCTTCAGCCTTCCGGGGATTGTCGCCTTCATGCAGAATCCGCCGCCCATCCAGATCGGCGGCCAGTTGACCAAGAGTCCGTACCAATACAGCTTGCAGGGCGCGGACACCACAGAGCTGTATCGTGAGTCGTACAACCTGATGGCCAAGATGGCCGAGATTCCTGGCCTACGCGACGTGAACACGGACCTGCAGATTGCGAACCCGCAGGTGAACGTGGAAATCGACCGCGACAAGGCCTCGTCCTTGGGCGTCACCGCGTTTCAAGTGGAAGACGCGTTGGCCTCGGCGTACGGGGACCGGCAGATTTCCACCATTTACCGGCCGGAGAACGAATACAAGGTGATCGTCGAGCTCAAGCCCCAATACCAACGCGACCCGAATGTGCTCTCCATGCTCTACATTCGGTCATCGAAAGGGCAATTGGTCCCGCTCAACGCCGTCGCGAAGTTCACTCAGAGTTTGGGGCCGCTGGCCGTGAACCACACCGGCCAGCTTCCATCTGTGACCCTGAGTTTCGGATTGGCGCCCGGCGTGGCCCTGGGCGACGCGGTCAAGAAGGTGGAAGACCTCGCGCGCCGGACCCTGCCGGCCACCATCGCCGGCAGCTTCCAGGGCGAGGCGCAGGCTTATCAGGCTTCGCTGGTGGGCCTCGGCGTCCTGCTGGTGCTTACCATCTTCTTGATTTATGCCCTTCTGGGTATCCTCTATGAGAGTTTTATCCATCCTCTAACGATCCTTTGCGGGTTGCCGTCCGCCGGCCTGGGCGCCATCGCCACGTTGATGCTTTTCAAGGACCCGCTCAATCTCTACGGATTTGTGGGCATCATGATGTTGGTCGGCATCGTGAAGAAAAACGCCATCATGATGATCGACTTCGCGCTGGAAGCGGAGCGAAAAGAAGGAAAGAACACGCGCGACGCGATCTACGAAGGCTGCCTCATCCGATTCCGTCCCATTATGATGACCACCATGGCGGCGCTGATGGGCACGCTGCCCATCGCCATGGGGCTCAGCTCCAGCGCCGAAACGCGCCGCCCGCTGGGACTGGCGGTGGTCGGCGGCCTGGTGGTTTCGCAACTGATCACGCTTTACATCACGCCTGTCTATTACACCTACCTCGATCAGTTCCAGAACTTTGTTGGACGGCTCTTCGGCCGGCGCCGCAGGGAGCAAGGCGAGGCGATCGAAAGGCCTGAACCCGGGCGTGAACCGGAGCTGGCCGGCGCCACGCCTCATCACGCCGAGCAAGTGGATCCCCTCTAGTCTTGACCTCGAGTGGGCGCGCCACAGTCGACGGCCGGCGCGCGTCGTTCCCGGCGTCATGCGCGGCCCAACCCATCGCCAGGTTCTACAAAGACAAGTGAAACACTTCCTTCTCTTGCAGACTGGCGCGGCACACTTGAGGAATCCGGCAGGATAGACAGATAATGCCAGTGTCAGCGGATGGCGAACGGGTTCAAGTCGAAATTTTCCGCCGGTGGGTTCATTGGCCTGTTTCTCAGGATTCTTGCGGTGTCGGCAACCATTGCCGGGATCACGTATTTCTATTTCAACGTCATCCACGTGAACGCAACCACGATTGCGCTCAGCTACCTGCTCGCGGTTCTCATCTGCGCCGCGCGCTGGGGCCTGGTGGAGTCCATTACCGCATCGGTCTTAGCTGTCCTTTGCTTCAATTTCTTCTTCCTGCCCCCCGTCATTACTTTCACGGTCGCCGACCCGCAGAATTGGGTGGCCCTCTTTGCCTTCCTCGCCGCCTCGATCATCGCGAGCCAGCTATCCGCTCGCGGGAAACGCCGCACTCAAGAGGCCCTGGCACGACAGAGCGAAATGGAGAAACTCTACGCGGTCAGCCGCGCCATTCTGCTCATCGATCCCAGTCAAAACGTCGGCAAGCAGATGGCGAAACAGATTGCTGGAACCTTTGAGTTGCGCGCGGTTGCGCTCCTCGACCGGGCCAAGCGAGAAATTTCACGCGCCGGTCCTGAGGACCTGGCGGAAATCGATGACAAACTTCGGGAGGCCGCAATTCAGGGCACCTCTTTCGAAGACGCGAAAGAGCGGACGATGGTAACAGCCATTCGCCTGGGTGGTGAGCCGATCGGTAGCTTGGCCATCTCGGGAACTCTCCTGTCGGACACGGCATTGCAGGCGTTGTGCAATCTGGTGGCGGTTGGACTTGAAAAGACGCGCGCCGAGCAAGTTGCCAGCCAGGCCGAAGCCGCGCGACAGAGCCAGGAGTTCAAGTCGACGCTTCTTGATGCCATCGCGCATGAATTCAACACCCCGCTCGCCACGATTAAGACGGCTACCACGTCCATAATTTCTGAGATAGTTGAGAATCCCGGCGACCTGAAAGATCTCCTGAGGGTTGTGGATGAGGAAGCAGACCGCCTGGAGAGGGTTGTGGCCGATGCGCTGCAATTGGCCCGCGTGGACGCCGGGCGGGTTCAACTCAACTTGGAGCCTCATTCTATCGATCAGATCGTTCATTCCTTATGTGAGGAAATGAGGTCCATGACGGAGGGGAGATCTGTTGCCTTAGTCTTAGCCGACGGCCTGCCCCTAGTTCGGATCGATGGAGAACTCATAAAGCTCGCGATTCGGCAGTTAATCGACAACGCGCTCAAGTATTCTTCACCCCCGGCCCCCGTGGAGATCAGCAATCGCTCCGATGGAGAAGGGCTCGTCATCAGCGTCGGGGACCGCGGCCCTGGGATTCCTGAACCCGAGCGGGCGAGAATCTTCGAAAAGTTCTACCGACTCGCCGACGACCGCTCCCGTGTTCCAGGGACCGGCATGGGGCTGGCCATCGCCCGCCAAATCGTGGAGGCGCATGGAGGCCACATGTCCGTGGAGAGCAGGGAAGGCGGCGGCTCGATATTCTCAATTTTCATACCCTTCAACCCGAAAGGGGTCTCGAGGTGAGCGAGGGGCACATCCTGATCGTGGACGACGAGGCGCAATTCCGGCGCGTGATTCGAACCACACTCGCCGCCAAGGGTTATGAAGTCTCGGAGGCTCGCGGCGGCATCGAGGCGATGGAACGAATACGCGCCGCCAAGTACGATCTCGCGCTGTTGGATATCAACATGCCGGAGATGACAGGCATTGAAGTATGCCGGGAGATCCGCAAGAACTCCGAAATGCCGATCATCATGCTCACGGTGCGAAATACGGAAAACGACAAAGTCGCGGCGCTCGACGCCGGCGCCGACGATTACATTACCAAGCCCTTTGGGGCCCGCGAACTGCTCGCGCGCATCCGAGCCGCGCTGAGAAGAGCCGCGATCACGCCAGATTACGGAATTTCCCAACTTCAACTGGGAGAAGTTGGAATTGATTTTTCGAGTCGGCAGGTGAGAGCACGCGGTGAAGAAGTACGGCTGACGTCCAAGGAGTTTGACCTCCTCTCTTACTTCGCAAACCACCCGAATAAGACCCTCACCCACCGCGAATTACTGCAGGCTGTATGGGGGCCTGACTACGGGGACGAACAAGAATACTTGCGCGTGTTCATCAATCGGTTACGGAAAAAGATTGAACGCACGCCGAAGAATCCCATGTTTTTGCTCACCGAACCTTGGGTTGGATACCGCTTGCGCTTGCCCGAGTAATTCCCTACTCGGCTTCCCCTGTTAACAAATTGTTTACGAACTTTTTATGCCTCATTTACGGTTCGAGAGCTAAGGTAGCAATTGAATGCTGCCCGTGCGACAAATCCAGACAGTAGAACACGGTCGTTCCACCGCCGAGGGCCTGGGGGTTTCCCAATTCAGCTCAGGCCCTGGTCTGCGCGTGACCGTCCTCTATACGACCACAGAAGGAACGCTCGCTGCATTGAGGGCCGCGGGGAGCTTGGCGCAGAACTTGGGGGCGCGGATCGCGCTCGTCGAAACCGAAGTTGTCCCTATCCACTTTCCGGCGGACAATCCGCCCGTGTCGATCGACTTCCTGGAGCGGCGACACATTGCCTTAGTGTCGGAATCAGGCATCCAGGCGGAAGAGGTGCACATTGAAATTTATCTCTGCCGCGACCGGTTGCAGTGCCTGCGAAGAGTCCTGAATCCACCCTCTCTGGTTGTTATCGGGGGCAGAAGACTTTGGTGGTCCAGTGGAGAGCAAGAGCTGGAGCGATTAATCCGCGCGCTTGGGCATCATGTTATCTTCGTTGACTCGGAGGCAAGAAAATATGCTGGATCTTTTTTACATTCTCACTTGCGTCCTCTTCTTCGTCGGGTGCTGGCTCTTTACGAAGGCTTGTGAGCGGTTATAGGGAGGCCGGAATTATGGACTACATCATCGCTGGCATCGCTGCGCTCGGTCTCTTCGGTTACTTGATTTACGCGCTGCTTCGCCCGGAGCGGTTTTGAGGAGGCTTCGATGAGCCCCAATGGCGTTCTCTACATTCTCGTTTACTTTCTCATATTGTTGGCGGTCACCAAGCCCTTGGGCCTCTTCATGGCTCACGTCTTCGATGGCGAGCGGACCTTTCTGCATCCTGCCTTGCGGCCCTTGGAGCGGCTCATCTACCGTCTGGCGGGCATTCGCGAAGACGGTGAGCAGCGCTGGACGGAGTATGCAGCGTCCGTTCTCGCTTTCAGCCTGGTCAGTTTCCTGTTCGTGTACGCCATTCAGCGGTTGCAAGGATTCCTGCCCCTCAACCCAATGGGGTTTAGCACGGGTCATGCGCCCGGCAATGCCACCGCGATGACGCCGGACCTCGCCTTCAACACCGCCGTCAGCTTCATGACCAACACGAATTGGCAAGCGTACGGCGGTGAAACGACGCTCAGCTACTTTGTGCAAATGCTGGCTCTAACGGTGCAGAACTTCCTCTCCGCCGCGGCGGGCATCGCCGTGGCGATTGCGCTCGTTCGCGGTTTCGCGCGCAGGCAGACAAACAGCATCGGCAATTTCTGGGTGGACTTGACGCGCGGAACCGTCTACGTGCTCTTGCCTCTGGCTTTTGCGTTCGCGCTTTTCCTCTGCGCTCGCGGCGTGCCTCAAACCCTGAAGGCATACCAGAAGGCCGCCACGGTGGAAGGCGCGACTCAAACCATCGCGGTCGGGCCAGTGGCCTCCCAGGAATCCATAAAGATGTTGGGGACGAACGGTGGCGGTTTCTTCAATGCCAATTCTTCGCACCCTTTTGAAAATCCAACCCCGCTCACCAACTTCGTGGAGCTTTTGTCGATCCTCGCGATATCGTCGGGACTCACCTACACGTTCGGAAAGATGGTGGGTGACACGCGGCAAGGCTGGGCGCTGTTCGCCGCCATGGCGGTCCTCTTCTTTGCGGGTGTCTTCATCTGCTATCCGTCCGAACAGGCAGGAAATCCGATTCTCACGAAGCTCGGCATTCAACAGATGCCAACTGCGACTCAGCCTGGCGGCAACATGGAAGGCAAGGAAGTCCGCAATGGCATCGCCAGCTCGGCTTTGTGGGCGACCGCCACCACCGACGCCAGCAACGGCAGCATAAACAGTTGGCACGACAGCTACACGCCGTTCGGCGGCTTCGTCCCGATGTTCAACTTGCAGGCCGACGAGGTTATTTTTGGCGGAGTCGGCTCAGGCTTATACGGCATGCTGTTATACGCCATCGTTGGGGTCTTCATTGCAGGACTCATGGTGGGCAGAACGCCAGAGTACTTGGGAAAGAAAATCGAGCAGAAGGAAGTCAAAATGGCGATGGTGGCGATTATCGTGACAGCCTTCTCGATCCTGGTGTTCACAGCGATCTGCGCGGTTGTCCCGCTGGCCAAGAACGGCTATTGGAACCCGCCCGGGCCGCCCATCGCCAATTTCAATAACTCAGGCCCGCATGGTTTCAGCGAGCTTCTATATGCCTTTTCAAGTGCTTCGGAGAACAACGGCAGCGCCTTTGCCGGAATCAACGTCACTACGCCCTGGTACGACCTTCTCCTTGGCCTGGCTATGCTGCTTGGACGCTTCGGCTTCATTCTCCCGGCACTGGCTATCGCGGGCAGCTTGGCGGCCAAAAAGAAGGTGCCCACGACCAGCGGCACCCTCCCAACCCATGGCACGCTTTTTGTAGGCCTCTTGGTAGGAGTGGTAGTTATCATCGGCGCTTTGACGTTCTTCCCGGCTCTCTCGCTCGGCCCCATTGTCGAGCACTTCTTAATGCACGAAGGAAAGCTGTTTTCCAGCCTTTGCTTGCCGATCTGGAGTTAATCTGATGCCTCCGAGTGTTACTACTTCCATCCCAGGCCGTTCGGTAATTCCCGACGACTCGACGTCGCTGATCCCCAAAAAGCTGGTGCGAGCGCGGCCCTTGTTCGATCCGCCGATTGTGCGCCGGGCGCTCAAA
>Ga0137378_10006623_pt1 | contig 10043 bp, 13 predicted proteins | sample SagtaG_21_FD_104813 | JGI IMG/M metagenome (GOLD analysis project Ga0137378, IMG submission 104813) | Vadose zone soil microbial communities from Sagehorn Ranch, Mendocino, California, USA - Sage2_L_60_16 metaG | ecosystem: Environmental > Terrestrial > Soil > Vadose zone | place: USA...
TACAGCATCGCGACGCATGTCTGCCTCGATTGGCTGCGCCAGCGGGCGCGTCGTGCCCCAGCCGAGTCCCAGCTCGACCCCGAGACCGAGTCCCCGCCAGACCCGGCCCCGACCGCCCAGCTGCGGGTCGAGCAAGACGAGATGAGCAGATGCGTCCAGAGCTACGTCGCGGAGCTGAGCGACAGCTACCGGGCCGTGCTCCTCCTGCACGACATTCACGGCCTGACCTGCCCGCAGATTGCCGAGCTTCTCGGCGACTCGCCCGGCAGCGTCAAGGTTCGCCTCCACCGGGCACGCAAACGGCTGCAGAGCGCCCTGGAGAGCGGGTGCGCGTTCTCATATGACGAGCGTGGCACGTTCGTCTGCGAGCCCAGGGATTAGCCCGCCCGCCGCTCCAGCGTTGCCGAAGGCTCCCGCGCGCTGGCTGTGTATCCCTGGAGCCCCCTCGGTCGTCTCATCAATGAGGAGACCGAAATGAGAACCCGGATGATGTGCTGGACTTCGCCGTCAAGCTGACCCAGACCCCCGAGGCGTGCGATGAAGCAGACGTTGCCTGGCTGCGGCAGGCCGGGTTCAGCGACGCGGACATCCTGCACATCGTGGAAGTCACCGCGATCTTCAACTACAACGTGCGCCTGGCCACCGCCACCGGGCTGTTCCCCAATGCCGAATACCACACCCTCGGCCGAACATCAGCGACGGAAGGCTAAGACATGGCACTGGACCAGAAAGACAAGGAACTGGCCGCGATCGGCGCGAGCATCGGCACCGGGTGCCTCCCCTGCATCGAGCACCACATCCCCGCCGGCCGGGACGCCGGACTTACCGAGCCAGAACTCGCGCCGGCGGTCGAGGTCGCCGATGCGACCCACCGCATCGCCGCTGAACTGCTGTTCGGGCGCAGCCGCGAATTGCTGCACGGCGCGGAAGCGCCGGCCAGCGTGCCGCTTCAAGCCGAGCCCACCTCACGGCCAGATGAGCTGGTAGCCCTGGGCGCAAGCGTCGGAGCCAACTGCCACCCACTTCTTGAGCAGCACATCGCCGGGGCGCTCAAGCAGGGACTGACAGCAAGCCAGGTGCGCTCAGCGATCAAGATGGCCGAGATCGTCCAGCAGCACGCCGCAGACATCACCGCCGGTAAAGCTGCAGCCTTCATTGAGGCAGCCGGGCTCAATCCAGCGGCTGTCTCATGAGAGAGGCCTTCAGCAGGCAACGCGATAGGGAGGGACCGAGATGAAAAAGATGATCATCGGCGCTGCGGTCCTCGCGGCGGCGCTGGCCGCACTTCGCCGCTTCGGGCCGGCGATACACGAGCGCGCCATGAAGAAGTGCCATCAAATGATGAGCAAGTGCCAGGAAATGTTCGGCCAGCAAGCCGGTCCTCCGGCGGACATGGCCTGCAAGAGCACGACCACGCCGGGCCCAGAGCAGGCAGCGGCCGGCGAGCACGAGCGAGCAGAAGCAACCCGGGCAAGCTGACCGCCCGAAGGCGGGGAAGGAGTACAAGTCATGGCATGGCACCTAGCAGGTACCTACTTCGAGCAATGCCCCTGCGACGTGGTCTGCCCCTGCATCACGTCAGCGTTCATGGCGCCCGCCGACGTGGAGCGCTGCCTCACGGTGCTGGCCTTTCACATCGCCTCAGGCGAGATCGACGGCGTCGATGTGAACGGCCTGACCGTAGCCATGTTCGTCGACTCGCCCCGCGTCATGTGGGACGGCAACTGGCGGGTCGGGATGTTTATGGACGCCGCCGCCTCCCAGCAGCAAGCCGGCAAGCTCGGCGCGCTCTTCTCCGGCCAGCTCGGAGGACCGATGGAAATGCTCGCGGGGCTGACCGGGGAGAGGCTGGGCGTACAGGTCGCCCCCATCCAGTACGCCGACGATGGACGCCGCCACCGGGTGCAGATCGGGGAGCTGGCAGAGATAGAGATCGAGGATTTCGTTCCGCCGCAAAACCCCGAAGGCGAGGTTTACCGGCTGACGGGCATATTGCACCCCGTGAACTCGACGCAGAACATCGCCCGGGCGACCACCTCGCGCTTCAGCGCCTTCGGGCACAAGTTCTCCCACGAGGGGAAGTACGGGCAGTCGGCACCATTTTCCTGGGTGGCGTAGAAGTCAACATGGAACCGGGCGGCAGCGCGTTCGCGCCGACGGTCCTGCACAGGTGGGGCCAGCACCAGAACCTCTTGCCGGGGCTGGCCCTAGCGGCGTTGGCCGCGGCGGGGTGGATCTACGTCGCCTACCACCCGAGTGCCACGGGCGGCACGGGGAGCATGGCGAGGGGCGGCCCGGGAGGAGGCGCAGTATTCCTGTCTGGCTGGACAGCGATGATGACGGCCATGATGGTGCCCGCAACCCTGCCGTTGATCCTGCTCTACCGCGCCATAGCCCGCAACCGGCTCAGCCCCGCCCAATCCCGGATCGGCACGATGGTCCTGCTCACGGGCTACCTCGGGGTCTGGGCAGCCGCCGGGATGCCGGTCTATGGCTACAGCCTGCTCGCCGGGACGGCGGGCTCGCTGGCGGCCGTGCTGCCAGCTTCACTGCTGGTGGCCGGGGGCATCTACCAGTTCACGCCGCTCAAGCGGATCTGCCACGCCCGCTGCAGCAGCCCGCTGTTCTTCCTGCTGCAGAACTGGCGACAGGGGCCGGCCGGGGCGCTGCGGCTCGGGGTGGTGCATGGGCTCGATTGCCTGGGCTGCTGTGCGGGGCTGATGACGAGCTTGGTGGCGCTCGGGATGATGAACCTGGCCTGGACGCTAACGGCCGCGGTCGTGGTATTTGCCGAGAAAACCATTCCCGGCAGCCACCGCCTCGCCCGCCCCCTCGGCGTCTTGATGATCGCCGGTGGCATCGCGCTACTGGGTGCGTCCCTGCTCGGCGGGGTGGCACCCCAGATGAAACCCATGTAGCCCAAGCGGCGGGGAAGGGAGTGGGTTGCGAGATCGCATCCCACTTTTCAACGGGCTATTCACTGGCCGGCCCATAGGTTCAGCCAGAGTTCGGGAATCCATGACGTGTGGAACATCTGGATCATCTACCCGCTCATCGCGTGGGCGTTGCTTACGGCTGCGGTGTCGGCTGGTTCATTTACGTGCGCAAGCCAATTTCCGAAAGTGAGATCGAGCGTCAGGCTGGCCCGCGCGCTGACTCCTGGCCGCAGGTGGAGCACCCATTCAGCGCCCATCGGCCCGCGCCGCGGCGCCTGGTCATGGTTTAGCTGCTGCACCGGCACCCTGGTCGGTTACTCGGCGACCCGGACAGGACCTCCAGCACCGCCCGATCTCTCTGCTTGACCACGTTCAGCTCCGAAGCATGCGCGGGAGCGTCAAGCGGGACTCGGCACCCAGCGCGCGCAGCTGCCCGGTGTCACTTGTTGTGCGACGGATCGGAGAGCGGGCCGCGCCGACGCTAACCGACCTTCAACTTGTCCGTCCGGGGCAGGAGGATCGGGGCGCGCGTGAGGCGACCGTGGCTGCCGATGGCTTTGGGCTAGCGTCACGGCAACCAGGACAAGCGCCGCGCCAATCAGCACGATGTCGTGGCCGTACCAGGCGATCATCACGGCGAGCAGCAGCCCGGCGGTAACGGTCCGCCAGGTCAATGTGGGGTCCCGCCAGATGAGCAATCCCGCCGTGATCGTTGCAACGACGACCAGGCCGCAGTCCGCCGCGACGCCTTTCCCCAACTCCGGTGAAGCGGCTACCAGCACCCAGGCGAGCGGCACGACCAGCAAGTACTTGGGCGCTGGCGGCCGTGACCAGAGCAGCAGGGCGAAGAAGAAGATCACTGTCGGCAGGGCCTGCCCGAAAACTGGCAGCGGACGCAGCGGGTGACCGCCGAGCAATCCAATGACCGGGTACACAATGAGCGCGTAGGCGATGAAGACCGCACCCAGCAGCGATGCCAGGTCCTGGCCGGGGTGGATCACCAGGTCGCTGTGCGCGACTGGACGCACACCACCGCGGTCCGGGCGATCGAGGTCGCGATGATCGCGCTCGGGGTCGGGGTGGCGGTTGTGATCGCTCCCGCCACGGAGTCGATCATGTCGACGCTCCCCGGCGGTGCCGGCGCTGCCCAGGCCGCTGCGGCGCACCGCTGGTGAGTCGATCGGCGCAACGCGCTGGTCGTCCAGGACAGCCGGTACCGGCTGCCCTGGACGCCTTTGTGCACGGAATCCACATCACCACCGTCAGCGCCGCAGTTATCTTGCTCGCCGCGGCTGTTGTCCTCGCGTGGATTGCCCACCGGCAGGGCACGCGCCACAGCGCTCACACCGCCTGCACGCGTTCCCATCTACGGGCTCGTCACCGTCTGGGCCCGCACCCCCGTATGCCGAGCACGGGCCGCGACAACGGCACAGCCGCAACGCTCTCTTGCACGTGCGGCCCCAGGCGCCGCACCCTCACCCGACGATGGAAGGCGACATGAAACCAAACACGGCACTCACCGCCACCGCCCCACCGCGCCGACGCCGCGCCGCCAAAGGCGCGTCTCTGCGCTACGCCCGTTGGGACGACGGGCCTAGCTGCTTGAGCCATTTGCTGCGGGGACTTGTGAGCGTCTCCTCACGTGTATCCCTTCGGCCTGCCGCCTCGTCTTGAAGGGGAGAGCGCATCGCCAGGGAGGTGATTTCAATGTCGGAACGTGAAAGCCACGAACAGCCGCAGGCCGCCGGGTCCGATGAGGGCCCTGAGTCTGCCGCATCGTTCCCCTTCGAGGCCGCGATGTGGGTCGGCTGCTGCGGCCCAGCGATGAACAGGATGGCGGCGGCCTGCCGCGACGAGCCAGATGAATCGAAGCCCCCTGGCTCCGGAGAGGACCGGAGTGGGGAGCGTGACTGAGGAGGTACCGATGATGTGGTGGGGTGGTTACCACTACTGGGGGTCCGGCTATCACTGGTGGTGGGCCGGGCTGGTGGTCATGGCTGTGTTCATGGTGGTCTGCTTCGCCGTTATGGCGCTCATGATGGGCCATGGCCGGATGTCGACCTGCATGGGCGGCATGTTCGGATCCTGGAGGCAGCACTCAGGCCGGCACGAGACGGACGCGCCCGAACGGATACTCGATGAGCGGCTTGCCCGGGGCGAGATCGATATCGAGGAATACCGCCGGATACAGGAAACCCTCGCGGAGATTAACAGCCCGGCTGGTGGCGAAGAAAAAGTGGGCTCTCAGCAGTGAGAGCGAGCTCGGAGACATGTGGATGTCCGAGCCATTCGTCTGCCCGTCGACAAGTCTTCGTGGACTCGGGAACCGTGGGCTAGCCCGCGAGGGGCTAGCCCACGTTGAGTGAGGCGAACCCGCAGGCCCGCGAGGTTGACCTCGCCGGTTGATACGGTGTTGAACGGGCGGTTTTGACGGTCCGGTCGGTACTTCAAAGCCCGCGCGCGGCCAGGAGCCGGGCGCTTGGCCGGTGACAGGTGGTGTGGCCGTTGCGCAGACTGTCCCCAGCGGGTGCTGGCCGGATACGTGCGGGTCACCGGGGACACCTGATAAGGGCCTGTCACGGTCGGCCACCGCGTCACCTACTACCCGGTCCGCCGAACCTGCGATAACGCCCGGCAAGAGGAGACCGGTAAGTGACTAGGGCGAGCCCGCGGCCCGCCGGTCGTCAGGCTGTGTTGAGGACACCGGATCGCACGCGGTGATCCCCGCGGTCGTCGGGCTCGAACTCGGAGCCCTCCCCAGCGCGGTGCGAAGTCTCGCCCGACCGCGCGGTGGATGCGGATCTTGGCCGTCGCTACCGACGCTACCGACACACCGAGGATCTCCGCGAATTCGTGGCTGGACAAGCCAGGTGGAACAGGATCACCGCGCGATGGTCGTCGGGCAGCTGGAGCCGTTCAGCGGCTGCTGGCCCGCGGCCGGCACGTCATCACCGCGACCACGCCGGCCTGGGCCGAGACCGTCGTCCTCGACCCGGGCGAGGACGGCCTCGCCTGCTGGTACTGGCCGGTGCAGGGCGATGCGATCGTCACCACGGGCCCGTGGCCGCCGCCGGACCGGCGGCCGTCGCGGCGTACCGGCGCCGGATCGCCGAGGGGTCCGGCCCGCCGCCGTCGCGATCGGCCCGGCCGGGCGGGACGTGCGCTACCTGCTCGACGGCCACCATGAGCTGGCCGCCTACGAGGCGCCGGACGGGCCGAACGAGCCGTGAGCATGTGCTGAACTGTCCGGCATGGAGTATTCCCGATTCCTCGACTGCCTCGCGGCCGACTTCGCCCGCCTGCCGGCCGTCGTGCCGACCGACCCCACCGCGGCGGTGCCGAGCTGTCCGGGCTGGACCGTCGCCGACCTGACCCGCCACGTCGGCGAGGTGTACCTGCACAAGACCCTGGCCATGCGCGAGGGCGCCGAGCCCGGCCCGTGGCCGCCGAAGGAGCTCGCGGACGAGAAGCCGCTCGCGCTGCTCGACCGGGGATACGCCGGGCTGCGCGGCGAGTTCGCCGCCCGCAAGCCGGAGGATCCGGCCGGCTCCTGGTACACCCCGGACCAGACCGTCGGCTTCTGGATCCGGCGGATGGCGCAGGAGACGGTCATCCACCGCATCGACGCCGAGCTCGGCACCGGGCAGCCGGTCGCGCCGGTCCCGGCCGACCTTGCCGTCGACGGCATCGACGAGCTGCTCAAGGTCTTCGTGGCTACTTCACCGACATTCCTGGCCGGCTCGCCGGGCCGGACGTACACCGTGCGGACCGGCGGCGCGGCGTGGCGGGCGCGGACCGGCCCGGGGCTGTTCGCCGTCGAGGACGGGGCCGTCGACGACGCGGCCGACGTGACCGTGAGCGGCCCGCCGACGGCCGTGCTGCGCTGGGCGTGGAACCGGGAGGGTGCCGGCGTGCCGGGCGGCGTGACGGTCGATGGCGCCCCGGAGGCGGTCGCGGAGTTGCGGCGCTGCATCGTTACGGCGACGCAGTGAGGCCGGTCAGTCGGCCGCCGGTGATGCGACGGCGGCTGCGCGGTGATGCACCGCGCGGTCCGCCGTGAGCGGTGTCGTCCGGGCGGATCGCACAGCCGAACAATCCGGCGGCCCGATCATGACACCCATGCCGACTCAGAAAGTGCCGCCGCGATGAGACAACCTCCCGCTGCCACCGGTCGCGAATCAAGCGAAACCGCATGTCCCAGCGCTCTGGTGCCATGCGCGCTGAGAACCTACGGAGCTCCCTGTAGGGAGACATCAAGATCTCTGTCCGGTCCTCTGTGTCCTGTGACAGTTGATCTTCCCTTTTGCCATTGGATCTTGCCCCACTTGCGGTTGGGGCCGCTCAGATTGCTCCTCCGCCCGTCGCGGCCGAGCGGCTGTCGTCGCAGGCGGGCGTCACGAGCTGTGGGCAGCGTTCGGCGGCAGGGGCGGGCACCAACACCGGCTAATACCGCAACGGCACTTATGGTGGGAGATGGCCTCGTCGCCTGTAGTGGACTGGTGAGCTATGCTTGGTGCGCTTTGCTCCAAGTGACTCGAGTCCCACTCCGAGTCGCAGTCCCCCAACGGGGCATGCAGGAGTGGTGGCCGTCAGAACTCCACCCGGAACTTCGGGGTGAACGAGACGGTTGTTGGCCGTATCCCGGCGATCCGGTCGACCCTATAACTGCGAAGCGCTCCGTAGTCGTTGACGACGAAGAGGACGAGGTTCCCGTCTTGCGTTCGTCGGAGCGAGTACGGCTCCACCCGTCTGGGACCACGCCGACCCTGTTCCGCCCGGTAATCGATGTCCACCTTAAGCCGGTTCGCCCCGGCATACCGGAGTAGCTCCAGCGGCACCGCACGCCGCCACGACGTGATGGCCCTCGGCGCCTCCCACGTGGCGTCAACCTTCCCCACCTGTGCGCGGGGAAGCTCACGGACGGCAAGCGTCCCGGCAAGCCACGAGAAGACATTGTCCAGCGTCGCCCAGAAGCCCTCGAACGGCGGCAAGGGCTGCGGCAACTGGTGGCCGAGCATGTTCCCCCACTCGTTCTCGATCTCCGCTCGAAACGGTGACGACTGGATGACCGCTGCCGTTGGCACCTCGATCCCCGCAGGCGCATTTGCGTTCGAGCACCCGTCGGACGGCTCCAGAGAGACCGATGAGATCCGGATGGCGATACATGTGGACGACATCGTAGAGATCACGCGGGCGACAACGTTCGGTCAGTGCTCGGAGCTTCTCACCGAAGAGTTCGGTGATGGAGTAGCTCGCCACCCCACGCACCGGCAGCGAGTCGCTGTACGGGTGCCCGATGGGGCGAAGCACGGGACGGCCCACGAGGATCTCGTCTGAGGTGAGGTCGATCTTTACCTTTGGGAGCGAAGGGTTGCCGTTCGGCCCCCGGTAGGCGATCCGGCCCTGGGTTGTTGGATGATTCCGCTTGTTCTTCTTCCGCTGGAACGACTTGTCGTCAAGCACGAACTCGATGCCCGACTGCTCTCGGGCCCACTCAGCGATCTCGCCGAAGATCGGCATGAGGTCGCCTGGCTCCTCTGGCCCGCCATTGACGATGGTGAAATCAAGATCCTCCGAGAACCGGAAGGTCTCGTAGTAGCACTTGCGAAGGCATGTCCCCCCCTTGAACACCCAGGTGCGTGACAGCGCCCGGTGTTGCGCGATCCCAGCAAGGAGCCACCCGAGCACGTAGTCCTTCTCGATGACTCCCTGGTCGAGCAGCCACTCTGCCCGAAGGAGTGCCAGCTCTCGCTGAGGAATCACGAGGCCCCCTCCCTCACGACGGTCACGTTCACGCGGAGTCCCCAGCGCATGCACCGACGGCCACCGTCTGCGCCATCCGGGTCCAGGGCCGAGATGCCTGACGACACCCGCTCCTGACAGGCTGACACGAGGCTCGGGAGGTCAAGGTCAAGCGCCTCGATGAGGTAGCCGAGCCGCTTGAAGACTGCCCGGTTCCCGAGCCGGTCCCCGTACTCGATGAGTTGAGCCGGATCCTGCTCGTCGAGATATGCCACGAGTACCTCGGCTCCGTGCCGGATACCTCCACCGAGTCGTGGAGCGTCGAGAATGTCCACCACGGTCCGGGCGGGATCTGCAAAGCGAAGTCGGGCGTCTCCTCTCCACTCTGTCTTGAGCCCCCACGTCAGGGCGTCATCGCTAACGTGGTTGACGGTGTAGTCGTGATCCAAAAGCCGCGCCGACGAGGTGCGAACACGCTCTGACGTCTTAAGGACGGTTGTCCGGAAGACTTGCTCCGTGAGCGCCCAGTGATGGGCGGCCGTCCACCCCGTGAAGTAACAAGGTGACCAGACCTCAGCTGCCACGAGGAGCGCGTCCTCCGACCACGCAGCCGGGTTCGTGACATACACCGGCACCCCGATGTACAGCCCTCGCCGGACCCGCCGGACCCATCCGGCTTCGGCCCACCGGGCGAGCTTCTTCGCCGCCGTATCGGCGTCGACGTCAAGCGTCTCCACGACATCTGTCGGTTTGATGAACCGGCGGCCGGCGGCGAGCACCTGTGCAAGCTCGGCCCGGCCCCGACCGCTGATCCCTGCAGACTGCAACATCGCTACACCAGTACCCAATGCTGTAAGAGAACTACTGGTTTTAATCTATCATACACCGGGACACCGGAACTTCGATCCATTCGTAAATTAGTGGCCTCAGCATGTCATCACCTCCCGGCAGGGAGGGGACCCCCCATAAGTGCCGTTGCAGTACTAAGTGGTCGGCGCCGAGCCGGAACGTGAGTCGGCTCGTGCCATCCAAGATTCCTCCGCCCAGGTCAGGCGCTGGCACCGAGGAAGATCTTTTGTCACAGGACACTCTGCTTGTCCATCGCGTGTCCGACCGGCCGGTATCTGTCCGCTGCGGGGATGGGGTGGAGCACGATCGCTTCGGTCGCTTGTCTGCCCTGAGCGGCGTCTGCCACGTGCTGGGCCCAGGGCGATCAGTCGTCGGCTTCGTCTTCCCAGGCTTCGAGACCTTCCTTGGCAGCGAGCGCGGCGATGATGAGCGCGGCGGCGGGGTCGGCCCACCACCAGCCCAGCCAGGTGTTGAAGCCGACGCCCAGCAGGGTGGCGGCGGAGGTGAAGGCGCAGA
>Ga0137378_10006625_pt1 | contig 10042 bp, 10 predicted proteins | sample SagtaG_21_FD_104813 | JGI IMG/M metagenome (GOLD analysis project Ga0137378, IMG submission 104813) | Vadose zone soil microbial communities from Sagehorn Ranch, Mendocino, California, USA - Sage2_L_60_16 metaG | ecosystem: Environmental > Terrestrial > Soil > Vadose zone | place: USA...
GGGCCGGTCCATGAAGCAGGTCAGCACCAGCCGGCCGCTTGCCACGTCGTGCGAGACGACCTGCGCGCGAAACCAACCGCGGCGACCAGGCTCGCCGACTCCCATGCTGACTGGCTGGTGCGTGGCGAGGGTTTCCAGCAACGCTTCCAGCTCCTTCTGGGTAATCATCAGGCCGCCCAGCCCAGGGCCGCGGCGACCTGGCCCGGTAGTCGCATCGGGTCGAATGGTTTACCGATCACGGTAAGCCCTTCGAGTCCCCCACGCTCGGACACGGAATCGAAGAGCTTGGCCGTGAGTAAGACGACCGGAATATGCCGCGTGGCGGGGTTGGCGCGCAAACCTTCGAACGTGGCTGGCCCGTCCATTTCGGGCATCATCACGTCGAGCAGGATCGCGTCGGGTTGGTCGGCCGCCGCACGGACAATGCCTTCAGCGCCGGACCTGGCCGTGACGACATCCCACTGTCCGACCATCTCCAGGCTGAGTTGCGCGACTTCTCGAATGTCGTCCTCGTCGTCAATCAGCAAAACTCGCCTGTCTGCCATCCCTGCGTCCGTCCTCGGCCTCCAGGGTGAGAATCGGCCGGTGGCGGCTACTCCATTAGGCTTCGAGCGGCAAGCGGATGGTGAACCTCGTCCCCCGCCCGACTTCGCTGTCCACAGCGATCGTGCCCTGGTGTAGCTCGACGATGCTGTGCACGCCCGCCAGACCGATGCCTGTGCCAGGAATGCGACCCTCCACGTTCCTTCCGCGCCGAAAGCGCTCGAAGATGTGCTCCACGTCCGCCGCGGGGATGCCTTCGCCGCGGTCAGCGACGCTCAACACGGCCGCCCTGGCCAGCTCATCAATCCCGATCGACAGCTCGACCGTGCCGCCCCGTGGGCTGTACTTCACCGCGTTGTCGATCAGATTGTCGAGCACGCGACGCAGCCGTATGCCGTCCCACAAGCCCAGGAGCTTCGGCAGCTCGGTCGACACGTACAGCGCGTGCCGGTCGGTCGTCAGCTGATGCTGGCTGATCGCCTTCCGCGCCAGCTCGACGAGGTCGACCTCCTCTCGCCGCAGCTCCAGCGGTCGGCCCGACTCGAGTCGGCTTGCGTCGACCAGTTCGTCCAGCTGCTGGGCCATGCGCCCCGCGGCTGCCTCGATTTGCTCCAGCGCGTCGAGGAACGGCTGGGTCTCGGGCGTCGGCACCGCCCGCCGCCGGCGCAAGTTGGCCATACCCTTGATGAACGTGAGTGGCGATTTCAGATCGTGAGATACGGTGGACATGAACTCGTCCTTGGCCGCGATCTGATCGCGCAGCTCCACTGTGGCGCGGTCGACGCGCGCTTCGAGCTCGAGATTGAGGGCTCGCACCGTTTCGTTCGCCTGTTCGAGATCGTGCATGTGCTGGCGCAGCTCGCCTGCCATCCGGGTTCGCTCGATGGCGCGCGCCACGGTCGTTCGCAGCTGGAGAATGTCGCACGGTTTGAGTAAGTAGTCGTAGGCTCCCTGGCGCAGCGCGTTGACAGCCGATTCCACCGAGCCGTAGCCCGTCAGCACGATCGCCGCGGTGTGGCTGGCCTGCTTTTGTAGCTCCCTCAACAGGTCGATTCCGTCGACGTCCCCCATGCGCAGGTCGGTCAGCACCACGTCGAAATACTCGGCCTGGATCTTTTCGATGGCTTCGGTCGCAGATACGGTGCCAATGACGTCGTAGCCCTCCAGCTCGAGGATGCCCTGAATCGTGACGACGACCGGTTCTTCGTCATCGACGACCAGGATCCGCGGGGCCGCGGTCACCTCGACCGATGCGGTATCGGTCAGCGGCTCGCCATGCACCATCTGAAGAGGGTAAGTCACCCGACGCGGTTGCACCGGGCCTGATTCAGCGATCGGGCGTGCCCGACTCGCCGAGCAGCTTCAGGCGATCCAGCGAGGCGGCCAGCTCCTTGCGCAGGAAGCTCTCGGCTACGAAGCTGCCGAGGGCGCCGCCCGGCACGTCCCCGCTCACGTGCACGTGAACGCGCGTGTCGTCACCCTGTGCTTCCAGCTCGAAGCGGGTGGTCAGGCGCGGCCCGCGGATCGCGCGCGTGGCGAACAGGCGCGGCGGTTGGAAGTCGACAACTTCGGTCTCGCTTTCGAGAGGCTGGCCGAGGAGTCGCCCGCTGAAGATCGCGCGCGAGCCGAGGCGCACGGGCTCGCCGGGTATGGCGCGCCGAGCGGCATCGATGGAGACGTTCCACTCAGGCACTCGCTCTGGAGTGCAAATCAGCTTAAAGACGCCCTCGGATGGGGCGCAAATCGAGACTCCACAGCGTAAATTGAGTGCCACCGCGCCGCGATAACTTAGAGCGCTCCACGCTCCGGTGCAGACGGCGCGTCGACCTTGGACTTGAAGTCGGCCATGACTCGATCTACGTCCACCTGGTCCATCTCGTCGACGTAGCCCCAGGCGACCACTGCCACGGCGTGATCCATGTCCTGGTACGGCGTGACCACCAGATGGCGGATGCCGACAAGGCTGGACCGCGGCGCGCTGTCATAGAACTGGCCAAGCTGCTGGACGCAGGCGTTGTCGCAGAGATCGGATCGATACAGCACCACGACGGCGCCATGTTCCAGCATGTGGATCCAGCGTCCAGCTGGCAACGGCGCGTCGTACATGCGGTATTCCACCGCCTGCGGCACGGTCTCCCAGTGTGCCCCGGACGACGGTGGACGGTGACTATTCGGCGGGAGCGGCGCTCCCTCCGGGTAGTGGCTGCCCGGCTCCGTTGTCATCTGGCGCATCTGAGACGAGACACCCGTTCCTGGCAAGGTGCCCTTCGGCATCAGCAGCACGATCGCCACGATCGCCGCTGCTACGAGGACGAGGATGCCGCCCAGCCAGGCGACGCGCTTGCGCCGCTGCTGTGAACGCGCCGATTCGATCTTGCGGCGCTGTTCCTCGATGCGCCGTTGCCGAGAGGTGAGCCGCTCGGTCGATTGAGGCGATGTCTGCGTCACGCGGGCACCGCCGACGCCGAGACAGGATCAGGCTCATCCATAGTCATGCTCGGTCGCGCAAGCGCCACGGCAGGCCGTGGATCGCCGCCGATCGTCAACTGGGAACGCACGCCGACCACCACCGGTACGCTGGTGGCGATCTCAACGGCTGCGATCTGCACGTCCTCGGATGGCACTTCGCCGCGCAGGATCACCAGGCCATGGCGGGCGTCGACGCGAAGGATGTACGCGGCCGTGCGCTCGTCCTGTGCCAGCGCATCCGCGACGGCGCGCACGACGTCGGGGTCGGCGATCAGCTCGTTGGTGATCGAGCCGACGTCAGACATTCGCTCGACCAGCGCGGTGGCGATGATTTTCTGGGGCTGCGTACGCACGCGGCCACGCAGCAGAACGTGATCGCCCTCGATGTCGATGTAGATCTCGGCGTGCGAGGCGCGCAGCGGCTCGTAGTCCCACAGCACACGTCGCACGCGGGAATAGAGCTTCCTTTCAGACCGTTCGAGTGCGCCCTGTGGAGCCCGTACAACCCAGCTCACGTTATCTGGCCATCCGCTTTCGTAGAGAGAATGTGAGCACCAGGCCGCTTGCGAATCCCCCGAAATGGGCCCACCACGCGATGCCCGTGCTGGTCGTCAGCGAGGCGACACTGCTGAACAATTGCGTGGCCAGCCATAACAGGAGGAGCAGCAGTGTAGGAGTGCCCTCGACCACGTGCAAGAATACCACGGGGGCTAGCGAACCCAGCGTCAGACCCGGGTACAGCACCAGGTGCGCGGCGATGACTCCCGCGATCGCGCCGCTGGCGCCGACGGCCGGTGTCTGCGACAGCGGCTGCGCGACCAGATACGCGGCGCTCCCGGCAAGCGCGCTCACGAAGTAAATCGCCGCGAACCTGAACGGCCCAACCCGTCGCTCCACCGGCAGGCCGAAGACGCCCAGATACAGCATGTTCGCTAGGAGGTGCACCCAGCCCGAGTGCAAGAACGCGCTGGTCAGCAGCGTCACGCTCGCGGCGGGCCCGGCCCGCACGTCCGCTGGCACGAGCCCCCAGCGCCGCACAAACGAGTCGATGTCGCTGCCCATCGTAAGCTCGACGAGAAAGACCGCCACGTTTGCGGCGATGAGGATGAGGGTGACCACGCGTCAGGCCACCCCCATTGTGGGTTCTGTCAGGCAGTGACGGCCGCCGGCGCCTTCTCGAACTCGAGCCCGCCGTCGGCCCCAACATCAACCAGGATGCGGTCGCCGTCGACGAACTCGCCCTGCAACAGCCGCACCGCCAGCGGTTGGACCAGCTGCTTCTGGATGGTCCGCTTGAGCGGCCGAGCGCCGAATACCGGGTCGAAGCCTTCGCGCGCCAGCTCCTGCTCCGCGGCGGGCGTGAGCTCGAGGCTCATCTTCCGCTCGGCCAGTCGTACTCGGAGCGAGCGCAGCTGAATCTCGACGATCCGCTGGATCTGCTCCAACCCCAGCGCATGGAAGATCACGACCTCGTCGATGCGGTTCAACAGCTCTGGACGGAAGTGCGTCCGCACCGCGTCCATCACCCGCTCCCGAATCTCGTCCTCGCTCAGCCCACGCTCGTGGATCCACTGTGAGCCAAGGTTGCTGGTCATGATGACGATCGTGTTGCGGAAGTCGACCGTGCGCCCTTGCGCATCGGTCAATCGGCCGTCGTCCAGTAGCTGCAGGAGCACGTTCAGGACTTCTGGGTGCGCCTTCTCGACCTCATCGAACAGCACAACGCTGTACGGCCGCCGCCGCACCGCTTCGGTCAGCTGGCCAGCTTCGTCGTAACCAACGTAGCCTGGCGGTGCACCGATCAGCCGCGAGACCGTGTGCTTTTCCTGGTACTCGCTCATGTCGATGCGCACCATCGCCTGCTCGTCGTCGAACAGGAACTCGGCCAGCGCACGCGCCGTCTCCGTCTTGCCTACGCCTGTCGGACCGAGGAATAGGAATGAGCCGAGTGGTCGATTCGGATCCTGCAGACCAGCCCTGGCGGCGCGAACCGTATTCGCGACCGCCCCGATCGCCTCGTCCTGGCCGATCACCCGCTGGCGCAGGCGCTCTTCCATCTGCAGCAGCTTCTCGACCTCGCCCTCGATGAGCTTGCTCAACGGCACCCCGGTCCACTTGCTCACCACCTCGGCGATGTCATGCTCGGTCACTTCTTCCCTCACCAGCGCCCGACCATCCTCGCTGCGCGCTCGCTGCCGCTCTTCTTCCTCCACGCGCTGCTGCTCGAGCGCGCGGATCTCGTACTGCAACCGTGCCGCCCGCTCCCAGTCCGCGCGCTGGGTCGCCTGCTCCAATTCCAACCGTTTCTGATCCAGCTGCTCCTGGATGCGGCTGACCGCGTTCAGCTGCTCGAGCTCCGCTTGCCACTGCGCTTCCAGTGCACTCGCATGCTCTTTGAGGCTGGCCAGCTCTTGCTCGATCCGCTCCAGCCGCTCTTTCGACGCCGGGTCCTTCTCTTTGCGTAGACCCTCGCGTTCGATTTCGAGCTGCATGATGCGACGCCGCACTTCGTCCAGCTCGGCTGGTGCGCTGGTGGCTTCCATGCGTAGTTTTGCCGCGGCTTCATCCACCAGGTCGATAGCTTTGTCTGGCAAGAAGCGGTCGGAGATGTAGCGGTGGCTCAGGATGGCCGCCGCGACCAGCGCCGAATCGCGAATTCTGACCTTGTGGTGCTGCTCGTAGCGCTCGCGAAGTCCACGCAGGATCGAGATCGTGTCGTCCACGCTCGGCTGGTCGACGTACACAGGCTGGAAGCGCCGCTCCAGCGCGGCGTCCTTTTCGATGTGCTTGCGGTACTCGTCGAGCGTTGTGGCACCGATGCAGTGCAGCTCGCCGCGCGCCAGCATCGGCTTGAGCATGTTGGAGGCGTCCATTGCCCCTTCAGCCGCTCCAGCACCGACCACCGTGTGCAGCTCGTCGATGAACAGGATGACCTGGCCATCGGATTCGGTGACTTCTTTGAGTACCGCCTTGAGGCGCTCCTCGAACTCACCGCGATACTTCGCCCCTGCGACCAGCGCGCCGAGATCCAGCGCGACGATGCGCTTGTCTTTCAGTCCCTCGGGCACGTCGCCGCGCACGATCCGCTGCGCCAGACCTTCGACGATGGCCGTCTTGCCAACGCCTGGCTCGCCAATCAACACCGGATTGTTCTTCGTTCGACGTGAAAGGACCTGGATCGTGCGACGAATCTCTTCATCGCGGCCGATGACCGGGTCCAGCTTGCCTGCTCGGGCAAGCCTGGTCAGGTCGCGGCCGTACTTTTCGAGCGACTGGTAGGTGGTCTCGGGATTCTGCGACGTCACGCGCTGGCTTCCGCGCACGTCCTGGAGCGCCTTGAGCACCTGGTCGCGCGTGACTCCGAGCTCGCGCATGACGGGCTCGTCGACCATCGCGAGCAGAAAATGCTCAGTGCTGACAAAGTCGTCCTTGAGCCGCTCGGCCTCCTGTTGCGCAGCGTCGAAGACACGCCTGAAACGCGGCGACACGTAAACCTGCTGGCCCGGAGTCGTGGCGCGCGCGAACCCTCTGAGGCCGGCTTCGACACGCTGGCGGGCTTGCGCAGGTGAGATGCCGAGCTTGTCCAGAATCGCGGGGACGACGCCGTTCTCCTGATTGATCAGCGCCATGAGCATGTGTTCGGGCTCGACCTGGGTGTGCTGTCGCGATTCCGCGAGCCGTTGTGCCCCGACAACGGCTTCTTGCGCTTTTTCGGTCAATTTGTTCAGGTCCATGTCGGTGCTCCTCTGTTCCCCCGCGGCGAGGTGCCGTGCGGTTGCCGCACCTCCGCCTGCAAATCTTCAATCTGTTGCTCGAGCTCGCGAATGCGATCGGTGAGGCGCATGATCACCTCGACCCCCGCCAGGTTGACGCCCATGTCGTCGGTCAGGCGGCGGATCTGCCGCACGCGCTCGAGATCGTGCAGCGAATAGAGTCGAATGCGACCCTTCGATCGAGCCGGCTCGACCAGGCCCGCGCGCTCGTAGTAGCGCAGCGTTTGCTCGTGGACGCCGACCAGGCGCGCGGCGACACTGATGACGAACGCCGCGTTCGCCGGTAACTGCGCACCGAGACCCGCGTCGAAAGACTCGTCTGAAGTCATCAATCAGCTCTCCGTTCAGTCCTCCGGGCTACGTCGAAGTGCCAGCGCGCCCGCGCGCCAGCTCGGCGAACAGCTCTTGCTCACGGGTCGTCAGGTTCTTGGGCAGCTGCACCGTGATCTCGGCGTACAGGTCGCCGCGGCCGGAGCCGCTGACTTTCGGCATGCCCTGGCCCGCCAGACGAATACGCTGGCCGTTGGCGGTCTCGGGTGGCACCTTCAGGGCGAGATTGCTGCCCTTGGGCGTCGGCACCATGACCTCGCCGCCGAGCACAGCCGTGTAGAGCGGCGTCTGGACTTTCACGCGCAGGTCCTCGCCTTCGCGCTCGAAAAGCGGATGCGCCTTGACGGAGACGATCAGGTACAGGTCACCTGCCTGGCCGCCCGAAGCACCAGCGTCGCCTTTGCCCGCAACTCGGACGCGCAGGCCATCCGTGGCTCCCGCAGGGATTTTGACCTCGACGGTCCGCGACTCGCCGGTTTGTGAATCACGAATGGTGTAGGTCCGCTGGGTGCCACCAAACGCCTCTTCGAGGGTGATCTCGACGGGCTGCTCGATGTCGCCGCCTTTTCGAGGCGCAGTACGGACCCGCTGGCGACCGCCCGCGGCACGTCCGAACAATTGCTCGAACAGGCCACCGAGATCGTCCGACTCGAAGTTGAAGTTGGTCGCGCCGCCGTTGGGTGTCGACGAATACGTGGTGGACCGAGAGCCTGGCCGGCCGCGGAAGTTGACGCCGGCCTGCTCGATCTTCTCCCAGTCATGCCCCCAGCGGTCGTACTTCTTGCGCTTTTCGGGATCCGACAGGACGGAGTAGGCTTCGCCGATCTCTTTGAACTGGCCCTCTGACTTCGTGTCGCCGGGATTGACGTCGGGATGGTACTTACGGGCGAGCTTGCGGTAGGCGGTTTTGATGTCCTTTTCGGACGCGGTGCGGGGCACGCCGAGCACCGTGTAATAGTCGCGTCGGGTACTGGCCGCCACGCAGCGTCTCCTCCGAGAACTCTAATGCTGCTCTCAATATAAAGGCTGATAGCGCTATTGTCAAGTCGGGGCCTTCCCTTCTTCCTCGCGGCAGCCGCGCTGGGCCTGTTCCTGGTGACGGGCCTGCGGCACCTGGATTCCGTGCCGCAGGTGTATGAGGACGAGCCCTGGCAGGCCTCGACGGCCTACAGGCTGATGACCTCGGGCGTCTTTGGGTCAGATTTGTTCGCCGGCTTCCACAACATGGATCAGCGCTACTACGGCTTCATGCCGCTGCATCCGCTGCTGCTGGCCGCTGTCTTCAAAGCGCTGGGCGTCGGCCTGGCCCAGGCGCGCATCGAGGCGGTGAGCCTGACCGCACTCACGCTGGTGCTGACCTTCGCCCTCGGCGTGCGCCTGTTCAACGCCTGGGTGGGCGCGCTGGCGGTAGCGCTACTGGTCTGCGTGCGCTGGTCGGGCCTGACGTACGTCCAGCTGAGCGGCATCCCGCTGGTCGACCTGGCGCGAATCGCGCGCTATGACCCTCTCGTGCCGGTGCTTGGCCTGAGCGCGCTGCACGTTTTTCTCTTCGCGCGCGCCACTACTTCGAGAGCGTGGGTGTATGTGGTGGCCGGCGTTCTCGCCGGCCTTGCAGGACTCGCCCACGTGTATGGCCTCTTCTGGATTCCAGCGCTGGTCATCCTCGCGCTGTGGAATCGAGCCACACCGCGCGCGGTTGCACTCCTGCTGGTCGGCAGCCTCCTGCCCTGGCTGCCATACGTCGCCTACGTACTCGGCGACCTCCCAGACTGGCGCGGCCAGACCGCCATTTATGCCGCCCGCTTCGAGCTGCTGAACCCGCGCTGGTACCTCGACAATATCCTTCAGGAGTACCACCGCTACGGCCCCGGCCTCGGACCCCTCGGCTGGACGTGGCTGCTTCGCCCCGGCTTCTGGTGCCTGCTGATCGCTCTTCCCTGTTCAGTCGTCGCGCTCGGTCGGCGGGCCCTCATCGCCTGCGATGCGCCCGCCCGCGCGCTGATCGTCCCCACGCTCTTGTTTCCCGCGCTCTTCGCCGTCTTCATCACGCTGAAGCTGGTCAACTACACGCTGATCGAGCTGCCACTGTTCGCGCTCGCCATCGGCTGGGGCTTGTCGCGTGCCTGGGCCCGCGCCCAGCTTCGACCGCTCCTGGCCGCCCTCGCCGCGGCCCTCCTGGTGGAGGGCGGCTTCGCGTTCGCCCGCCTCGAGCAAGGCGCCGCCACCACCACGCCGTATCCGGCGTTCATCGCCAACGTACGTCAGTACCTGCCGCCCGGCGCCCGCATCCTGGGCCTGCACAGCTACTGGCTCGGCCTTCAGGACTTCGACTACCGCTCGTTCCTGGTGCCACTCAACTGGGCCGACGAAGGCCTGCCACTGGACGATGGCCTGGCGCGGGTAGCGCCAGACGTCGTGCTGCTGGATGATCGCATGCGCGGATACTTCGCCAGCTCGCCCGACGGCCCCCGCTTCAACAATTTCCTGTCGCAGCATGCCGCCGAGCTCATCGCGCGCGTCGAGGACCCAACCTACGGCGTTATGGAGATCTATCGCGTGAAGCGATAGATGGTCACCTTCGGCCCCGGCCGCTCGAGCTGGTCCAGCGCATTGAACGGCCCGTAGATCTGGTCGTAGGCGAACGTCGGCTCGGTGTCCCCGACGTACGGTCTGAATTGCGCGACGATGCTGACCGTCGCGGGATCCCGCAAGCTGGCGTTGAACGCCTGCCGCCGCGCCTCGCGTTCAGGGTCGATGGCGCGCGCGTCGGCGGTGAAGCTGCTGACCACGACGTATTCCATGCCGCGCGCGCGATAGTCGGCAGGCGTCAGGTCGAACAGCGACCAGTCGTTGGCGACGTTCACCTGCGCATTGGTGAGACCTGATTCAGGCCCGAGTGGCGCCGAGTCCACCGCGACCGTCGCCCC
>Ga0137378_10006628_pt1 | contig 10040 bp, 9 predicted proteins | sample SagtaG_21_FD_104813 | JGI IMG/M metagenome (GOLD analysis project Ga0137378, IMG submission 104813) | Vadose zone soil microbial communities from Sagehorn Ranch, Mendocino, California, USA - Sage2_L_60_16 metaG | ecosystem: Environmental > Terrestrial > Soil > Vadose zone | place: USA...
AAATCGCGGAAGTCAATCCGGCGGGGGCGGTTCGCAGCAGACGAATCGCGGCACCCAGTCCGGAAGCGGAACGCAGATGGACCGCGACACCCAGTCCGGGGGCTCGTCGCAGGCGGGCGGCAGCCAATCCTCCACGCAGCAAAGCGGTTCGGAAAAGCCTGGTTCGCCGGGTGGGCGCCCTGAGGACAAGATGCGCAAACAGCCGGGCGGACCCGGCACGGGCAGCAGTCAATACACGAATGCCGGCGAGACGGGCACCGGCAGCGGGCAGATTTCGCCGCACAATCCCGCCTCCGGGCAGTCGTCCAGCTCGGGCCGCTCCTCCAGCACTTCAGGAAGCTCCGGCAGCGGATCTGATCGCTCTTAGCGGGCAATACCATCGGATGGCCGGTCTATATTTCGCTGTCGATCGGCATCGGGGTGCTCTGCGGGCTCGCCAAGGGAGAGTGGAAAGGCGCCCCGGCGCGCGCGCGGACTCTTCTTTGGGAGGGCCTGGCACTGGGGGCCCTGGGGGTTATCATCATCCCCCTGGGAAGCGCTTTGCGCCGAGGCGCGCAATTTTCCCGCGAAGCCCGTGGCAATCTCTGCCGCCCTGGGACTAAGATAATTGCGCCATGAGTCTGTTACAGCAGAATTCACAGGAACAGGACGACGCGGCGCGCGGCGAGGAACTTACCAAGGGGTCCAGCAACGCGCTGCTGCCCAGCGTGATTGCCGCCCTAGTGGTGATCGTGGCGATTTTTCTATACGTCAAGCTGGGTGAGAAGGCCCCCGTGGCTACGGGTGAGGTGAGCAACGTGCAAGCGCACGAGATGCACCGCGAGACCTCCGCCTTCGACGCTGCCGGCGCCGCCATGCCGCAGGAGAAGTTCGAGCAGGTGCTGGTGTCTGCGCACGTCAAGCTGCACAATCAGAGCAAGCTGCCGCTGTTCCTGCACCAGGCCATGGCCAACGTGACGCTCGACGATGGCATCCTCACCAGCTACGCGGCCACCCCCACGGACTATGAACGCGCCTTCAAGGGCTTCCCGGAACTGGCGCCATTCCACGGAACGCCGCTGCCGTCTGAGCCCACCATCCAGCCGGGCCAGTCCGTCGAGGGAGACATCCTGGTTTCGTTCCGCCTGAACAAGCAGCAGTGGGATGCGCGCAAGGGGCTGGACTTTACTTTCGGCTTCCGATATCAGCCGCTGCTAAAGATAACGCCCACCGGTCCGGTGGTGGACCGATAGGCGCTGTGAACTGAGAACTACGAACTCCGTCACTGTCCGGTCGGTGGGGCCGGCGTGCCCTTGGGCGTAGAGAGATAGCCGGCGATCTGGTTCTTCGAGCTGATCGAATTGACCACGATCTCGTAGAGCCCTGGATCCTTTCCGCTGTAAAACTGCAGCGGCTCGTTGAGGTTCCGGTCCTTCTTCTCGTAGCGTTTATCGTCCGCGTAAACGACCAGAGTGAACTTGCTCTTCTTGGAGTCGGTTTTCTTCAGTTCCAGGCTCACCGTGCCCACGGGTTTTTTGTCGCCTTTGTTCAGGGTGAACTCGTAGTAGGTGCGGTCGCCCTTGTGCTTCAGGACCTCGAGCTCGTCATGGTTGCGGGCGATGAGGCTGGTGTGGTCGCTCAGGTCGCCCTTCATGGACTGCAGCTGGTTCACCGCTTGCGCCAGGTCGGTCTGGGTCTTGCCCAGGTCAGTCTTGACGCCGCCTACGTCCGTCTTCACGGTGGTCAGGTCGCTGGAAACGGCCGTCACCTGCTGGGCGGTGATCTTCTGCGCGTCCTCAAGCCGCCGGTTCTCGGCCTGCTCGCGAGCCATGATCTGCTGCGCGCGGGCATCCATCTGTTTCTGGGTCAAGCCCAGCGACTTGCCCAGCTCCTCGGCGGTCACCTTCAGCCGCGCGTCGGTTTCACGCAGTTCGGCGGCCAGCCTGGCGTTCTGCTGGTTGGCTTCCGTCAGCGCGGCTTCCGAGTGCGCAATCCGTCCGCTGAGCGTGTATGTCCAGATCAGGCTGCCGATTGCGCAGAGCAGCGCGACGGCAACGATGGCCAGAAACGCGCCCGAATAGGTCCTGGGGGGTTCTTCGATGGAACTCATCTTGTGACTTGTTTCTCCTTGCGGGGGATGTGGCTGTAGACCCGCATCTTGGCGGCTTTCCACGCTTTCGTCCGAACCGATCATTTCCGTTGTCCTCGTATCCCGTTAGACGGCCGACAGGAAAGAATCTCCTCTTGCAAGCCCCCGAAACGAAAAACGTACTCGTTTGGGGGCCAGGGCTGCTTTCCCCGTGTGAACCGCGTTCCGCCTCGAAACTGCTTTCCGGGAAACTATAGATTATACCCGCCGGCGTAAGAGAAAAAAGTTTCCTGAACACGGTCTCCCCAATGGTTTCCCGTTCGGCGGGCCCGGGCGCTGCCCCGCAGTCCGTGACAACCATCCAACGGCTACGCTATAAAGGACTTTGCTCCATTTTCCGGCGACGGGCCCTTCTTACGCCCGACACGGCCGCCGCAGCCATCAAAATAAGACGAGGGAGATGCAAAGCAATTATGTCCACTGCTGTCGCTGGTAAGGGCCTGGAAGGAATCGTTGCGGCGAATTCCGGTATTTGCTGGATTGATGGAGAGGCCGGCGTGCTGGCCTACCGGGGCATCGACATCCACGAGCTGGCGGAGAATTCCACCTTCGAAGAAACCACCTACCTTCTGTGGAACGGCCGGCTGCCCAATCAATTTGACCTGCGCGAGTTCACTTCCCAACTGGCCCTGGCGCGCGCGCTGGACAAGCGCATCATCGAGCTGGTGAAGAGCTTTCCCACGTCGGCCACGCCCATGGAAGTATTGCGCACGGCGGTTTCCGCGCTCAGCTTCTACGACGCCGACGAAAAGGACAACTCCCACGACGCCAACGTGCGCAAGGCCTACAACCTGACCGCGCAGATCGCCATGATCGTAGCTATTTACGACCGCATCCGCAAAGGCAAGGAGATTGTTCCGCCGGATCGCTCCTTGAGCCATGCGGCCAACTTCCTTTGGATGCTGAACGGGGTGAAGCCCTCGGAGACGGCTACGCGCACGCTCGATCTGGCGCTCGTGCTCCATGCCGACCACGAGTTGAACGCCTCCACGTTTGCCGCCCGGGTGATTGCCGCGACTCTGTCCGATATTCACTCGGCCATCACCGGCGCCATCGGCGCGCTCAAAGGCCCGCTGCACGGCGGAGCCAACGAAGGCGTCATGCGTCTGCTCTACGCCATCGATAAGGCGGGAGCCGACCCGGTGGAATACGTGAAGGGCATGCTCGCTGCCAAGCAGAAGATCTCCGGCTTCGGCCATCGCGTGTACAAGACCGAAGATCCGCGCGCCACCCACCTGCGCCGCATGAGCGAGCAGTTGGGCAAGGACGCCGGCCAGCCCAAGTGGTACGAGATGTCGCGCGCCATCGAGCTCCACATCAACAAGGACAAGAAGCTCAACGCCAACGTGGACTTCTACTCGGCGTCCACTTACGCGACTCTGGGCATCGACATCGATCTCTATACGCCGATTTTCGCGGTGAGCCGCATCGCCGGGTGGGCCGCCCACGTGATCGAGCAACTAGACGACAATCGCCTGATTCGCCCGCGCGCCGAATACATCGGCCCAGAGTATCCGTCGCACTGGATACCGGTTGCAGACCGGCCGTAAAGTTCACGTCCCATCCGTAACAAATTCGGGTGCCCCACCTTCGCCGATTCGCACGGCTGTGGAATCGGTCACGCTACTCCAACCCCGCGTGCTTAAGAATCGCCCGCGCCACCGCCATCAATTCCTCCCGGATGCGCTGCTCGCCCCCGCCGCAATAATTCCCCATCAATGCATAGGCGGCCGCATAAGCGGCCAACAGATCCGCGGCTGCCATGGCCGCGTATTTCGGTGCCTGGTTGCGCAGGACGCTGTTCACCCGCTGGATGTGCGCCGCCTGCGGCAGGAGCACCGTCAACTGCCGCTCGTATACAGGAAACGTTCCATCCACACCGAGGCGTGCCAAGTCCTGCGCTTCCACGACGTGGTGCGCATGCCATCCCCTGTAGTGCCGGTCGACGGTCGCAAATCGTGACAGCGCGGCGTAGGACGACATGAGTTGATTGCCCGCTGTGAGCCAGATGGGCGAGGGCGAATTGCAAAGATACTCTCGATAACGGACTCGTGAGTCTTTCAGAATACTTTCCACAAAGTCCATGGATGCCTCCGGGCATCCGATCGTCATTGTCGCAAAACCAGGCAACTGCGCCGCGGTACAGATTGGACCGGGGATCACCGGAGCTCGCGGCGAAGTCCTTCAGGCTTGAATTGTCTGGCTTTGCCGATGGGGAGGTCGATCGTGCGAGTTGATAGTACAACGGCTACCAGCATCTGTAAGGATTTATTTACATGCACACCGGCCGCGCCCGCGCATTGAATGCTTGCTCGTCTATTGCCTGGCTTTCCACAGCAGATACAGTGCCCAGGCCGCCAGCGTGCAGCCGTCGCGCACTTTGCCCTCGAGCATCATCTGCTCAAATTCGCGCACCGGCAGGTTACGCACCACGATGTCGTGTTCCTCGTTGTCGGGCTCCTGCTCCTCCTGGCTGAGTCCCGTGGCCAAGAACACATGCTGCTTCTGGCGCGTAAACCCGTAGGCGATCCAGTGGGCGCCGAGATAAATCATGTTCTCTGCCCGCAGGCCGGTCTCTTCCTTCAGTTCGCCGCGGGCCAATGTCTCGGGATTGTCGATCGCCATCTCCCATCCGCCCTGGGGCAGTTCCACCGCGCGCTCCTGTATGGTGTAGCGGAATTGCTCCACCAGCCAGATGCGATCCTTCTCAATCGGCAGGATGATGGCGGCTTCATCCTTCTCCACCACGCCATAGATGCCGCGTTGGCCGTTGGAGCGGAGGATCTCGTCCTCGCGCAAACTCATCCACTGGTTGCGATAGATCTCGCGGCTGGAAAGGGTGGTAATGGAGGGCAGCGTCCCCGCCGCGTCGGATTTCTGGGTTTTTGACTGGGTCACAACTCTAGTGTGCCATGAGCGATGTGGCCGCAGGTCGCAATCGTAGTTACGCCGGTGTTCTTATCCATCATTCGTAGCGCAGCGCCAAGGCCAAGGTCCTCAATAGAACGGAGCGGATGACACTGAACATCGCTGTATTGGCCCCGATTCCGATGGCCAGCGTGACGGCGGCGGCAATCGTAAACCGAGGAGACTTGAGGAGGGATCGTGCTCCGTAGCGAATATCCTGCAGCAATGTTTCCACCGGATTGACCTCATGCATCATGAGACGGCGCAAGCGGCGCCTGGTCAATTCCCTTTGTGACGGGCTTCATCGAAATCGATCCAAAATCCTCGCGGAACACCCGCATTTGGCCCGCCTCCGCGGCGCAACAAAGGGATGACAATCATCTGACATGGCCGCCATCCGCCTCGGCTAACTTGAACGTGCAGCAGAATTGTGCCCTGCGCAGGCCGCCATTTCATGCCATTTCCTTGCACCCCGTTTTCGCGAAAGCCCGTATGACTCGCCGATGAGGACTCACCTTTCCAACGCGCTTTACGGAGTTCTCGATTACGTGGCCTGGCCGGCCGGAATGCTGGCGGTCGCGCCCATCGCGGTTCGAGCCCTCGGCATCGACCGTTACGGCATCTGGATGGTGGCGAGTTCCGCCGTCAGTGCAGGGGCCATCGTGGCCTCCGGAATGGGCGACGCCAACATTCGTTACGTTGCCATGCAGCGTGCGGTCGGCAATCATGACACCCTCTGCCACGCCGTCCGCAGCGCCATGGGCATCCATCTCACCCTGGGATCCATCCTCGCGCTCGCCGGATGGCTGCTCGCTCCGGCAATGACCAGCCGCCTGATTGCGGCCGATTCCGGGCTGCACGCCGATTGCTTGTGGTCCCTTCGCATCGCCTGCCTGCTTCTGCTGGTGCGCGCCCTGGAGAGTGTTTGCATCAGCACGCAGCGCGCATTCGAGCATTATGGCGCCGCGATCCGCATCAGCATCGGGGGACGCACGCTGAGCCTAGCTGCCGCGGCTATTCTGCCCTTGCTGCGGCCGTCGGTGACCAACATATTGCTTGCCACTGCCGCAATTTCGATTAGCAGCTTATGGCTGCAAATCGCGAAAATTCAGAAGTTGCTGAACCTTCCGCTTCTCACGCCCCGCTTCGATCGTGACGCAACCCGAGCTCTGCTCGGCTTTGGGAAATTCACCTGGATACAGGCGGTATCCGCGCTTCTCGTGGGCCAACTGGACCGGCTCATCACCGGTGCGGCGCTGGGTGCGGCCGCTGTGAGTTCCTATGCCATGTGCGTGCAGTTGTCGCAGCCTGTGTACGGAATCACCGCGGCCGGCTTGCACTTCTTGTTTCCGCACATCACCTCGCAGTACGCCCGCAACGATGCGCCCCGGGTGCGGCGCACCGTGCTTGCTGCCATGGCTGTCAACTGGGCCGCCGTGGCGGTGGGGGCTTCCATCCTCGTCTTCTTTGGACATGCCATCCTTCGCGTCTGGGGCGGGCCCGCGATCGCGCGCACGGCCGGATCAATCCTGCCCATCGTGTTGTGCAGCACCGTGCTCTCCGCGCTGGGCGTAGCCGGTTCTTATGCCATGCTTGCCATGGGGCGCGTACGGCTCGTGACCTTCCTCAACGTGGCCGGCGCCGCGGCGATGATCGTCGCCATCTTCTGCCTCTTGCCTCCGTACGGAATCCGCGGCATGGCCCTGGCCCGCCTGGTGTATGGCCCCATCGCCCTGGGCGTGTATGTGCCGCTGTTCGTTCAACTGCTCCGCAGCTCAAGGTCGCAACCGAGCCCAAAATCGAGTTCGGAAGCGCACGCCGCGCTGGTCGAGGAGGCGCAATGAAAGCTCTCGGGGCCGCGAATCCAGAGCCTGACTGCCGCGATGGCGCCAACGTACTCGGCGTGCGCGTCCATCCTCTCGATCTCGAACAGGCGCTCGCCCGTGTAGCGGATTTCCTTCGGCGGCGCGTGAAAGGGTACGTGTGCGCGGTCAGCGTGCACGGCGTTCTGGAAGCGCTGGACAATCCGCGAGTGGCGGAGGCCTTCTCCGATGCCGCGCTGGTGGTGCCTGATGGCAGGCCGATGGTCTGGGTGGGACAGATGCAAGGACATCGCGCCATGCAACAGGTAACAGGCCCCGACCTGATGCGCGCTATCCTCAGCCGGCCCGAATTCGCCGGTTACTCGCATTTCTTTTATGGCGGCAAGCAAGGCGTTGCTGACGAATTGGCCGATATGTTCATGGAGAAGTTCCCCGGCACACACATTGCCGGGACTTACACTCCGCCCTTTCGCGATTTGACTCGGTCAGAGGAGGCGAACCTCATCGATCTCCTCAACTACTGCAGGCCCGACATTATCTGGGTAGGCATCAGCACGCCGCGCCAAGAACTCTTCATGCGCCGCCTCGTTCCGCAACTGAATCATGGCCTGCTGTTCGGGGTCGGGGCGGCCTTCGATTTCCACACTGGGCGCATTCGCGATTGCGCGCCGTGGATCAAGCGCATGGGATTCCAGTGGCTACATCGGCTGCTGCAGGATCCAAGGCGGCTCTGGCGCCGCAATCTCCGCAATGCAGCCTTCCTGTGGCACATTACACTGCAATTGACCGGGGTGAAGCGATACGAGCTTTGCCCGGCATTGCCAGAGCCATCGAGAGTCGGAACGCCTCAGCCGGCCTCGAGTTCTTCGCCGGCCGGCTCGGCATAAAACAGCCAATCCCGTTGCGCGGCCGGTGCGAGCAGCCTGCGATAGAGCGACAAGTACTCCCGTGCAATGGCGGCCGGCGACAGCCGCTCCAGGGACACGGGCTCGCCGCGTGGCTCCGCAAGCCTGTCCCGCACGGCGAGTTCGTATCGTTCCACGATATTTTCTCCGAAGGCCACATACCGGCACCGATCGGCGCCGATCTCGCGAAACGCCGGAATATCCGAGCACACCACGGGACAGCCTGCCAGCAGAGCTTCCGCCACAGGCAGCCCGAACCCTTCAATACTCGACGGCGCCAGAAGCAGTTCGCTGTGTTGATAGCACCACTGCAGTTCGGCATCGCTGATGCCGCTGAGAAGGGTCACGCTGCGATCCAGGCCTGCCTGCCGTATGTGCATCTGGATCAGCCCCGTGTCGGGACCGGGAATTCCGACGATGAGCAGCCGTGGATTCTCGCCCAGAACGCGGCCGCGAAGCAGGCGTTCGAACACACGCAGCGCCAGCGGGATGTTCTTGTTCTGTCGGTGTTGGGCGACGCACAGCAGAAACGATTCGTTTCCACTCAGTTCCGGCGGACGCCGCGCTGAACTCGCGAGAACCGGCTCGACCGCGTTGCGAATCGTGATTGCCTTCCGGCTCAGCGGCGCTCCGAACCGTTGCTTCAGGCGCGTGCGCGTGCTCTCGGAAACGCAGGCTATCGCGTCCACGCTGCGCAGGCACTGGTGCATCAATCCGCGGTTGACCATTCCCTTGAACCAGCCGAAGTTCTGGGGAATGTCGAAGGGATACAAATCATGCAAGCTGACGACGGTCGGACGGCGGAAAGCGCGCGCATCGAGGGGCATGGTGTAACTGAGGTGCACGACGTCGGCGCCCAATCGCCGTGCGATCCGCGGCAGTTCGCGATAATACCAGCGGATGCGCGCCAGATTGCGATGCGCGATGGAAATCGAATGCATGTGAAGTCGCGCATCGCTCGATCCGATGGCCCGGGCAAACATCCCGCTCTGCCACGCGCCCGCGAGGAAATGGATCTCCGGCGGATCGGGCAGGGAAAGCAGCCCGCGGGCAAGATTCGCCGCGTGGCGCGAAACTCCATTAAGCTCGGTGGGCGCAGACAGGCCGGCGATCAGGACCCTCATAGCGCTGGGCTCCCCGGCACCGCTACGGTGGTGCGAATTCCCGCCGAAACAAGCGAAGTCAATAATTCTCTCGATTCGCCCCATCCGCGCGCGTCTTCCACCATCGAGCTCATCAATGTGATCATCCACAGCGGCAGCAATAGGTCAAATGGCTCGGCTTCGGCCAAGCCGCGAATTATAATGAAGATAATGATGCTGAGAAGAACTGTCCTCGAAATCCCCTTCGGCAGCGAGATAATTTTTCGGTAGAGGCTTCCATACAGGCCGATCAGCATGATGACGCCCGCCATACCGTATGCAAAGAACTGCTGCAGCAATTCATTCTCCGCGTGCCGCACCTCGAACATCTCCCTGCCGAACGGCGGAAACACTTTCCACATGGCGTCGATGCCGTTTCCGAGCCACGGCTTGTCCAGCGAGACATCCAGGGTGTAGGCCCAGATCGCGGTGCGCCCGGTGAGTGTTTCTGCCTGGTTGCCGGTCGTCGTGTAGGCATCGAAGTACGATCCGATCAGGCCCCAGTACGCGGCGATCAGCAGGACGGCCACGGCGGCAATCGCAACTTTCTTTTTTTGGCTCATCGATTTGTCACAGATCAGCAGAAAGCCTTCAGCCAGCACGAATGCCAGGATGGTCGCTTTGCTGAGACTGCGTAAAAGTGTGACGGTCAGAAAGAAAATCGGCCACTTCCACTTGCCGTCTTTGCGGCCGGCGAGGAGCTGCGCCATGAAAATTGCCATGGCGCACAGATTCCCGATCTGGTTGGTGTTGAAGTAATCCAGGTCGCCCAGCCGGAGATCCTCCGATGCCGGCATGATCCAGGCAATGCAAGCGAGCAGGCATGTGCTCCAGATGAATCCCCGCATAAGCGAACCCGCAACCTCGCTCACCTCGCCGCCGCGAAGCAGCAGCGCCACCACCGCCACATCGGCGGCCATGGCACACCAGTACAGAAACGAAGCGGGACGCGATACTGTCGCGCTCCACAGCAGGCTCGAACACGAGAACGTAAGGAACAGAAGCACCCATCGAACGCTCGGCTGCCGCGCAACCCAAGCCAGCGGACGCCTCGCCGGCCCCATGGCGTGAAATATAACCGTCACCAGCAGCGCGAATTCGAGAGTCAGGCTCGCAATCACGCCCGGTTCGCTTC
>Ga0137378_10006640_pt1 | contig 10036 bp, 9 predicted proteins | sample SagtaG_21_FD_104813 | JGI IMG/M metagenome (GOLD analysis project Ga0137378, IMG submission 104813) | Vadose zone soil microbial communities from Sagehorn Ranch, Mendocino, California, USA - Sage2_L_60_16 metaG | ecosystem: Environmental > Terrestrial > Soil > Vadose zone | place: USA...
AGCCATCACTCGTGGTCCCCGCCGGCAGCGAGGTTTACGAGTCTCTTCGGGGCATTACAGGCATCGTACTCGGCTTCATGGACCCCAAGGCTCATGGAGCTATAATAGTCGGGTCTGTCATAGGCGGTGACGGCCTCCAGGTCGCTCTACCCGCCGACAGCGTCCTCCCTAGACACATGCTGATCGCGGGCAGCACCGGAACCGGAAAGTCCTACCTGCTCGGTATTATCACTGAGCAGCTGAAGGGCCTCGGCGTAAGGCACATCAACGTTGATGTCCACGGCGAACTTTGCAGGGCCACGTCGGAACTCGGAGGACAAAACCTTGTTCCAGGCAGGACGTTGAAGGTGCGTCTCTCGTCGCTAGAGGAGCCAGAAGTTCTCAACATGCTGCCGATCAGCAACGAGTTGCATGTCGACATCGTCTCTCGGGCATTTCTCAACCTAAAAAGGACCGGGAGGGAGTTCGAGGTGAACGAGCTTAAGCGCGAGGCTCTTAACGTGGCCGTTTCGTACGGTGTCAAACAGAACACTCTTGACATAATCGATGCCCGCGTTGAAACGCTCAACCAGATACCGATAATCGGACCCGGCTTCTCCTGGCCACAGGCACTCCAGCAGACCGGTGCTCTTGTGAACTTAGATTGCAGAGACCTCGGACACACAGAACTGAGGATCGTGGTCGCCGCGGTCGCCAGGGAACTGATGAACCTGCGAAGGAAGAGCCTGCTTCCCCCGCTGGTTCTATCGATGGATGAGGCCCACCTCTTTCTCCCAGGCGGCGACACAAGTCCATCCTCGCAGGTTCTGGCAGAGATCATAAGGTTCGGACGACATCACGGTGTCGGGATAATCATATCTTCGCAGTCTCCCGGAGACGTGGACAGGCGCATCGCAAAGATCACCAATACGCGGTTCTTCTTTGCGATAGAGCCTTCTGAGCTGGCCTCCGTTGCCGGACTATTGGCCGACTCGCCTCCAGAATTGGTCCAGAACCTTCCCCGGTTGCGGGTCGGAACATGCCTCCTCGCGGGCAGTAGAGAAACTGTCAAACACGCTCTTGTGATCGAGGTTGGCAAGAGGACCACTACACATGGGGGAGAAACGCCGCGCATGGTCGAAGGCTAACCCGAGGGATTAAGAGGCCTTGTCTGATGTCAAGGAACAGATAATCACAGTTCTGTCTACCAGGCAGAAAGGCTTCTCGTTCGGAGAGATCATCGAAGAGCTAGAGTCTCACGGGGACGTGGCACCGTCCGTTGTCAGGCAGGTGCTGCGAGAACTTGAGACCGAGAAACGGTTGCTCGCCTTCCCCGATCATCTTGAGGGGCCCGGTCGGCCGCGGTATCTCTACAAGCTCGTGTCGGCGGACCTATTGGAGCAACGCCCCGCAGTCACACGGGACTTCGTCGAGGAGGAGAAGGAAAAAGAGGAACGCGACTACAAGCTTCTGCGCGAACTCATCCAGGACTCAACCGGCATACTCGCAGTTCTCCCCAGGGAAGACGCGGACAGGGTCTACATGGAGGCCGCAGAAAGGCTGCTGAAAGAGGAGCCCGTGGACCTTTTCTACAGGTTCGGTCTCTGGCTCCGCAAGCAACACCAGGATTACATCAGCCTTCTGAAACAGAGTAACATCAAACCGGAGAAAGAGAAGCTCGCGAATATTGTTCAGAAGCTCGAGAATCTTGCCGAGCAGATTTTCGAGAGAATGCTGGGCGTGCCGCCTAGGATTGTGGACGAGCAGACCCACAACTGGATGGACGGACCTTACCGCCTGCATCTTACCAAAAAGATGGTTGACGACTCGAGTTTCGACTCTGACGGTTTCTTCAAAATTCTGAAACAATCGGTCCTCGGTAGGACCCTCGAGCGCGTGTCCGTCAGGCCGCCCAGCCCTCCCATATATCTGGGAGGAAGCGACGCGTCCCTTCAGCCTATCGACTTAGCGACAGTGCTGCCCTGGCAGACCGAGTCCAGGGAGATCAACATAGTCACAGCTGTAGGAGTAGGCTACGATATTTTCCGGGACGCGAAGGACATTGACAGGTATCCGGATCCTCGTGTTATGGCTCAGTACGAGAGACGACAGGCCATCGCGGAGGGACTTCTCATACCACCGCCGGGAACGCTGGGCTTCGACGAGCAGTTCGCGAGTAGGGTCAAGGAAGCGGCAATGGATCTCCGCCAGTACGTCAAGGACTACGACATGATGTTTGTCAAGGAGCCCCCGGCAAGGGTGCACTTCCGCGACGGCAGAATATTCCCATTGGAACACCGGTTCTACGACGCGTTGCAGCCCTTCCTGCACGGGGACCTTGTCCGCTACGCCCTCAAATCCTTCCGCAACATAGTCAACGCTATAGGAGCCGAAGGCGGAGCCATGATCTATTGCGGTTTCGTTAAGAGGCCTGGCATCGACATAATGGCCCCTCTCTTTTTCTGGTACATAAGCTTCGGCTCGTCTGAGAAGGGCGGAAAGGCCATCTTTCCCGACATGGCCGTGGAGGACTTCTTGTTCAAGACTCCTGACACAGACAGCGTTGTCATGAACCGGCTTTTCGCAGCTCTCCGCAAGGTCGACCGCGAAGCCGTTTACGTCTCGTTCCGTCTTCTGAGGAGGTTCCAGTCACTGGAGGAAGAGGATGTTCGGCGCTTCCCGCCCTCTACCGACACGGCGGTTTGGCAGCAGAGACTGGAGCGCAAGGCGAGGAGCGCCCTAGGCGCTGACCCCGACAATACTGGTTGCGACCTCGTCGCAAGTCTCTGTGCAAGAGCGGCGGTCCTCGAGTTCTACTCAAGTATTCCAAACCGTCCGCTGGATCCCGGATATGAAAGGTCGGTGATAGTGCCGAGGGTCGAATGCCTAGTCCCGTTTCCGGACCTGGTACCTTCGTCCGACAGACGTCTGGTGGAGGAGAGAGAGAAGGAATACGTGGGCCGAATATTGGATGTGATGTTCTATCCTGGAGTGATGGAGTTCTACCCGGACACCTTGAATCCTTTCCAGAGAAGCTCTCCGGGAGTGTTCCTCGCACCGAAGCCCGTGGTAGAGTCCCACGTCAGCTCTAAGCTCATAGCCCAGGTGTACCGAGAAGATTTTCTGGACCTACTCATCAGGGAAGCTAAGTTCTACTGGCTGACGCTCAGGGATAGTCACCGGCGGTTGGCGCCGGGGAGACCTTGATCCGATCCGAGTTGAGGCTCGATGCGGCGTCGAAAATCGCTTCGCCCAGCAATCTAGCCAGCCTTACCGGTAAGGCGTTCCCTATCAGCATGGTTGGATATACTATCCCCTCAGGAAAGACGAAGTTGTCGGGGAAAGTCTGGAGTGCTGCAGCCTCCCTGACACTTATCGCTCTGTCCTGCGACGGATGTCCGAAGCGGCCGTTGCTGAGTCCGGTACACTTGGCCGTCAGAGTTGGAGCAGGTTTGTCCCAGGCCATACGGCCGTAGGTGTCAGTGTGGCAAGACCCATCTCTATGGCATCGAAGGACGTACCTTCGCGGGAGTGCCGACCGGGAACCACCATCTCGGGGAATGAGCCTGATCCTGGCAATGTTAAGAGACGTGAGCGAGGGGGCCTTGTGGTTCGGGACCGAAGGCGTACACTCCCCAGCCTGCAGCGGGGGATAGTGCACTATCGCCTTTCTCACAGTTTCGAATTCTCTCGAAACCGTTCCTTGGCGACCATGTGTGGGGGGAGGGATTTCCACGACAAAGCCCTTGGCAGCCACAAGCAGGAGTCTTTTCCTTGTTTGCGGGACGCCATAGTCTTTCGCATCGACAACCCTTGAGTCGCAGATATAGCCGAGCCATCTCAACTGACTGACGAACCGGTTCCAAATCCTTTTGCCCCTTATCCCACCGAGCCACGGAACGTTCTCAACAAGCACAACGTCCGGAAGCACCTCCATTACAAGTCTGCCGAACTGGGACAGGAGCCTGGCTTGCTTATGCCCAGGCTTCTTCCTCATGGGAGAGAATGGCTGGCACGGGGCGCAGGCCACCATTATTAGATAGTCCCACTCCCGACGGTCCACATACCTCAGCAAGTCCGAGCCATGTATCTTCCTGATGTCGCAGTGAAGAAACTTCGAGGGGAGGTTGTTCCTTTCATAGGTTTCCTTTGCCCGAGCGTCCAAATCGACTCCGAGTAAAACAGTAATGCCGGCGTCCAATAGGCCCCTTGTCATTCCACCGCAACCGCAGAAAATGTCAACCGCTGCTATCCTCGGCCTCATTTTCCCCCGGTTGCCTCCAGAACCCTCTGCACGCAGGTAGGCAGGTCTGCCTTTATCTCGTGTTCCCAGAACCGGAGGACTGTCCAGCCCTCGGCCAACAATTTTCCATTCACTGTCCTGTCGCGTCTGATGTTGGAACGGATCTTGGACATCCAGAATGCCCGGTTGTCCTTGACGTTAAGTCTCGGGTTGCGGCCGAGCTGGTATCCATGCCAGAAGTCCCCGTCGCAAAATATGACAATCTTATTATCTTTGACGACAAAGTCGGGGGTTCCGAAAAGCTTCGGGTTCTTCTCGCAGTTGACCCCGGCAGACGCAAGAGCCTGACCCATGAGCCTTTCTATCCTAGTGTCCTTAGACCTGATTCTAGACATAAGGGCGCTGCGCTTTTCCTTACTCATGATGTCATGTCTGCGTCTCGTGCCGAACGCCCCACGGGTCACCTGGCAGTCGGTTTTCGCATGATGGTCACGGTGTGGTCGGTTACTATGACCCTGAGAGTATCTCCCTCCCGCCATTCCAGGCCTTCGACGGCCGGCTTGGGAATTGAGACGACGTACGAGTTGCCGACTCTCCGCAGTTTCGCGTTGAAGGCTGTCGGCATAGACGGACGGGTCCTCTAGCCTACTTAAAGCTGTATATCTCTCAGTGTATACAGCGGCTGACGTACCTTGAAAAAACGGCGGAAATCCCAGAGCTGCACAGGACCACAACTCAATAAGCCTGCCATCGAGACAGTATCTCTGCCAACTCTTGAGCAGGTTGCGTAAGGAATTGACTTCTCGATTCTAAACCCCCAAAGACCTTCTCGACGACGCCCGTCTTCTCTACAGTCACCAAAAGTACCCAAGAGCCTTTGCAATCTCAATTCTCTCAATCGAACAGCTGAGGAAGGTTATGGCCATGGACAGAGTAATCCACGGCCCCGGGCTGTCGGCACAGTGAGGCTGAGATCGGGGGAGGAACCGATGATGCGAACATTACAATTACACGGCAATTGCTGTCGGTTTATTGACTGTTCCTAACTGTTCAACATTTTGGATGAAATACCCAGTGGGGCCGAAGGGCGCTCGAACAAGAAAGGGAGACAGAAAAAACAATGAACCTACAAGCAAACAGGCGCCTCATCGGAGTCCTAGTACTTATCGCATCGAGCCTCACCGCGGTCGCAGTGCCCTTCCTATACCACGCACCGATCAATGCCAACACTGCCAATAATGGAAACGGGTCCGGCAACACGAACAACAACACCAACCCTACCAGCCCGACCAGCACGAACAACCCAAGCGGCACTGGATCAAGCAACGGGAAGAACAGCGACGACAAGGATGACACACATACCCCGAAAAACCACGTCAGCCGCGGTCAAGGCCAAGGACACGCATACGCAAAGGGCCACAGCAAGAGCGGCGATCGAGACCGGGACCCGCCCCACGGGAAACCACCCGGACTCGGCGTCAGTTCTCACGGACAAGGATCCAACCATCGCACCACCAGTGGACCTAGCAGCCACCCGGGCCGTCAGAACGGCCGGAGCGGTTTGCATTTTGCATTCGCGTTCTCCGAACGCGGACGCTCGTCCCTACGCTAAGAACTAAGACCCACAGCTTCTAAGCTCCCCTAACCTCTTTTTCGCACTAGAATCCAAGCCGCACCTTTGAACCAGTCTCATAGGGATTCAGGGTTTGGGCTAACCAGGTTGGTTTGGAGATTCGACACTCTTTGCTGGATTGTAAGCAGAGGCCACACAGCTCCAACACCACGTCGATTACCGGTCTTTCCCTCGCCTGTCGCGTCGAGGCTAGAAACCTTCTCCAAAACGGCAACGAATCTAGCGGTTCCGACAATCTTTGAGGACTCTCTGTCGGCTCGGGCTCTAAGCCCTTTGAGGTACCTCATCCATACAATCACAAATCCAAATAACATCGTAAGTAAGAGGTAGACCCAGACTAAGGAACCACCTCCCGCGGAAAAAACAACGCGTAATATCGGCAGGAGGGCTGCAGCTAGAAGGACCCAAGAGACCACTATCAAAGCTCGTCCCCTGCTCCTCCTATGCCTGAACACTTTTTCATAGATGAGTATCGAAGCGATTATGGGTGGTGTCCACTCGTCAGGTTCCAGCCTATCCTTCATAGCCGCGGGCAGGATCAAGCCGTCTCTGAGGAGTATGCACTGGTCGTAGGGCAACACTAATTGTCGCTTGGCACCCCGTATAACTTTCTGGATAACTGTCTTCCAACTTACGCTAGCCGGATTGTAATTGGTTATGTTGAGTTGCTGGCAGAGTCCCTTAGTAATTTCGAGTATCTCACCGTCTCCCTCATACGACATGATATGTTATCAGAACCCCTAGGTGGAAGGTTTAAAGAACCTGAGACGCTGGGCAGAGCAGTGTTCAAACATGGTCAATCAAGGAGAAAAAGCACCCGCCTTCAGCCTTGTCGACGTTGACAAGAAGCCGCGCGCCCTTCAGGATCTGGTAAAGGCGAGCCCGGTCACTGTTCTCGCCTTTTTCCCCGGAGCGTTCACCAGCGTGTGCACCCGTGAAATGTGCACCTTTCGGGACAGCCTGGCGGAGCTAAGCAATGTCCCGGCTCAGGTCTTGGCCATAAGCGTGAATGATCCCTGGACCAACAAGGCCTTCTCAGAACACAACAAGCTGAACTTTCCCATTCTAAGCGACTACAACAGAGACACGGTGCGTCAGTACAACGTCTTCCATGAAAACTTCGGAGGGCTAAAGGGCTACACGGTAGCCAAGAGAAGTGTCTTCGTCCTAGACTCGAACGGCGTCATCGCCTACAAGTGGGTCACCGACGACCCGGGCAAAGAGCCCAACTACGACGAAGTCAAAAAGGCAGCAGCCAAGACGGCCCAAGTCATATCCGCTTAATCCGGATTTTCCCTTTCCCTTTTTTTACAGTTTTTCCTGGATCTTCAACGCCAGCCCGGCATTGTCACCGGTTTCATCATGGCGAAGGTAAACGTATGTTTCGTCCGCGTCGGCCATTATCTCCTTGATTTTCCCTGACCATTCTTCGATGGTCTTCATGTCATAAGCATCCTTTCTCAGCCTAAAATAGGCCAGGCCCCCCGTAACTTTGAGGACCGCTTCCAAGTCTTCCGTTTCTGCAACGCAGAACCCCGCCTTGTATTTCTCGAGAAGAAGATAGGTGGAATATTCAAACCAGGACTCATGGCGGAATTCGAACACCCGGTGTGGAATGGTTGAGGTTTTGACGAGAAAACTCTCAAGCAGCTCTTTGTCTTGTTTCGAGTAGGGAGGCAGCTGGAAAAGGATGGGGCCTCTCTTCGCACCGAGTGATTCTAGGGTCTTAGACAGGCGCTCCGAAGATTCAGGTGAGCCGCCTCCAAGCTTGAGAATGTGGGTGATCTGTTTTGGGGCTTTGAATGCGAACTTGAACCCGTCCCCAGTCTTGCCCGACCAGGATTTGACCATGCTGGCGCTGGGTGGGGCGTAAAAGGAACTGTTGATCTCCACACTGTTAAGCCGCTGCGAGTAGTACGCTAGGAAGTCTTCGTTCTTCATCTCCTTGGGGTAGAAATGGCCTTTCCAACCAGCATAGCTGAACCCGGATACACCGACAAAAACCTGCCTCGTCATGGTATCCTTCACTGTACCGGATATCCCATGTTTAGAGGGGGTATTGAAGTAGGGTTCAATACGTCTTTTGGGGGCTTCTAAGGGCGAGTGGATGGGGTTTACTGGGACCCTCCCGCTTGGGTGGATTGGACCCGACGCTTGAAGCTCGGACTTCAGTGTTCAAGGTCTCTAATTTCTCCTGAAGCCCGATTGGGAGCAATGTTCATGTTTCCTAACGACGGCCCTTGGATGGGCTTGGCTGTGGTTCCGAAGTATCGCGTTGTCATCCTCAAGGCTGTAATCTGGACGGAGATTATAATCGTAGCTTTGATGATTAGCTCTGGAACTATCTTCGCATGGGCTGTGCTAACAGGGTCGCTCCAGGTCCGCTCTGTGGTGGAACCGATCGCCTTGGCCCTTGCCCGAATTATGATCTATGGCTTCACGGCGTTATTCTTTTTCGAGCGGTCGATTCTCGTTCTAAGGGCGCGATTTGGGGCGAAATACCCGTTGGACGAGGAGCTCAAAAAGCGGCTCTATGTTCTGGGAACACAGGTTCAAATCCGCATGGGGCTCAACAGCCCTGTTCGGTTCTACATACGTCGACGATTTTCAGGCGCATTCTTTCTTCGAGGGAATAGAGTCGTTGTCGGGGAGGAGCTAGTCAGGAATTCGACCGACCAGGAGCTTGCGGGCGTCATAGGACACGAGCTTGGCCACGCATCGAATCATCACCTGATCATCAAAACGCTGGCATTAGGGGTGACCTTTGGCCTGGCCCTAGCGGCCTTTGCACTCTCCTCATACCTGAAACTCTCGCTGATACTACCTGCAACAATCATCGGTTTCATTATTGTCGCGGAAACCCCGCTCAACTGGAAGCTCGAACACGATGCTGATGCCAAAGCCGCCGAGTTCCTCGGGGGAGAAGTGGTAGCCCAAGCACTGTTGAGGCTGAAGATTAGCAATTTCGACGGAATATCATTCACTCACCCGCCCCTATCAGAGAGAATTACAAGGGTCAACATCGGGCTCAAGAAAGGTACCCAGACAGCTAATGAGACCCTAGTCAGGGATCAGGGTTCACTCACAATAGAAACGGAAAACCAGAGGCTCATAGAGGCCGCGGTTGACGTGTGCGGGATGTTCACCGCTGGCCGATTAACCCCCTTCACTGTACAATCGGTGGCAAAGGTGCCGTCGGACCAGGTCTGGTTTGACTCTGGCTATCTCCTCTTGCCACAAAGCATGAGGGAAAAGCTTGAACCTGTAGACTGGAAGCCTCTCATGGCCGTCTCTCTAGTCTGGATCCAGAAATTTCATCGCGGCGGAAAGCGGGTGAAAGACGGTTTACTAGTGTCGCTATTACTAGGCGGCGGACTTCTACCATCTATCCTGATCGTGGCAATTATCGGCGCGGTGTTGGACGAGGCGAAAGTGGGTCTTGGAGCCTATCCACTCCTCATTCCCGCACTATTCTTCGCGTATTGGCCTCTGAGCATTATCCTCATTGAACTATTCATGGCGCGCCGCTTGCGTCTCAGACGGCTAGAGGCCGACCTCTACGCCGCGGATATCTTTGGTAGAGAAGCCCTCCGCCATGTGCTGTCTAAGGTCGATGGCCTCGCAATTGCAGATCTTGAGAGGCGTAAGCATGGCATCGCCTCACGTTTCTACAGGCTTCCAAGCATCCCCGCGAGAATTCAGAATCTTACAAAACCGCCTTGGGATGCCTACCGTTGGCCAGCTTGGATGTACAACTCCCCCGGGGAAAGGATGAGGGTAGCGGATTCCCACCGGTACGCGTTCCTTCTTGGGGGCTGGTGTGATGGATAGACAAGAGAGCGCCGTCGGAAAAGGACTTGCTGAAAGCCACGGGAAAACCGGTTTGACATCCCCCTTCACCAAACTCAACGGAAAAAGCTTCTAAAGCAGTGAAACGCTGTTCCCTCCATGACCACTTTGGACGTTAGCTCCGTCGGCATGCCGATTGGCAGCTCAATGGTCGACTTTTCACTAAAAGGAGTCGATGGAAAGGCCTACGGGCTCAAAAGTTTCGCGGACAAGAAGGCGGTCGTGGTCGTCTTCAGCTGTAACCACTGCCCCTATGCTCAAGCCTACGAGGCCCGTATGGTCCAGCTCCAACAAGACTACCTGCCCAGGGGCGTTACTCTGGTGGCGGTTAA
>Ga0137378_10006641_pt1 | contig 10035 bp, 9 predicted proteins | sample SagtaG_21_FD_104813 | JGI IMG/M metagenome (GOLD analysis project Ga0137378, IMG submission 104813) | Vadose zone soil microbial communities from Sagehorn Ranch, Mendocino, California, USA - Sage2_L_60_16 metaG | ecosystem: Environmental > Terrestrial > Soil > Vadose zone | place: USA...
CCTGAGAAACGCGGCGAAGCGCGAGCAGCCGTCGATCCGTGCGGCCTCGTCGAGCTCCCTCGGGATGGTCGCGAAATAGGGCGCGAGGATCAGGATGCCGTAGGGCAGCAGGAACCCGGTCTCCGCCACGATAACGCCCCAGATCGAGTTCAGGAGCCCGATGTTCCGGAAGGTGACGTAGAGCGGGATCATCAGCACGATGATCGGCACGAAGCGGCCGAACACGTTGAGGTTCATGAGCCAAGCGACCCAGCGCAGTCGCAGGCGCACGACCGTGTATGCGGAGAGCGAGGCGAAGACCAGCGTCAACAAGGTGACGGACACCGAGATCGCCGCGCTGTTGGCGAGCGCGTAATAGATCTTCTTGACGTTGTCCGGGAGATACGTCGCCTGCTCGAAGATCGCGCCCTTCTGGGTGCCGCCCGACAGGATCACGCGGAAATTGTCGAGCGTCCACTCCGGCGGCAACAGCGAACGCGTCGCCGCCTGCAGGCTCCGCTCCGACTGCAGCGATCCGATCGCCACCGCGAAGAGCGGCAGCAGGAAGAAGGCGATCACCAGCAGATTGGCGATGTGCAGAGCGAGGCGAGTGGGGAGTGATGGGCGCACGTGATTCCTTGCTACTCGATCCGCCGGTAGATCGCCTTGACGTAGGCGATCGCCAGCGCGCCCACGATCAGCGCCAGCACGTAGGCGGATGCCGATCCCACGCCGATGTCGAAGGGCGGATTGAAGCTACGCTTGTAGCTGTACCAGGCGGCAACCCAGGTGGCATCGCCCGGGCCGCCCTGGGTGATCGCTAGCACCTCCTCGAAGACGGTGAAGGCGAAAGACGTGCGCAGGACCAGGATTACCACGATGACCGGCCGAAGCAGCGGCAGCGTGATGTGCCGGAACCGGTGCAAGGCGCCCGCGCCGTCGATCTGCGCCGCCTCATAGAGCTCGGGATTGATGCCCTGGAGCGCCGCGTGCACCAGCAGGATCGCGAACGGCACGGTGCGCCAGATGTATGGGACCGCCAGCGCGAAGATCGCCGTGTTGGGATCGCCGGCCCAGTTGATGGGGTCGTGGATGAGGCCGAGCGTAAACAGGATCCGGTTCAGAAAGCCGAAGTCGAAGCTGTAGAGAAAAGCCCAGATCAGCCCATTGGCGATCGGCGGCACCGCGTAGGGCAGCAGGATCAGGAATTTGGTCACGCGCCCGGTCCAGACATGCTTCTGATCGACCAGCAGGGCGATCGCAATCGCGAGCACGATCTCGACCGTGACGGAGAATGCCGTGAAGACGAGGGTATTCTTGAGCGACAGGAGGAACAGCGGGTCGGCCAGGATGCGCGCGTAATTGTCGAATCCCACGAATGGAAAGACGCCGCGGCGCAGCTCCGCCAGCGCCACTTTGTGGAATGAGAGATAAGCGGCGTAGAAGATCGGATACGCCAGGACAAGGGCGAGCGTCACGAGCGTCGGGATGTTCATGACTACGCCGAGCGTGCGCGCTGACAATTCTCCGCGGAAGCGGTGCCGCGGGCCGGCTGCTGCGAACGCTGCTTCCGATGCGGGTGCGTGGTCCACGGGCGGGCGCGCCCGGGCTCAGGTCTTCTGGACCTCCTTGATGGCGGCGATCAGGTTGTCGCAGCACTGATCGGGCGTGATCTGCGCCGTCAAGGCCTTCTGGACCTCGATGTTGAGCCGGTCCGTCCAGGGGAAATGCCAAGGCTTGTAGACGGAGTTGCAGATCTCGCCGACGTAGGTGGCCTTGTCCCAGATCTCCAGGATCTTCTGCGGATCGCCCCAGGGCTTCCACCCGTCGGTGATCACCGAGCTCGACATCACCGACTTGTAGCCCGAGCCCAGCATCGCGTCGCGGGCGAGGTTGTTGGCCTGCGTGTACTGTCCATCCTTGGTGCGCCCGCCGAGGTACTGCAGCAGTTTCCAGGCCCATTCCTTGTCGCGGTTCGCGGAGCAGAGGAAGTAGACGTGGCTGTCGCCGATGGTACGGCCGTCACCGGGCGAGCCCAGCACCTTCACCTTACCCGCGATCGGCGACTGCGCGGGATCGTTGGCGATGTTCAGGCCGTAGTGGTGGTTCGGGCCGCGATAGAGATTCTTGCCCGCACCAAACGCCTTCGCCGAAGCGGTAAACTGGTACTTGAGAGAATCCGGATCGACGAGCTGCTCGGCGAAGGTCTGCGCCCACCATTTGAGCGTCTCGCGCGCAATAGAGCCGGGGCCGAGTTGATGATTGCCGGCCTTGTCGAAGAATACGCCGCCACGGTTCCACGTCATCTGGTACCAGGTACCGGGAAGCTGCTCGAGGCCCACACCGGCGACCCACATGATCGGGTAGTCGCAGATGCCATCTTTCTTGGCCTTGCGGCACTGCTCTAGCAGCTCCTCATAGGTCTTGAACGGCTCGAACTTCGCCTTCTCCATGAGATCCGAATAGTAGTTCCAGACCCACACGGTGGAGAAATAGGGCAGGCCCATGAGCTTGCCGTCGTAGACGGCGACCTGCTTCACCGAGTCCGTGAAGTCCTTCAGATAGTCCGCGGCTCCCGGCAGCGCGTCGAGCGGCTCGGCCAGGCCCTGGCTGATGAAATTGGGAAACGAGAATGGCGAGGACTGCGACACGTCGATGGCCTCGCCGCCCGCGAACATGGTCATCAGCTTGGTCGGGTGGTCGTTGAAGGACGAGATGGTGGAATCGACGGAGATGCCCCAGTCGTCCGTGAATTTCTTGGAGATCTTCGTGTAGATGTCGCCATAGGTCCAGACCACGAAGTTGAGCTTGTCGACCTTGCTGGCGGGCGCGTCGGCCCAGGGCGTGCCGGCGGCCCACGCGCGGCCCGGAGCGCTGCCGGCGGCGCCGAGAGCGGCGGCCGCCGCGATCGATCGAAGGAGATCACGCCGCCCGAGTGAGCGCGGTCTTAAGAGCGTTCCGGTCATGTGGGCGGTCCCCTTTCTGTCAGGACGTGATGCCGTTCAATCCCGCTTCGCGATTTCGGAGGTGAGCCGCTGCCAGATCGCCTCGACCCGCCCTCGGATCACGAGCGCTTCCTCCCAGCGGTCGGAGAGCTCGAAGCCGTCGGGGCCGGTGATCGCGTATTCGGGCGGGCCGAGCTCGCAGAGGAAGCGCAGTGTATCGTCCGGCTTGGCGCGGCCGAGCCAGAGTTGAAAACCTTCCTCCCACCAGCCCGCATAGAGGTCGAACCATTTCTGGTGCTGGGGGAACGAGATCTGCACCTGGATCTGCTCGCGGCTGGAGACGCGCCCTTGAAACGAATCCGACCGCTCGAGCACGCGGCGGATCAGCGCATGGTTCTCCGGCGAGATCGGATACCAGAACTCGCGATCGACGAGGTAATGCGAGAGGTCGGCGCAGAGCCTGAGCTCCGGGATCGCGTCGAGCAGCTGCAGGGTCGTGAAGAGGTCGTTGGTGATGCAGTTGCGATGCGTCTCGAATTGGATCTCGACGCCTTCCTCGTCCGCCATCGCGAGCCACTGCCGGATCACGGGGATCATGCCCTCGACGGTGAGCGGCATCACCTGGCCGATGATGTTCACGAAACAGGCGTTGAAGTCCTTGGCCATGTGCAGGACCGGGCGCAGGGCCTCGATCGTGCGCGGGAAGGCGTTGATAAGGCAGCCGAGGCCGTGCTTCTCGAAGAGCGGCTTGTTCTTGCGCGCGGCCGCCACGTCGGTGAAGGCCAAGTCGATCGCCATGCCGTGGTAGCCGGCGCGAGCGACCATCTCGAAGGCTTCCTCGGGCGTGCGCTCTCGTCCATCGGGACGACGCAGCTCCATGGCCCAGAGCGACTGGTAGACCTCCAGCTTAGGCATGCGCCGCTGGCGCCGCCGACCGCCTCAAAGCGGGATCCGCGACCCAGGTCACGTCCTCGGGATAATCGGCCTCGCTACGCCCGCCCGACAGCGCGCGGAGCGAGGCCCACATGAACCCGAAATAGGTCATGCTCGGCGGCGGGGTCCCAATGCGCGCGACGAGCTCGCGATGGAGCTCCGGCAACGCATGGAAGGGCACGGCGGGGTAGGTGTGATGCGCCGTATGGTACTGCATGTTCCAGCAGACCCAGCGCATCAGCGCACCGCTTCGTGTCGAGCGTGTGTTGACCCACGTGTCGTCCGCATGGGTCAGCCCGAAATGCTCGATCACGTTCTGGAATTGATGCGTCCACTTCAGAAGCATCATCGGCGCTAGCCAGTAGATGATGGCTGCCCAGGATCCCGTCGCCACCGACACGCCGGCGATCATGAGACATCCGGCGAGGTGCAGGCGTGCCTCGCGGATCAGGATCGGACGCTCGGCCTCGCGGATATACCCCTCGGTCACGATCCCCGCGGAGAACCGGAGGACGCGGCGGATGCGCGTGTACCAGTAGGTCGGCCCCAGCACCCACAGCAGGAAGGAGCGCAGCGTGTAGCGGGGACGCTCGAGCTCGCCGTCGCGCGTCCAGTCCTGGGTGTAGCGGTGATGCGCGAAGTGCTGGAGTTGGTCGAAGTCGCGCGGATAGATCATGAGAAATCCGATCGCGCGCCCGAACGCCTCGTTGAGCCATCGCGTGCGGAACACGGTCGAATGGCTGAGGTCGTGCTGGCCCGAGTAAAGGAAGCTCAGGAGCGCGCCGTACGCGATGAAGGCGGGGATCGCCCAGAGCGTGCCCCAGCTCAGCTTGAGCGCGATCCCGGTGGCGATCAGCGCGCCGACGTGGCTGCCCATTTGCAGGGCGCCCCTGGCATTCGACCGGTGGGACAGGCTGCGAAGCCGCTTGGCCTCGATCAGTCCGCGCCGCCCGACAAATCCTTCCATGAAATACCGCCTGTGCTGCCCTGCAGCCACGCAAGAATCATGTCAGCCGGCCTTGCGCGAGTCAAACGCAGCGCCACCGCACCCGCCGCTGGATCAACTGAAACCCGACGCTCATGCATATTGCACACGTAGAAAATGTATTTGTGATCATATTGACGTATCTAGAATGCGTAATAGCTACCTACACAGCACGTCGTCGGAGGCATCGCATGCCGACCCTCGCAGAAGCTTGGCTCGCCGAGCAGACCACCGAACGCCCGCCCTGGCAGCATCCGCCCATGAGCGAGGCTGGATTTCCGAGAAAGGCCTCCGCCTCGGGGTTCGTTACTCCCGCCGAAACCTGGCTCCGTCGGTGGACCCGGTTCGCGCGCAACAGGCCACCGCTCGACCCGTGTTCCGGTAGCGTACCGTAAGCACCCGTCGCCTCGTGCTAGCCTGCACTCTATGGAGCGAGCAAAGCCGCCGCTCTCGACGCGCATGCTCCAGCAGATCATTGGCGGCATCGATGCGGTTGTGCGGCGCAGGACGGGTATTGTCGAGTTCGAGCACGGGACGGATGCACTCCTACGTATCGGCATGGGGAGCGCCAAGCGCGACATTAAACTGAGTGATGGGACGCAGCTTCGATCCGGTGACCCCGTGCTCGAGTTGCACCTTTGGAACGAGCATCTGCCGAGACTCCCGACAGGAGGCCCGACACTCCGCTGGGCCGTGACTGCACGCCGTCAGCTCACGCGATCGCTCCGACGGTTGGCGGCGCATCTGCAAGCCGCGCCGGAGCTCCGCGAGGTCAGGGCGCTGCGTATCAAGCCGGCCTTTGGCAGTCGGAACCTAGCGCGGAACCTGAACTGGATCGTCGCGCGGCACGGCTTCGAGAGCGTCGGAACTCACTCCCCGTCGGCACCGGCCGTTGATGTGCATCGCTGGCTCGACAGCCTCTGGATGTGGCTGCTGACCTGGGCCTTCAATCCGCGCAGCCTCAGGGGCCGCCGATTCTGGCGAACGCGACAGGAGTTCTGGATTTCACGCGCGAGATTTATCGCGCTCTATGGTGCGCCGCGCGAGACCGTCTGCGAGCGCGATTCCGCGGTTGCAACGATCGATCGGCGGGCGACTACGCGCGGGATGACCGAGCCCTCCGAAGCCTCGAGCCCTTCAACCATCATCTCGCCGCGCTGCGCATTGGCCACCACCACCATCACGGTGTGGCTGTTGAGCACGGGCTCGGGAAGGTCGGCCGCACCTTGGAAACTCTCGCGCTGGAGCTTGGCTACCATCGTTCTGCGCGCGCGGTTGTTCTCCTCGGCCGTCATGGCGGGGCCCGTGCCAACCGCATGGTTGCGCGCCTTGCCTTCGAGATCGGGGCTGAGCCATTGGTTCGCCACGCCGAGTGCGCCGTCCTTTGCGCTCGCCGCACGATGCACGCGGCGTTGGCTGCCAAAGGCCTCCACGACACACCCTTCGTCGCCTTCACTGCCGGCGAGCGTAAAAAGAGCGGGGACGGCGAGCTCTACGCTCTCATCAGCCAGCATTTCGACCGCAGTGTCGTAGTCAGGCGCGTGCTCGAATACGCGGCGCAGCAGGTGACTTCCTGGCACGACGCCGCGGGACCGCATGACGCGGAACCGGCTGATCACCTCGTCGATGAGCTCCATCCCGAGCACGGGCATTTTGGGGGCCTGATTGATAGCGGCGGAAAAGCGGGCAGGCGCCATGCCCGTGAGCACGCCTGCATAGCCGGGCCATGTCGCACTATAGAAAGCGCCGAGCTTCGTCGAATGCCGAGCGACGACAACATTGCGGCCGAGCCCGGGCATCCCCCAGTCGAGCACCCGGATCATACGCGCACCGCCCTGCGTGTCGGGCGCCACGCTGGTGGAGCAAGCCCATTCGTAGACCGTGTTGAGAAAATAAGCGCCGGGCCGGCGGAGCACCGCGGCGACGTCGCGGATCTCCTCGAGATATGGATTCGATTGGCGTACGAGCCATGAGTGGGAGGCGCGATCGAGAAACCGCGTGACGTAGGGCAGCAGCGGATGGCTGCGCGCGCCCAGGACTGCGCGCAAGAGCCTGCGCGCGCCCTCTGGATCATGTCGACAGAGATCGCCACTCGATAGCCGCCCGACATCCAGAAGAGGGATGTCGAGAACCCTCCCGAAGTCCACGTGCTGAGCCCCTTGCCCGGAAAGTGCGATCCAATGCAGCAGAGCGGTCGCTGTGTCAATGAAATGTACCCGCGCGGAGTGGTTGGGTTTGACCGCCGCATTGAAACCGGACGCTGCCGCAGCTTGAATCCGCATCTGCAGAAATTACCTGGACCGCGAGGTCATTGGAGTATCGGACCGTGACTCTATTGGCACAGTGCACGCGATGGGCACTCGCGCTCGCCATGGCTCTGGCCGTCGGCGTCGCGCAGTCTTTGGCCGCTGTTCCCACGAATCCCAAGGCAACGTCGACCGAGATCAACGAAGCCAAGCACGTGCTCGAGGCGAATGGATATAGAGACATCGCCGTGCTCTCGAGCGATGACCAAATGGTGACGGCCTCTGTGATGAAGGACGGCGCGAAACGCGTTGTCGACGTCGATCCCATGACCGGCATCATCCTGCCGCACGTCGATCTGCCGCCGCTTCCCCCTCAGTTGGCTCCGGTCACGGGTTTGCCCGCAAACCCACGCTAGCGTGGATGGTTCAGAAAAAATTCATTCTAATTCACGGCGATCGGCTGCCTCTGCCCGCGCAGCTCGTGCCAGTCACTTACGCGCTAAACATTTGCGGGCGTGCGAGCGGCCGGAATTTATTTTTGTAAAAGACGCGCCGTTAACCGGCGTTTCAGCACGCGACAGTAATACTCGGTCCGGACGCGCATGCTCTGGAGCGCATTGCCATGAGAGACTCCGTGACAGCCGACGTGGATCAAGATCGTGGAGGCCGGCTGCGCTTCATGCGCATCGACGAGCGAACCGGCGCCCTGCTGCGCGAATTCTGGATCGTGGTCGAGCCGGCGCTGCCGACGATCCTCGAGGGTTTCTACCGCCATGTGACCTCGGAGCCGCAGCTGGCGCGCATGCTCGGCAACGACATCCCGCGCCTCAAATCGGCGCAGGGCTCGCATTGGGGGCGCCTATTCAATGGGCGCTTCGACGACGCCTACATGAAGGGCGTGCGCACCATCGGCCTCATTCACAACAAGATCGGGCTGGAGCCTCGCTGGTACATCGGCGGCTACACCTTCGTATTGAGCCAGCTGACCGATCTGGCAGTGCGCAAGAACCGCTGGAAGGCCGGCCGCCTCTCGGCGTTGCTCACCGCAATCAATACGGCCGTCATGCTCGATATGGATTTGGCGATCTCCGTCTACCAGGAGGCGATGCTGGCCGAGCGCGAGCAGCGCCAGAAAAAGGTCGCTGAAGCGATCAGAGAATTCGATGGCCATATGAAGGTGGCGCTCGATACGGTCAGCACCGCGGCAGGCAAGATGGAAACCTCCGCCAACACGCTGGTCGCGAATGCCGAGGAATCCTCGCGCCAGACCAGCACCGTGGCTGCTGCCTCGGAGCAGGCGTCGACAAACGTGCAGACCGTGGCGACTGCCACCGAAGAGCTTTCCACTTCGGTCTCGGAGATCAGCCGCCAGGTCGCTCAGTCGACCAAGATTGCCGGCGAGGCGGTTACCCAGGCCAACCACACCAACGAGACGGTGAGAAGCCTCTCGGAGCGTGCGCAGAGGATCGGCGACGTCGTGAAGCTGATCACCGACATCGCGGGCCAGACCAACCTGCTTGCCCTCAACGCAACGATCGAAGCGGCGCGCGCCGGCGAGGCGGGCAAAGGCTTTGCCGTCGTGGCGGCCGAAGTAAAGAATCTCGCAACCCAGACCGCCAAGGCTACCGAGGAGATCAGCCAGCAAATCGGCGCGATTCAGGCCGCGACCGGGCAATCCGTCGCCGCCATCCAGCGGATCGCTCAGACGATCACGTCCGTGAACGAGATCGCCACCACCATTGCATCGGCGGTCGAACAGCAAGGCGCCGCCACCACGGAGATTGCTCGCAACGTCCAGCAGGCATCGGTGGGGACGAAAGAGGTGTCGAGCAATATCGCCGGGGTCAACCGGACCGCTCAGGAGACGGGCCAGGCGGCGAGCCTCGTGCTCGGAGCCGCGAAGGAGCTTGCAAGTCAATCGGAGACCCTGCGCAAGCAGGTCGAGGGCTTCTTCTCGAAGATCCAGGCAGCTTAGTGCAGCCGCGCGCCGGGCAATTCTAAAAACGGGTGTCGGCGGTCGCTGCCGGCCCGGCCTGTGCCAGCTCATGACACGAAGCCGACCTAGCCGCGCGCGGCGGACCCGGGTTAGCCTCCTCGCGCTGCCGCCATCTGTCGGCTCAACGATCCCGTGAGGAGGAAAGAAGCATGCCCGCACCCGCGCCCTCGACCGCCAGCCGCGACAAGGTCCGCACGATCGCGCCGAAGCTGGTCGATCTCACCGAGAAGGTGCTGTTCGGCGATGTCTGGGAGCGGCCCGGCCTCTCCAAGCGCGACCGCAGTCTGATCACGGTCGCGACCCTCGTCGCCCTCAATCGCAGCGAGCAGCTCCGCGGCCATCTCGAGCGCGCGCTCTTGAATGGCGTCACCAAGGACGAGATCATCGAGCTCGTCACCCATCTTGCCTTCTACTCGGGTTGGCCCACCGCCATGTCGGCGGCGCTGGTCGCCAAAGAAATATTCGACCAGCGCTGACGCGCGCCGGCCTCGGCGAGATCGCAAGGGAGGGGATCATGCAGGTGGGCTTTATCGGCCTGGGCACCATGGGCGCCCATATGGCACGCAATCTCCAGAAGGCCGGCACCAAGCTGCTGGTGCATGATGCGCGGCGAGCGGCAGCGGAACGGCATCTCGCCGGGGGCGCGATCTGGGCCGAGACGCCCCGCAACATGGCCGAGCAATGCGAGGTGGTGTTCACCTCTCTGCCGGGGCCGCCGGAGGTCGAGGCGGTGGCGCTCGGGAGCGACGGGCTGCTCTCGGGAATGCGGAAGGGAGCCGCCTACTTCGATCTCTCCACGAACTCGCCGACCGTGGTGCGCCGGATCTGCGCGGCGTTCGCAGAGCGCGGCGTGCATTTGCTCGATGCGCCCGTGAGCGGCGGACCCAAAGGCGCCGAGAGCGGCAAGCTCGCGCTTTGGGTCGGCGGGGAGCGCGCGATCTTCGATCGGCA
>Ga0137378_10006642_pt1 | contig 10034 bp, 4 predicted proteins | sample SagtaG_21_FD_104813 | JGI IMG/M metagenome (GOLD analysis project Ga0137378, IMG submission 104813) | Vadose zone soil microbial communities from Sagehorn Ranch, Mendocino, California, USA - Sage2_L_60_16 metaG | ecosystem: Environmental > Terrestrial > Soil > Vadose zone | place: USA...
AATCGTGGAGTCCAATTTGCCGCTGAAGATCGAGTCGGCACGGCCGCATTACAACAGGTGTTTCCTCACATGGGCGGTTATCTTATGGCGGCGGCCATCTTGATCTCAACCTTTGGTTGTGCAAACGGGCTCACGCTTGCGGGCGCACGGGTCTACTATGCCATGAGCCGCGACGGCCTCTTCTTTCAATCTGTCGGAAAACTGCATCCGCGCTTTAAGACTCCTGTGGCAGGACTCATGATTCAGGCATGTTGGGCGACCTTGCTCTGTATCTCCGGCTCCTATGGTCAGTTACTCGATTACATTATCTTCGCCGTGCTGGTGTTCTATATTCTTACGATCATTGGGCTGTTCGCGCTGCGCATTAAAAAGCCCGAAATGATTCGTCCCTACAAAGCGTTGGGATATCCGCTGATGCCGGGTTTGTATCTCTTGATGGCGACGGGGATCTGTATCGCGCTGTTGCGATACAAACCGCAGTTCACCTGGCCGGGGTTGATTCTCGTTCTGCTTGGAATTCCCGTATATCTGGGTTGGTCACGCAGAAGCCGAAATTCAGAATCACGAATGTTATAGGCCTGGAGCATTAAAGGTTCACTGATAGTGGTTGACCTTTGAAGACGATGGCCCTGATGGTGCTGCTTCCGGCCAACTGGATATCCATGAGCATCGGCCCGGGACGAAGCAAACGTGCGCCTGGAGCCAATCGGAGTTCCAGATGCCGCGCCGAGTCGGTCCACCGCATCTCAAGGCGCATGAAGTTACCCTTGCGAAAATCAAAACTCTCGCCGTCATCTTCGTATAGAAAAGACCTTCCATCAGCGCCAGGGAAGACAGCCAATGACAGCGCACCATCGACTCGCTCCGTGGTGTACTGCTTGACAGGACCCATAGGAATCACCGCGCCCGCGCGAACATACAGAGGAATCGTGCTGAGGTCCACATCGCGCGTGATCTCCCGGCCGCCGTCGATCATTTTGTTCGTCCAGAAGTCGTACCATTTGCCGTGCGGGAGATAGAGTGTTCTGCTGATGGCGCCCTTCTCCACCACCGGTGCAACCAGGATGTCTCTGCCATACAGGTACTCATCACCGCGTGCCACGGCGGCACGGTCATTTGGATAATGCAGCCACAATGCGCGAATGACCGGTAACCCTGTCTCGCACGTTTCTTTGATGGCGGAGTATAGGTAGGGCATCAACCGGTAGCGAAGTTCGAGAAACTTCCTACAGACCGGCTCAATCGCGGGGTTATGTAACTCTGTCGGCGCGGGGTGATAACTCGAAGTCTCAGGGAAACCAAGATCGCCGGTATTCCATCCCCAGGGCCGGTGTAACTTCCAGTCTCTGCCGTGCGACCGAAACAAGGGGCAGAATGCGCCAAACTGGAACCACCTCGCATATAACTCGCCGGTATATTCGTCAGTCGGAATAAAGCCGCCAATGTCGGTGCCCCAGTAAGGAATCCCGCTCAGGCCGGTGTTAATCGCATTGGGAACGTGAACTTTCAGGGTCTCCCACTTGGAGAGAACGTCACCTGACCAGAGGAAGGCCGCGTAACGCTGCATTCCGGCGTAGCCGTTACGATGAAGTGCGTAGACACGCTTGTTGGGCTTGTGCATCTGCTGGCCGTCGAAGTACATTCGATTGCGCGCCAGTCTCGACGGTGCATCCAGATCGTCTCCCTGATCTGGCCACCAACCATCGATGCCCGCGTCGAGCAGTGGCTTGTGCGCGGGCCAGTAGCAGCTGACTTGCCGGTCAGGCGGCCAACGATGATCTGGCGTCCGCCCCGTAGGCAGAGGAGGCGCGGTACACGGATCGGCTACTGTGCCGGTGAGATGTTCGCCTTCAAGAACCACATGCAGCACGACCTTGAAGTGCTCACGATGCAAGTGCTCTATTGCTTCAGTCGGATCAGGAAAGGCGCGCCTGTTCCACGTGAATTCGCCATTGTTAGTGTTCCAGCCGTTCGGGCAAAAGCCTGTTCCGAGATAGATCATGGCGTCGCAGGGAAGTCTCTTCTCACGAAACGTCAGCGCATCCTGCAAGATTTCCTCAGGAGAGCCAAGTGTCCTGTGGGACTGCTGATAGCCGAGCGACCAGAGCGGCGGCATCTCGGGTAGCCCAGTGATTTTGGCGTACTCTGACAGGATATCGACTGGCCGTGACGCACCGATCACGAACACATCGAGCGGTAGTGCAGCTTCTCCTTTGGACGTGCGAAGGCGTCCCTGGCTACCGCTGAGATCGAACGCGCCCAGCGGTGCATGAACGTACATTCCCCACCCTTCGGTTCCAATCAGAAATTGGATGGGAACCCTGGCGCCATGCGTATCGAGGTGGTAGCCGCCCTGTCCACTGACCATCGAATCGCTGTCGGCGCGACGGTCAAATTGCGGGCCGCCTTGACCCAGACCGAGCAACAGTCCGGTACCAGTGTTGAAACGCAGCTCAGCTTTATTCGAGTCCAGCGTCAACTCCTGCACAAGCTTGCCGTTCTCCTCCTCTATGCGAATTGTGAGCGGGCGATCAGACATGGTCACATGCAAATCGCCCGATCTCAAACGGCGATTGCCCGCGAGAGTCCGCATTCGTGCAATTGGCTGGTCCCATTCTTCGCGCAGGAGCGCGCCGTCAGACAGCAACGGTGTAGTGCGCCCACCCTTGACGGGTTGAACCGTGATGCGAACTGTACGTGCGCTGACCGAGGTTATAGCAACCTCAACCTGAGATGCGGCCAGCACGGGGGTTGACTCTGGCAACATCGCAGAAGCGGGCTTGATCAACGCCAGAGTGCCAGACGAGGCTATGCCCTTGAGTGCATCTCGACGACTGAAGGAGTGTTTCATTAGACGTCCCCGACTGTCTGTTTGCTAAGTGGTGCTGACGTTGCGCAGGTACACCGAATATCGCTCGTCCATGATCTGGTTGAACGGCACCAAGGTGTGGTTCGGCCCGCGCCCTTTGGTGCGGAACTGCAGCGGGTACTGCGGCGATCCCTCGACCTGTTCAAACCAGATGCTGTCAGCAGCAGGTGTCGCCGTTGTAGTTGCAGCGGGCTCCCCATGATGCGGACGCGGACGCGTATCCACAGTCGGCATAGGGTAACCGTCATCATAGCCGCGCGGGCCGTAGCCGCCATAGATCATCGAAGTCGTCAACCCCTCCGTGCCAAGCCGTGCAGCCAGTACGAGCGGACCATACATGGCCGCCTGTACCTGCTTATCGTCGGGCGTTGTTGCAACGTGCGGAGCCATCGGAAGATCGACCGCGATCACATCCCCCGCCTTCCAACTGCGATCAAGATCGAGATAAGACGATGGTGTGGCGGACCCATCCTGCGGCTCTCCGTTGATGGTGACGATCGCGCCCTTGGTCGCCCAGTAGGGTATGCGAATCTTCAACGTGACGGGCTTTGAAGGAGCATTTTCGATGGTGAACGTAACTCGCTCGTCGCTCGGGAATCTGGTGGTCTGCCGCAGCGTGAGGCCCCGCTCTTTCCAATCGAGCCGGGACGGAATAAAGAGGTTCACGAATACGCCATCGTCGTCATGAAAATAGATTGAGTCGTTGAGTTTTGCGTATTCCTCACTCCCGGTGCCGGTGCAACACCAGAAGGCATCGAACGGAGTTCCAAAGGTCTTGTACATTCCCGGCTGCAAGGGAACGTAATACATGAGCATTCCGTTGCGGTCCTGCGTACCGTACCGCACGTTCAGCAGCAGGCGCTCATAAAAATCGAACAGCTTCGCGTCTGGTTGTCGGCCGAAGAGGTGGCGGCTCAGCTTCATCATGTTGTACGAGCAGCAACACTCTTCCGCTGCGGGTCCAAGCTGTGTTGCGATGGCATCGGCAGGGTGCCACATCTCGCCATTGCTGGTACCGCCAGTGCAGTAGGCGTGATGTTCGGTTACGATGCGATAGAAATTCTCGCTGATGTGCCGGTAGCGTTCGTCACCGGTAAGTTCGTAGCCGCGTGCAGCACCAATGACCTTGGGGATGTTCGTGTTCGCGTGATTGCCATCGAGCTTATCTTCGCCCGCGGCGAGCGGCTCAAAAATCTTCTTGTGCTCAAATCGATACGCAAGGTCCCGATATTTTGGCTGACCGGTAATGGCGTAGAGATTGAAGGCCGCTTCATTCACGCCTCCGTGCTCAACCAGCAGCACACGCTGCCATTCATCTTCAGAGATGGAGCGGCTGTAAGTGTCGGCCCAATCTGCCATGCGAAGAGCAATGTCAAGCGCCTGCCGGTTTCCAGTGTGCTCGTACATATCGATCAGCCCTGCCATGATTTTGTGATAGGTGTAGAAGGGCGCCCAGACCTTGTCGTGCTTGCGCAGCTTTTCGTAGAACGAGGCAGGGTAAGCACCAAGATATCCGTCCTTGGCCTGGCACTCCGCAAGTGTCGCAACGAGTTCATTCGCCTTGACCAGGATGGCACGATCCCCCGTGCTGGCGTGCAGCAGAGCGCACGACGAAAGGTAGTGCCCCACGTAGTGGCCGCGCAATTCGCAATCCGGCGCTTCCCACCCTCCGAGTGGATCGGCATCAGACGGAATGCCGGCGGTCACGCGAAAATTGTGCGCCAGCCGCTCATTCGGAAGTGAGTACAGGTAGCTGCGATCGAGCTCCATCATGTCCTTCCAAAAACCCGGAAGAAGACGCACTTCAGTCATGGAGAACGGCTGAGCTTTCCACTTCACCTTGGCTACGGAGGCGTTCGTGAGATTGCGGTTGGCGATATCCTCGGCAATCGGATTGGCGGCAGTCTTTTTCTCGACTGCATTGGCCATTCCAACTGCCGTGGATGGAAGCAAGGCTGCAGTACCGGCAGCAGCGGCCCGGCCCAGAAAGTTTCTGCGACTCAATTTAAAGCTCATTACTACCTCATGTGCCTCTGAATTGCGAAATCGTGTGTCAACCGAGAACTGTCAAGACGAATTGTCGCCCACGTTGCCCGAACTAGTTCTCGTTCTTCCTTCCATCACTCTTAACCCGCCAATGGGCGCCTGCTTTGCATCAATCCTCCGTTAACCTGCGCCTCTATGGTCTTCGGGCATTACGTTCTACTCTGGGAGCGCAATGGTAGCGACGAGTTGATTGCCGCGCGTCTCCAACCGGTAATCAACTCGACCCCATCGCGTGGGCGCGCCTTCAATCGAGATCGGATTGCTGGAAGCGATCCAGGCGTGAGGAACTCCGCGGCCGAAGTAGAACCGGCTTTCGTGCGAGTCCTCGAAGACCAGCATCCATCGCACCAGCAGCAAGGGGCAGGTGATCTCGTCATCCACCATGATTGCCCCGATGGAGTGAGTTATACAACAAAAGAGCATTGTATACAAAGTAGTATTTTAAGAATCTGAAGAAGTCGGGAGATGGCATTCCACCTCAATAGATGTCCGGAAAACTGTGCTTCGCCGCACGTCTTCTGTAACTGCTAAGCTGATCCTGCGGCCGCTGGCTTCGCTCCGCGTATGCAAGTATATGCACAAAACCGTATACAATTTAAAGCCTCAAGAGGGATCCGCACATGGCGATGAATCCGAACTTGGGTCTTGACGAGCCAACCCTCTTAATCCGTCGCAGGGAGAGGCAATCGACCAGGCAGCGAAGCGAGACTCGCGAGGCTTGCGTCGCTGCGATCTCGGCCATTTTGTGGATCGTTTCCATCTCGCTTGCCGGCGCACAGGCGATGAAGATTCCGCGGGGTTCTACTCCGCCGCAGGCGCAAGCGGCTGAAACATCGGAGAGTCTCAGTCAAGGTAAGGCTGAACTGCAGGCGGGCACTGACCTTACCCGCCGAGGGCTGCTGCAGGAGGCCATTCCGCACCTGCTGGTTGCGCAGAAAGCAGGATCAGCTCCCTATGCGGCGGGCGTCAACCTGGGAATTTGCTATTTAGGTCTTCGTCGTTACAAGGAAGCTATCGCTACTTTGGATGGCTTGCGCTCTTCGGGATTGAATTCCGCCGCTGTCGACAACCTGCTGGCACAGGCGTACCTCGGCGACGGACAGAGAACCGCCGCCCTGCATGCCTTCGAAGAAGCTATGGCTCTGACGCCCAAAGATGAAAAACTCTACGACTTTGTGGCAGACGCCTGCACCGATCATCACGATCTTGCGATGGGTCTCAAAGTTGCGGAACTTGGCCTGCAGCAGCTTCTCGATTCTCCGCGCCTGCATTATGAACGCGCGCTTTTCCTTGCACAATTGGATCGTCTGGATGAGGCTCGCCCGGAGTTCGACCGGGCAGCGCAGTTGGAGCCGGGCGGCTACATCGCCTCGTTAGCCCTGGTGCAGAAGGACCTCTACGACGATCGCTTTGCTGAGGCGACCCAGCGTTTGCGCGAAGTCGTCAAGGCGGGTCATCGGGATTACCGGACTCTATCTTTGCTCGGCACGGTCCTCATGCATGTTGGCGCGGCACCCGGTGATCCGAACTTCCTCGAGGCACAATCCGCACTCGAAGAGTCGGTAAAGGAGAACCCGAGCTACTCCGCCACCCAGATTGCGCTGGGAAAGATCTACATCATGGAAGACCGCTTCGGCGAAGCCACAGAGCATCTTGAAATCGCCCGCCGCCTGGAGCCCGCGAACCCGTCGATCTACGCCAGTCTGGCCCACGCATATCGAAGGTTGGGAGACGTGGGCAAGGCGCACGCCGCCCAGGCGGAACTGGCACGCCTCCTCGCCGATAAGAGGTCTTCGTCAGTCGCTCCGGCCCCCTAGAGCGCCATTCTGCAACCACTCCTGAGTGCGACCTAAGGCCGTTCTCGATGGAGGGGACGAACGCCGATCGTGAAAATTTCTTGACATTGCATACAATATCGAATACAAGTTGAAAACATCATTCGGGAGTTTTTCTGCACAGAAAATGCCGAGTGGCGCCAGCATTCCCCAGCACTGCTGTTGGTTCGATCCAACGTAAAGCCACGGTTCCCAAATTTGGTTCGCATCTCTGGAATTCGAGTCCGGAAGAAGCGCGTTGAGTAAACGTTTCATATTGATTGAGGAGGTTCTATGTCGAAGGGTCCCTTCCGGCGAATTGTCGGTCTTGTCCCCTGTTTAGTGGTTGCACTCGCGTTATTCAGTCTGACGGCCGCGGGGCAGAGCGGATCGCAGGGAACGGTCGTGGTGACAGTCAATGACCCCACGGGCGCCGTCATTCCTGAGGCTGCCCTTACCCTGGTGGCTCAACGTACCAACGACGTGCGTACTGCGCAGACATCGAGAAATGGCAATTACACCTTTGTCGGTCTCCCCATCGGCACCTACAAACTGTCGGTCACCAAGCCGGGATACTCCACCAAGCTCTACGAGACTGTGCTGGTGCAGGCGTCGCAGGCGACAGACCTCACCGCTGAGCTTACCGTGGGCAGCACCAGCGACACAGTGCAGGTTAGCGCCGAGTCTGTGCCTGTGCTTGAAACCAGTTCGAACGCAATCGGCACGGTAGTAGATATCAAGCAGATCGAAGACCTGCCGTTGAATGGCCGCGACCTGACGGCGTTTTCAACCCTTGTGGCTGGTTACAATGGCACGTACAACGGTCTGCCATCGAACGACCAGGGAAGCAATGTTGACGGTGTGATCGGCAACTCGAGCCGCATGAAATTTTCGGGTAACGTCGAGCCTGCGGTTTCTCCGCGCCTGGAATCGATTGAGCAGATGACTGTCCAGACTGATCAGCTTGATCTCAACTCCGGTTTCGGTCAGGCCAGCACGCAGGTAAACTTTGTCTCACGCCGCGGCAGCAACCAGTTTCACGGTCGCGCGTATGAAGATTTTCGCAACTCTGGTTTGAACGCCAACAGCTGGCAGAACGATGTGAACGGGCTGCGCAAGAACAAGCTGATCATGAACGACTTTGGCGGCAGCGTCGGCGGCCCCATCCTGCACGACAAGCTCTTCTTCTTTGGCACATTTGCCATGCGCAAAGTGCCTGGCAGTTTTACAGCGACCAACGACGTCTTCACATCAAACGCGCAGTCTGGTGAATTTACGTACGCAGGAACCGACGGCGCGACCCACACCGCCAACCTGCTGCAAATCGCGCAGCAAAGCAATCTCAATCTGCCCTACACCGTCAATAGTGAAATCGCCGCACAGTTCACGGCCATCAACGCTGCGGCAGCGGCCGGCGCGGTCACCTCCACGTCAAATGCCAACTTCAACCAGATTGCCTGGCTGCAGAGCTCACCGACGACCTATTACTACCCCGCAGCGCGTGTCGACTTAAACCTCTCGCAACGTGCACGGATGTATCTCTCGTGGCTGATGACGAAACAGCAACAGCCCGCCGTCAGTGCGGCCGATTTTCCTGGATCAGGATTCTCCAACCAGATAGCCGGCAATCAGTCGAAGAACTACACGTCGTCTTACGGGTTCGATTTCATCTTCTCGCCTGCTTTGATTAACCAGTTCAAAGCCGGTTATCTCTACGACGCGACGGCGTATGCGTATAACGCTGCTCCGCTCTATGAGAAGCAGCCGGCGGTTGCCTGGAACTATCCGGGCGCCAACGGAAGCATGTCGGGGCAGATATACAACAATCTGCCGGTCAGCACTTTCTACCCGATCTTCAATGTGTCCGATTCAATGACCTGGCAGCGTGGAACACATACCTTCCAGTATGGCGTCTCGTGGTATCGCGAGCAGGATCACTACTGGAATGCGCCGGCAGGGTTCTCCAATTACAGCCTCGGCCTTGCTGCCGGCGATCCGGCTCTGAGCGCATTCACAAACTCGGGATCGAATCCTACTCTTCCCGGCGCGAGCAGTGCAGGCCTGGCTGAGGCCCAGCAACTCTACGCCGTGCTCACCGGCAGAATCGCAAGTGTGACCGGCGAATCGCCCTACAACCTCAAGACGAACAGTTACAACACACCCGGCCAGACGGGCGAGTATCCCCTCGACGAAGTATCGTCTGCGGTGGGCTTCTTTGTAGAAGACTCATGGAAGGCAACGCGTACGCTGACTCTCAACTACGGGTTGCGCTGGGACTTTACTGGCGCACAGCATGACCTGACTGGTTTTTATCATTCTGCGTCGCCCGCGTCGATCTATGGCCCTTCCGGAATTGGAAATCTCTTCAACCCCGGTTCGCTGAAGGGTACGATGAACCCCGAAATCACCGCGTCTCCCAATCCGTACAATCCCTGGAAAGTCACTCCGCAGCCGGCCTTCGGGTTTGCCTGGAACCCCAGGGGAACCGACGGTGCGGCGAAGTCGATCCTGGGAGGAGAGGGAACGGTGATTCGCGGAGGCTTTGCTCTTCGGCGCTTTACCGAGCCTTACCAGTACTTCTGGGATGCTGCGACCGATTACGGTTCGTTCTATTACCAGTACTTCACGCTGAATCCAAATAACACGGGGCAGACCGGCACGTTTGCTCCAGGAAGCCTTTCTCTCGGCAGTACGCTCCCGGCGTTCGGACTTTCGCCGTCGGCTTATGAGGCGACCGCCCCTGAGTCGGAGTTCACCTTCCTTAATTCGACACCGGTGTACGGCCTGGATAAGAACATCAAGCAGCCATACTCGGAGTCGTGGAATTTCGGCATCCAGCGTTCCCTCGGCCGCTCGCTCGCGCTCGAAGTCCGCTACAACGGTAACCGCACGATTCACCAGTGGATCACCATCGATCCCAACGAAGTCAACGTGTTTGAAAATGGATTCCTGGCCGAGGTTAAAAAGGCCCAAGCCAATCTGGCTGCAAGCGGCGGCGACTCGTTCTCAAGCAGCAACGGCAACGCCACGCCGATCTTCGACGCCGCATTTGGGGGAGCAAATGCTTCAGACTACTCAAACCCGCAGTACATCAGTTACCTGAATACGGGACAGGCGGGGAAGATGGCCAGCGTGCTTGCTAACGTAGCGGGAACCGTGCCCTACTTCTGCAATCTTGTGGGCGCAGGCTTCAGCCCTTGCGCAACCAATGCGGGCTATACCGGTGCGGGCGCAGGTTATCCCATCAATTTCTTTGTCGCGAATCCCTTCGCTGCGGGCACCAATCCAGGATTCGGCCCACCGAA
>Ga0137378_10006645_pt1 | contig 10033 bp, 9 predicted proteins | sample SagtaG_21_FD_104813 | JGI IMG/M metagenome (GOLD analysis project Ga0137378, IMG submission 104813) | Vadose zone soil microbial communities from Sagehorn Ranch, Mendocino, California, USA - Sage2_L_60_16 metaG | ecosystem: Environmental > Terrestrial > Soil > Vadose zone | place: USA...
CGCATTGCACGCAAAACTTCGCGCCTGGCTGTGTTTCATAGCCGCAATTCGTGCACTTCATCGAGAGTCCTCCTGTATTACTCGATATCGGCGAGGCCGGTCGCCCGGATGCCGGGCGGCATGCAGGCGCCCCAAGAGTTATCCCGGGAGAGGCTTAGTTTACCCTTGTCGCCGAACCGGCAGGCGGGGCCTCGCCACTGCGCTTCGTGGACTGCTGCCGGTGCGCCGCCCCTTCATTTCCTTCGAGCGCGGATTATTCAGCGCGAGCTCCCAGGTTTCTGCGACGAGGTCACGGCCGAAGCTTTGGTGCGCTGCTTCGCCCACGCGCCGGAATCCGGCACGTTGGTAGATGCGGCGGGCGCTGTCGAGCTCGCTCTGCGTCCAGAGCACGATGCGGCGATAGCCTGCCTCGCGGGCAAAGCGCACGCATTCGGCGACCAGAAGCGAGCCCACGCCGAGTCCTCTCGCCGCGGGCTCGACGAGAAGCAGGCGCAACTTTGCGGTGAATCGCGACTTCGTCACGAGAAACACGGAGCCGATGATCCGGCCGTCCCGCTCGGCGATCCAGCATCGCTCGCGATCGGAATCGAGGCGTTCCACGAAACGGGCCGCGATTTGCGCGACCAGCGCCTCGAATCGCTCGTCATAGCCGTACTCCCGCGCGTAGAGCACGCCATGGCGGTGGATGACCCAACCCAGATCTCCGGGCCGGTGCGGGCGGAGCACGATCGCAGGCGCCGACGCGTCGCGGCCCAGGAGGTGCTGTGCGGTTTGCAAGGCGCCTACCAGCTCCTCCTGCTCGCTTTCAGTCAAGCGCGAAAGCAACGCACGGACCTCGACGCGGGCACGCTGGTCGAGAGGCTTGAACGCGTCGCGGCCCCTCGGCGTGAGCGTCAGCAGGTGCTTGCGGCGATCCTCGGTGGAGGGCTTTCGACGAACCCATCCGCGCCGTTCGAAACCCCGCAGGACACGGCTCAGGTAGCCTTCGTCGAGTTCGAGGCTCGCGGCGAGCTCACTGGCGGTTGGTGCTGCACACACAGCGTCGGACGCGTGCGCGAGCTCGTAGAGAACCCGGACCTCAGCAAGCGAGTATTTGCTCTGCAGCAGCCGGTTGCGCAGCGCTCCGATCTTGAGCGTGTAAAAGCGGTTGAAGCTCCGGACGTCGGAAACGCGCCGCTCGAGCGCATCGCTCGATTGCATGATCGCCTCGCTCCATGGTGGCCGCGACTGCCGATGCCACTGTCAAGCAGACCGTTGCCTTTGTCAAGCAATTGGCGAAAGCGGGCCATGGCTGCGGAAAAACCGACCGGACACACGATCGCCGCCGGCTTCCGCGGCGCGGAACTCGGCCGCGCCTTCGCGGGTCAGTGAAACAGGGCGTTGCGCATCGCCGCAAGCCGGCCAGAGTCGGCGCCCGTCGCCAAGACTTTGAGGGAGTTGCTTTGCACCACAGGTTTCTGCGACTCATATTTGCGGCGGCCGCGCCGTTCCTGATCGCCGTCATTCCTGCGCACGCCGCCAGCGGCGATCTGCTCGACGCGGTCGAGTTCTACTATCCAAACCTCGACCACTATTTCGTCACGGCCGACCGCGGCGAGATCGCAGCGCTCGATGGAGGACAGTTCCCCGGCTGGCAGCGCACGAGTTTGAGCTTCAAGGTTCTCGACCCCGCGACTGCGGTAGCGGGCGTGGTACCGGTATGCCGGTTCTACGGAAGCCCTCAGGCAGGGCTCGACTCCCATTTCTACTCCGCTTCGAGCACCGAGTGCGCGCAGGTGAAGCAGCGCTTCCCAGGGGTGTGGATTTTCGAGTCCGACAACGTCTTTCTGGTAGGACTTCCCGATGCGATGACCGGGCAGTGCGCCTCGGGGGTGCCGATCTATCGCAGCTGGAATGGACGTGCCGACTCCAATCATCGATACACCACCGATGCCAGCGTCCAGCGCACAATGGTGGCAAAAGGCTACATCGCCGAAGGGTACGGTCCGCCTTCGATGCCGGTGGCCATGTGCTCGCCGACGGGCGGAACGGGCGCGGCCCCGCCTACTTGCTCGCTCGTCGCGAGCAACACCACGCCGATTGTCGGGACGAGCATCACACTCACCGCGTTCTGCGACGGCACCCCCACGTCGTATGCATGGACCGGATGCGCGAGCACGACGTCGACGTGTACCGCCGGCTCCGCAAGCACCGGCTTTCGGCGGTACACGGTCGTCGCGACCAATGCGGTCGGTACGGGGATACCCGCCAGCGTCGACGTCACCTGGAGTGAGGTGCCCGCCGCGCCGACGTGCAACGTCGACGTCACGACCAACGGTGATCTGCCCGTGGTCGGCTCGCTTGCGCTGCTGACCGCATCTTGCAGCGGCAATCCGACCAGCTACGCCTGGAGCGGTTGCGCGAGCGCGTCGGGGACATGTCTGACGCGCGCTACCGCGCCGGGCCCCCGCACTTACAGCGTGACGGCTTCCAACGGGGGAGGTAGCAGCGCGCCGGCAAGCGCGACCATCGACTGGCAGGCAAGCGCGTCGACGCCGCCCGGCTTTTGTTCGCAGTTTCCAAGTTACCTCTACACGCAGGCCGACTGGGCGCAGCTCGCGATCTACACCATTGCATTCGTCGACGATCCTGCCTTTGCGTGGAACGGCGCGTGGGTGGTCAAGCTCAGCGTGTCGCCGGCGGCGATTCCGGGCACGTTCGGGCGCATGAGCGTCTCCGAGTTCAATGGCCCTGCAACGCCGCGCGACGCGACGCTGTCGACGATCCCCTGCGACTTCCGCGCGACCGATCCCAGCGGCGTGAGCGGGCCGTTTTCGCGCAGCACGGGGACGACGACGACGAATACTTTCGTGATCGGCGCCTCGTCGCCTGGCACTCCGGGACTGCGACCCGGGCAGACCTACTATCTCAACGTGCGCAACTGGGAGGTCGAGACCAATTCGATCTCCTGTCCGGCCGAGCTAAGACGCTGCGACGCGTTCGTCTATATCGTGCCTTGAGTGGCGCGATCAGCCGATGTGCTGTCGGAAGAATCGCAAGCTGCGCTCGCGCGCGAGGCTGGCTGATACGGGATCGTAGGACGCACGCTGATCGCAGTTGAATCCATGGTCCGCGGGGTAGATGTGGATCTCGACCTCGGGATGCGCGGCGGCAAAGCGCTTCACGGCCGCGATCGGAATCACGGAGTCGCGTTCGCCGAAGTGCGCGAGCACAGGACATTTGGGATGTTCCGCGGCCGCGTCGGTGATGCCCCCACCGTAATACGAGATCGCGCAGGCGAGACCGCCGACTCGAGCGGCGCAGAGCCACGCGATATAACCTCCCCAGCAATAGCCGACGATCCCGACCTTGCCCGAGCCCGCCAGCACATCGCGCGCGGCGGTGACGTCGAGCAAGGCGGGATCGGTTGCAGTCTTCGCCTTGATCTCGCGTCCCCGCGCGATGTCCGCTGGCGTGTAGCCCAGGTCGACGCCGCGCTCGCAGCGATCGAACAGCGCCGGTGCGATGACGAGATAGCCGTCCGCGGCGTAGCCGTCGCAGACGCTCTTGATATGGCTGTTGACACCGAAGATTTCCTGGACGACCACGACGCCGCCGCGAGGCGCGTGCGGCGCGTCCGCGCGATACGCCGAGAGATGGAATCCGTCCGCTGCGACCAGCTCGATCATCGTGCCCATGCGCGTCTCCTCGGCGAACCCGCGCGCATTATGACATCGTAAATTTCACCGCGGTGCACCGCCGTTTGTCTCGCGTGGGATAATCCGGCGACGACGCGCCCATCAACCGAGAAAGCACATGAAAGTCGATACCGGCAGGATCGAACAACTGGTGCGCCAGCTCCTGATCGAGATCGGCGAAGATCCGCAGCGAGAGGGCCTGGTCAAGACGCCGCAGCGCGTCGCCGCGGCGTACCAGTTTCTGACTTCGGGCTATCGCACCGATGCAGAGCGGCTGATCAACGGCGCGGTATTCACGCAGGCGACCAACAGCATGGTCATCGTGAAGAACATTGAGGTGTACAGCCTCTGCGAGCACCACATGCTGCCGTTTTTCGGCCGCTGCCACATCGGCTACATTCCCAGCGGTCGCGTGTTCGGCGTGTCCAAGCTCGCGCGGCTCGTCGACATGTACGCGCGGCGGCTGCAGCTGCAGGAAAGACTGACGGAACAGATTTCCGAAGAAATCCTGACCTCGGTCGACGCCAGGGGGGTCGGCGTGATGATCGAGGCGCGGCATCTTTGCATGATGATGCGCGGCGTGGAGAAACAAAACTCGGTGATGATCACCTCGTCGGTTCTGGGGACCTTTCGCGAGTCGACTGCGACGCGCGAGGAGTTTCTCGCCCTGATCGGAAGCCGGCCCTTTTAGGGCCGGACGCGACGTCCGGCTTCACGCCAGCCTCAGCGCAGCCACGCGCGGCACACCGCCCCGGCAATGCCCTTCGCCCCGCGCGCCACCGCGGGCGGCAGCTGGAGTGGCTTGAGCAGCATGTCCACCGGCAGCTCGCGCGGTGCGTAGCTTTTGGCCAAGGTCCCCATGCGATTGACGAAGGCGCGGTACGCGTCGTCCGCCGAAGCCGGATCGGCGGGGTGCGTGGCGATCCAGAGGTTCCGATACGCGCAGAGGCCGTCGTCGTTGCGCGTCGCGAAGAGGCGTGCTGCCATGGTGCGGCCGACCCGCCAGCGCGCGTGCCGCTCGCGCGACTGGTAGCGGCGGAAATAACGGTAGAAATGCTTGTAGTGCCGAACTTCATCGGCATAGATCCGCGCCGCGAGCTGCTTGAGCACCGGTTCCTGCGCATAGGCGTTGAGCGAGCTGTACAGCATCGCCGTGCCCATTTCGACGACGCAGCGCGCGGCGAGCTCGAGCGCGCGCGCCGGCTCGAGCTCAGGCACCGTGCAGGTGCGCGCGTACTCGTCGAAAAATGCATCAAAAGCGCGCTTCCAATCGAAGTCCGGCCATGCGCGCTCGGCGTACGCGCGGAGCGCCGCTCCGTGCTGGACTTCCTCATGCTCCCACGATCGGGCGAGCCAACCCGCCACTTCCGGGTCGTCACCGAAATACTCCACCAGATTGTGCGCGTAGAGGTCGGATCCGGTTTCGATGAACGAGGCGAGGGTCACGACCTCGAAGAGCGTGGGGTCGTCCTTCACGCAAGCCCGATCGATTCCATCGTAGTCGATGTCGGCGAGTCGCCACGGCCCTCGCCTCGGGATCGTCCCGGAACCAGCGCTCCCCGGCCGGCGTAGCGGCGGTTCTTCGAGCATGTTCTCTCCCAGCGATCCCCCTGCATGGCCCGCATGACGAAGCGCGTGTTTGACCATGTGAGACCTTCTAAGACAACGCCGGCCCTAAAAAAGTCCCGACCCCGCATCGCCGCGTTGAACGCCCTGCGGGGCGCCGTCTGTCGGTCGGTCTTGCACCCGAGAGCCAGTCGCCTGACTCCTCTTCGAAATCACCTGCCGCGCGCCTGCGCGTCCCGGTCGCACCGTTAGAATGCGCCTTTTATCCGCGACAATACTCATGCAGGCGTTTGGACACATTGTCGCGCTTACCGCGCCGCTTTTTCTACTGGTTTTGCTCGGCTACGCGCTCACCCGCTGGGCAAAATGGCCGAAGCCGGTGTCCGACGCGCTCACGCGCTTCGTGTTTTCGGTGGCGATCCCGGCGCTTCTTTTCCGGCTCATGAGCGACTTTTCGCGCCTCCCGCCCGTCGACGCGCGTCTCCTCATCGCCTATTTCGGCAGCTGCTTCATCGTATTTGCACTCGGGCGATTGATCGCCCATCGGGCGTTTCGCATGGACGGCGTTTCCCAGTCGGTATTCGCGCTGGGAGGCATCTTTGCCAATAACGTTCTGCTCGGGATACCGCTGGCGAAGATTACGCTGGGCGAGGCGTCGATTCCCGTCATCTCGCTGGTCCTCGTGTTCAATGCGCTGATCTTGTGGACACTGGTCACGGTTTCTGTCGAGTGGGCGCGCCATCGAAAGCTCTCGTGGCCAGGTTATATTCAGGCGGCCCGGGCGGTGCTCGGAAATCCTGTGGTCGCTTCCATCCTCCTCGGGACCGCTTGGGGCTTGACGTCTTTGCCGCTGCCCGGCGTGGTCGATCAGACGATGGAGCTGATCAGCCAGGCCGCCGTACCCCTGTCGTTGATCGCGCTCGGAATGGGCCTCGCCGAATACCGGATCCGCGAAGGTTGGCGGATAAGCGCGGCTATATCCGTTCTCAAGCTTGTCGTGCAGCCGGCAATCGTTTTCCTGCTCGCACGCGCGCTTGCGTTGCCGCCTCTGGAGACCCAGGCGATCGTCATGCTGGCGTCGCTCCCGGTCGGCGCCAATGTCTACCTGATGTCGCGACAATTCAATACGCTGGGAGGGCCCGTTGCCGCGAGCCTGGTGATATCGACCGCACTTGCCGCGGCCACGACGCCGCTGATCCTGGCGTTGATCGCGCCAGTGCGCTAAGGAGGGCTTTCAGCCGGGCCTCAGCCGCCGCTGATGGCCCGCCGTTCGCCCGCCTTCAGATTGCCGCAGTCGGCGCCGAGCCAGCGCGACTCGAAAGAGACGTTCATTTTCCGGTTGCCGCCGTCGGTTCGAACCACCATCGCCATTTTTCCCGTGACTCGGTCGCTGCTGGTCGCGGTAAGCTCCATGTCGCCGGTCGACTTGCCGTTGCTGCATGAAACGTTCATCTTGACGTGCCGGCTGGACTGATCGATCACACTGCGCTGACACTGGTCGCCGCGCTCGCTCTTGGCGAACGTTTCCCATTTCTCCAGCATCTCCGGCGTCACGCACTGGCGCGCCACCGACGTGGTGGGCCGCGCGCCCGCACGCATGCCCATCGATTGCTCCACGCGCGCGCGCTGGTCGGCGGTGAGCTTTGAAACGTCGGGTATCTGCGGCATCACGCCGCCTTCAATCTGTGTCGTGGTGATGCTCTCCCACAAGCCGGGTTTGGCGTCGAGCATTGCTGCCTCCGAAGGACCGGCAAGTGCCAGCAATTGCACGGCGAGAGCGAGCTGAGCGATCATCTTCGATTCCCGGTACGATGGCGAAGCGGCAAGCGTAAGACCAAGGGCGTTCGGAAGCAAGAACAGCATCGCTCCATGCGATAATTCCTGGCTCCTTCTTCACCGCGGGTCCTCGTGGCAGACGCTCCGCGCCGTGTGGCCGTCGTAGGCGGCATTCGCATCCCTTTCGCGCGCAGCAATACCGCGTACGCAACGCTCGGTAATCTCGACATGTTGACCGCGGCGTTCACGGCTCTTGTCGAAAAGTTCGGCCTCCGAGGACAGACCCTCGGCGAAGTTGCGGCCGGTGCGGTGATCAAGCATTCGCGAGACTGGAACCTCACCCGCGAGGCCGCTCTGGGCGCCGGGCTGCATCCGCATACGCCGGCGTACGACGTTCAGCGCGCATGCGGAACGAGCCTGACCACTACCATGCAGGTTGCGCACCGGATTGCGCTCGGCGAAATCGACGCGGGAATCGCGGGCGGCGTGGATACGACCAGCGACGTTCCAGTCGTCTATAGCCGTGCGCTCAACCGCATCGTGCTCGCGAGCGCGCGCGGCCGTTCGCTCGGCGGCCGTATCGCGCCGTGGCTGCGATTGCGCCCTGGCGATCTCAAGCCGGCCGTCCCCGAAGTCGTCGAGCGGCGGACAGGGCTGTCGATGGGGGAGCACTGCGAGCTCATGGCGAAGGAGTGGCGGATCGGACGCGCCGAGCAGGATGCGCTCGCTTATCAAAGCCACATCAATGCCGCGAATGCGTGGAAGGAGGGGTTCTATGCCGATCTCGTCGCGCCATACGGCGGACTCACCAAGGACAACAACGTGCGTCCCGACACCACCCCGGAAAAGCTCGCGGCGCTCAAGCCGGTCTACGATCGAGGCCCCGCCGGCACGCTGACCGCCGGCAACAGCACGCCGCTCACCGACGGGGCGTCGTGCGTACTTCTTGCGTCGGAGGCCTGGGCGCGAGCGCGAGGGCTGCCGGTCCGGGCGTACCTGACGCATTCCGCGGTGGCTGCGGTCGACTACGCCGGAATGACGGGGCCGCGCGAGGGCCTGCTGATGGCACCCACGTACGCGGTCCCTGCGATGCTCGACCGCGCCGGGTTCTCGCTCCAGGATTTCGACATCTACGAGATCCACGAAGCTTTTGCCGCGCAAGTTCTGTGCACGCTCAAGGCTTGGGAGTCGGCCGACTATTGTCGCGACAAGCTGGGCAGGAACGCTCCTCTCGGCGCCATCGATCGCACAAGGCTCAATCCCAGAGGCGGCAGCGTAGCGCTCGGCCACCCGTTCGCGGCGACCGGAACGAGGATCGTCGGGACGCTGGCAAATGAGCTCGAGCGCCGCGGCTCGGGGCGCGGCCTGATTTCGATCTGCACCGCCGGCGGCATGGGCGTTGCCGCGATCCTGGAACGACAGTAAGCCCGACTAGGACCTATGCCGTCCCCATGCGGTCGACGCACGCCCGCAGAAAATTGGCGCGATGCACATCGGCGCCGGCCGGCCGCTCGAAGACCGCGCGGGCCTGGGCGAGCAGGAAACCGGCGTCGTCTTCGTCGTGCGCGAACCACCGCATCTCGGTGGGAAAGGCGCGGATGGCGGCAAAGTCGTCTTCCATCTGCCCAAGGAAAGCGTCGGCACCCATTCCCGCGTCGCGTGCGAGCGCGGCGTTGCGAATGAAGTCGGACGCCTCGAAGCATTCGTTCATCGTGGGCTGACCGGCGCGGACGATCCCCATGCGCGCGAGCGACGCCGCGACGAGCATCGCGAGCAGCATGCGTGCAACGCGCCGTGTTGCGGTCATGGCTTCTCCTGGTGCGCGCTTGGCGTGGCCAGATGCCCGACGATCGTAGCCGCGGCGATCGGCGTTTTCAAGCCTGTCGGGTATTCTCCCTCGCCCGCTCGCGGTAAACTTTCAGGCTTCGGTCCAATGGAAAGGTTCCATGGCGCTCAAACGCCCGCGAGGCCCGGAAGGTAAGCTGGTCGTCCTCGAGCACACATCGAAGGTGCTGAGGGGAAATCCGCTCGGCGACCCGCATGTGCGCAAGCTCGGCGTCTGGCTTCCTCCGCAATACGATGGTGCAAGCGCGACTCGAGCGGCGCGTGGCGGGGGCAGGCGCTTTCCCGTTCTTTACGATTTCGTGGGGTTCACCGGTTCGGGGCTCGCGCACGCCAACTGGAAGCCCTTTGCCGATAACGTGCCCGAGCGGGCCGCGCGGCTCATCCACGACAGGAAGATGGGGCCGGTCATCGTCGTGTTTCCGGACTGCTTCACCGCCCTCGGAGGCAACCAGTATGTCAACTCATCGGCGATCGGCGACTACGCCGACTATTTGACGCGCGAGATCGTTCCCTTTGTCGACCGCGAATTCCGCACGCTCGCCAGCCGCGACCACAGGGGCTGCTTCGGCAAGTCGTCGGGCGGCTATGGCGCCATCATCCACGCAATGAAATACGCGCAGCACTGGGGCGCCATCGCCGATCATTCCGGGGACTCGTACTTCGACTTCGTCTACTGGCACGACTGGCCGAACACGCTCAATGAGCTCGCTAAGTTCCGCAATGGGAAGCGCAAGCCGGGAAGATTCGACGCGCTGCGCGAAAGCAATCGAAAACGCCTTGCGCGAGGTCTCGACGACGGCCGCGCCAAGCGCTTTCTCGATCACGTATGGGGCAAGGAAAAGCTCTCGGTCGCGGAGGGCCATGCGATCATGAATCTCTGCATGGCGGCGACGTACGACGCCGACCCGAAAGCGCCACTCGGCTTTCGATTGCCGTTCAATCTGGAAACCGGCGAGCTGCTCGAAAAGCGCTGGAAGCGCTGGCTCGAGCACGATCCGATCCATCTCGTCGGAAAATACAAAACAAACCTCAGGACCCTGCGCGGCATCTACATCGATTGCGGCTGGCGCGACCAATACCACATTCATTACGGCACGCGCATTCTTTCCAAGCGGCTCTCCCTCGCCGGTATCGCCCACACGTATGAAGAATTCGACGACAACCATTCC
>Ga0137378_10006646_pt1 | contig 10032 bp, 8 predicted proteins | sample SagtaG_21_FD_104813 | JGI IMG/M metagenome (GOLD analysis project Ga0137378, IMG submission 104813) | Vadose zone soil microbial communities from Sagehorn Ranch, Mendocino, California, USA - Sage2_L_60_16 metaG | ecosystem: Environmental > Terrestrial > Soil > Vadose zone | place: USA...
CTCCCGTTGCTCCTCGAAGCCGCCCGGCGCCTGCCGGATGGGCTGGCGAAGCGCCGGGCGGACGGGCCGGTGCGCCCTCGGCCGGGGCGGCATTAGCCCAGGGGTCCACGGCGCGGTACCCTCACCGCGCCGTGGACTTCACCCTTCCCCAGGACCTTCAGGAGCTCACCTCGTCCTTTCGGTCGTTCGTGGACCGCGAGGTCAGGCCGGTCGAGGACCGGTTCGTCCCCCAGTTCGAATCCGACGAGCTCACGCCCGAGATGCGCGAGGAAGCCGTCAGGCTGCGCCAGCGTTCGGCTGAGCTCGGCTTCTATGCCGCCTACATGCCGGAGTCGGTGGGCGGGGGCGGGCTGTCGAACCTCGGCTATACGCTGCTGGTCGAGGAGGGAGGGAAGTCGGGGCTGCGGTTCTCCTTCGCCGTCCTGGGCCCTCCCAACCCCGCCTCCCCCAACCCCATCCTCATGGAGCTCCCCGAGCACCTGCACCCGAAGTTCGTGGAGCCGCTGGTCCGTGGGGAGACCACGATGTGCTTCGCCCTGACCGAGCCGGAAGCGGGCTCCGACGCCCAGGCCATCAGGACCTCCGCCCGACGGGACGGAGACGAGTGGGTCCTGAACGGCCGGAAGCACTTCATCACGAACGGCGCCGAGGCCGACCTGGCCGTCGTATTCGCCGTGAGCGACCCGAACGTGCAGCCCAGGGCGAACGGCGGGATCACCGCGTTCCTGGTCGAACGGGACGCGCCCGGCTTCACCGTGGGCAAGCGCCAGCGGACGCTCGCGGGGGACTCCAACCAGGCCGAGCTGGTGTTCGAGGACTGCCGGGTCCCCGCCGATCACGTGATCGGCCAGGTGGGGTTCGGGTTCGGCTCCGCCATGAAGTTCCTGAACGGCGGCCGGGCCTACATCGGGGCGCTGTGCGTGGGCCTGGCGGACCACCTGGTGCGGATCTGCACGCAGTACGCGCTGGACCGAAAGACCTTCGGCAAGCCCATCGGGAAGTACCAGGCGGTGCAGTGGATGCTGGCCGACTCGGCCTTGGAGGTGCACGCAGCGCGGCTCATGACCTACCACCTGGCCTGGCTGGTGGACCGGGGCGAGTACCCGATCAGGGAATCGTCGATGGTGAAGCTGAACAACACCGAGATGGTCGGTCGCGTGGCCGACCGGGCGGTGCAGATCTACGGAGGCATGGGCCTCCTGGCCGAAGGCCCGGCCGAGCGCATCTACCGGTGGGTTCGGATGCTTCGCATCGTGGAGGGCACCAGCGAGATCCAGCGCCTGATCATCGCGAGGTCCCTCGGCCTGTAGGGGAGCGGGGAGAGCGGCACCCCGGCTGCTAGATTCGCTCTTCGTGACGGGCGTGTCGCACCGAAGGCTCCCAGCGCGGGGCAGGTCCGAGGATGAGGATGGGGCACCGGACCGGCGTCGGGGCGTTCCTTCCGTCGATGCCCTGCTCCGCTCGATCCCCGGGAAGAAGGGCTGCCAGAAGTTCGGCCGGCCCCTGGTCAAGCGGGCCCTGGCCGCCGTGCTGGACGCCGCCAGGGCGGACGCTGCCCGGGGGGCGGCGGTGCCCGCCGACTCGGTGATCCTGGCTCGTGCGCTGGGGGCGGCGGCCCGCGACTACTACGGCCTCAGCGAGGTGTTGAACGCCACCGGGGTGGTGCTGCACACGGGGCTCGGGAGGGCCCCGCTGCCCCTTCAGGCCGCGCGAGCCGTGGCCCAGGCCGCCCGAGGGTATTCGGACCTGGAGATCGAACGGGAGACAGGGGCCCGGGGCCGGCGGACGGCCCGGGCCGAATCGCTCCTGGTCGCCCTGACCGGGGCCGAGGCGGCGCTGGTGGTGAACAACAACGCCGCGGCGCTGCTGCTGGCCCTGTCGGCCCTGGCCGGCCGGAAGGAGGTGCTGGTCTCCCGGGGCGAGCTCATCGAGATCGGCGGCGAGTTCCGCCTCCCCGACATCATGGCGGCCTCGGGCGCCCGGCTTGTCGAGGTCGGCACGACGAACCGAACCCGGGCCGCCGACTACGAGCGAGCGATCGGCTCCAAGACCGGCCTCATCCTGAAGGTCCACCCCAGTAACTACCGGGTCACCGGGTTCACCCACTCCGTGGGACTGAGCGAGCTGCAGGGCCTCGCCGGGAGGGCCCGCGTACCGCTTCTGTACGACATCGGGAGCGGGCTGCTCGACCGCTATCCCGAGGTGCCCAACGACGAACCGTCCGTCACCGAGTCACTGGCCGGCGGCGCCGACGTGGTGGCCTTCTCCGGCGACAAGCTGCTCGGCGGACCCCAGGCGGGCATCCTGGTCGGGCGTACGGCCCAGATCGAACGGCTCCGCCGCCATCCCATGGCCCGAGCCCTCCGGGTGGACAAGATGACCGTGGCCGCCCTCGAGGCCGTCCTCAGGCTCTACGCGACCGGTCGCCGCCTCGAGCTTCCCGTGTGGAGGGCCCTGTCGGCCCCCCAGCCGGCCGTGAAACGGCGGGCCAAGGCTCTGGCCCTGGCGTTCAAGAGCGCCACGGTGACCGAGGCCGACGCCGTCCCGGGAGGCGGTTCTCTTCCCGGGTACGCCATCCCCTCCGCCCAGCTCGTCATCCGGGCCGGGGCGCCGGAAGAGGTCGCGGCCAGGCTCCGGCTGGGCCGGCCGTCGGTGTTCTGCCGGGTGGACGACGGGGCCCTGGTGTTCGACCTCCGGACCGTCGCTCCCGAGGACGACGACCGGCTGGCCCGCGCGATCAGGTACGTCCTGCAGCAGGGCTGAATGTCCGATCCGGGGTCTCATCTCCACGTCGTGGCCACGGCCGGCCACGTCGACCACGGGAAGTCCTCGCTGATCCTTCGCCTCACCGGGATGGACCCCGACCGCCTGGCCGAGGAGAAGCGGCGCGGCCTGACCATCGACCTCGGCTTCGCCTGGGCCACGCTGCCGAGCGGCCGCGAGATCGGGTTCGTCGACGTCCCCGGCCACGAGCGGTTCATCCGGAACATGCTGGCCGGCGTCGGTCCGGTGCGACTCGTCCTGTTCGTGGTCGCCGCCGACGAGGGCTGGAAGCCGCAGTCCGAAGAGCACCTCCAGATCGTGGACATCCTCGGGGTGTTCGGCGGCGTCGTGGCGATGACCAAGTCCGACCTGGTGGACGAGGCCACGCTGCGGGAGCGAACCGGCGAGGTGGCGGCGCGCCTCGAGGGAACCCGGCTCGAGAACGCCCCCATCGTGCCCTGCTCGGCCACGATGGGCGCGGGGCTCGACCGGCTCCGGGCCGCCCTCGACGACCTGCTGGCCGCCGCGCCCGCTCCCGAGTCGGAGGGCCGGCCCCGCCAGTTCCTGGACCGGGTGTTCACCATCAGGGGCTCCGGGACCGTGGTCACGGGGACCCTGACCGGAGGGCCCCTGGCCGTGGGCCAGGAGGCGGAGATCCTCCCGTCCGGCCACCACGCCCGCATCCGCGGGCTCCAGACGCACAAGCGCGCCCTGCAGGTGGCCCGCCCCGTGTCCAGGGTCGCCGTGAACCTGGTGGGGACCCCCCGGGAGGACCTCGAACGGGGCGATGTCCTGGCCCTTCCCGGCCAGTGGCGGGCCACCTCGGTGTTCGAAGGATCGCTTCGGCCCGTTCGAGCCCTCGAGCATCCCCTGACCCAACGCGGGGCCTACAAGCTCTACGCGGGCTCGGCCGAGCGCGACGCCCGCCTCCGCGTCTACGGGGCCTCGGAGGTCCGCCCCGGCGACCAGGCGTTCGTCCGGATCACGCTGAACCGCCCCGTGGTCCTTGACTTCAGGGACGGGTTCGTCCTGCGGGAGGCCGGGCGCCGCGAGACGGTGGCGGGCGGGCAGGTCCTGGACACGGACCCGCCGAGCCGGCCCGGCCCCGATCCCGAGGCAAGGCTCGGCCTGCGGGAGGACGCCGGCCGGCCGGCCTTGGCGTGGCGGCTGGTGGCCGACCGCGGGGCCATCCGGGCTTCGGACGTGCTGGTCCTGGCAGGGGTCCACGCGGACGAGGCGGTTCGGGCGGGGGCGGCCAAGGCCGGCCAGTGGCTCCTCTCCCCGGACCTGGCCGAAGCGGCGGCCGCGGCGATGACGGGGGCGCTGGCAGACCACCACGCCCGGCACCCCCTGCGGGTGGGCATGGAGCCGTCCGACGCCAGGGCAGTCCTGGCGGCCGGGAACCGCGTCCTGGCCGACCCGGGGCTCGCCGACGCGGTCCTGGCCCATCTGGTCGAGACGGGCCGTCTGGCCCGGACCGGAACCGCCGTCAGGCTCCCCGGGCACCGTCCATCCACGGCCGGGCGCGACGACGCCGACCGGCTGGTGGGGGCGGTCACCGGAAGCGAACCGAACCCACCGACGGTGAGGGAGCTCCAGGCCGCGGGGTTCGGCCTCGAGTTGATCAGGGCGGTGTGCGCGGACGGCCGCCTGATCCGGATCTCCCCCGATCTGGTCCTCAGTCCCGAGTTCGTCGCTGAGGCCGAACGTGTGGTGAGGGACCGGGGACGCCCGCCCGGGGTCACGGTGTCCGGCTTCCGCCAGGCCATCGGCACCAGCCGGAAGTACGCCCTGCCGATCCTCGAGTACTTCGACGCCAGGGGGCTGACCCGCCGCCAGGGCGACCTCCGGGTCGTTCGGGGCTAGGTCCGGGGCGGAGGAGGGGACTTCCGGACCGGACGGCCGCGGCCGATCCATTCGTCGAAACCGTCCTGGTCCTCGGCGGCGAAGGCCACCCTGGAGATCCGACCCTCGTCGTCGAACCGGTACTCCTGGAGGATGCGCATCTCCCGTTCGGCCAGCCCGAGGCCTCGAACGTTGATCCGGGTGACGGTTCGGACGTGGTCGTCGTCACCGGTGATCTCTTCGACCACGAGCGTCCCGGGAACGAACTGGAACTCGGCGCTGGCCCCGAAGGCGAGGCTCGCCCCCATGCCCCGGTACAGGCCACTGATCCGGCTCGAGCCAGCCACCTCGAGCACGACGTCCGGCGCGGTGTGCCGCTGCAGCCACAGGAGGTCGGCTCGCCGGTAGGCGTCGTAGAGGTCGTCGATCAGCGCGAGGTTTCGGTCCGCCTGGTTGGACACGGCACTCCCAGCCTCGAGGGGGCGCAGCCGAAGATTGGGGAGTCGCGCGCCGCGGGTCAAATCGGCCGGCCCGAGCCGCCCCGAGCCGCCCGGGCGGCGGGCGGCTAGGGCTCGATCTCGGCGATGGCCTCGACCTCCACCGGCGCCCCGAGGGGTAGCTCGGGTGCCGCCACCGCGGCCCGGGCGTGCCTCCCGGCCTCCCCGAACACCTCGGCGAACAGGTCGCTGGCGCCGTTCGCCACCTTGGACTGGTCGGTGAACCCCTCCGCGGAGGCCACGAACACCGTGAGCTTGACGATGCGACGGACCCGGTCCAGCGAGCCGAGCTCGGCCCGGAGGGCCGCCATGACCTGCAGGGCGCACCGGCGGGCCGCCTCGGCGCCCGCTTCCACGTCGAGGTCCGCGCCGACCTTGCCCGACCACAGGAGCCTTCCCTCCGACAGCGGGACCTGGCCGGAGACGAAGGCCAGCGAGCCCGAGACGACCACTGGCACGTAGGAGGCCAGCGCCTGGGGGGGAGACGGGAGGCCGATGCCCAGCTCGCGCAGCCGTTCCTCAGGGCCCATCAGCGCGGAGCCTACCGCCTTCCCGGAGAATCAGGCCAGGTGGAGGTCCCGCTCCCGGTGCCGGATGAGCAGCCGGCGCTCCAGCTCGTTCAGGCCGCCCCAGATGCCGTGGCTCTCCCGGATCCGGATGGCGTACTCCAGGCAGTCGATGCGCACCGGACACGCCGCGCAGATGGCCTTGGCCTGGTGCTCGCGGGCGTCCTTCTCGTCCTTGGTCTCGAAGTGGTTCGGAGCGAAGAACAACGGGGCGGTCTCCCCGCGACACGCCGCCCGCCACTGCCAGCCGTACTCCCAGGACTCGGTCGCCACGTCATCGGCCTGTGCCGGCCATCCCTCCTTCGGTCGTTCGCCCTGTTGTTCGTACAGGGACGCGCCGAGGGTTGGGTCCGTTCCCGTCTTGTTACCGGGTTCACAGAAACTCGATACGGGCCCACGGCTATTCGGGCTCCTCTTCGACCCGAAGGATCAGGCCGTCGATGCCCCTGACCCGGATCCTCGTCCCGGCCCTGATCGGGCCGTTCATGGAGCGGGCCCGCCACAGGGTGCCCTTCACGAACACGCCACCCTCGGGGTTGAGGTCGCTCCGGACCTCGCCCACCAGGCCGACCAGCCCAACCTGGGCGGTCCTGACCCGCTCGCGCGCCTTCAGCGCCACGGTCATGCCGAACCCGAACAGCAGGAACCCGGCCAGGGTGGCCAGGATCACCAGCCACGGCGAGAGGTCCACCGCCGGAGCCACGCCCCCCCATGCCAGCAGCGACCCGGCCAGGAACGCGGCGGTGCCGCCGAAGGTGAGGACGCCGACCCGCTTGATCAGCACGTCCAGTCCCTGCGCGGCCATCCCGACGATCAGCAGGCCCAGCCCCCACCAGTGGACCGGCACCACCGACAACCCATAGCCGGCCAGGACCAGGGCCAGGGCCCCGGCGATCCCGGCCATCCCGATCCCGGGCTGCGTGAGCTCGAAGGCGATGCCCCACAGCCCGAGTAGGAGCAACACGTACACGGCCGTGGGGGTGCTGACGGCGTGGAGGATCCTGGCGAACAGCCCGATCTCGAGGAACCGGACCTCCACGGGCCGGTCGTTCCGGTTGAGGGTGGCCAGGGTCACGATCCCGCCCCGGCCGGCCCGAACCCGCTTCCCGTCGAGCTTGCGCAGGAGGTCCGGCACGCTGGCCGCCACGACCCGCGCGGCGCCCTCGGCCTGGGCCGGCCCTGCCGGGAGGGCGGCGCCGTTCACCAGTCTGCGGATGGCCGAGGCGGGCACGCCCGCCTCCCCAGCCTGGTCCGTCAGGTCCCGAGCCCCTGCCGCCACGGCGGCCGAGGATTCCCGGGAGGCCTTCGTGGCCAGGTCGAACGGCCGAGCCGGGCCGATGCCGGCCCCCGGGGCCACCGACACCAGGGACGATCCGTAGAGGAGGAACAGCGCGCCCCCTTCGGCCCTGGCGCCGCTGGGCCCGACCCAGGCGACCACCGGAACGGACGCGCCACGAAGGAACCGCCCCAGCGCCCGCCCTCTGTCGCCGAACGCACCCCGGCTGTCGACCTGCAGGACGACCGTGGCGTGGTCGCGTTCGGCGTCCGCGACGGCCCCCCGCAGGTAGGACGAGAGGGACGGGTCGATCGCGCCCTGCACCTTGATCACGTCCACCGCTGGGATCACCGGCTCGGACCGAGCGACGACCGGCCACAGCGCCAGCGCCGCGCCCAGCAGCGCGAGGATTCGTTTCACCAGCCGATTCTAGGGGCGGGCCCGGCGAGGCCCTCCGGTACAGTGGCCGGTCGATGGACTGGGACGAGCTGCTCCGCCAACGCGTCCTGATCGTCTCGGGCAAGGGAGGGACGGGGAAGTCGACCGTGGCCGCGGCGCTCGCCCTGGCCGCGGCCCGGGGGGGACATCGCGTGCTGCTGGCCGAGGTCGAAGGCCGCCGCGAGGCCACCCGGACGCTCGGCGTGGAGGACCCTGGCTTCCAGGAGCGGCTCACCCCCCTCGGTCCAAGCGTGATCTCGATCGAGCCGGTACAAGCCGCCATCGAGTACCTGCGCCTCTACGGCGGCGGCATCGACCTGGTCACCCGCCCCCTGCTTCGGACGGGCGTCCTGGAGCAGGTCATCGCGGTGGCTCCGGGCTTCCGGGACCTGCTCATCACCGGAAAGCTGTACGAGGTCGGGGACCTCCGCCGGACCAATCCCCGGGACCGGGGCAGGCCCCTGTACGACCTGATCGTGGTGGACGCCCCTCCCACCGGGCAGATCGGGGCGTTCCTGGACGCGGCCCGAACCTTCGCCGGCCTCATGCACGTGGGACAGCTCAGGCGGCGAGCGATGAGCGTGGCCGCGTTCCTGCGGAGATGCCGGCTGGTGCTGGTGACCGTCCCCGAGGAGATGTCGGTGGCCGAGACGCTGGAGACGATCCCCGCCCTTCGGGCGAGCGGGGTGAGGCTGGGGGCCATCGTGCTCAACCGGGTCGCGCCGGCGACGCTGCCCCGGGGCGTTCGGCGATCGCTGAACACCCTGGACGACGAACGCCTGGCCCAGGTCCTGGCGGGCGCGGGGGTCGCCGCCTCTGCCCACGACGCCGCCACGCTGCGGGCGGGCGCGCTCACAGCCGAGGCCAGGCGCAGGACGCAGCTCGCCTTTCGGGACCCCCTGGCCCGGGCCGGCCCCATCCTGCTGGCCCCCGAGATGCGGGGGACCTCGCCGATCGAGGTGGTACGCGAGCTGGCGTGGTCCGTGGCCGGTCCTTCGGGAGGGGAGCCGGACCGGGTCCCATCCGACCGCGGGCCCGCCTCGTTCCCGTCCAGGCGAGCCATGCCCCGGACCGAGCGGTCGCTGGCCCCCCACCTGGAGGATGCCCGCATCGTGGTGGTCTGCGGGGCCGGCGGGGTCGGGAAGACGTCGGTGTCCGCCGCCGTCGCCCTGCACCGAGCGGCGTCCGGGACGGAGACCGTCCTGCTGACGGTGGACCCCGCCCGCCGCCTCGCCACCGCCCTCCGTCTCCCCATGCTCGCCGGGGAGCGGGCCGAGGTCCCGGTGGGCAGGGGCCGAACCCTCCAGGCCATGCAGCTCGACACCCAGCGGACGTTCGACGAGCTGATCGAACGGAACGCCGGCAGCCCCGAGCGCCGGGACCGGATCCTGGCCAATCCCTTCTACCGGCGGATCGCCGACACGCTGGCCGGCACCCACGAGTACATGGCCATGGAGAAGCTCTACGAGCTCGACCGGGAGGAGCACCACGAGCTGATCGTCATCGACACCCCGCCCACCCGCAGCGCGCTGTCGTTCCTGGAGGCACCGAACCGCCTCACCGACTTCCTGGGCGGCCGGTTCCTCCGGTGGATGCTGTGGCCGACCGCCCGGGCCGGACGGCTCACCCTGTCCGCGGCGCGGATCGGCGCGGGGGCGTTCCTCCGGACCGTCGGGCGGCTGATCGGGGCGGACGTCCTCGCCGACACCATCGACTTCCTGGCCTCCTTCGAGGGGATGTACGGGGACTTCAAGCAGAGGGCCGACGGGGTCCTGGAACTGCTTCGGTCGCCGGCGTGCGCGTTCGTCGTGGTGACGTCCCCGGGCCGAGCGAGCCTGGACGAAGCGGGGTTCTTCGTCGAACGCCTCACCGCCAAGGGGATGCGCCCCGCGGCGGTGGTGGTGAACCGGTGGCACCCGGAGGCGAAGCCCCTGCCGGCGGGCGCCGGGGGCGCGGCCGAACGGCTCGCCGCCGGGCCCTCGCCCGAGGAGCGCTCGGCGGCCGCCCTGCTCGCGGCGCGGCTTCGCGACGAGCCCAGGCGCGCGGCCGAGGCGAACGGCATGGCGGCGTTCGCGTCACGGCACCCGGCCATGCCCCTGCTGGCCGTTCCCGACCTCCCCGGGGACGTCCACGACACCGCCGGCCTGCGACGCCTGGCGGCACACCTGTTCGGAGGAGGGTAGCCGGGAGAACGCCTCGAGCCGCCGCACCCGTGAGGCGGCGGCTCAGGCGATGGCGCCGACCTGGTCCAGGCCTACCGACTGCTCGAGGAGCTCGAGCCGCCAGTCGTTCGTGCCGGCGAAACGGCCGAGCAGGCGCCTCCGCTCCTTGCCGTTCATCCCCCCCCAGATGCCGAACTCGGTGCGGGACTGCAGGGCGAAGGCGAGACACTCGCCCTGCACGGGGCACCGGCCGCAGATGGCCTTCGCCTTGCGTTCGGTTCGGACGCCAGGGGCGAAGAACATCTCCGGGTCCTGGCTCCGACAGCGGGCTTGCGCTTCCCACGCCACGCCGGGCATGGTACGGGAGGGCCGAAGGTGGGCGAAATAGCCCAATTTGGCCATTTTCGGTACTCGGAGGAACCACTCCCCCCTCGAGTGTCGTTTGGGAGGGGACCGAAAGGGCTTCCGAAGCCGTGGATCGCCAG
>Ga0137378_10006652_pt1 | contig 10029 bp, 8 predicted proteins | sample SagtaG_21_FD_104813 | JGI IMG/M metagenome (GOLD analysis project Ga0137378, IMG submission 104813) | Vadose zone soil microbial communities from Sagehorn Ranch, Mendocino, California, USA - Sage2_L_60_16 metaG | ecosystem: Environmental > Terrestrial > Soil > Vadose zone | place: USA...
ACGTTCGGCGTCTCGGCCCCCATACACAAGAGACGCCCGCCGGGCCGGTCAGTTGCCTCCATGACCAAAGAGTCTCTGATAGGCCACGGCAACGTCGCGCCGCGCGCGCATGCGGTCCACTGCAGGGTGATGCGCAGCCGACCCACAAGCACGCTCGGCCGGTAGTACCGGCTCGCCAGAACTCCCGATCTGAGCGCAGCAGCCGAGGCATTCTGGCTGCTGCCAGTGCGCCAGAACGAGCCCTCTACGCGCGCCTGCCACAAGAGTGCTGACCATGCTCTGCTATCGGCGTCGGACTGGCCGCGCAGACGGCATTAGCACGGGCAGATGCCCGGAATGCTTTCGGCGGTCGCCGGTTGGTCGGCGGGGTCGGCAAGTCGGTCAGCAGCACTCACGGCGCAAGATACCTCAACGCGGCAGAAGCGAGCGGCCTGTAGGTGCCCAAACGAGGCGTTGGCACCCGGCACCGGGGTCTCGCATCTTCGGGCGCCTGCGAAGATGCTGGCTGCCAGGTCACCACGAGCGCCGATCGCGGTCTAGGGTCGATATTGACACGCCGGGCCGGACGGGCCGCGGAAGGAGGCGCTATGAGCGCACCACAGCGGGTTGGCGCGGCTGCCGATCTCCCGCCGGGCAAGGTGGTGGGCGCGGGGCGTTATGCCGTCGGGAACGCCGGCGGGCGCTACTTCGCCGTCACGCGCCGGTGCCGCCACCTCGGCGCGGACTTGGCGGGCGGCAGTGTCGATGAGAACGGCTGCCTGATCTGCCCGTGGCACGGCTCGGCCTACGACGTCGGGACCGGCCGGATGGTCCGCGGGCCGCAGGGGGTCTTCGCCAAGGTGCCGGGCCTGGACTTCGGATACCGCATGCTCACGCGGGTGCTGCCGCTCGGACGGGCGGCGGTGACCGAGCGCGACGGCGAGCTCTACCTTGGCGGCTGAGCCGGCTGCCAGGCCACCGTGCGACGGCGAACTTGCTGCGGTGCCTGCTGACGATCGCGACTCGTGACGCAGCAGCGAGAATGTGGCGCATAAGAGGGCAATTCTTGCTTCGATGTTGCCGGACCCGATGAGGTCGCCGACCTCCTTCAGGGGCTTGCGTAGTGACCTCGACGGTGAAGGACTTCAGGGTTGGCCAACGAACCGGTTGACCGGCGAAGCTCAAGGCGTTCGCATCCAAGACCTCCAGCGGCCCGGACGAACGGAGCACCATCAGCCGGCGGTAGGCGGGCCAGAACGGCTGTTCTCAGCTCCGCGGCTACCGGCAGCGGGCGGCTGCTCGTCCCCGGCAGGACAGCAGGACGGTCACGGTGTTGTCTCCGTTGTCGGTGACGTAGATGGTCTTGGCCTGCGAGTCGGTCGCGACCCCGAGGGGTTCGCTGCCGACGCGGACCATGCCCGTCACCGTGTCCGTTCGCCCGCTGATCACCCACGTCGTGTCGCCGCCGTCAGCCACGTAGATGGTGTTCGTCCGCGGGTCCGCCGCGATCCCGAACGCGGCCTGGAACCCCCCGTGGACGGTGGCCACCGTGGTGTCCGTCCGCCCGCTGATCACCGCGACCGCCCGGCCGCGCGGGTTCGTGGCGTAGATCATGTCGGTGCGCGGGTCCGCCGCCACGGCCAGCGCCGCCCGGAACGGCACTCGGATCCGGGCCACCACGGTGTCCGTCCGCCCGCTGATCACCGCGACCCGGTTGCTGTCCATCGTCACGTAGATCCGGTCAGTGCGCGGGTCCGTGGCCACCCCGACCGGGAGGCGGCCGACCCGGATCCGGGCCACCACGGTGTCGGTCCGGCCGCTGATCACCGAGACCGTGCCACCGCGCACGTTGGTGACGTAGATCATGCCGGTCCGCGGGTCCGTCGCGACCCCGTAAGGCAAGCGGCCCACCCGGATCGTCGCAGTCACGGCGTCGCTCCGGCCGCCGATCACCGATACCGTATCGCTGCCCTCGTTGGCGACGTAGACGGTGTCGGTCCGCGGGTCCGTGGCGATCCCGGCCGGGACGCGGCCGACGCGGACCCGAGCCACAACGGCGTCCGTCCGCCCGCTGATCACCGACACGCTGCGGCTGCCGAAGCCGGCCACGTAGATTCTCCTGGTCCGCGGATCCGTGGCGACGCCGAACGGCTGGCGGCCCACCGGAATCGTGGCCTTGACCCTGAGGCGTGCCGCTGCCGGCCGGGCCGTGCTCCGTGCAGGGCGCCCTGATGCCGCCGCAGCAGTAGCGGCGGGCGCGGACGAGACCGCGGTGACCCCCATCGTGACCAGAATGAAAGCCTGCCAGATATGTCGCATGATGTCCCTGCCTCCTGCCGCCCCGGCGGCCAGAATTCTCGTCCGCCGTGGCGCCGCCCGGCGATGATTCCACCTTTACTGACCCCTGGGCGCGCTAGGTGGTTGCTATATCTGCCGTCCCGATCTGCAATTCGCGTTCGTTGCCGATGTCATCCGCGCGTTCAGCCACGTCGCCGCGTCGCAGACCGCGTCCCCGTGGCCTGGGCCGAAGGCTGGCCGGACGCGGAGGCGGTCGAGACGGTAGACCTGCACGGGACCGACGGGGTGACGAGGGTGAAGATGAACCTCGCGTTCCGTGACCAAGCTGGCCGTGACCACATGACCAAGACCGACGGCCAGGAAGACAGCTTGGGACAAGATGGAGGATTACCTGAGGTCGCTGACGGATCCAGGCGGAACTGTCCCTGGTACTTGAGGTTCGGGGCGCGACCTCAACGGCTGGCCGGCGAGCGTGCCCGCCGCGTTCCAGATGGCCGGCGAACTTCGGTCAGGCCCGTCCCCGCCGCTGAGGGCGGGAAAGGCCGGCGCTCATCGCCTGGGCGCTTCGTGGCCGGTGCCGCTCAGCGGCATTCACGTTGAGAAACAGGTTCATCGAGCAAGGCTTATGAAGCTTCTTCTCACTTCGGCTGGCATCAAGAACGCGAGCATCCACGACGCGTTGGGCGGCCAGGGAAGAGCCAGGTGGGATGCGGCCGGCCCTGCAGCCACCGCACCGCCCTCGGCGCAAGCTGTGGGTGTCGCATCCTCGCGGGTCATGGAGCGCCGATGATGAAGTAAGGGCGCCGGGCTACCGGGATCGGACGGCCGCCCCTGTTGGTCGCGGTGCTGACCGCAGTCACGGTGCTGGACGGGTAGTCCGCGACGTAGAGAGTCTTGCCGTCACCTGACACCGCGAGCGCGATCGGGTAGCGGCCGGCCGGGATGATCGGACCCGGCCTGTTCGTTCGCGTCGAGATCGGCGTGATCGTGCCGTGCCAGACGCCTCTGACCTTGTAGCCCTGGCACAGGACGTACGCTTCCTTCCCGTTCGCGGAGATGACGATGTCTTCCGGCCAGTGACCAACCGTGATCGGCTTGCCCGCGGTGTTCGTCGCGGTCGCGATCGGCACGACGTTCCCGCCAGTGACGACGTACACGGTCTTGCCGTCCGGCGTGACCGCGAGGGCGAAGGGCTCGGAGCCGATGTCGATGGGCTTGCCCGGCTTGTTCGTCGCGACAGTGATCGGCATGACGGAGGTGCCGCCGTCGGCCACGTAGACAGTCTTGCCGTCGGGGGTGATCGCCAGAGTCAGCGGGCTGAAACTGACCCTGATCGGCTTGCCGGCTTTGTTGGTGGCGGTGTTGATCGGCGTGACCGTGCCCGGTCCCTGGTTCGCGACATAGGCGGTCCGGCTGTCTGGCGTGAAAACGATGTTCCTGGGCCGGATTCCGACCGGAATCGGCCGACCTGGCCGGTCGGTCCTGACGTTGATCGGCGTCGCGGTCCTGGCCTGCATGCTGAGGACGTAGACGGTTTTCCCGTTGGGCGTGATCCCGATGTCGTCGGGTGTCTGGCCGGCGGCGATCCGCTTGCCGCGGCGGCCGGTCACGGTCGAGACAGGTGTCACCCGGGGGTAGGTCAGGACGTAGATAGTCTGGCCGTCGGGCGTGATCACCGCCTGCGGGAAGGACGAGGTCGCCACGGGCCGCAGGGGTCCCCTGGTGGTGCCAGCCGGCGTGATCCGCCCGCCATGGCTGATCACCCAGGCCGCCGGGCGGCTTCGCGGCGCGGGGCCGGCCGGACCCCGCCTGCCCAGGCCGCCGTGCAAGGCCGGCGCGACGATGACCGCCACGCTCAGCGCGGCCACGCTGCCGACGGTCGCGCGGGTCAGCCGGCGGCGCCGCAGGATGCGGCCGGCCCGCAGGCCGGCCGCCACTACCGGGCCCATCGGGGGTTCAGCCGCGACCGCCGAGGCCAGGAGTTCGCGCAGGGCCATCTCATCCATCCGATGCCGCCTTCTTCTTAAGGTCTGCAGCGTCCGCCTTCTTAAGGTCTGCAGCGTCCGCCTGCACGCGAGGAACGAATTCCGACTCGGCCGCGCCCAGTCCGGCCCTGAGCTTGTCCAGCGCGCGCGCTCTGGCTCTTGATGTTGCCTGGGGTGCAGCCGAGCACCTGGGCGGCCTGATCGACACTCAGGTCCTCCCAGTACCGCAGGACGACGACAGCCCGCGCCTTAGCCGGCAGCGTCGCCAGTGCGCCAAGCACGAGCATCCGGTTCTCCGGGCCGGTGTCCTCGGCCGGCCGGTCGGGCAGGCTCGCAGTCAGCACCTCGTCAACGCGCCTCAGCCGCTTGTCCGCCAGGTATGTGTTGACCAGCGTGCGGGTGGCATATGCGTATGCCGCCTCGCGCCGCCTGATCCGGCGCCATGACACGAAGACCTTGGCCAGAGCGCTCTGGCTCAGGTCCTCGGCGGTATGCCAGTCGCCGCACAACAAGAACGCCGTCCGCCGCAGCCGGGGCGCCGCGGCCTGCGCGAACTCGACGAACTCCTCCGTCGGCGTCACGCCAGTCACGCTCCTCCCCACGGCGATGCCGGCGCCGGCGTACCGCTACCCCCAGCGGCACGCCGGCATCTGAACAGATGCGCCTAACCGCCTCGCAGGTTGCAACCGGCCCAGCAGAAGTTTCCCAAGCGCGCGCACGGAGAGGCGAAGATAACCGCGCATCGGACGGCCGCAGGGGACTTGGCCGGCTCAGGACGATGCGGTCAGCTTCAGGCGCACGAACCGTAGTCGTACAGCGACACGTTCGACAGGGACCACTTTGCCCGTCGGCCCTCGGCGAACAGGCCTGCCTTGCGCCAACCATGTGACTCGGTGCGCGCGAGTTCAGTGAGTGACGTCGGCGAGTTGTTCAGCAGTCAGGGGACGCGCACGCATCCCGGGCGCCAGGACGGCGGATTCCGGCTGATGACGCCGACCGGTCTGTCCGCCGCAGCGCATCCAGCCCGACTGTCACCGCCAGGTGCAACACTGGCGGCGTGAAACGGGAACGCGCGATGCAGCTGGCCGAGCGAGTCCTGCAGGGACTGGACGGGGGCCAGGGCGAATGGCCGCTGAGCCTGGTGACCGAGCTGTATGTCTTCGGGTCGTTCGCCCGCGGCGCGACCGAGCCGCACGACGTCGACCTCGACATCGAGCACGAGAGCGACTACCGCTGGGGCTCGCATTTCGCCACCTGCCTGGCGTACGGGCGCGACCCCTACAGCCTGATGAAGCGGCCCCTGGCCGGCGGCAGGCGGGGATGCCAGATCACGTTCAGATTCAAGGGCAGCGCCGACATCCCTATGACCGTGCTCTGGCGCAAAGGCGACCCCCTGTCCGCCGCGCTGGAGCGCCTGCACGCCATCCAGCCCGACCCAGCCGCCGGACGCGCGCCCCGCGACGCCATGCTGCCCCAGTTCGAGGGACTCGACCAGTGGATACCGCGCCCCATCCGCGAAGCGCTCAGCGCGGCGGTCAACGACGAGCTCATCACCCTGGAACGCGTGGTCCTCGCAGACGACGAGGTAACAAGCCCGTACGCCCGAGAACACCTCGCCGACCGGTGGAGCCCGTCCAGCCCCCTCCGCCGGGCCGGCCGCGCCGTCGTCGCCGACTGGGAGCGCCGTGGCATCGACCCTCGCCACTGCCACCTGCACGGAACCGACATCGACGACAGCAGCACGCCGTATTTCGCCGGGTTCAGCTGGCGGTACTACACCTGCATCCCGCACAGCCTCTCCGGACACGGCGGCACTGAATGGCTGGAAGTCGTCAACCCGACCCGGACCAGGCCCCTGGACACCTTGCGCATCCAGCCGCGAAACCGAGAACTTCTCGCCCGCGTCACCTGGCCATGAGGGGCTGGCGGGGTGCGACGGCCGACGGAGACTGTTCACGTATGCCTATTAGGCGTACACTATTGGCATGGCACGAACACAGACCAAGGAAAGCCGCCTCGCCGTGCGGCTGACCAGCGATCAGCGCGCGCGAGTCGACCAGGCCGCGGCGGCTGAAGGCCGCACGGTCACGGAGTTCGCCATCGCCGCGCTATCGGAACGCGCCGGGCATGTCCTCGCTGACCGCCGCGTCTTCCCGCTCGACGACGAGCAATGGGACCGGTTCACCGAAATGCTGGACCAGCCAGTCACGAGACGGCCGCGGCTAGCCGAGCTATTCGCCCGCGATCCCGGCTGGGCTGAGTGACCGAGAAATTCACCGAGCCACAGCCGCTGACCGCCGATCACGACATCAGCGGGTTCCGCTGCGGCGACGACAGCCTCGATGAATGGCTGCTCCGCTACGCGCCGACCAATCAGGCCAGCGGCTCGGCCAGGACGTTCGTAACCTGCCTGGATCATAAGGTAGTCGGCTACTACGCCCTCGCCTCCGGGGCGGTGTCGAGGGCCGCCGCGCCGCCGCGCGTGGCGAAAACCATGCCGGAGCCGGTCCCGGTCCTGCTGCTGGCACGCCTCGCCGTCGACCAGGCACAGCAAGGCCACGGACTCGGATGGCGCCTCCTGCGCGACGCCATCCTCAGGACACTGCAGGTCGCTGATCACGTCGGCGTGCGGGCACTGCTGGCTCACGCCCTGAGCCAGAGCGCCGCGGACTTCTACGCACGGTACGACTTCCAGCCGTCACCAACTGACCCGCTTCACATGGTGCTCCTGCTCAAGGACGCCCGTGCCCTGCTCCGGACACCCCCGTAACGACATCCCCGGCCGACGGAGCGATCTTGCCCCGCAATGTGCCCATCAGAACGGCACGGGAACTCCCCACATGCAGGAAGAGGACGCCTGACCTGCAATCGGGCCCTCACGGATGGCGCTGACCCGGGAAGAGTGAGATGGCGGGCGACTTGGTCACACGTGCAGCGGCCAGCCCACATGATCTTGCCAGCGGCGACGGCATCGGCGACGGCCAGGCTGAGGACCTCGAGCCCACCGGCGAGAGAGCGCACCCGCTACTGGTCACCGAGCCAGGGCCGGCAGCCGGCGACTTGGTCGCCGGTGAGGATCCCCCGGCCTCGACCCAGCCAGAACCAGCCGAACGCATGTCTGGCACGTGACAGGCACCGTCATCGCGCGCGGCACGACCCGCCGAGCCTGTTCAACTCGGACCGCTGGCACACCGGCTTCGCCTGTCGCTGACAGCCAATCTGTGTGGCTGAATGTCGGCGATCAACGTCCGCCGCGACGGTCAGATGACAGTCAGACGATCTTCAGCACGCAGGCCATCCGCCGAAGTCCATCGCCGCAGGTGACCGTGCAGCCACGTGCGCCGGAGTGCGCCCTCGTCCGCCCCTGTTGCGGTACTTTCCGCGCTGTATTCAGAGCCAGGCGGCGCGCCCTGGACCTCGGGTGCCTGAGCCCCTTGCTGTCAGCTGCCAGGGCTAAGCTGAGCCTACCTGGACCCGCCGGGAGGTGACGATGACCGCGACGCACCCGGGCGAACCGCCACGGCTGCCACGCCCCGCGTGCACCCCGGCCGCGATCAGGACCATCCTGGCCGCCAAACGCCGACGCCGACACGCTCGGCCGCTACGACGCCGACCTCGATGCCGCCTTCGAGCTGGCCCGCACCGGCGGCGACCTGACCCCGCTCCTGGACACCGTCCGCCGCTGGTGGTTCGAAGCCGACACCTGGCGCGACCCGCTGCGCGACGGTGCAGCCCCGTGCCTAAGCGTCAACCTCAAATAGTCGGCGCCCGGCATCGTACGGCCCAGGTGGCCTGATTTTCGGTGCGTGAAGGCGCGGCGCGAGTGTGGGCGCGATCGGTGAACTCAGGCCGGCGCCCGGTCAGCCATCTGGTTTCGCCTGCGTACCGGTCTAGATGATCTATTCCAAGTGGTCAAAGGTCATAAGCCAGGAGCGAGCGCTTGACTGGCTGGCCGGTCCGGTCGTTGTGCCAGATGGCGGCGGTCAGAGCGAGAATGCGCTGAAGGACGCGGATCAGGACGCCCTCTGGGGTCTTCCCGCCGTGCCGTTCGAGGTCGAGCTGGCTCTTGTAGCTGTCGAAGATCGACTCGACGGTCTGCCGCAGCGGCTTGAAGAACCGCGACCCTGCGCGCTCGGCTTCTCCCGGGCGGGCCGGGCGCAGCAGGCTGATCCCGGCGCCGGCCAGATCAGCCTCGAATGGCGGCCGAAGTAGTTCTTGTCGCCGATGAGGATCTGGCCTGCGCGACCGCTGGTCAGCTGCGGGTCGCCCAGGATGTCCAGCAGTACCTGGCGCTCGTCGGCCTTGGCTCCGGTCACCGCGAAGCCGACCGGCAGCCCGTGCAGTGTGGCGAGCATGTGCAGGCGCAAGCCCCAGGAGTAGCGAGAGCGGCTGGCGCAGTAGCCGTACTCGGCCCATCCGGCGAGGTCGGAGCGGCGGGCGGTCTCGCGGGAGCGGCCGCATTCGACCGGAGTGGAGTCGACGACCCAGACGCCGTCGGCCCGCAGCGTGGTGTCGCGGGCCAGCACCGTGATCAGCCAGCTCACGGTGCCTGCCAGCCGGCGCAGCCGCTTGTTGTAGCCCGGCTGCCCGGGCAGGTAGGGGAACAGCAGCCGCAGGTGATCACGGGCGAACCGCAGCCACCGGGCCTCGCTGGCGTGTCCCAGCAGTGCCTGCAGCACAGCCAGGGTGACCAGCTCGGCATCGGAGATCCGCGGGGCGATCCCGATCGCCGGCCGCCACGGCGCCCGTTCCGGAGCGGCCTTCAGCCAGTCATCGATTCGGCTGTACAGTGCGGTGGCGAGGGTGTCCAGGTCGGCGTCCACGAGGGCCTCCAGGCTCGACGTTTGGGTGCAACGCCGATCTTGGGCACTCTCAAGCACATTTCCGGCGTGACACGCCGAGTCAGGGTCCCTTGGAATAGGTCATCCAGAGAGGCTCCGCCTCGGACCGCCGAGGTTCCTGGTTCCGGTAGCGGCATCCTGCTGGCTGGTTCATCCTCATGGCGTGGAAAACGGCGCTGGTGTGGCGGAAGTGACTGGTTCGATGCCGGCGGCGGGTGCTGCTGACCCGGCGGTGGTGACTGCCGCGGACGTGGTGGCTGGTCACGTCTCGCTGGACATCTCGTGCCTGGACCGGTTGTATCTGACCGGCTTCGTCGCCGGGCTGCAGACTCCGGGCGGGGTGGTCTACTTCCTGCACGATCACCGGGGCAAGCCGATCGCGTCCCCGGCGCTGTTCGAGCCGATCGGGGAGAAGTTCCGGCGGGAGATCAGGGACTGGGCTCAGGCCAGCGGCGTCCCGGTGATCCGGTTCAGGGCCGGGGAGCGCAAGGCCGATGTGATGAGCCCGTACCTGGAGGCCGCGGCTGCGGCGGGCCGCTCAGCGGTGGTGGCCATCGGGTGCGCCCAGGAGTTCCAGTACGTGTGGACGGCGCGCAGGCGCGACACCGACCCGGGGATGTGCCCGCAGTTCTCCTTCACCCGCGAGCAGCGGCGGGTGTCGGTGTTCTACGTCTACATCTTCGACACCAAGATGGGCCCGGGGTTCATCAAGATCTGCACCTACTTCCCCTATCCGGTCAAGGTGTGGGTGAACGGGCACGAGTGGGCCAAGCGGCAGGCGCTGGCCGCCGGGGTCGGCTTCACCGAGCTGTCCAACGGGTTCGCCTCCTGCGAGGACCCGGCCCTGCTGCAGCGGATCTGCGACAGCTTCGGCCCCGGCACCGTGCAGGCGTGGTTCGACCGGTGGATGGCCAGGCTCCCGCTCC
>Ga0137378_10006654_pt1 | contig 10026 bp, 10 predicted proteins | sample SagtaG_21_FD_104813 | JGI IMG/M metagenome (GOLD analysis project Ga0137378, IMG submission 104813) | Vadose zone soil microbial communities from Sagehorn Ranch, Mendocino, California, USA - Sage2_L_60_16 metaG | ecosystem: Environmental > Terrestrial > Soil > Vadose zone | place: USA...
AGACCGTACATTCGCACGCGCTGCCGAGATCATACAGGTGCTCGCGGGCACAATAGAAGACCAACAACAGCGCATCTCCTTCCTCTCCGCACCAGTGGTAAAGCGCGTATTGGAACACGTGCGGTTTTTGTAGTGAAGTTGGATGGATGTGGGTGACACTGGAATTTTCTAAAGCTTCATGCTCACTTTTTTCGGAGTGACAATGGAATTTGTCACAAAATTTGAGAATTCCACCGTAACTCCGAAATGAAATGAGCACGAAGTGTCCAAAAAGCCCTGCGAAAACTCCGAAATATTCCACGCTAACTCCGAAAAAAGTGAGCGATTCCACCGTAACTCCGAAAAAAGTAAATGCTCGTTTAATACGCAAATGCAGCTATATCATTGCCGCTCATTTGAAGCATTGTGACAGAACCAAAAAGGTTCTTTTGAGAACGGATGACCGAAGTAGCCAGTACAGTCAGGTAAATAGAGAGGGGAAGAAGGTGAAGTTGGCATTTTTGAGGACGGATGTGCCAAGTAGCCAGTACAGGGGGAGTAGAGACATCGTTCAAAGGGGACAAGCAAGGTCTGGACATCGGCAAGCGGAACAAGAAGCGTTTTGAAACCCAACAAATGGTCATGCTGTTGGGCAGTCTGGCTCACAACGTGGTCGTATGGTCCTGATCCTGGCTGGCAGCCTCGCCTTCTAGACTGCAGCACTATGGCATACTGCGTCTGGTGACGATGTGTTTCATGTGAGTGGCTTTCTCGTCATGGATGCCCTAGGTCAGAGGATCGTTCAGGTCGTGCTCAATCAGGCTGCCCCCTTAGCCTCTTCCCTGGTCGGCTCCTTGCACACTCTGTTGGCTCCTGCTCAGATTGCCATTCAGGTAGGCACCATGGAGCTGTAGAGTGTCGACAGGCATCAAGCATGAAAGAAGGCCGTCTCCTCCCATGTTTCTGGCACCAGAATACCGCTAATTGGTGCCAAATTCAGGTACGTATCAATGGGCGACAAACGTGACCACTGAATCTAACCCTCAATTCTGAGCAATCTTTTTAATCCCCGGAAGCCAAGACAGAATCAGGTGGTTATATTCCAGGAGATCCTACCCACCAGAGTCAAGGCTCATAGTGTAATATTGGTTCAAGTTTACGTTACGTAACGCACGTTCTCAAGCCATTTCACGCTATGCCATTCTCTGGCATAGGTGAGCACAAAATGTGAAGGTAAGAACGTATTCGTTACTGCTGGATCTATGCCATACTCCCCCATAGGCAAGAGCGCTTCTCCGTTGCATTCGTTCACGATTCACGTTGATCCGGTAAAACATTTGGCTAGGTTTCTGCCGTATCTCCCATTTCCTGCCGTTCGGCGCGTCTGCATCTCGCTTGCATCGCTTACTCTTCCTGCCAGATGTTGAAGCCCAGATTGCTCAGTCGAATTGACATTGCTTGAGTGCTTACCTGGAACTTACTGGCAAGATCGGTGAGCATCTCTTCGTCGCCGAAGTCAAAAGGGTGTTTCTGAATCTCAGTATGCAGAAGTGTGGAAGGCATTAGCAGAGCAGCCGCGAATCGATTGGCCTCCCTTTCGCGTCGATCCTCGCCTGTAGAGGACTGCGCATCACGTCGATAGACGATGTAATGAGTATCAATGAAGAGAGCAGAGGGGTCGTCGCGCCGGTGCAAAACGAAGTGGCCTATTTCGTGCGCGATCGTGAACCGCTGCCGTACAAGAGCTTGCGTCGCGTTGTAGCCGATAACACCATGTCCTTTCTCAACAACCAGCAGCCCTGAAACATTTTCGCCTAGTGGGGCTGCTTCTGTTTGTAGGCCCAGACGATGTGCCACGAGTTCCACATCTACAGGAACACGAAGCATTCCCGTCTGACGAAGAATATTTTCAGCATGTGCATCGATCTGCGCAAATGTAAGCATATTATCTCTCTAGGTTTCCATTCTGGCTTTGGCTTTACTAATAAATCCGGTCAATTGTCGTCGCGTTTCTGGATCGCCGTTTGCCGCGGTCTCAATTTGACTGATTGTCTGCTCGTCAAGCTTGATTGGGGACTGTGTTTCGAGCAATTCGTCGCGTCGAGGAATAAGAAACGAGAGTTCAGTACCTAAAATCCCAGCAATTTGCCAGAGGACATGAAGGGGCGCATGCTGGCGTCCTGCTTCTATATTAACGATAGAAGCGCGGCTAACGCCAAGCTGAGTGGCGAGTTGGGCTTGACTTAGTTTAGGTCTCGAACGCTCTCTCACGTGTCGTATCTTTTCTCCTACGGCTCGGTAGAGAATCTCATCATCGGACATCTTTCCCATCTTAAGAAGTATTATACGTTATGTGACATTGATATGTCAAGTGTAGTAAACATGCTTTTTACGTAAACATGTTTATGTAAACTACGGATTGACATTTTATTTGTTCGTATGAGAGAATGGTAGAAAGGAAACAAATGGCGGCGCAGCAATCTGCGCCATTAGCAGCCTGCCCGGTATAAGGGCGAAAGGTTTGGTGAAACATGGGAAATCAGGTAGTGTCAGGGAGCGGAGGAACTGTTCCAGCAATTGATCTGGCGGACATTTTGGAGTTCGCCGAACGTGATGAAGAAGTCCCCCACGCCAGGGAGTACCGGGTTCGCATAGACAGTGAAATAGTTAGAGTCGATACGCCAGACCCAACGGGTGAATCCCTTCTCGGCAAGGTTGGAAAACGGCCATGCGCCTTCGAGCTTATTGAGGAATTCGTGCATCATGAGAACTGCGTCGTCGAGCCGGACGAAGTGGTCAACTTGCGTAAACATGGGCTGAAGGGATTCATTACCGCTCATAAGGAGATCGTAACCATCTCCATCAACGACAGACCTTATCAAATCGAGCGCGGTGAGCGCACAGTGGCAGAAATTCTCTCGAAGGTCGGCCAGACTCTGGAGGGATACATTCTGTTGGAAGAGAAGAATGGCCCACCCATGCCATTGCCGCCTGATCGTCCTGTCACTCTCTGCGGCTGCGAAGTTTTCCACTCGCAGGTACAGTCAGGGGGATCATCCTAGTCATGGCGTACCCGAAAGAAGAGACTGAGGAACTCAAGCGTTACTGCACCAAACTGAGTTTACTCTCAGAAGCTGGCGTGAACTTTCTGTATATGGAGGGGCTTCGTCTTCCGGCTGGATGCGAGCCCCCTGTTTGTGACGGACTGCTCTGTCCGGTGCAGAAAGACGGCTATCCTTCACGACTGTACTTATCTACGCAGGTCAAATCCCCTTACACGCGAAACTGGAATGTGAGTAACCTACGGATTGGGGAAAGAAACTGGTTTGCGTTCTCTTGGAAGGTAGAGCTTACAAACCTGACACTGGCTCAATTGTTGGTCGCTCACCTCACAGGGTTCACAAAGGAAAAATGAAAACAGAAATCAAACTTACTGGCAGGCTATATGCCGAAATTATCCGTGACTTGACGCGCCCGCACCCTTTTGCAGCGGAGCGCGTCGGGTTTGTATTCGGGCACATGGGGTCGCTTGAGTGGCTGATACTGCTTAACCGCTATCACGGCATACCGGACGACCAGTACATGAATGATCCAACGGTCGGGGCCCGAATCGGAAAGGAAGCTTTGACATGGGCAATGCAGGCTGTCTATCAAGGCCGTCCAACTCGTGAAGGCATCTTTCATATTCACCTGCACGGACACAAAGGAGAAACCCGGATGAGTGGAGTGGATAGCCGCGAGATTCCAAACCTGCTGCCTGGATTTCAGTCGATGGGCCGCGATGCCGCTCACGGCATCATTATCCTGAGCCTGGATCACGGATCAGGATGGGTTTGGCTCCCCGGCAGCAAGGAGCCTTGCCAGGTGGATAGCGTCAATATCATAGGTGTTCCCATCGGGGTATTCGAGCAGGGAGGAAAAAGATGAGTACGGATCGGTATTCCCGCCAGTCGTTTCTGGGGCCTTCCGCCGAAGCTATGATTGCCCGATGCACTATTGGCATAGCGGGTCTGGGTGGTGGGGGATCGCATATTGTCCAGCAGCTTGCACATATCGGCTTTCAACGTTTCGTCCTCTACGACGATGATGTTGCCGAGGAATCAAACCTGAATCGCTTAATCGGAGCGACTTCCGCTGATGTACTCGCCGAGACGCCTAAACTCCATCTCGCCAAAATGATGATTTATGGCCTTCAGCCGAAAGCCAGCATCAGGGGTTTCGCCTGCAAATGGCAGGAAAAGCCAGAGCCACTTCGCGAATGCCAGATCGTATTTGGGTGTGTGGACAGTTACAAAGGCCGTGAAGAACTCGAAATCGCGTGCAGGCGCTACCTTATGCACTATATCGATATCGGGATGGACGTGCATGGAAAGGAAAAGCCGGTGATCGGGGGCCAGGTGATATTGTCCTCACCCGGAGGTCTATGCATGAGGTGCATGGGCTTTCTAACCGACGGCAAGCTCGCTCAGGAAGCGGCTCTGTACGGCAATGTTGGACACCGCCCACAGGTAGTATGGCCAAACGGTGTTTTGGCATCTACTGCCGTGGGACTCGCTGTTGACCTTGTAACAAACTGGACACGTCGGGGTCGCTCTCACGCTTACCTCGTTTACGATGGGAATGAGGCGACGGTAAAGGAAAGCATTACACTTCGGAATATAAGAATCAGCACATGTTCCCACTTCTCAGACAGTGACGTTGGCGATCCAGTTCTAGTAGAATTATAGTGGTGATATTACCACCCGTTTGCTTGTACGTTTATGGATGGTTCCTGTATAATTAGCCAACCTATACCTTATCACTCACCGAGTGAAACAGAGGGCGTAAATGTTTGATAATGTTATCCGAGAGCTAAAAAAGATGGAGGGCGGAAGTCAGTTGCCCATTTCCATCCCTATTGATAACGATGGCTACTTTGACCGGCGATGTCCTTCTGAGGCTTGTCAGGCAGACTTTAAGGTTCTCATGGAGGACTGGAAGCAGAAGGTCAGTGACGCTCAAGTGTTCTGCCCGATCTGCCGCGAGGAAGCGAAAGCAACCGAGTGGAATACCCCGTCACAACAAGAGTATATCCGTCAGGTGGGAATCAATCACATCCAGAGCATAATCGGCCAGGCGCTTTCTCAGGATGCGAACGATTTCAACCGCAGGCAGCGACCTGGCTTTATTACTATATCCATGTCCTACAAGCCAGGCACTCCGACGCTGATCGTTCCCATCAGTGCCGCCGAAGAGTTGAGGCAGAAATTCACCTGTGAGCAATGTGGATGCAGATATTCATCACTTGGAGCCGCGTTCTTCTGCCCTGCCTGCGGCCATAATTCGGCTGAAAGCACCTTTTCGCAGACCATCGAGACGGTACAGAAATCCCTGGCAGCTCTGCCCGCTATACGACAGGCAGTGCAGGCAGCAGCCGACGCGGATGCAGCCAGGAATACGGCGCGAGAAATCCTTGAGAATAGTATGGGGCGTATGGTAGGGGCTTTTCAGCGTATAGCAGAAGCCCTCTTTGACCGCACTCCTGCGGCCACGACTACGCGGCGCAGGAAGAACGTCTTCCAGAATCTGACCGAAGGATCAGCCCTTTGGCGTACAGTGACTGGCAAAGGATATGAAGACCTGCTAGCCCCTGCGGAAATGGCTGACCTCCTGCGACTGTTCCAGCAGCGCCATCTACTTGCTCACTGTGAAGGCATTGTTGACCAGGACTATATCACCAAGTCGGGAGATGCTACCTATGCCGTCGGTCAACGGCTTGTCATTCGGGACGCGACTGTAGGCCGCCTTGCCGAACTTGTCGCAAAGCTGGCCGAAGAGCTGAGAAGGTTAGTATAAGCCGTAATCTGCGGTGTGGTTGTTTACAAATAGAGACCTATCTTGTATCAATCACTGCGACACCTCTAGTAAATCCTGCTCGCGTAGAATTGCTCCAGCAAGGGGACAACCTGTGGAATGTGTGGCAAAGGTAATATCCCGAAACAGCTTGCCCTCTGCCTTACCGTCCTAGTCGTTGCAAAGAGAGCATCACGATAATTGACAAGTGTTTTTTGGATGTTTAGATGAAAAAGGGAAAAATTCTTTGTGGATATCTGAACTTCAAGTGATAAATGTAAAATCCTTCGCTGACTCCGGGCTTTTACAGCTAAGCAAAGGGATAAATGTTCTTGTTGGCAAAAACAATGCTGGAAAGTCTACCCTTCTACAGTCTGTACTTTCCATGCAATCAACTAATCAATCCCATCCCTTTGGTCAGCCTAGCGGAGCAAGGCGTATTGGAACGTCGGAATCTACCGCTTGCATCCATTTACAAGATATTGAAGCGGCTTACTTTAACACTAAGGGAATCTCAGACGGAGGGCAGGGTAATTTAACAATATCATTTGCCTCTGACGGGCTACCCAGGACATTTACATTTACCCCCGAAGGAACTAACAGTGCGGCAATCCCCGATGTCAAACTTATAACCCACCAGGAACCAGATAATTTTATTTTCCCGTATACAATTAAAAGATTTGCTCAAGGTTTCAATCCTCTCATGAGCAACAACCCGCCTCAACCAAAGTATGTGCTCGAATCGCTTACCCAACTCGCAGACAAAATTCAACCATATACACAGTCCACGCATCCACTTCACGAACAGTTTGACAAGTTATGTCAGGGTCTTATCGGTTCCCCTATGGGTATAATTGAAGGCACAAATGGACACTTACCAGGCATTTATACAAGCCAGAATGGAAGTATTCCCCTTTCACAAATGGGAGATGGTGTGCCTCACATTGTGGGGTTGATCGTACATCTTTTAAAAGCTGAGAAAAAACTATTTGTCATTGAGGAATTAGAAAATGGTATTAACCCGGAGCCGCTTAAGCTTTTACTTGAAGAAATCAAACGAAGCGCAAAAGAACGGCAGAATCAATTTCTCATCAGCACACATTCAAATATTGTTTTACAGTCACTCGCCAGCGAAGAAGATTGCAAAATTATTGAAGTAACCCAGGCCCAAATTAAGCCTGGAGAAATACCTGTGTCATCTTGCATACAGATAGAAAGAGACGATGTAGAAGCGCGTCGGCGCGTTTTAATGAATTTGGGCTACTCACTTGCTGACAGCGATATGTTTGATGGATGGCTTATCCTCGAAGAAGCAAGTGCAGAAACAGTTATTCGCAAGTTCTTGATACCCCAATTTGCCCCGAAGTTGATAAACGTGCTCGGTATTATCGCAACAAGAGGTTATACCCAGGTAGAAAATCAGTTTATGGCACTAGCGCAGAATTTTCTGTATCTGCATTTAACTCCAGCATATGAAAAAAGGATTTGGGTGATCATCGACGCAAGTGAAAGGGAGAACCAGGTAATCGAGCGTCTCCGGCATGATTTTATAAGTTGGCCATCCGAACATTTTGACCAGTTTGGCGAACACGACTTTGAGAAGTATTATCCTTCCTGCTTCCAGGATGAAGCAGAAGAGATACTTGCACTTCCTGATAACAGCGAAGCGGCGAAAAAGAAGAAACAGGAAGCAAAAAATGCACTTAGAATAAAAGTAATGAAATGGATCGACGAAGATATAAGTCGAGCTAAGCAAGAGTTTGAATCCAGCGCTCAGGAAGTTATAGGCAAATTGAAAAAAATAGAATGCGGATTATTAGAAAATTCTAACTTGTAAATCACCGTGAAAATCGCAGTAACCTGCTGTCCTGGCTTTGTTGTTCTCTATCTCTGGCGAGCTATAACAAACCTCAAAGATAGAACTTATCCTGCCGCACACGTTTAACCTTTACGGATTTTTTAGAAGGTGCAAAAAATGAAATTCGATGATTACGAGAAAACCTATGTAAGTACTTACACGGAGTTTGCCGAGCTAGTGCGCTCCCTATTGGAAGGTGCGATCAAGAAAACCGAAGGAGTTCCGCGTCCCCAATCAACTCAAGCGCGGGGAAAGGATGTTAAAAGCCTAAAGCTCAAACTAGAAGAACGAGGGCTTCTTGCATCGGAGCGCATTGAAAGTGAAATTAAAGACCTCGCTGGCGCAAGGCTGATTTTTTATACGAATACTGATGTTGACCGGTTTCTTCGTACAGAGCTGATTCCAGACATCTTTGACGTGGATTGGAAGGAGATGCGGGTTCATCATCCGACCGACGATAATGATCAGCGCCGCTATCAGGCGATTCACTATACCGTCCTGCTGAGTGAGAAGCATACAGGATTGCCTGAGTATACGAAATTCAAAGGAATGCGCTGTGAAATCCAGATTCAAACCATATTGAATCATGCATGGTCAGAAACGCAACACGATATGGTTTATCACGCCAGGGGCAATCCAGGATTCGGTGGGCGCGCAATACAAGCGCTTGATAAGCGGTTGAAGAAAATCATGGATGAGTACCTGCGTCCGGCGAGCTACGAATTTCAGAAAGTCCAGCATGACTATGAGCGTTTGATGCAGGGAAAAGCCTTGTTCGACCGTGGCGCACTTGAAACGCTGGAAAGTTGCGACAACAATAATGAAAGGCATGAAATTCTATCAACACTCGCCGAGCATGTGATCCCCAACTACGATGACATTGGAGCTGTGTACCCGGAGATTCGCCGCGCTCTTGAAACAGCTGTGCAAGCGGCGAGAAGCACTGAAACAAAGCCTATCGAATCCCCGTTCGGCAATATCCCTGGAAAAACATCTGGGGACGTTGTCTTGGCAGCGGTAGGTATTTTCGACACCCTTCGCTATGTAGATATTGAGGCGACCTTCAGCTCCCTGATTACTATTTATAAGGGAGAGCAAGACGGAAGGGTCCGCAAGCAGATCGTCGATGCCATAAAACGTCTTGCAAAGTACCATTTGGACGTTTGGAAAAAGGCTGGCCCTTATGTGCAGCGTGTGCTGGCTGACGTGTTGGAGAGGTTTTCTCAGGACGATCTTCGTATGCTTCGGCCAAATGTTCTTACAGTATGGCGTGAATTGTTGGGTTCGGAAATGGAAAGCACCTCATTTTCAGCGGACGCGCTGACAATTACCAGTAGTGCTTTACCTGTGTTTGAGGGCATAAAAGCCATAAGGAAGAGGGCTATAGACGGACTTATCGCGCTATTTGATGCTTCATCCACCGAAGGGGAGAAACGTGAAGTGGTCTCCGCTTTGCGCGAGGCAACGCGACTTCCTGGCCGGGCAAACTCCTCCAATGAACTGCTCCAGTTGACACTGGAAGACACGAAGAGGATGACGGAATTGCTTACGGAGCGTGCTGCCGGACAGCCTTATGAACTTCTGGAGCACATAGAGCATGGAATACTGATCGATTACCGGAGGGCCTGGCATTTTCCCGACGACGAACACGACGAGTCCGGCTGTCAACAGATTGCTAAGAACGTAATGAAAGCAATCATAGCCTTTCGTGACCTCATCAATACCAATCAGCAGTATATTCGCTATAAGACGCTTGTGGGCTTTGAGTCCGTCTTCCCGTTTGATTGGGAAAATAAGGCATTTGATTCTGCCGCAACCAATACATATCGTAGGGAGCAGGTCGCGCTGTATGTCGATGAGGTTTCAGATGAAACGGCAGATGACTGGTTTCGCCTCATCCAGCGTTGTGCTGCCACACAATCAAATGATATGGCGACCTTTCCCATTTTTGGAGAATTCCTCAGTCAACTCTCAAAAGCCAAGCCAAACTTTGCATTTGCGCTTGCCAGGCGAGATGATGTGAACATATTGGCATTTCTTCCGGTAATCTTGGCCGGATTATTTGAGAGCGAAGCCCGCGATAAATACTTTGAGCTAATAGAGGATTACCTGGATAGGAATGCATACCTCGCCGCGATTGCACGTCACTGCCGCTGGGTCAAAAAAGATGCTGCCGGTACGGTCAAAAAGGTTCTGGACAGGGCGATTGCTGTTGATGAGGTGATTGCAGTTTCTGAGTGCCTGATTTTTGCAATAGAGCATCATGACCCGCAAGCGCTACCGCTTGTCGATACCGTCTTCGTCCCGGCCATCAAATATCTCATCCACAAATGCGATGCGCAAAGGATATTTCGCGC
>Ga0137378_10006657_pt1 | contig 10026 bp, 4 predicted proteins | sample SagtaG_21_FD_104813 | JGI IMG/M metagenome (GOLD analysis project Ga0137378, IMG submission 104813) | Vadose zone soil microbial communities from Sagehorn Ranch, Mendocino, California, USA - Sage2_L_60_16 metaG | ecosystem: Environmental > Terrestrial > Soil > Vadose zone | place: USA...
CTGTCGCGCCAGTCCACGCCATGATGGCCGGCTGCTCTCGCACGGTGGCGCCTACGCTACTAAAGCTAAACGGCTGGTTGATTCCGGTTACGCTGTACCGACGGTACGAAGCGTTGTTGTACATATTGCACTGGCCGGGATGACTTTGGCACCAGGCGTATTCGTGCGGGACGATGTATTCCGCTTCAGCAAAATACGTCGCTCCTGCATTTAGCGACGTGTTCAAGTCGTTAACGTCAACAAGCATTCGATGAGACGTTGCATCATGACTGTGCCCGTTGTGATTGTTTGCTGTCGAACCCGGAAAAACTCCGGTAAATGGATTGACCCATGCGCGCGAACCGATGCCGCTTTGGCTGCCGTTCAAACCGCCGCCGTATGCATCGGAGCAGCCGGAGCCAAGATGGCTGCCGCCTACGCCGTTGCATCCAAAGCCGCAAGTGTTTGACGATGCCGCTGTGAATGCATGCTTACCCCAGGACTGGCCGAGTTGCTCGAATGTCTGAGTGTTGTCGGTGCCGCCACTCATTCGGTAGACATTCTGCGGAATAAACGGATGGTCGCTGTTCGGCAAGGCAAACCAATCCACGTCTATCGTCCCTTGGTTGCAGGCATCGGTTCCCAGGGACAGGCCCACTCGGCCATTGACTGCACCATTGGTCAATTGCTGCAAGCCGATCAGGTCGCCGATGATGACATCGGGGCCGGGGACAGTCCCGACGCCGGGTCGGTTCAGTGCTGGGAGTTTCTCGGATTTCACATCGCCGTTTTCGTCGAGCTGCGCGATCTCGACCGGTTGCATGCTCGCTCCAACAGAAATGTCTCCAACCAGCGCACCGGCATCTGACGGTCGCCCCAGCGCGTTGGCAAACTCTTTTGAAATCAGAAGTCGTCCACCCTTGATGCTGAGCAACCGCGCACTCGCGTCATAATAGTACTGGTCTCCTTCGACATTGAAAAAGACAAACCCGCTCTTGCTGTCGCGCACGGCAAGGTCGGAGGCTTCGTTCGACAGAAGTTTTCCGATTATAAGCTGCTTGAGCGATCCAGTTAATGACATGGGAAGCGCGCTGTAGCCGGCGGCGCTGAGCCCGGCCGAGGCAGGGTTCTGTGGAATCAGTGCCATCGAGCCTGGCTCGGGGCCGCGCAGCAGGTCCTTGAAAACCACAATCGGAAAGAAAGAATTAGCCGCCACGGTGAAATGCAGCGCGACCGGTCTCGCCGACGTGGAGTTGATCCCATTTAGCCGGTTGACATCGAGATCCATTGTGACGCTTCCGCTTTCGACAATCATCTTTTGGAGAGTGCCGCTCGACGTGTCCGAGGACTTCTGTTTGGATTGGGCTGCGTAATTTCCCGAACTATTCCCGAGAAATAGGACTAGCGTGAGCATTAGACTGGTAAGCGTTATTCTTGACATGGTGCCGGGTTCCCCTGGTTGCAGTTAAGCGTGGCCTAAGATTGAGTGAGGGTGATATTTCTCTCATGCGCGCACGAGAGACGTAAAGAACATTTTTGAAATTTTTTGCGGCTGCGCGAAATCGGGCGGACTCAGTCTGTAGAGCAGCCGTGTCGGCTGCACCAGCACGCGGCACGCGTGCGATCACAGCCGCAGAGGCAGCGATTCAGGCAAAGCCATGCAATTGGATATGTCATACGGGCGTATCCGTGTCGCTACGATTGGCACGCGACACGCGTGCCACCACGGCTGTAGAGGCAGCCGTGTCAGCGGCATTTAGACTTCGCGCCGGCGCGTTCCTACCACGACAACGCGTTTCCACCTGGCCTTAGGCACCAGGGGACCTATGGGCGAGGTGCCGGTGTTGGGCGAGGCCGTCTTACGGGGGTTGGCCTTGCTGTTGGAGAAGGCCTAGGAGTAGACGTCGGTGTTGCGGTCGCGGCAGCGGTTGCCGTAGCCGTAGCAGTTGCCGTCGCTGTGGCAGTAGCTGTTGGAGTGGCAGTCGCAGTGGCTGTAGGTGTCGCCGTCGGAGTAGGCGTGCCTGCTTGAACGTTAGTCCACGCGCCAGTAGCCGGACCACCTGAGCCGTTGCAGAAGTATTGAGCAAAGCAAATGTTGTCCGCCTGCACCCCCGCTGTCGCACCGGTGTTGCCGTTGTCCACCATGCCGTAGATCACATCAAAGCGACTCTGCCCCTCATACAATCTTAGCTCGTAATTGGCATGCTGTGTGGTGTTGGCGAAATAAACGGTGCGCCACTCAATGTTGAAGATACGATTCGGTGCAGTGCCGGATACTGAGGCGTAAATGCCGCAGGTCCCGCCAGGGAAAACGGTACAGCCAGCCCACCCTAGATTATCCGTGCGCTGGTCGTCCCAGTACGGAAAGATCGTGCAGTTGTGGTCCAACCAAGGAAGGCAAATGTTCGTAAAGGCGTTATCGCTAGTCGTGAACTGGGCAGTGCCGTTGGACGACACATTAATGCTGGTGAAAGTGCCACAGGAGGTGGTATACGCGAAAGGAAGCGGAACCGTGGTCACCACATCGTCCCCATGGTTGCCGACGTCCGTTGCACCAGGCACAATGCTGCCGCTTCCCGTCGTGATAGAGCCGCAAGGCCCCGGTGTCGGCGTCGGCGTAGGAGTAGGTGTTGGAGTTGGGCTAGCCGTAGGCGTCGGCGTGGGTGACGGCGCCGGCACATTCCCAGCAGCTTGGATTACAACTGGCATTGGCGAGCCGGTCTTAAAAAAGCCGACTGTTCCGTTGGTAGGATTTGGTGGTTGATCGGCATCAAACCGGAAATTATACAGCGTGCCGAAGCGAATGGCGTTGGCGTTGCAGTTTTGGACGAAGGGTTCGGTGTTCCAAGTTATCGAATCATTGGCCTGGGTAACAGTCCATGGCGTGCTGCTATAGCCTTGGTCGTTGCACGTGCCATCATGCGCGAAGCCGGGTTGCTGAATCGGCGCATGAAACCCGATGTTCGAGATATTTACTCCGGTTCCAACAGGCACGGTGAAAGATTGGATGCCACGATCGAGGTTTTGGTTATAAAGCGCGTACTCGTAGTGCCAGACGCCAGTGGTTGGGTTGGTGACTTTGTAACCCATGAACCACATACCGTCGTTTCCCGGATCAGGCTGGAGCTGAGTCACTGTCGCACCGGTCCATGCCATGATAGCTGGCTGCTCTCGCACGGTGGGGCCTGAGCTGCTAAAGCTAAAGGGCTGATTGATTCCGGTTACGGTATAGCGGCGGTACGAAGCATTGTTGTACATGTTGCATTGGCCCGGATGCGACTGGCACCAGGCGTTTTCGTGCGGAACGATGTATTGCGCTTCAGCAAAGTACGCTGCGCCCGGATTTAGCGACGTGTTCAGATCGTTAACATCAACCAAAATTCGGTGAGAAGTTACATCATGTACGTGACCGCTGTGGTCATTTGCTGTTGAACCTGGGAAAACTCCGGTAAAGGGATTGACCCATGCGCGCGAACCGATGCCGGTTTGGCTGCCGTTCAAACCGGCGCCGTATGCGTCGGAGCAGCCGGAGCCAAGATGGGTGCCGCTTACACCATTGCATCCAAAGCCACATGTGTTTGACGACGCCGCTGTGAATGCATGTTTGCCCCATGACTGGCCGAGTTGCTCGAACGTCTGAGTGTTGTCAGTGCCGCCACTCATTCGGTAAACATTCTGCGGAATAAACGGATGGTCGCTGTTCGGTAAGGCAAACCAATCCACGTCGATTGTTCCTTTGTTACAGGCATCCGTTCCCAAAGCGAGGCCCACGCGGCCCCCGACTGAACCATTGTCGGATTGCTCCAAGCCGATCAAGTCGCCCACGATGACATCGGGACCGGGAATAGTCCCGACGCCGGGTTGCTTCAGCGCTGGTAACGTCACGGATTCTACGTCACCGTTTTGGTCGAGCTGTCTAACTTCGATCGATTGCATCGCCGCACCGATCGAGATTTTGCCAACAATCGCACCGATATCCGATCCTCGGCCGAGAGTCTTGGCAAACTCTTTTGAGATCAGAAGCCGTCCAGCCTCGACGCTGAGCGACTGCGCGTTCGCATCATAATCATATTGTCCACCTTCGATATTGAAAAACGTGAAACCGGTTTTTGCATCGCGCACAGCCAGGTCAAACCCAGCATCGGAAGTAAGTTTTTCGAGCACGAGCTGTTTGATGGAAGCGGCGAACGCTGCGGGAAGCCCGCTGTAGCTGGGAGCGTTGACCCTGTCTAACGGCACCAGCGCCATGGAGCCCTGATCAGGGCCACGTAGGAGATCGTTAAACACGAGAATGCTGAAGAAGGAATTAGCCGCCACGCGGAATTGCACTGCGGTAAGTCTTCCGGGCGCGGAACTGATTCCGTTCAACCGGTTGAGATCGAGATCCATTGTGACGGTTCCGTTTTCGACAATCATCTTCTGAAGCGTGTCGCTTGGCACATCGGAGGTTTTTTGTTTGGATTGGGCCTTGGCCGCCATAGCCGTGGCGGAGGGGGCTGCGGAGTTTCCAGAGCTATTCCCAAGCAAGAAAGCTAGCAGCAAGGCAAAGCCGGTGAGCGTTAACTTTGACATCGTCGTGGATTCCTATGATTTGTGGTGACCCTGATTATCGTGGACGTGAGGCTAATTTTTCTCACGTCGTTACTGCAAAAGTAAAGAACATTTTCGAAAAATCCTTAGCGACGCGCCGCCGAAGGTGGATCCGCTTGTCCACAGGAGGATGCGCCTCACCGAAGGCGCAAATATCAGTCGGCACAGGCGGATTTACTCGGCGCGTTGAGGACAACGCGCTTCCACCGAGGACCGTACGTTACGGGCGAGGTGCCGGTGTTGGGCGAGGTCTCCCAAAGGGACTGGGCCTTGCTGTTGGAGAAGGCCTCGGAGTGGACGTCGGTGTTGCGCTCGGCGACGAAGTAGGTGTAGCTGTAGCTGTCGCTGTAGGCGTAGATGTGGGCGTAGGTGTGGAGCTGGCTGTGGGCGTAGGTGTGGGCGTGCCACCCGCGGGGCCTTGGATTGCAGCGATAATGGGTGAGCCTGTCTTGAAGAAGCCGACCGTTGCACTCGAACTCTGCGGTGGTTGATCGGCATCAAAGCGGAAATTATACAATGTTCCCCAGCGAATCGCGTTGGCGTTCTGATTCTGCGCGAACGTTTCGGTGTTCCAAGTTATGGAACCGCCGGCCTGAGTGACAGTCCATGGCGTACTGCTGTAACCCTGGCTGTTGAACGTGCCGTCATTTGCCCAGGCGGGGTGCTGCGGCGGCGCGTGAAACCCAATGTTACTTACGTTAATTCCAGCTCCCAAGGGCACGCTGAAAGATTGGATCGCCCGATCCAGGTTCTGGTTGTAAAGGGCGTACTCATAGTGCCACATACCTGCCCCAAGGTCTGTTACTTTATAGCCGAGCAGTCCAAACCCATCGTTACCCGAATCCGGTTGGATCTGGGTCACCGTCGCACCTGTTACGACCCATGCCATTATGGCAGGCTGCGTTCGCACGGTTGCTCCGAGCGCTGAAAAGCTGAAATTGGTTGTGCCGGTGACCAAAAACTGACGCCAGGAAGCGTTGTTGAACATGTTGCATTCCCCAGGATGCGATTGGCACCAGCTGTATTCGTGTGGGGTGACGTATTGGGCCTCAGCGAAATAGCTCGCGCCCGCATTGAGCGTGGTGTTGAGATCATCGACCTCAACGATAATCCGGTGCGACACCCCGTTGTGCGCGTGGCCACTGTGGTCGTTCGAGTTCGATGGATAAGATCCGGTGAACGGATTGATCCAGGCACGTGAACCCAGGTTCGGCCCTGAATTGAGACTGGCGCTATAAGGGTCGGAGCATCCCGGGCATAGATTGGAGCCAGTGGTACAGCCGCTGGTGTTGCAACCAAAATTACACGCATTGCCTTCCAACGCCAGGAACGCGTGTTTGCACGAGGATTGGCCAATCTGTTCGAAACGCTCGTTGTTGTTTGTGCCGCCACTCATCCGATACAAATTTTGCGGAATAACCGGATGGTCTGTCTGTGGCAACGCAAACCAGTGCAGCGGCTGGGTGCCATTGTTACAAGAAGTTGTTGCCACAGCGAGACCGACCTGCGTTCCTGCGCTGCCGAATTGCTCCATGTCGGGCATGTCACCCACAATTACATCCGGCCCCATAGCCGCCGTCGGCCTTTCTCCGGCGACTCCTCTCAACGGGGGCATCACGACCGACTTAACCTCGCCGTTCAGCAGCTGCGTGATCTCGATAGGCCGCATCGTTGCGCTAACGGAGATTTTTCCAACCGCTAAACCAGCGTCTGCGGGCCGGCCGAGCGCGTCGGCAAACTCCTTTGAGATCAGAAGCCGTCCACCCTGGATACTAAGTAACGGCCCGTTGGCATCGTAATCGTATTGATTTCGGTCGACGTTGAAAAACGTGAAGCCGTTTTTTGTGTCGCGCACGGCAAGATCGAACTGCTCAGACGATGGGAGTTTTTCCAAAGCGAGCTGATTGATCGATGCCCTTAGCGGAGAAGGCAGCGCTGTCGAGTATTGCGGGACAAGCACCATCGACCCCTGTTCAGGGCCACGCAGGGCATCGTTAAATGCGAGAAGGCTGAAGAAGGAATTGGCCGCTACAGCGAAACGCTGCTGGACCATTTTTGCAGCCAGCGAGCCGTCTGCGGTGAGCCGGTCCAGATCGAGATCAAGAGTAACCACTCCGTTCTCCACGATCATCTTTTGAAGCGTGCCGCTCTCGCCGATTGTCTGCTTTCGCGCTGTAGAAATTTTTGAGTTGGCATCGGGCGACGCAAAGAGCAACAACAACGGGAGCATGAGACCGGCAAGCGTTAATTTTGACATTGTGTGTTGGATCCTCTGGTTATGCTCAGTTCAGCCGAGCCTTGACTGAAGGTAATTTCTCTCATGCTTTGACGGCAAAAGTAAAGAAAATTCTGCCTGTGTTACCACTTGTTCAGTTTGCACCCCGCCGCGGAGAAAGATTTTTCGGGTAGCCTCGGAGGGCTTCGTCATTCTTTCGAAAATCGCGTTTCTTTCGTGATTTGGATTTCGGAATTTTCAACATCCTGGGAGTCACGATTCGCCACATCTATTGCTTGCCTTCCACCAGTGCAGCTGCTTCCCGATCGAGCGCGGCGTAATCGGGATTGCGCGGTTGCAAATAGAATTCATCGATCACGATCTGCACCAGTGCGGCAGCAGGCACAGCGAGAAAAACTCCCAGCAGCCCGAACAACGTCGCGGTCGCCAGGGTGAAGAACAAAATATTGACCGGATGCAATCGCATTTCCTTGCCGAGCACGCCTGGCACAAGAACATTTAGCTCGACCTGATAAACAAGCACGATCACGCCCAGAGCCAGCCAGAATTTTGTCGCGCCCAGGCTGAGCGCGACCAGCAGGATGGGAATCGCAACAAGGAACGCGCCGATGTTTGGCAGAAATTCACCGAGAAACGCGAATACGCCGAAAATCAGCGCCGGCTGCACTCCAATCAGCCAAAGCAACACGCCTATCGAGAGGCCAGTGATAACGCCGTTAATGGCGACGCCGCGCGCCCATGCAATCATTTGTCGCATCAGCCGCGCGAGGGTGCGATGCGCCTGCTGGCGATAACGAACTGGCACGAGCGCCAGGTATGCCGCGGCCAGCGGCCGCGGATTGGCCAGGACGAAGATCAGCAACAGGATCGCGAACACGAAGCTGGCCATGCCGCCGACTAAACCGAGCGTCGATCTTAACAAGATGTTTCCAACGGTCCCCGCAGCTGCCCCGACTTTTCCGGCGATTTCATCTGTTTTCGGCAACGCCTCGCGAACGGTCGGATAATTTTTTGTTACCGATTCGATGCGGCTGCGAATGCCTTGCCAGACGCTCGGCGCACTTCGCACCAACTCCTGGGTTTGTCTGCTCAGCGGTGGTATGGCGAACAAGATGATGGTGGTGGTGATAGCGACCAGCGCGAGCATTAGCAGGATCACCCCCGCAAAACGGGGTACGTGGTGTCTTTGCAGCCAGACCACGATCGGGTTTAGGACCATGGCGAGAAGCAAGACTACCGCGAACAGCAGAATCACCGGTTCCAACGCGCGCAGGACCAGCCACAGGATGATTAGCAAAAAAACGAGCCAGACGATGCGCCAGGCGCCGTGATAAGTCAGCGGCGCGTGCTGGTCCTCGTGATACGGGTCGTTCATAACCAAGGAGTGATGGCTTCCCAGCCATCACCTTCCCTTTCTAACCACGAATGAACACGAATGGACACTAATTTTTACAGAGATTTCTGGCCGGAACCTGACGTCCATGTCTGGGGACCACAGGCTGCCAGCCTGTTCTTTTCGGCAGCTTGCCGAAAAGCTCTTTGCATGATTCTAATAAAAAGGGGCACTGCCTCCCGTGCCGTCGTCGGCAAGCTACCGACGACTACAGGCTGGCAGCCTGTGCTCCCCAGAAATTACCGCGCAGGGCGCGCGCGCAACCGCGAGAATCAGTCATCCCCGCTACGACCAATCAACGGATCACCGATCACTTGGGAATGATCGCCTATGGCCGGGGCCGCACAGTCGGATGCGGTCGCGGTGTAGGAGTAAGTCTTGGAGTAGGCGTCGGTGTTGCTGTCGGAGTAGGAGTGGCTGCAGGCGTGGCAGTGGGTGTTGGCGTCGAGGTCGGAGTTGGGGTTGGCGTAGCTGTTGGACTTGAGGTAGGGCTTGGTGTGGGTGTGGGCGTAGGCGACGCTGGCACCATCGCATACGCGTGAGTCTCCCCATTGTGAACACCCGTTCCGACGATAACGCCGTCCTCGCTAATGCCGAGCGCCGAGGACGAAGTGTTCATCGATAGGTCCCAGCCTGAGTTCGGAGGGATCAGATCGGCAAGGCGATAAGTGGTCACTCCATCATAAAGAAATGGGATCGAGAAGGCTGACGAATCGTTGCCGACCACCCAACCAGCCGAGTTCACCGCACGAGCAGAGCCTTGGCTCGTGCCGGTGGCCAGCGGGATTGCGACGATACCGCCTTGATCGGACCAGATAAACGGCAGGCCCGAGCCCTGGTTCAGCATGCTCGAGCCGATCACATAGCCGGTGTTACTCACGCCGAAGGCGAGCGCGCCGTTCATTCCCGGCAAAGCGCCGACCTCAAATGCCATGTTCTGACCAATATCATAGACGATCCCAACGTTACGTGCAGCATTGGTTGGATCGATGCCCTGGCCTACGATCCGACCTGAATCGTTGATGCCGAATGCCGTCAGAAAGTAGCTTCCGTTGGTCGTCGTTTGCGTGATGACTGTCGCGCTGCCGCCGCTGTAGATCACCCCGCGTTGCAGACTGCCGCCGTTGACCGAGCCAACCGCAACGATTGAAGCGTTCACTGAGTTAGCATCACCCAGCGTTTCGCCAACCGGCAAGGGCAGCTGCGACACGGCGCCGTTCTGCCAGATTACCGGTAACCGGCCCGAGCCGAACGCTGTGGTCGCGCCGGTTCCCACCACGATGCCGGTGTCATTCGCGCTGTTGGAAACCGCAAAACTGCGGCCAGACAGGTTCGGCAGCCCAACAATACCGCCTTTGAGAGTCCAGGTAAACGCCTGGGCGCCGCCAGTGCGAAACGAGCGACCGACTGCAACTGCTGCATGCGACACGCCGAAACCCTGCGAAGCCGTGTCTCCGACTTCAACGACGCCGATGTCATAAATTTGATACTGCGGCGTCGTCGCAGTCACTGCGGCAACTACCACCAGCCATAGCAGCGCTGCAGCGACGGCGAAGGATCTGAAGTTGGTTGCACTTCTGGTTTTCATTTGACCTCCTATTAACCACGAATCAACACGAATGGACACTAATTTTTTGTTTGGCACGTGCCTGGCCGCGACCGGGTCGTCTTCACGCCACGAGTGGGAATGACACGGAAGACTAAATGCGTTTCCGGGGAGCACAGGCTGGCAGCCTGTAGTCGTCGGCAGCCTGCCGACGACGGCTCAAGCGGCGGTAATGGGGCCTAGAGCTGCGAAGTGCGAAGAGCTTTTCGGCAAGCTGCCGCA
>Ga0137378_10006660_pt1 | contig 10022 bp, 10 predicted proteins | sample SagtaG_21_FD_104813 | JGI IMG/M metagenome (GOLD analysis project Ga0137378, IMG submission 104813) | Vadose zone soil microbial communities from Sagehorn Ranch, Mendocino, California, USA - Sage2_L_60_16 metaG | ecosystem: Environmental > Terrestrial > Soil > Vadose zone | place: USA...
AATGGTAGCCGCCCGCAAGTTTCTCCACTCCTTGAAGGAACCGATCCTGTTTGAAGAAAGTTCGTTAATGGTAACCGGCAGCATTGGGATAGCGTGGTTCCCCGAGCATGGCACGACCGGAGAAGCCCTGCTCCAAAAGGCGGATATTGCGATGTATGCGGCGAAAGCCAGAAAACTGGATTGCGCGATCTATGCGGCGGACCGCGATCAACAGGCCCATAAGCGCCTCAATATCATGACGGAACTGCGCGAAGGAATCGAACGCGAGGAATTTTTCTACGAATATCAACCTGTCGTCGACCTGAAAACGGGTCGGGTCATTTGTCTCGAGGCGCTCGCCCGGTGGCGGCATCCGCGGCAAGGCTTGTTGCTACCGGAGATGTTCATCGGAGTTGCCGAACAAACAGGACTGATCGAACCTCTCACTGACCGGCTCCTTGAAAAAGCGCTCGATGACTGGAAACGATGGTACTCGCGCCTACGAATCCCGGTTTTTGTGAATCTCTCGCCACGCAATTTGCAGGATCCGGAATTTCCCGATCGAACCAAAGATCTCCTTAAGAGCCGCGAAATTCCGTCTTCGATGCTCGGGTTCGAGATCACAGAGAACTTCGTCATGTCCGATCCTTTGCGTGTCGCGAACTATTTGACCCGACTGCACGACATGGGCACACCGCTGGCGATTGACGATTTCGGTACCGGATACTCCTCCCTGAGTTATCTTCGGCAGCTGCCGGTAGATATCCTGAAGATCGACCGTTCGTTTGTCATGGACTTGGCTGACGGCGACGATGCGATCGTCAAGTGCGCAGTCGACCTCGGCCATAACCTTGGCCTGTCGGTCGTTGCCGAAGGCGTCGAGTCGGCGCGCGTTCAGGATCGCCTCAGGCGATTGGGATGTGACCTCGCGCAGGGATTTTTTCTGGCCAGGCCGAGTTCCGCTCCCGAGACTCTTTGTTGGCTTGAACAACGGAGGGAGAAAGCGCCTACGGGGACCCGATGGGAACTTTAGACTTCGAGCAAATCCTCAAAACCGCCGGTCAGATCACCCAGTATTGGTTGGGTGTTAATCAGCCGCCGAAACAAGAGCGCATCCGACGATGAAAACAGACTTCGAACGGCTCGTCGAAGGACGATTCCGGGATCTGCTGGAATCGGCTCCAGACGCGATGGTCATCGTCAATCAAACGGGCGAGATTGTTCTGGTGAACTCACAAACGGAAAAACTCTTTGGATTCCCACGTGAGGAATTAGTCGGCCACAAAGTCGAGGTGCTGATCCCCCACCGCTTTCGCGGGCTGCATCCTTTACACCGCGACCGTTTTTTTGCCGATCCGAAGGTCCGGCCCATGGGGGTCGGACTGCAGTTATTTGGCTTGCGCAGGGACGGCACCGAGTTTCCGATCGAGATCAGCCTCAGCCCCATCCAGACCGATGAAGGCATGCTGCTTTCCAGTGCCATCCGCGACGTCAGCGATCGTCAGCGAGTCGAGCGCGAGCTCCATCAGACCAATGCGGAACTCCGAACCGCCATTCGCGAGCTGGAATCCTTCTCCTATTCGATCTCGCATGATCTGCGCGCTCCCATTCGCGCAATAAGTGGATTCGCGCGAATCGTGCTGGAAGATTACGGCGAAATGCTTCCGCCGCCGGGTCAGGATCAACTGAGACGGATTCACGAAGGCGCGATCAAAATGGGCCAACTCATTGATGGCCTGCTCGCCTTCGCCAAAATGGGCCGTCAACCGCTTAATAAATATGCTGTGCGGCCGGTGTCTCTCGTCCGCCGGGCCTTGGAGGATTTACACGCCGAACAGACCGAGAGGAACATCGAAGTCTCCGTGGATGATTTACCACTGTGCGAGGCGGATCCTATATTGCTTCAACAGGTCTTCGCAAACCTACTTTCCAATGCGTTGAAATACTCCAGGGAGAAAGATCCCGCTCTGATCAAAGTGGGTTGCCGGCGAAGCGAGCCCATACCGGTATATTTCGTCCAGGACAACGGCGCCGGCTTCGATATGCAGTATGCCGACCGGCTCTTCGGCGTCTTTCAACGTCTCCACCGGGGCGACCAGTTTGAGGGGAACGGCGTTGGTCTGGCAATTGCCCAACGCATCATTCACCGCCACGGCGGCCGGATGTGGGCCGAGGCGGAACTCGATAAAGGAGCCACTTTTTACTTCACTCTCGCGGGCGGCACTGCCCAGGCGTTATAAGGAATCAGTGCGTCATCGAGTAGATGACGAAGTCGATTCCAAGGCGGAAAGCTTCAATCGAGGGTTTGAGCGGGTACTCGCCGCGATCGATGTAGTCCCAGAAATTCTCGAGGTCATTGTTGTAACAGGCGATGATCCCCACGTTGCCGTCTTTGTTGAGTAACGCATAGAAAATGGGGTCGCCGTCCACCAGATAAGGCGACGTGACGTTCAGCGCGTCGATATCGAAGAATGTGTGAAAGATTTCGTGATCGATCGTCAACCGCACCAACTCGCGATCGGGGAACGCGCGATGCAAATCGCGCTTCAGAGTCCCCAGATCCCGAGATCCATCAAAGTCGTCCATTACAACGAAGCCGCCGCGATCGACATATTCGCGCAAGTTCCGGACTTCAGCCTCGGTTAATGCCAATTCCCCGGGTTCGGACACGACTGCAAATGGGTAGTTGAAAACCTCTGGGCTTCCCAATTCCACGATCCGGTAGGACACGTTCCTCACATCGATGTTGGTCGCTTCCGAAACGACCTGCGCGAAATGCTGATCGGAGCTCGGGTAGTTGTGCGACCACCCGGTCCCGCCGAATTTCCCCCACGCCGTGTATTTCCAACGCGCAACGACGAGCTCCGTCGGCGGCGGCTCGTTTTGGAAAAAGAAACCCCGAAAACGTTGGCCATAGACGAAGGCGGCGCTTCCAAGAATCAACCCAATGATGACTAGTGTTATTAGCCGCTTCGGTTTATGTTTGTGCACCACGGAGGCGCTATGAAAATGACCTTTCATGATCAACTGGTCACGACACGTGACCGGAAACACAGCAAGGATCATCTATTCTTTCAGCTTTGGGCGCAAGGCAAACTGACGAAGAAGCAAACCGCGATCTATTGCGCGCAGCATTACCACTACGTGACCGAGTATCTGAATTGGATGGCCTACGAAGCGTCTCAGATTCCCATCCGAGATGTGAAGGCTTACTTGTTTGAAAATCTCGGAGATGAAGAGAATCCGGAGGACCGGCATCTGGACATGTTGAAAGATTACGTACAGGCGACTGGTTCCAGCCGCGAAAGCGTCCAGGATTCGGTGGTCCTCGCCGCAACCGAGGGCCTGCAGAACTGGGGCTGGCGGCTGGTCTATCAAACACCATGGCAAGCAGCCCTGGCGGGCATGTTCATCGGCCTGGAGTCGCAGTTCTTGGATATCTGTAAAAAAATTGTTCCCGCGCTGCACGAACACTATGGCTTCGCGGCGGGCGGCCGGCAGGTCCGCTTTTTCGAGGAACATGTACGCGCGGACGAAATCCACGGCGCGAGAGGTTTCGAGATCGTTGAGAAATATTGCAATACGCCCGAGCTACAGGCTTCTGCTCTGAAGGCCGTCGAAGCCGCGACGATTCGCCGCTGGCGCTATATGAACGGCATTTACTGGTTTGCTGTGCACGGCAAAGAAGACGATACCCCCATACTCTAGCGGGCTTACTTCGAGGGGAATTGAACTCGCGGGCTTCTGCCGACCTGTTCGTACCGGAAACCGTCTGCAGCTCGATCCAACTTCCGAACGTAGAGCCCCAGCGGCGGCTTGGTTCGCGCGGGGCTTCCCCTGACCACAACACGATCTCCGGCTTTCAGCGTATCCTTTGTCATCCCGACTTCCACAAGCTCGGAAAGATTGTCCAGCTCGAGCGTCCAGCGCTCGCTGTTGACGTTAACTACGATAAATGGATGTGGGTTGACGAAATGATACTCCGCGACGACCCCTTCGATGGTCACCTCTCGGCCGTTGTCGTAAACACCAGCGATCGAATGATGCATCGCAAGCGCGAGAATCAAGGATAGAACCCCGGGATTCATGTGCGAGATTTTACCGCACCAATTCCGTGCAACCCAATTCATAAAGTTCTCGTATGGTGAAAGGAGTGACGGAAACAGACGTGGATCTGGTTAACGGCGCGCTGGCCGGCTCTGAGCGCGCCTTTCGAGAGCTCGTGCAGCGATACGAACGGCCGGTCTTTTCCGTGATACTTCGGGTGGTTCGCGATCCTTCGCGCGCGGAGGAACTGGCGCAGGACACCTTCGTAAAAGCGTTTCTAAAACTCGACACTTATGCGCCGGAAAGAAAATTTTCGAGCTGGCTCCTCGCGATTGCCCACCATGCGGCGATCGATGAGGTACGGCGGGGCAATGTCCGGACGACGCCCCTCGAGGAGGCGCCGCAGGACTGCCTCGCCGAGAGATGCGATCAAGACTCGCCATACCGCGTCACGGAACGGCGGGAGCTGGCGAAGGTCCTGGAGGAGGCTGTTCACCACCTGCGCCCGGAGTACGCCGAAGTGATCGCGTTGAGATATGAACAGGACCTTACACTCGAAGACGTCGCAGAAATCACGGGCTTGCCGGCTGGAACCGTTAAGAGCTTCTTGCATCGGGCGCGCAAGGATCTTGCCGAGTACTTGCGAAGACGCGGTTGGAGCAGCACATCATGACTGAAAAGCAGCACGAACCGGGCGACGACCTCCTGCGGGCGCTCGAGATCTTGAATGCGGCGGATGCCGGCGGTGACGACGATCCCGAAATCGAAGCGGCATTGCGGACATTGGCTCGTCTGCTTCCCAGCGCATCACCTCGGCAGGATTTCTCACGCCGCGTGATTGCCTCTGTTCAACAAGCGCCTCTATCGCCAGGAAGGCGGAAGCTTCGTTCGCGGCGGCGCGCTATCATCACGAGTCTTACGGGTGCGGCTGCGGTAACCGGCACGCTGTTGTGGACAACGGGATTCCTGCGGATCCCGGTCGCGGAGATATTCCTCCTTGTTGTTCAGAGCGGGACGCTCGCGGTCCGCTCCGTCACTTTTATGTTGGATATGTTGAGATTTGTGGACCGTGCCGCGCGAGTTCTTACGGCCGTTCTCACTTCACGAGAAATGCTGAGCGTGGTCGGAACCGCGGCCTTTCTGAGCCTCCTCAGTGTGGCCGCGCTCAGGCGCCTGGTGTCTTCATCTCAGCCCTTAAGGCAAAGGGAGTCCATGAAATGTTAGTACATCAACCCGAGTGCAAATGGATGCTGGCTTTGGTTCTGATCCTTGCGCAGATACCGCTGTTCGGACAGAGTCAAAATCTCAGCATGGATGAACTGAGAACACGGATTGAGCAGCGATACACAGTGCTGCCGCTCCAAAACGGCATCGTTTTGTCGCCCAAAAATCGAGACGGGATCGCCTCTGTCGAGATTTCCGGAAATACGGTCGCCGTCAACGGCGCTGAAGTCACGGGTGCCGAATTACGCACGCGGCTTGGCGACGACGCGGAGCTGATTCTACAGCTTTCCTACCTCATGCCGTCCGAACGCCAGAGGCTCTTTACCGTCGCTGGAAGTTCGAACTCTTCGCAGGTTTCCCCGCGCCCGGGTAGGCGGGAAGTTCGGCCGCGACGGGGCCGCCGGAAAGACGATGTCATCCGGTTTTTGGGCAACGTTACGGTTAGCCGGGACGAGATTCTGAACGGAGATGTCGTCGTCTTCGGAGGTAACGCCCAGATCGACGGCGAAGTCAAAGGCGATACAGTCGTGCTGGGAGGCGATCTCAAGCTCGGTCCTGAGTCCAATATTACGGGAGATGCCGTCGTGGTCGGCGGTACGCTCTCGCGGGACCCCGGCGCCACGATTGGAGGCGACGTTCAGGAAGTGCGCGTCGGCGCCGACGCCAGACTCGGCGAAATTTTGAGGAATCGCGGAATATTCCGGAGCGGCATGCTGCCCTTCTTTGGCGCTGCACAGACGCTGGTGCGAGTCGGAATGCTCATTCTGTTCGCCTGTATTGTAATGCTTGCGGGCGGAGGGCTCGCCACCCGAATCGGCGACCGTGCCGCTGCCGAACCGGTGAGAGCCGGACTGATCGGTCTGCTCGCCGAGCTTTTGTTTGTGCCGGCATTGGTCATGACGGTCGTGCTACTGATTATCACAATCCTCGGAATCCCCCTTCTACTTCTAATACCGTTTGCCGTCCTTGCTGTTCTCATCGTATTCCTGATCGGGTTTACCGGGGTTGCTGCTCGAGTCGGTCAATTCATCGGTCCTCGACTCGGATGGACAAACACCGGCCCCTATCTCACAACCATTTTGGGAATCGTCGCTCTACTACTCCCCCTTCTGGTGGCAAGACTTGTAGGAGTCTTCGGACTGAATTTCATTGCCCTTCCCTTACTGGCCGCCGGAGTGCTGATCGAGTATGTAGCGTGGACGGTAGGATTCGGCGCCGCAGCCCTGACGTATTTCAAGCCGCCGGTTGCTCCCATAAATCCGCAGCCCTCGCCAGCAGCAGGCACGCCGCCGCCAATGGGGTAAGCTCACGCGGGCACGAATTTCACTGTAGGGGCGGTCTATGACGTCTATGACCGCCCGCGATCTATCGGTTTCGACATCGGTGGGCGGTCGTAGACCGCCCCTACAGTTCTCGGCCGTCCGATTCGCGTATCCACCCCCAAGGAATGATGGACGAGAAAGTCATTACTCGGAAATTCCACTCCCATGGCGCGCCGGACATTTTCTTCAAATTCGATGACGCGCGCCCCATGTAGTTGCCAAGGCGGGTGAGTGACTCTCGCCGTGATCAACTGCCCGCGGACGGTCGAATAGAGACGGAATCGGGCGGTCAGAAAAACATCCAGCAGGGATGGGGCAGTAATCGGATCTTGCTTTGCAATTCGGATTCTTGCCTTTGCTTGCCGGCCTCTCTCGCTGAAATACACATTCTCACGGGCACCAATATCCACGCTCATTTCCGCGCGAAAGTAAGGCAGGCCAAATACAGCACGCGCTCCCACGACAGCGAGCAACTGGGCGGCATCCAGCGAAAAGAACCAAATGCCAGGACCGTCCGGACCGCTGACGTACGTCCTGAGATTCATTTCCGGAAATGCGAATCCGAACCTATGTGGAAACAATGGCGGCCGCAGGCCGGTCAGCAGGAACGGTGTGAGACTAACCCAGGCTTTACCCTCGAATGTATCGGCCTGTAGTTGCCGAGGAAGCCGGCTTCTGAGGAGAGCGGGATCGCAAGACCAATGAAGGAAGGCGATCTCGTGCCACCGCTGGAGCATCACGGCAAACACGATCAGCCGCCGTCACCTGCGTCTTCGTCGGAGCCGGCCAAAGGTGCGTCATCCTCGATATTATCGAGGTAGCCGGCAGGCAGAGACACCTTTTGAGTTCCGGTGGCCTTTCCGCGCACTACCCGCATGGCGGAAGGGGGAAACGGTTGGGACCGATCGACATCCGAGAACAATTGTTCCAACTGACACACCCTTTCGACGCGCATCAGCGCCGCGCGGATTTCCGAGCTGACGCGAAAACCTTTGGTGTACCAGGACGCGTGGCGCCGAAAGGAGTGCATGGCCAATCGCTCGCCGAACCAGTCCGCCAGTATGCGTGCGTGCCGGAGCATAATTTCGAGAACTACTTCAAACTTCGGGGGGTCCAACGGCTCACGGCCATTGAATACGTCGGCAAGGTCGCGAAACAGCCATGGACGGCCTAAACAACCGCGTCCGACAATGACGCCATCACAGCGGGTCTGCCGCATCATGCGAAGAGCATCTTCGGCTTCCCAGATGTCGCCATTGCCTAGAACCGGAATTTTCACAGCCTGCTTCAGTTCGGCAATCGCATCCCATGAAGCGTGGCCGTGATAGAGCTGTGCCGCCGTTCGCGCATGTAATCCGACAGCGGCGCAGCCCTCGTCCTCGGCCACCCGTCCAGCCGTCAGAAAAGTCAAATACTCCAGATTGATTCCCATTCGGAATTTGATTGTGACCGGCACCGCTTGGGCATTCTCGACCGCCGCCCGCACGATATTTCGGAGCAAACTCGGCTTCAAGGGAATGGCAGCGCCGCCGCCTCGCCGGGTCACCTTGGGAACCGGGCAGCCGAAGTTCATGTCCAGATGATCGATACGGCCCTCATTAACGAGACGCTTCACAGCTTCGGCAACATAATAAGGATCCGTTCCGTACAACTGCAGGCTCCGAGGCAATTCGCCGGGGCCGAAGTCGGCAAGTCTGAGCGTCTTATCGCTGCCTTCAACTAGCGGACGCGCATTGATCATTTCGCTGACGAAAAGCCCGGCGCCGAATTCTTTGCAGATGAACCGGAATGGATAATTAGTCACACCGGCCATCGGGGCCAGAACCACGGGCGGCCAGACGGATAGGCCGCCGATACTTACGGGCGCGAACTCGCCCGGCTCCGCAAATTTCACGTCGCGGTTCAAGACACTGCGATAGACAGAATGCATCCATTTCATCTTACCCTCTCCCTTCGGCAGAGGGTAGGGTGAGGGTCTTAAGACTTGACTAGACCTGTACCCTCACCCGGCGCTGTCGCGCCGCCCTCTCCCAGGGCCCAAAGGGAGAGGGTGGATCTTCCGCTAATAGGGAAGCTTATTCAGGACTCCCCAGTAAATTCCGAGTTCGGAAACGGTATGGACAAAATTACTGAAGTCTACAGGTTTTACGATATAGCTGTTCACGCCCAGGTTGTAGCTGTTCACGACGTCGCGCTCTTCCTGGGAAGAGGTGAGCATGACGACCGGTATGGGGCTCGTCCGGGAATCGGCCTTGATTCGGCGCAACACTTCGATACCATCCACCTTAGGCAGCTTCAAATCGAGCAGAACCACTTTGGGCCGCTTCTCGACCTTCCTCTGAGAGTACGCGCCCGCTGCGAAAATAAAATCCAGCGCCTCGGCGCCGTCTTTCACAACGAACACTTTATTGGAAAGATTCTGTTTCTGAAGCGCTCTCAAAGTCAGCTCAACGTCGTTCGGATTGTCCTCGACGAGCAGGATCTCCACATCTTCTAGCGAAATCATATTCGACTCTCACGCTTTTGGGAGCGAGAAGTAGAAGGTAGCTCCGTCGTTCATTTTTCCTTCCGCCCAAACGCGCCCCCCATGCCGCAGCACGATTCGTTGAACGAGTGCCAGACCAACGCCTGTACCCTCGAACTCCTCGACGGCATGGAGGCGCTGAAAGACACCAAACAATTTATTACTGTATTGCATGTCGAAACCGATGCCATTATCGCGAACGTAATACGTATGTTGATCGCCGTCGGCACGGAAACCAATCTCCACGGCCGGGTTCTGTTTCGGGCGGGTGAATTTGAACGCATTCGAGATGAGGCTATAAAGCACCTGGCGTATCATCGCGGGGTCTGCAAATGCCGCCGGAAGGTGTTGAAGCTCCAGCAGAAGCTGTCTGTCTCTGTTTGCGGCCTGGATCTCGCCGAACACCGCTTTCGCCAGTTCTTCCATGTTGATATCGGCCTGTTCCAGGGGTTGCCGCCCCAGACGTGAAAACGTCAAAAGACCATCGATCAATTCACTGAGGATGCGCGCATTGGTCCGGATGATATTCAGGAGACGTTTGCCTTCTGAATCCAGTTTCTCCGGATACTCTTCGGTCAGGACGCGCGAAAACCCATCGATTGCGCGAAGCGGGCCGCGCATGTCGTCGGAAATCGAATACGTAAAGGCCTCGAGTTCCTTGACCATCATCTCCAACTGTGCCGTTCGCTCGCGCACACGCTGCTCGAGTTCTCGATTCAAGAGTTGGATTTCCTCGGTTTTGCTCTGCACCTCACGCAGCGCTTTTTGGGTCTCGCTGTACAAGCGGGCGTTATCGATTCCCAACGCCGCGCGCCGCGCCAGATCTTCGGCAAAGCGGAGGTCGTTCTCCGTGTAGCGGTGTGCGGGGTTTTCCGAGGCGAACGTGATGGCTCCAAGCGTTCGGCCTCTGGCGACAAGCGGCACGA
>Ga0137378_10006664_pt1 | contig 10019 bp, 7 predicted proteins | sample SagtaG_21_FD_104813 | JGI IMG/M metagenome (GOLD analysis project Ga0137378, IMG submission 104813) | Vadose zone soil microbial communities from Sagehorn Ranch, Mendocino, California, USA - Sage2_L_60_16 metaG | ecosystem: Environmental > Terrestrial > Soil > Vadose zone | place: USA...
CAGCAAAAGAAATTTACTGAAGCAGTCAGTGAATTCAGCAAGGCTATAGAGTTACAGCCCCGGTATGCTGCGGCGTATTTCAACCGTTCTATCGCGCAACACTCCTTAGAACACCTGACTTCCAGTTGCCAGGACCTGCAGCAGGCAGTCCGTTTGGCGCATCCACCCGCCGCCCAGCTTTACGATAAGTGGTGCCGTAAAGCTTCGGATAAAGCACTGCCTTGAAGCGCGGAAGTGAATTTGCAAAGGCTGCAATCGCGGGCGCATGACGACCGGCTATGTCCAAGTAATTCATGGCGCCGGCTTCGGCCGGCGTAGTTTCTGACGATTTGTCGTGTGTTGTTCTTGCTCAGGCGCGGGTTCCGAGTATACACCGGCCGAGTAAGAGGCAAGAAGTATGAAGTTGCGGTTTGCAGTTTTCGTCTCAGTCTTAATGTTATTTTCATCCGGATCTGTTCTGGCACAGGGACTCTTTCGGGGTTTCGGTTTTCCAAGGACAGTCACCGCAACCGGACAAGCAGAGGTGCTTGGTCCAATCTTGGCCACCCTGGTTCAGGGTCCGGATACAGCGGGAACACTGGTCATCGACCTATCCCCGCTTCAAATGACTAACGCCAGCGCGGCAGACATCAGCGTCACCGCCACCGCATTAACGGTTGGCTCGACGACAATTGACGCGGACAACCACTTGGTGAAGATCCCGGTGATAGCCGGCGGGGCCGCGTCGGGTTCGATTCGCATCGAAGGTATTCGGGTTGCGGTTGCGGGAACAGGAATCAATTCGTTCAATGCGAAATTGTCCTGGCAGGATTCGCTCAACGTCTTTATCGACGGCGCGACAGTTCCGGTCATCGCTGCCGTTCAAAGCGGCTTGATCGCGCAAGCCGTCGGCGACCGGTTTACCGTATTCAACGGGAAAATTTACGGAAGCGGGCCGGCGATCCGCGTCACTGAAGGATATGCGTCCGCTTTCTCCAACTCTTCCCAATCCGGCCAAACCAACCCGACTCAGGTTCGGATTCGAGTGACCGATTTTCCCGATAATCTGCAGATGGTCTTTCCCGCCGTCGTCACAGCCAACGAGTCCGCCGCGACGTTGAACACGGTCGGAGGCGCGGTGGTGACGTTACCGTTAAGTAACGGGAAAAACGAAGTGACCTACGCCTTCTCCAAAGCGGCAAACAGCGACGAAACGACTGAATCTTTCGATATCCGGTTCACCGTTAATGTGCTTGGCCCGGTTCCGGATATACAACCCACCATTGAAGTGAGTCTTGCTCCCATCGGCGACGTCTATTCCTCGGCCGGCATTCCCCGATACGCGGAAGATGAGATCACCGTACAAGAGGGAAGCTCGCGGATCATATCGAAAGTCCTCTACTGGACGGGTATAAGCGGGTCAGTGCAGAACCAGGTTTACGTAACGAATCCTTCTTCCCGTACGGCCAATCTCACGATTGATGCTTTTAATGCCGCAGGCCAGGCGATTTCGGGGGCTGGTGTGACCAATCCTGTTAAGCTCTCGCTTTCCGCGAATCAGTCGATGACCGGCACGGTCTCCAGCTTGTTCGGAACGACGGCGGCTATATCGACAATTCGCATCCAAAGCACGAATGCGGATCTGCTTGCCGCCGCAGCCGTTTCGGGAAATGGAGTGAGCGAGTCGGTTCCATTTATTTCGCGCGCTATTTCGAGCGCATTTTTCCCTGTCGTGAACGAGGCTGCCCAGCTCCAGTTGATGAATCCTAACTCCGCCACAGCAACGGGAATGCTCACCCTACGTACGGAGGACGGACAGATTGTAACAACGGCGCCCGTGAACATCGGCCCGCTGGCTTCGACGACGATCGCGGTACAGACGGTTTTCAACAGTCCACGGTCTGGCTATATCTCAGGGGTGTTTTCGAATCCAGTAATCGCGTTCGAGTCGTTTGGGGAGACTCAGACGAATCTGGTTGCCATACAACCGCCGGCATCTGCAGACGTTCTGTTCATTCCGTTTGTTGTGTCGTTGAGCGGTCTTCAGACGGATGTGAACTTGATCAATCTTTCCGACCAGACAGTTACGCTGAAAGCACAATTATTCACCGGTACCAGTTCGCAACCTGCTTCGACGTCTTTGATCACGATGCCTCCTGGTGAACAACTTGCAGCATCTATTCAACGGATTTTTAACCAATTGCCTCCAACGGGCTACGTTCGGCTCGACGTTCCGCCAATCTTCAAGGGCTTTTTTGGATACTACCCCTCGATCGCAGGGTTGGCCCGGATCCGAAGTTTGCAAGGCGGATCCACAGTCATACCGTTGTCGGCTTATACACTTGCGGACGCGTTTGTTCTCGGATTAGGAGTTCCTGGAACGGAGTTTCAGGGTCTCGCTTTGGTAAATCCCACGGCATCGGATGTCACGGTCAGCTTACAAGCACTGAACACAAGCGGAACGGTTGCAGCAGCCGCCTCAATCACGTTAGCCGCCGGGCAGGTCGTGTCTCGATTGACAAGCGAGTTATTCGGCGCCGCGTTGCCCGCACAGCCGGTGATACGGGTCACATCCTCGGCCCCAATCGCCATAACCGCGATCAGCGGATCTGCGACGCTCGATCAGTTCCGGGCTTTGCCGGTCCTAAGATAGGTTCTTAGCCGCAAAGAGGCACAAAAGTCACAAAATTTTGTGATGTTTGTGCCTCTTTGTGGCTAAAAATACGTATGCGTGTTTTTGGCCACAGGCTGTTCCCAATTGCAGTTCTCGCGCTGTTGGGAATAGGCGCATACTGGAATTCCCTTCACGCACCGTTTGCCTTCGACGACATAGACTCTGTCGAGCGAAACCCAATAGTCCGCTTTGCAACTCAGCCTTATCGTCACTCACCGCGCTCGCTCCTCTTTCTGACGTTTGCGTTCAATAATTGGCTTAATGGACAAAACCCGTTCGGCTACCACATTGTCAATCTGGTGTTGCACATCCTGAATGGCTTAATTGTTTTTGCCATTGCGCGACGAATTTATAACGCCTCAAACTCGCAACCCTCACCCGGCGCTTCGCGCCCTCTCGTAGTGGCAAAGGCGTATGCATTAATCGCTGCGGCGTTTTTCCTGGTTCACCCCATCCAGACAGAATCCGTCACGTACATTTCGAGCCGGTCGGAGCTTTTGTCAACGATGACTTATCTGTGCGGGCTGTTGTCCTTCATGTTAATACCCGTACAAAAGATCGGGTTCTTCTCCTCGTTGCTGATGTTATTTTTCCTTGGGCTGGGCTTTGGATTCAAGGAAACCGTCGTCACCCTGCCGGCCGGCATTCTGCTGTACGACTATATATTTGTTGCAAAAGCGAATATTCGGGCCCTCTTGTTGCGTTGGCGTTTTTACTTGAGTTTCGTCGTGATAGGGGCTGCCGGATCTTACTGGTTATTACGAGGCGATCTTGGATTGATTCAGGGTTTTGGTGGACCCCTCCAAGCCTGGCGTTACTTTCTAACTCAATTTCGTGTCATCCTCACGTATATCCGGATTCTGGTGTTTCCCTCCGGACTGAATCTCGATCACGACTTCCGGCTATCTGCATCGCTGCTCGAACCAAGCACACTTCTTGCCGTTGCAGCGATTCTGGGTTTACTTTTCGTGGGATGGAGATGGAGGAGTACTCAACAGTTGTACTCCTTCTCCATTTTCTGGTTTTTGCTTACGCTGTCCCCCACATCCAGCATCATTCCCATACCCGACGTGATTTTTGAACACCGAGTTTATTTGCCATTGGCTGGTGTTTGCCTGTCATTTCCTTTTGCGATGGAATGGCTCGTCAGAAAGGGAACAGGCGCGCTCCAACTGAGACGCGTAGTGGCTCTTTCTTGTCTCGTGTTAGCAGGATTGATGGTTGCGACCGTATTGCGAAATGAGGTCTGGAGCGACGAAGTTCGTTTGTTTTCCGACGCTGTCGCTAAATCTCCGCACAAGCTGCGGCCCTACGAAAATCTGGTCTTCGCGTACATGAAGCGAGGGCAAGAGGAACAGGCCATATCTGTAGCAAAATTAGGCATCGAAAATGTCCCCGACGAACGTCTCAGCTTGCTGGACACTATCGGCAACCTGTATTTGCGGCTCGGCAAAACCTCGGATTCTATCGAATATTTCAAGAGCAGCAACGAGGAGGCTGTCCGATTGGGAGCGGCCAGCACATTTCTCGCAACATCATTCAATAATCTCGGCGTCGCCTATTTGGCATTTGCAAAAAACGAACCCCAGAGTTCCGAGAGCCGCGCAAGCGCGTTGCGACGCGCCCAAGAGGCATTTCAGAAGAGTTTGGAAGAAAAACCCAACGACGTAGGGGTTATGGAGAGCTTTGTAAATGTCACTCACGCTTTAAATGAGGGAGGGACTTTAGAGGACGCCCTGCGCAAGAAACTGGAGACGAACCCGAACGATTTCGCCAGCCTCTATATGCTGGCCTCGATCCTTTCGCTCGAAGAACGATATGTGGAATCCATTGAATATTTCCGGCGAGCCGAACAACGAACAACTCCCAGCGAAGTCTTATCTTTCAACTATGCTTTCGCGCTATCGAAGACGGGGCAGATCGATCGCGCTATAGAGAAATACCTGAACGCGTTGCACGTTGATGCCATATTCACCGAAGCCCATTACAATCTCGCGTTGCTTTTCATTCAGAAAACCAATTACGCAAAATCGGTGGAACACCTGACGTATATCTTGAACCAGGAGCCGTGGAGTGTCCGAGCCCATATGAAATTGGCCGAGATTTACGCCTATCAAAGTCAGCCTGCGCTTGCAAGACAACATCTACAACAGATTCTTCAGGCCCACCCTCAGGATGCCCAGGCTCTGAGTCTGTTGGAAAAGATCGGCAGGTGAAGTGAAAGTTCTGATAACCAGCGTCCCATTCGGCAATTTACCTGGCCACGCATCTCTGAATCTTCTTGAAGCGGCAGGTCTGGAATACAAACTCAACCCGGTAGGGAGGCGATTGACCGAGCGCGAACTGATGGATCACCTTCAGGATTCTTCCATCCTGATTGCGGGCACGGAGCCAATCACTGCCAGAGCCATGGACGCCGCTCCACAATTGAAATTAATCGCCAGAGTAGGAATCGGCTTGGACAATGTCGATTTGGAAGCGGCCCGCGAGCGCGAAATTGCCGTGACGTACACGCCCGATGCGCCGTCGGCTGCTGTAGCGGAGATGACCATCGGTCTGATGCTCGATCTGTTGAGAAACATTTCGCGTGCGGACCGGATGATGCACTCGAAACAGTGGAGCCGGCTGATGGGCCGCAGGCTGAATGGACTCACAGTCGGCGTGGTTGGAATCGGCCGTGTCGGTAAGCGGGTCATTCGTATTTTGAGAGGAGGATTTCCGAATGTGACCGTCCTTGCGAACGACATAGAGCCGGATTCCGCCTTTGGAAATGAATACGGCCTGACATGGGTGGATAAAGGAAAACTGTACACACAATCGGACATTCTGACGCTCCATCTTCCATTGACGCGGACGACACGGCGGCTGATCGGCGAACGGGAGATCAGTGCCATGCAGCCGTCCGCACTCATTATCAACACATCTCGCGGTGAAATTGTCGATGAAATTGCGCTCGCTTCGGCTTTGCGTTCCGGGCGTCTTGCCGGTGCTGCGATTGATGTGTATGAAGAAGAACCGTATAGCGGCATCCTTACGGAAGTGGAGAAATGCGTTCTGACCTGCCATATGGGATCGATGTCGCTGGACTGCAGGGCTGCAATGGAAATAGAAGCCGTTGAAGATGTATTGCATTTTGTCCGTGGCGAGCCTTTGAGGCAGCCGGTCCCGGAATGGGAGTATTTAACCTAGCGTCTGCCGGACTTTCCAACGGATCGCTTTGTTGATGACTCCCGGAAGGTACGCTTCGAAATCGCCAATGTACCGATAGGATTCGGCACGCAGGCCGTCCTTGAAATACAGAATCCCTTTGGGCGTACCCTCCGGATCCATTCCGCCCAAATCGAGCCAACGATAGCCTCGCTCCTTGGCCCTTAATGCGGCCGACCATAGCAGGAGTTGGCCTGCATTCAGACGCTTGCCTTCGTCGTTTACTGCACCCACCAGGTATTCACATACGGAGCTGTAGCGAGCCAGAGCAATTCCGCCGAGGCAGCGGCCGTTATGTTCGGCTGTGAAGCTCCAAAGCTTGTGCGATTTGTCTGCGATATTCTGAAACGCCGCGAGAAAGCCAGGTGTCACCGTGGAATGAAACGCTTTTCTCTTACCCAGTTGCTCGAATTCATTCCAAACTTGCTCAAATAATTTCTCTTCGATACCACACTCAACAGTAATTCCCGCGGCTTCGGCTTTCTTTAAAGCGGCGGCCCAATTATTTCGTAATGACCCGCGTAACAAATCCGGGGCTTTGGACAAGTCGAGCCGCGCCGAGACCCAGGGACGACTGTATTCCGCAGATTGATAGCCCGCCCCGTGAAAAAGCGATTCTTGTATTTCACCGGATTTGACGGCAGGGGAAACTCGTAAATACATACGCTTCTGCTCGACCCAGAAAACGCGCAGCGCGGCGAGCATTGCTTCTAATTTGCAAGGATCTGCCGGACTACGTTGCCATAGCGGACCGCGGTTAATGACGGCAGCGCCACCTTTGCTGAATGGAATTGCCCGGACAAATGCCTGGGCGGCGCCGACGATGTTGCCGTCGACTTCAAAAAGGAGACGCGAGACGTCCAATGCTCTCGTTTGCGACGATGCTTCCGCGTATTCCCAGGTCTGCAACAAATTAAGATCCGCAAAGTTCTCAACTATCGAATTCCACTCGGCCTGGGAAAACGGTCCGGTCACAATTTTCATTCGGCCCATGACATCAGACGCTTTACGGAGCGCGAATACATAAAATCCAGGCCGCCGCAGAGCGACAGGCGTTGATAACCAAACGGAGACAACGGATCGACGGGCTCCCGCAAGAGAGCGAACCGCGACATCGGAGACCTATTTAATCCTCGAAGACCGGTGCAACAGAATTCATAGCCCGATCGAATAATGGCGTAGGATTCTGCATCGATACTGTGGATGTCGCCAAACGGATATGCAAACCAGCGCGGGGTTACGCCCAAACGTTTCTGAAGGACTTCGGCCGATTCCAGGATTTCGCGTTTGCGTTCTCTCACGGAAATAGCCGATAACCTTTGGTGCGACAGGGTGTGCGAGCCGATGGTATGCCCTGCTGCAGCCAAGGACTCGAGATCCTCCCAGGACATAAATATCCTGTGAGGCGGCACGGTGTGTTTTTCGTAGATGCGTTCGAAGATGACCGCGTTTTGTTGTTCCCTGGGGATATCCATCAGCGCCGGGCAGACGAAATACAACGCCTTAATTCCTCGTTCGTTCAAAATCCTGGCTGCAACAATCGCATCGGAGACATAGCCGTCGTCGAATGTGATCAGGCATGGGATACGATCGCTGTTGGGGAGTTCGGCCGCGCCATTTGCCACCTTCTCTACATCTTCAGGGCTCAAGATCCCGTGGTGCCGCATCACGTAGTCAATCAGCCTCGCGAACGACTCGTGCTGATCTTCATAAACGTCATGAAAGGTCAGAATGCGGAAACCTTTCTGAGGCGGCGTGAACGTTCGCAACGCAGCATGAATTCGCAACCACGGCGGACCCAATTGATAGTAAAAATTCGTGTTCATTTACCGGCCGCTGCGCTCACAGAGGCTAATAGTTTTCCCATCCTTTCCACCTGCCGGGCAGTCAGACTCTGATGGACGGGCAACAAAACCGTGCGTTCCGCCAAATCAACGCTGCGGGAGAACCGCACAGGATCCTGTACTTCCATGGGCAGGTCCGGCCAGCGGCTTGCCGGCACGCCTTTTGACCGCAGCGTGTCAATCCAGTGCTGCACGTTGGCTTTTATGAGAACCGGAAATACATAGGGACATACTCCGAGCGGAAGTTCCGTGAATATGGGCTGGATTTCATCCCGTTTTCCCACCCATTGCACGAGCTCGAGGTAATGCGCTCGCCGCGCCGCGATCACAGCCTGAGTGTCTCGTTCAGCGACAGAAATAAGACGCTGAAGATAGGGACTGCAGGCCTTGAACCCATTGTGGTTGGAATCAACGGAACCCGCAAGAGGCGGATGGCGGTAGGCGGGTAACAGATGCCATGGCAGACCGGCTTTGCTCATCGTTGCTTGGATTAGACGCCGCGCAGCCCAACTCCAAATGTCCGATAAATTGCCTGGCGCAGGTCGAGGAAGCGAGCCCGCACGGCATTCGTCCATTAGAAGCTGTCCTCCCCGTGGAACGGCAAACAATTTCCGGGGGCTGAATAAGACAGCGCTACCGCAGCCGATTCCCGGTGTTTCCATGACGGCGTGCGCCGCGTCTTCCAGTAATGCGATCGAGCGGCCGTTGCAAAAGTCCCGTGCGGTTTCGGGATGGTTGGGAAATCCAAAATAGTGGACGAGCACGAGGAGGCTCGAATGTTCTGAATTCCGGATCTCGTGCTCCAGCCGGTCCCAATCTGCCGTCAGGTCAGGTTGGAGATCATAAAAGCGCAGATCGATTGGAAGACGCCTGACAAATCGCAATGCCTCATTGCAAAAGTAAGCTGGGAACCAAACAACCGTTCTGCCGAGCGCCTGAATTGCCGCAGCCAAAGCTTCGCTGGCGGTCGCATACCAATACACCGGACGGCCGCGATTGGCATTTCCACCCGGGAACACCGCGCGTATAAGCTGTCGGATTGTCGGCAATGGCGGTTCGGGTAGTGTCATTTTGAAAGAAACCGATGCCGGAGGCCGTGCAAAGTGTGAAATCCAGTGATTTTGGAAATGTGATAAGCCACGCCCAACGGTGTTACGCGATGCCGGTAGCGGAAGGCCAGACGGATGCTGTCTTTCCACTTATTCCAATGTCCACCAAAAGACAGATTACCGGAACGCTCGAAATAGTAACCCAATGATTCGCGAATGAAACATGGCCGCGCAAAGGGAGCGATGCGTTGCCACAAATCGAAATCCTCAATACCCGACAGGATTGTCTCGTCGAAGAGGCCGCCGTCGAGGAGAAGCTTTCGGCTGCAGGTGACCGCAGAGGGCGAAAAAAAAGATCGGTAATAAATCTGAACGGGCAGAGGTCTGCGCGGATCGTACCATTTGCCATAGTCGATGAGATGGCGACTGCCCTGCTGCGCAACCTGTTCTTCGGCGTGGCAGAAAATGTTGAATTCGGGGTGCCGTTCGATATGTTGGAAAACCACTTCAAGTTTTTGAGGTTTCCAGAGATCGTCGGAATCGAGAAATGCAATCCATTCGAAGGAACTACGGTGGATTGCCGCGTTCCGAGCGGCGCCTGCCCCACGGTGCGCATTACGAAGGATGATGTGTGGAATTTGCGGGTACTGGTTCAAGAATTTTTCCACAACGGAAACACTGTCGTCGGTCGATCCGTCGTCTGAGACGATGATCTCGCCGGCAGGCCGCGTTTGATGGATCGCGCTCTCCAAACTGCGAATGACGAAGCCGGCCGAATTAAAAGTGGGGCAAACTACCGAGATCACCAGTTACCTTACCTTCGAGCAACAACTTGGATATGCGAGCTCAGGTGATTGCTTTTGAGAAATTCCTGAAAATTTTGCCTGGTCCTCACATCGCACTTCAAAAGATGTGAAATGAAACGAGGCAATTCGATGTTCGCATCCTCTTTCACCGCGTTTGCGACGATGTCTACGTCCAAAACCCCAGGTGTGGTGATTTCGAGTGCTTGGAATCTTGAACGTTCTATCAGCTGCTGCATTCCATTAGCAGAAATCAGGTTGAGATGGTGCGGCGGATGAACACTTTTTGAATTTTGCCACAAGACCTGGATATCAAAGCCGCTGACGGTTAAGGTAGTCAAAATCAGAAGTCCCTGCGGTTCAAGCAGGTTGTGAACCGTCTGTAGAAACTCAGCCGGGTTAAAGACATGCTCCAGAATTTCAAATGCGGATGCACAATTGGCCCGCACTTTCCCGTAAGGAA
>Ga0137378_10006669_pt1 | contig 10017 bp, 10 predicted proteins | sample SagtaG_21_FD_104813 | JGI IMG/M metagenome (GOLD analysis project Ga0137378, IMG submission 104813) | Vadose zone soil microbial communities from Sagehorn Ranch, Mendocino, California, USA - Sage2_L_60_16 metaG | ecosystem: Environmental > Terrestrial > Soil > Vadose zone | place: USA...
AAGCTGGCGTCATCGTGATAGCGATCGAAGGCGCGAAAGGCACGCAGCACCGCGTTTTGCAACGCGTCTTCGCAATCGCGCCGATCAAACACCATGCCTCGCGAATAATTTTCCAGATCGCGCTCGATCGGCCGAAGCAAACTTAAAAATCGAACTCTTTGTTCGTCGCGATCCATCTTAAGATGTCGATCTAGGTAAATAAAGTCGCCGCGACCGCGATTTATTACAACAGAATCGCAACGTGGCAAAGGCATCTTGCCTGTGTGGCCGGCTGGCTTTCAGCCTGCCGAAAGCGGCTTCCGCAGGCAAGATGCCCGCGCGCCCCACAGCCAGGGTGGCCGCGCCACGGAAGAAAGTTTCTGAATCGTCACTTTTCCGTCATCAAGGTGTAACAATCGGCTTCTAGCTTCCATCGCATTTACTGGAAGCGAATCCCCGCAGAAAGCCAAAAACCAATCACCACAAAAGGAGAAACGAATGTTCATCAAGAAAATCAATTTACAGGCAGCGGGCGCGAGCTTGGCTGCAATCATTTCGCTGACGGCGCAGCCGCTTGGCGCGCAGACGGCATCCGAGTCCGAGCGGCTTCAGAAGCTCGAACGCGCAGTCGAGCAACTGCAACACCGCAATGCCGAGCTGGAAGCCGAAGTCAGCAGCTTAAAGACCAAGCAGGCTGCGTATGTGCCTCCTGGCAAAATGAAAACCAAAATCACTTACGACGGAAAAACGTATGTGGAAAAAGCCGTCGTCAAAGAAGAGAAATTGCCAGTTTACGTGCAGCAGCGAGGACCGGAACTAAAACTGGTTCTGGGCGGATTCATTCAGGTCAATTTTGAAGATGGCGACGTGTCCGCGTTCGAGGGACGCTTTGGTCAAACAGCCTTGAAAGACCGGTTCCGTTTGCGCCGAGCGCGTATCAATCTGACCGGCGATTTTGCGGAACAATTCGATTTCAAAATCGAAGGCGACTTTGGCCAGAGCGATGGACTTAACTCGAGCCGCACCGCGTTTTCGGGCACGGATATTTTCGTCAACTGGCACCAATTCCCCGAGGCGCAGATCAAGGTGGGCCAATGGAAAGCGCCATTTGGCTTGGAGCAGCTGACTCCAGACACTTCCCTGTACATTATTGAGCGCAGTTTGCCTACCGGCGCAATCACGCCGGAGAGGCAGATTGGCGCGCAGCTTTGGGGAAAACCATTCGCCAGCATCTGGCCTGACCAGAAGGATCTGCTGACGTACTACGCTGGCATTTTCAACGGCAATGGTCGGAACATTACCAACAACGACAACAACAACTTTATGTATGTAGGCCGGCTGGAGTCCACGCTGTTCAAAGACTTTTTCGGTAAGGGATCCTCTCTCAAGCTTGGCGCGGACGTTCTCAACAGCCGCGATGACAAGGGAACAAATATCTCGCAATCGTTAAACCTGTTGGTAAACGACGACGGCTCCCTCTCGCCCTTCGTTCTGCCGCGGGCTGACGAGCGGACGGCGTGGAGTGTGGATGCGTGGCTTAAGCTGGGCCCATTTGATCTGATCGGTGAATTTCTTCAAGAAAGAGTCCACGGTCGCACAGTCAATGATGTACCCCCTGGTTTCTCCAAGTTCACGACGGACGGATTCTATGTTACAGGAGGCTATTTCTTGATCCCGAAGAAGCTTCAGCTGGCGGCCCGCTGGGAACACCTCAATCCCGGGCAAAGGGGTAATGACGGCATCCAGTCGATCACCGGCGGGCTGAATTACTACATCCACGGCGACGACCTGAAGCTGATGGTCAACTACATTCATACCTGGTCGGATTTCCGCGAAGCGAATTCTGAGTTCGGCGATGATCAGTTCAATGAAGTCATCGGCCGCGTGCAGGTAATGTTTTAGCCGGCTCTTTCACACTGACTAAGCACATTCCAGTTAGGTTAACGAAAGCCCGCCGGGAAAGTGCATCTCCGGCGGACTTTTCCTTGCGGCAAATGTTGTTCGCCGGGCAGGGCGCAATCTGACACTCTGGAAAGCGCGAGCGAAGGCGCGGTTTCTGCCACACAAAAGTAACAGTAATTCTTTTGCAGGCGCGGCGGATTGATTCTTACGTTTGCTTCTGACCGGGAATGCACGCATTCAATTTTCCCCGACGGAACCCCCCATCGATTTTCACGGCCCAACAGCGCTTCTCCTTTGGCAAATCTCCAGAAGAACTTCTGGCGCTAAGGCATTATCGCGCCGCGTGGATCTCCGACGCGCATCTGGGCACGCGCGGCTGCAATGCCATAGCGCTGCTGGATTTTCTCCGCGAGAACGACTTCGAGACGCTCTATGTGGTGGGCGATCTGATCGATATCTGGGCTCTGCGCCGCGGAATTTATTGGCCGCAGCAGCACAACGACGTCATCCAAAAAATCTTGCGCAAGGCCCGCAAGGGCACACACGTGATTTACATCCCGGGAAATCACGACGAGCTGGTGGCCGATTTCTGTGGCGCCTACGGGAACATCGATATCAAGCAGAGCGCGATTCATGTAACCGCCTGCGGGGAACGCATCCTAATTATTCATGGCCATGAGCTGGACACCGTGGTGCAAAACGTGAAATGGCTCGCGTTCGCCGGCGATGTTGGTTATCAATTTTTGCTCTCGCTGAATCCGTTTATCAATTTCGTCAGACGACGCTTTGGTCTTGGCTACTGGTCGCTCAGCGCCTATGCGAAACGACCTGTGAAGGACGCGGTGAGTTTTATCGGCAAATTCGAAGCCGCTGTGGTGCATTACGCGGAACGCTACCGTGTGGACGCCGTCCTATGTGGCCACATCCATAGCCCGGCCGTCCGGGAGTTCGGCCGCGTCACGTATTATAACTGCGGCGACTGGGTTGAGAGCTGCACGGCCTTGGTCGAGGGCGAAGATGGTATCGTCGCGATGGTCAATTGCCATCTATCCTCCGTGACGCAATCAGCCAGAAGTCAAACCGTCGATCCACTGCGGCGTAAGAAGAGTCTGTTGGCTGGCGCAGATTAATCGCTTTCTGAAACACTGAGTTGCGTTGTTACTGGATCGTCACGTGCTTTTGACAATTTGTAACCTGACTCGGCCTGCGCTCCGGTTTATCCAACGCTCGACTATGAGCGTGATTACAGTGAAAAGGACCGTGATCAGACGGATGCCGAACAAACGGTCGGCAATGGGGAGATCTTTCCGCGAGTTAACCCGTGATTATTTGGTGCGTGAAAAGGTTTGGGAATTTGCCATCGAAGCGTTGCTTTTTGCGATAATTGTGGCGATCTCGGCCTGGCCAATCTTTGCAGCTGTTGGCGCGCTGAACGAATTTTTCCAACGCATGCCGACCTGAGAGCGCGAGCACGCTGTGGCCGGCATCGGTGATGCCGGCCGGGATCTGGAATCTCAGGGCCGAACCGGGGTCAGCGACCCCGGCTACAACTTTTATTCGCCAACGCGGAATGCTCGACCGCCAAACCCATCGCATTTAGCATCTTGACCTTGTGCAAAAGAGTGGTCGAGCGCCAAACAGCCGGGAAATCGAACGCAAGTTTTTGCTGAAACAGCTCCCTGATAAACTCAAGCGTTCGCGACGCTATGTGATCGCTCAGGGTTATCTGGCAACAGAGCCCGCGGGCAGGCAGGTTCGTCTCCGCAAAAAGGGGAAAACTGCATCTCTGACTTTCAAAGTGGGCCGCGGCAGCGCCCGGGAAGAACGCGAGATCAAACTCAGCCCAAAACAATTCGCCGCGCTCTGGCCGGCGACCGCCGGGAGAAGATTGCGCAAGTTGCGCTATGAAATTCCCTGCAAAAATCTGCTGATTGAGATTGATATTTATCGCGGCGGACATGCCGGTCTGGTGGTGGCGGAAGTGGAATTCCCAGACCGTGCTATGTGCCGAAAGTTCAAGCCCCCCTCCTGGTTTGGGCGGGAGGTGACCGGGGAAAAGCGTTATAGCAACGTGAGATTGGCCAACGAGTAAACACACGATATGGGCTTCCGTTTGAAATTGCGCGAGCCGTTGCCGGACGGCCTGAAGAGGGTTTTTCGCGAACAAGTCGAGTCTGCCCTCGAATTGTGCCGGCACCCGGCAAAGCAACGAGGCGTTACCGTGCACGAAGTTCGCAAACATCTTAAAAAGCTGCGCGCGGCAATGCGACTTCCCATGGGTGAAGTCGGTAAAAATCGGCATGTGCGCGAGGATCGCTGCGTGCGAAAGATCGGACGGCTGGTCTCGGATTTGCGCGACGCACAAGTGCGACTGCAAACGCTAATTCAATTGCGCGACGAAACGGCAAAGAGCTCGGGAGAAGACCACTTTCCGCACATCGAAGAACTGTTGTCACTGGAGAGGGAGAGTTTCTCCGCCGCGTTTGCTGGCTGGCAGAAACAAGCGATTCCGCAGTTGGAACGCGTGGGAGAACGGCTTTTAAACTGGCCGCTGGCCGGGATAACCTGGAAACAAATCTGCGGCACAGTCGGAAAGATCTACAAGCGTGGCCAGCGCGGACTCGCGAAAACGATCAAGAAACCGGACCCGGAAAATTTTCATGCCTGGCGCAAGCGGGTGAAAGATCTTTGGTATCAGTTGCGCATTTTGCAGCCGCTTAACCGGGTGGTTTTGGAAAAGATTGCCGCCGACGCGGAGATTTTAGGCGAATTGCTCGGCCGGAAACACGATTTCGATTTTCTTCTGGCGCGCTTGGAGAATGAAAGCGGCGATGAGGCGCTGCGCGATGAACTAATGGAATTGCAAAAGCTAATCCGCAAATGCGGCAGACGATTGCGCAGGAATGCCCTCGAGCTCGGGCGACGCTTTTACGCAGAGCCCGCGAAGGCATTCGCCAAGCGAATCTCGATCTTTGCGAACAAGCGGAAATCGTGATGAAAGAAGGCGAAAAATATGCGGCAGAATTCATTGGGACCTTTGCACTCGTCTTTGCTGGGACTGGAGCGATCATCATTAATGATGTGACTGGCGGTGCGGTTACAAATGTGGGCGTTGGCCTAACCTTCGGGATGATTGTTATGACAATGATTTATGCCGTCGGAGATGTCTCCGGAGCGCATTTTAATCCCGCAGTGACGCTCGGCTTTTTTGTGGCTCGCCGGTTTGAAGGAAAACTGATTTTGCCTTACGTGCTCAGCCAGTTATCAGGTGCGCTGGCTGCGAGTTTGCTTTTGCGCGCGCTGTTCCCGCAGGATTCGACCCTGGGAACAACCGCCCCGGCTGGTCCGGCGTTGCAATCGCTGATTCTGGAGATTGTTCTCACCGCGATATTGATGTTTGTGATTCTCAACGTCTCTGTCGGCGCCAAAGAACGCGGAATCACCGCTGGCATCGCCGTTGGTGCCGTCATCGCACTGGAAGCGCTTTTTGCCGGCCCGATCTGTGGCGCATCGATGAACCCGGCGCGCTCCTTTGCCCCGGCTTTCGTCTCTGAACATCTGGCCCATCTCTGGATTTACCTTGTCGCACCGGTCGCAGGCGCGCTGCTTGCCGTCGGCGCGTGCCGGTGCGTTCGAAAAGACTGTTGTTCTATTGCTGTTCATGGCATGGTCGATCACTCATCATGAAACAAAAGGTCTTATTCATCTGTGTCCATAACAGCGCCCGCAGCCAGATGGCGGAAGCCTTTCTCAACGACATTTGCGGCGACTATTTCGAAGCGCACAGCGCCGGACTCGAACCGGGGACGCTGAACCCGCTGGCGGTCGAAGCGATGCGCGAGATCGGGATTGATATTTCGCAAAATCAAACTCAATCCGTATTCGACGTTTTCAAGTCAGGCGAACTGTTCCCCTACGTGGTCACTGTCTGCGATGAGAGCAATACGGAGCGTTGTCCCATCTTTGCTGGCGTGACCAAGCGATTGCACTGGAGTTTTCCAGATCCTACCGCGCTCAGTGGCACCCGTGAAGAGCGCCTCGCAGGCACACGCAAAATCCGCGACCAGATCCGCGCGCGCATCGAGATATGGTGTGACGAAATTTGCGCCGTCGAGGCGGCTGGCTGATTTAATCCTGCGGCCTAATCACCTTGCTTCGTTCCCTAGCGGCAGCGCGGCTGATCCAATTCAGCTTCGGCATTAATTCCTCATTCGGCATTCGGATTTCATCATTCTAAAGATGTCTTCCACCCGGATACCCAATTCGACATCGAGGAAGAGAAAATATTATGGCTGATAGCAATCGACGTATTTGATTCCGGAGCCGGTATTAAAGATCACCACGTGTTCGCCTGAACTAATCTTGCCCACGCTGCGCAGCGACTTCAAAGCTGCGAAGCAGGCAGCGCCTTCCGGCGACACGAAAAGGCCTTCGCTTGATCCCACTTCGCGCCCGACGCGGATCATTTCTTCGTCATCGACAGCGACTGCGCCGCCGTTGGATTGACGAAGGATGTTCAGGATGAGGAAATCGCCAATCGCCTTCGGAACGCGCAGACCAGAGGCTAACGTGTGCGCGTCCGGATATTCTGCGGCGCTTTTTTCTCCGGCTTCGAATGCGCGAACGATTGGGGCGCAACCAGTGGCCTGCACAGCGACCATGCGCGGGCGCTTTTTCCCGATCCAACCGAGGATCTCCATTTCATCGAACGCTTTCCACATTCCGATGAGGCCCGTGCCGCCGCCAGCGGGATAAAGAATTACGTCGGGCAATTGCCAGTTACACTGTTCGGCCAGTTCGTAGCCGAGGGTCTTTTTTCCTTCCACCCGATACGGCTCTTTGAGCGTAGACATATCGAACCAATCCTCCTTCGCTTTCCGCCGGGCGATCTCGGCCCCGCAATCGGTGATTAGTCCGTTGATCAGGATGACATGAGCACCTAGCTCGCAACACTCGATGACGTTCGCGCGTGGTGTGTCGCGCGGCATGAAGATGTGCGCTTCCAGACCGGCCCGGGCGGCGTAGGCAGCAAGCGCTCCGCCAGCATTTCCGGCACTGGGGACTGCAAGCCTCGTCGCGCCGAGATGTTTTGCCATGGAGACTGCAACGCTCATCCCGCGTGCCTTGAAACTTTGCGTAGGATTTAGCGATTCGTCTTTGATCCAAAGATCGATGTCGCCAGCGAATTTTTTCGCGCGCAAAAGTGGCGTGCCGCCTTCGCCTAACGAAACCGGCTCAACACCGGCAGGCAACGGCAGCACTTCGCGATAACGCCATAATGATTTCTCGCGCGTAGCCAGGGTCTCGCGCGTCAGCGTTCGACTCGCCGCGGCGAGATCAACAATCGCAAACAACGGTTTCTGGCACGCTGTGCAAAGATTTTGCAGACGCGACCAGTCATGTCGCAGCCCGCAGGCAGAGCATTCCAAGTGTGTCAGAAACATTGAGCAATGGAGCGTACAAGTGGCGCAACGGCGAATTAGCCGAAGACCCGTCGCGGGCACCGTTGACTGCGCGGAGGTTAGTCATGCTTGTCCGCCACAGGACGGACTCGCTGCGGCGAGCCTGACTCGGCCGGCAAGCTGCTAGCTTGCGGATCTTCGACATGCTGCAGCATGTCCGCCGAGACAGACTGGCAGTCTATCTTCCGACGGCGCCCTTTGTCAGCCGTGCTAAATTTAAAGTGATGAACTTGATGACACTGACAGAAATCCGGCGAGCCGCGCAGAACGGCGCGGTGCCGGCGCGTGTGCATGTGCAAGTGGAAAGCGCAACGCCCAGGCTGACGCGGGAACAGCAGCCGTACTGCGAGCTTACGCTTGCAGACGCGTGCGATCGCATGACCCTGCGTGTCTGGAGCGATCACCCTGCCTACAAAGCCTGCAGCTCGCTCACTGCTGAAAGCTTCATCGAGCTTTCGGGTGAGTTTTATCGGCACCAGCAGTACGGACTCGAATCGCGCAAATGGACAGTGCGCCCGCTGACCGAGCAGGAAAAAAATGAGCTCCTGCAAGGCCCGGCAGATTTGCGCGCCAGGCAAGAAGCGGACTGGCAATTAATTACTCAAACGATCCAGACAATTCTCGATCCGCGCCTGTGCGCGTTGGGCGAAGCGTTCTTAATAGAATGGGGCGACCGGTTTCGCCGCACCGCCGCTGCGCGCAACTATCATCACGCGCGTCGAGGCGGACTGGTCGAGCACACGGCGCAGATGATGCGAGTCGCGAAGGAGATCGCACCGCTTTATCCGCAACTGAATCTCGATCTTCTGCTTGCGGGCATTCTCTTCCACGATTCTGGAAAACTTTGGGAGAATGCTTTGTCCGAGAACGGATTCGTCATGAATTACGATGAACGCGGCGAACTGATAGGGCACATTTCAATCGGGCTCGAGTTGGTAAATGCATTGTGGAGGCGGTTGAGCGCCGAAAATGTGGAGGCGTGGAAGAATCTCGTGCCCGCTTCGGAAGATGTTCGGCTGCATCTTTTGCACTTGATCGGCGCGCACCATGGCGAGATGGAATTTGGTTCACCGGTCGCACCGAAAACGCCGGAAGCAATGGCGCTGCATTACATCGACAACCTCGATGCACGCCTCGAAATGTTCGCCGCCGGTTACACAACAGCCAAGCCGCTGGCAGCGCGCATTTTTGATCGGGTTCGGCCGCTCCCGGGAAATCTAGTAAAGTCGCTCGACAAATTTCAGCAGGCGTCGAGCGCGGCCCAAGAAGATCGTCGACTTCTGTGAGAAATTCTACTTCTGCAGTGCGCGGAACCAGCGCAACGCTATCGAGGTTTGCGCGTCATTGACTTCATGGCCGCCACGGAAAGTCCCGATTCGGACTCGGTTGAAGCCGGTTCGCTTGATTGAACCCACGACGTCGTATTGTTGCTCTAAGGTCGCGATTCTATCATCGTGTCCAGCGCTAACGTAAATTGGCGTACTAAGAAAATCCCCGCCGGGTTGGGACCTCGCATATCCCCCGCTCAGATAATCCTGGTTCACGCCAGTTAGGTAGATCCCAATGATGCGACAACCGCTTCTCGCGAGTAAAGGCACGATAGAGCCGGCGCCTTTCGCTCCTCCGGAGAAGCCGGCACAAGCCATTGGCCACTTCTCGGACCCGGCGAAGCTGTGGTGGAGCGCGTCGATAGCTGCAAGCGTCATGGCCGCGCGCCATGCCGCCGTATCATTCCGCGCATGTTGTGGGCCGTCCCCCGCCAGCAGCACCCAGTCTTCAGCAAGCCCGACCCTCCGATAAAAATCGGCGAGATCATCTCGATTCTGACGTTTGAAATCGCTTGTGGAACAGATTACCAAAACTGGCCAGCTCTTTTTCGGGTCAAAATTTCGGGGCGTTGCCAGTACGGCGACTGCGCTTTGCGGCACAGGGTTGCCGCCTTGCCCGGCTAACGATTTTTCCTGCGTGTTTAGAGGGACATTAGCCCGGACAGTTGAACCCGGAGAGAAGGGAACGCCTGCGAAGTTGAGAGAAGCCTCAGCGGCTTCCGTGACAAATGTTGCAAGAAGGTTCAGCGTGACCGCTAGTTGGCCAATTAAGAGTAATCTGTTCAAACTAGATTCGTGAATAGTGATCAGTGATCAGTAAATGGGATTTTCATTCGGTGTCTATTCACCAGTCACAAATCACGATTCACGAATCCTGCGCTTTGCCTCCGCCAGATAAGTTTCATCAATTTCAAATCCGATAAATTTTTTCACGCCGCAGCGTTGCGCAGCGACGGCCGAATTTCCGATTCCTAAGAACGGATCGAGCATCGTCTGCACGCGGGACACTCCATGCAATTTGATGCACCATTCGGCTAACTGCACCGGAAACGTCGCCGGATGCGGCCGCTCCTTCGCTCGGCTCTGAATTGTTTCGTAAGGAATGAACCACGTGTTTCCTCTGCATCGCAGATCGCTACCTCGCGTATGGCGCCAGCGCGCGATGTTGCTTTTGTCCTGATACGGAACCCCGAGATCAAGCCGACCAATTTCAACTCGCCCCGATTTCGTGAAGTGAAAAATATATTCCTGGCAATCGTTCAGAAATCGCTTCGAATTGATCGGCTTGAAATGGCCGTGCGACTGAAGATCGCCTTCTCGATCTCTAATGGCGATCGATTTGATCC
>Ga0137378_10006674_pt1 | contig 10015 bp, 8 predicted proteins | sample SagtaG_21_FD_104813 | JGI IMG/M metagenome (GOLD analysis project Ga0137378, IMG submission 104813) | Vadose zone soil microbial communities from Sagehorn Ranch, Mendocino, California, USA - Sage2_L_60_16 metaG | ecosystem: Environmental > Terrestrial > Soil > Vadose zone | place: USA...
CCACCGAGAGAGCAGATACCTGTATCTCTCTAGCGACATATTCCTGTGTCCATCGGTTTTGTTTGCGCGCGTTTCTCAACAATATATTTGGAATGGGCTCCCCTGCCTTACGGAAATCGTTCTCGAGAGGGTGCATTCCTGTCGTTTGTTTCGTATGCATCGCTCTCATCGCCAATCAACCTCCTCCACCCTCCTAGGCAAAATGCTCACTTTGGTCATGAATTGCTGCGAGTCTGTGTGAACGGTGTAGTTCCCTGGCTCCAGTGACGAGAAAACGGCAACGTAAACGGTGTTCCCTCTTCTTTTGCGACCGAGGATGCCCGAAGCCAGATCTGGCTTCGGATTGTCGTCATGAAAGCCGAAGCTCAGATTGATGGTGGAGCCGCGCAGGTCCTTTCTCGTGTAGACGATAAGGGCACCTTTACGCTTGTTGACCTCGAGAGCCACGCCTTCTATCTGTTCGTAGAACTGCTGCTGATTCTGCTCACTCGCTGCCATTCCTCCAACCTGCATCTGGGCTTCAAGTCGTGGCTGGGGATGCCACTGGAGAAAAGCGATCAGCATACTGAGAAGCGTGAAGACGATGCCGAACACCCCGGAGAGAACACTCCCTATGTTCGCTATCCAGATGGCGGCCACTCCGATCAGGAACATAACAGCAAGACCTGTGAAGACCAGGCGTTTCCGCCTCCTTCTACTATACTGCTGTTGACCCGGTACCTGTACTGTCATATGTGGACTTCCTTCCCACATCTCTCTTCATGCCAGATGAAGAGAAAAGCGACAGCAGGCAAAATAGCCCAGTTCAACGCTGAAGTGTGGAATTCCAGCAGCTATTTTCATATCGTCCTCATAACCCTTACTCACTATGCCATGAGGACCATACTTATGAACAGAGCGCCGTGGAGAGTGGCACTTTTAGAGGAAAGCATACACCATCACAGGCTGGCTAGTCTGCCCTTATCACATCCAACTTTCAAGCTGCCGCACAAACTTGCCAGTAAGGACAGCTATGAAAGCATATCAAGATTCAGTTGTGAATCAATTTTAACATGAAAAATTGGAGAAAAGAAGCCTTAGGATCACTAAGAAGGCTGGATAACTTAAATTGATACATTTTCGAAGGCTGGATAACTTAAATTGATACATTTTCTGATAGATTTGATAGAAATGATACTATCGAGTTTGTCCTAAATTTTGTGTTTCTTTGAAACGCTACACAAGGTGAGAGAACCCTTGCATTGTTTCGCTTCTAGAGCCAATTCATATTGTTTAGCTTATGTCATTAGCAAAGAAAAAAGAGATAGACTCATATGTGACCAGCATTTCTGAGGTAGGAAATGTCCTTTCAATGCACTGCAAATATACCATGTATGCTCCCTAAATGAGGTTCATTTGTCTCTGCCTTCCCTGTACACTTACTCTCGTGATCAGATCGCGATGGGCCCATTCGATTGCGGGCACATCTCCTGCGACTGCAGGGGGAGGAGGGGCATGTCAAGATGTTTCTTTGCCACTCCCTCTCTTGTAAAACTGATTTACAAACAACTTACAGGCTGGCTAGTCTGCCCTATCACATCTGGCTTTCAAGCTGCTGCACTTGCCAGTAAGGATGGCTTGAGCGCTTACAAGAGAAGGTGGAGTGGCCAGTCTCCTTTTCCTGGTTACGCATTTCCTCTTCGAGACAACTGTAGATCCGATATCGCGTGAGCTACTTCGTATGCTCTAACTGATTTCAAGCCTATTAAGTCCTCTATTTGGGTCCCGAGGTTTTTATCTCCCAAAAACCCCACTAAGCTTGGTTGGCTGACTACTCAAATAGCTCAACGCTCTGCAAAGACGCCTTTCCTGGTCACTTTTTGAGCGAAAATGGCTTAGAATATCGCTTTCTCTGTTACTACCGCCTGCTTCGTTCAGCTCTGTCCGAGCGGGCGCTGGTGCCTTAGCGGGGTTTTGGGGAGGTAAAAATGTCGGGATCCCATATTGAGCAGCGCAAGTACGAGCAGGCCGAGCAGCTTTTAAAGTAGGCACTGGCGACCGGTGAACGCGTCCTGGGGCCTGGGCATCCCCTCATAGCTCACAACCTTAATCTGCTGGCAAGGCTCGCTTTTGAGCAGGGATCGCTTCCAGAGCAGCTCGGCCTGCTCTGGAAGCGATCCCTCGCTCTTGCTGAGAAAACATATGGACCCGAGCATCCCGCTACCGCCGAAAAACTCAACGATCTGGCCGAATTCTGCGTTATTCAGGGTCGCTATACAGAGGCGCAGTCCTTTTGCTGGAGGGCGCTCAGCATCTGTGAGAAAATTCTGGGGCCAGAGCATCCCGATACCATCACTGTTCGCGAGCACTTGAGCAGGATCGCGAGCACCATTGAGTCAGTCAAAGTTCGCCCCTTTGGTCTAACAGACGATACCCACTATGGGACAGGGGCAGAGGAGCTTGAAGGCAACGGAGGTTGTCGACTTCCCAGCCAGCAATGCAGTGCTGACATGCTGACTAGAAGCTACGTTTGCCAGCGATCCCGCTCCTATCCCTAGAAACGTAGGCCCACTCAAAGTCACGACCAGCGCAATGGCCATTAGGTGTAGATCATTTTATTCCATGGGCGGCAAAACGAGCACTAGGGTGCAGAAACGTTTTTGCGCATTGCCATAAGATAGCTCTTTCCGCTCTGCTGGCCGTTCCGGGCTTCCTGCGAACTCACCCACATACTCGTCAAAATTCTTCAGAATCCGTCCATTCATTCCCAAATTTACACTCTGCCCTTTTCCTTAACGCCGGGGCCATAAGTGTGAATGACGAATGCACTTTTAGATTCTTAACGTTGTAAAACGCACATGCGGGTCTAATAGGCCAAGTAGGGCAATCCATCATCTATGCTAAAATCATAAATGGGAACAATATGAGGATGTTTCAGCAATTCGAGAAGTCAAGCTTCTTGAAGAAACCTCTCACGAGCATCTCGGATAACAAAAAAGGACTAGCCGAGGCCCGCAAACGCACGCGATACTACCAACACTGCTGTACTTTGCGACGGTAGGCACAGTGCTAGCAAGGTGTGACAGAGCAAGCTGGTTAGTCCATAAACCCCGACCTAGTTTGTAGCGGCCAAGCCTTGAGCTAGATCTTGGTTTTCTAGCTGATAGTATACCTCAAATCGCTTTACTTAGCAAGACGCGAAAAAGACGAAATTATAAAAATCTTCTTCTTTAATTCTTTTCATCAATCCGCATGGCTTCGCAAGCCACATCATCTAGTGAAGCTAGGACAGCAACTGACTGTTTTGTCAATCTCCAAAGACTATTTATAACTCCTTACGACCAGTTTGTCAAATTCTTTAATATGACAGCTTCGAAGAAAGCATGACCTTCCATCTCTATTGCCGGTGCATTATTAGCGAAGGCTTCATCTACTGATCTCGGCGTAAGCTGCTAAAGTTTCCTCATGTCAGATCATGCACAGAGGCAGAAGAGACCGGCAGAGAATTTACATCTTTATGCCGGGGTCAGTAGATACCACAATAGTCGGAAGCCATGAAGTCTGGACTGATGAGCAAGAACCGAGTTATGCTTCACATGCACGTTTGGAGTCGTGATCCGACACCAGGACACGCCTCCACAGCGAGAACTGAGTCCTGCATACAACCCTGCATAACAGGACGCAGAGGTAACACAGACAACTGCTTTGCAATTATACGCTTGTGAAGTATATAGCGCCGGATTCGGCTCCATTATGGGTAAAAGCTCCCCCATTGTGTTACAGTGTGCCGAGGTTATGAAACGCGCTGTAGCCTCGATGGAACACTTCCTGGAGAAAAAGGCAAGGTGGTGCTGGCAACGGTCTTCGGTGATGTGCATGATATTGGGATCAGAGAGCGGCGATTTGGTGCTGAGCATCCGGACACAGCAAACGGCCTGAACAACCTGGCAGGCCTTTATGTGAACTAGGGTAAGTATGGGGAAGCAGAGCCGTTGTTGGAGTGAGCACTGGCGATCAATGAGCGGTAGTTTGGGTCGGAGCATCCTGATATGGCCCATCTGCTCAACAACCTGGCGATCCTCTATGCTGATCAAGGCAAGTATGCCGAGGCGGAGCTGCTCTACCAGCGGGTACTCCACATCTTGGAGCAGCAGTTAGGGCTGGAGCATCCTAATGTGACCTATCCGCTCAATAACTTGGCGATCCTCTACTGGCGGCAGGACAAGTGTGCCGAGGCGGAGCCGCTCTGCCAGTGAGCCCTACATGTCAGGGAGCAGCAGTTAGGACTGGAGCATCCCGAAACAGCGGAGACTATCCATGACCTTCCGAGATTTCGGGAGGCGCAAGACAACGGTGGGGAGACATACCTGTAAATGCAAACTTTATTCCTGGCGAAAATCCACAATTATGCTGGCGAGCAAGCTGTCTCAGACACTCAATTCGTTCTGTCTCGTTTGTGGCTCACCGGGAGAATAAGACAAATTCCATCAGAATAAAGTTTACATCTACAGATTAATAATCAAACAAGTGTTGTCCAGAACTGTGAAATGCAGGGATGTGAGTTCCAGTCTCTTTATCTTCTTCCTCGATTGGTGAACCTGGCTTCGTGATATTGTTCGGAAACAGCTCTTCAAGCGATATTCCTAACAATTCACTTAGTTTTTGACGATAACGTGGCTTAGGGAAGCATTGTCCACTTTCCCATCTGGTTACTGTCCCCCTGGTTGTACCAAGTGCTTTGGCCAACTCATCTTGTGAGAGTCCGAGATGTTCGCGCGCATGCCTCAACCCATTTGTTTGAATGGGTACAATGGAGGCTATGTCGTGGGCTTGATTAGTATGTGACCTCCTGGATCCTTCTGGAAATAGTTCTCCGAGGCCTATTTCCAGAGCCTCAGAGAGTTGACGGCGGTAAAAAGGACGCGGGAATACGTGTCCATTTTCCCATCGGTTCACACTGACTACCGTTGTACAAACTTTCTCCGCTAGCTTCAGTTGTGACCAGCCTCGTCGTTCTCGTTCGTATTGTAACCTACTGAGGGGTTGCTCACCCTCATATTGTGGTGGTACCGGCGAATCAGACCGAATATCATGCAGCAAATTCATGACGCTTGTGCCCTCCCTTTTCGTGTTATTGGGCACTCATCGCCAATCTATCCACTTGGTATTTCCGGGGTAGATGGTCACAAGGGCGACATGCTCCTTGTTTTGAGTAGCAACGGTATAGTTGCCTGGTTCCACGGAAAGAAAGGTTCCAATGTACATAGATTCCCCATCGACCAACTGCTCAGAGATGCTTGTTGCCGCATCGGGTGGGCGATGAGCCTGATTAAAGCCACGATGGAGGGTGATCGTCAAGTGACGGAGTTGTCTTCTTACTATGATGTGCAGGACCCCCCTTTTCTTGCGGGCCCACAGAGATGTTTTTCTCGGAAAGGCGTGTGATGTGCTTATCGAGTCTATTGCCTGATTTTTGCTCTGTATTGCCCTCTGTGAGTTCAAAGGCCAGAGAGCAAGCAATATATCGATTGCGGAAAGAACCACTCCTATCACGCCTGCCCAGGCGATGTGAAGGATATCCAGGCTATTAAGCACCCAGACGACCGTGCCCACGATAGTTGTGATAGTAATGGTCACAATAATGACAAGGCTACTCCAGTGTGGTTGGAGTCGGTCATGCAGCGTAACTGATTGCACCACTAAGGGATGGTGTTGCTCACTCAGTTGAAGAGGCGGTAAACTCCTGTGTATACTGTTCATACATACTCCCTTATTTAATAGTCAGGGCAGTATGAACCAGTGAAGGTGTGAGCGCCCCTTTTTTCCAAGGGAAGTCGCACGCATATGGACAACTATGCCCTGTTGCACCTTGCTTTCGTATTCCGCACCCGCAATGATGGTCAACACGAAAGCTTTGCAAAAAGCGTACCTTACTCATGGAGAAAAATCAATAGGTATAAAGGAAAATTCGACAGGTTTTTTATATCTCTCTTGTAACAAATGTAGCAAAAAAATCTTTCTATGGTTGATACATAAGTGTTAATCGAATGATACATAAGTGTTAATTCAGCCAATAACCAGGGGCATTTCTGTTGTGGACTACAAATTCCGGATGTAAATAGGACAAATCTCTGTTAGGTTCCCTAGACCCCAATTTGATATGCTGCTATCCAATCTCTACAAGGAAATGTCCCATCAATGCCCACCCTATGACCTCCAGATGATCCTCAAATATAGCGCGAGTGTTATATAGATAATATTACTTAGACAGTGTCTGGTTTTCCTAAAATCTATATATACTTACTTTTACGCACATATCGCAATAGGCCTATTCGATGAGGCAGACGGAAAATCGCTACTTGCTGGTTAAGCAAACGGAGAAAGAGGCAAATCGATACGTACATGTTAAGTTTGTTATTCCCTTCCGTCCGTGCTTATGGCATACTTTCAGCAGATGCTGGCATTGTGCTGCTCCTATGATGAAGTGTGTTACTCATTATTCTATAGGATTTCACAAGCCAGCACGAAGCACTGCTCCACAGAAGAGATGAAAAAGAGGGCGCCTTCATGCTAGGCAAGAACAGCGCAGGACCTCTCAATTTCGGCTCTTTCACTGTGATCGGTACCTAAGGAAGAGGACTGACAAATGCCCTGTTGCACCGGTTTGAGAAAGCTACCGCACCCGCAAGTAAGGTCAGCAATCAAGAGTCTCAGATAGTGCTTTGTCGGCCCTCGCCACTCCTTAGCCTTGAAAGAATGCCCTCTACATGCATCTCTTACATCTATAAAGTGGAAAAGCACGCTCGACCTAGGTCTTTAATGTAGGATTCTCCTGAGAAGATGTGGCGGTCCTATCCTGCTGAATCCCTCCTTTATTCATGATCCTGATCAAGTGTTTGTGAACAGCGATCGTATAAGGATGCTCAGGTCCCAGAGTTTTTTGACAGATGCTAAGAGCCTTCTGATAAAGGGATTGTGCCTGTGCGTAACGACCCTGAGCAAGGGAGAGTTTGGCTAGGTTGTCGAGTACTTCAGCGGTAGTAGGATGCTCTAGTCCAAAGGTTTTCTGAAGGATAGCGAGGGATCGCTTCCAGAGGATCTCGGCCTCCTCAAGATCTCCTTGTTCATACGAGAGCGTGGCCAGCAGATTTAGATTACGAGCAATGAAAGGATGTCCTGGCTCTAGGACGCGTTCGCTAGCCGCCAGCGTCTGTTGTAAAAGCTGCTCGGCCTGCTCGTACTTGCGCTGCTCTAAATGGAGCTTCGCCAGATTGAGAAAGGTAATCAAGGTATCGGGATGTTCAGAGCCGAGTGTCTGCTCGTTGACGCTAAGCGCCTCCCGGAGGAGCGGCTCGGCCAACTCATATTTACCCTGGGTCCGGTAGAGTACGCCCAGGTTATTGAGGCTCTCGACAGTAGCAGGATGCTCTGGTCCAAGCATCTTCTTGCGGATGACCAAGGCCTGCCGATGGAACCGTTCCGCTTGCTCGTAGTGACCCTGGAGACGAGCGAGTACTGCCAAGACGTTGAGGCTTTCAGCGGCAGCCGGATGATTAGATCCAAACACCTGCTCGCGGATGACAAGAGCCTGCTGATGGAAGGATTGGGACTGCGAATAGAAACCATGAACGTAGAGAAATGCCCCGGCTTGGAAGAGCAACTGGGCCGCCTCTGGGAAGTAAAGATGGTACTGTTCGATGAGTACAGCGCACTCCTTGGCGTGGGGCAAGTAATAATGTAGGTAGTACTGCTGGTTTTCGCCAGCACCATAATCGGCTTCTGGGAAGGCAGCGCTAACGACCCGCACAGTGCGTTCTGCCCAGAGGCGCTGGATCTCCAGATCCATACTCACCTTGAGCACGATTTGCACGAGGCGGTGGACACTCAGTATCTGCCTGTTCTCGTTCTCCTCACGCCGCACCAGCGAATACTTGAGCAGCACCCCCAGGGCTTCGTTGAGCTTGAGTGGATCGACGACCTGGGCCCCAGGACCGAGGCCTGGTTCGGCGATGCCTCGCATCAGCAGCTCTTCAGGGATGGCATCAGGAGCAAGAAACGTGCAGAGGCGCAATACATCGGCGGCAGCGGGACTCTGCTGCTCGACCCGCTGAAACGAGAGCGACCAGGTAGTGGCCACCGTGTCAGGATAGTCGAGTATGAGGCGGCTATGTCGCGCCAGCAACGTTTTGCGGTGTGTCGTGTAAAGGCGCCGATACGCCTCCAGGCTGCAGCGCGTCTCCTCTATGTAAGCGCCGGCCTGGACAAGAGCCAGCGGCAGCCCATCCATCTCCTTAGCGATGCGTTCGGCAGCGGTACGATCCGCGGCCCGTGCCTGGTCCAGAGGAGCATCCCTGTCCAGTCGTTTGCTCCAGCGTAGGAGCAGCAGCGCGCCATCCTGCGGAGTCAATTTCTCCACTTCGATGCTGGCGGCGATGGTGCCCCCCACTTGATCGCGCGTGGTGAACAAGACATAGCCTTTGTGACTGGCAGGCAAATATGCCTGCGCCAGGGGCAGGTCGTCAGCATTGTCCAGGATGAGCAGCCAGCCCTCTTTGGCGGCCAGCCAGCGCTTGACCGCAGCCACAATCTGTGATTGATCCTGCTCACCTTTTTCCGGCAGATCGAGCAGTTGGGCCAGTTTCACGAAATCGGCGTCGAGGGTCTCACGGGTGGCCGCCAGCATCCAGAACACGTGGGCGTATTCGTCACCGTAGCGAAAGGCGTATTCGGCGGCGGTCTGCGTTTTGCCGACGCCGCCCAGTCCATAGAGAGCCTGGGCTTGCGTCAACGCCGCCATTCTCGCGGTCGAGAGCCGCTCGTAGAGCACTACCAGCAGTGCTTCGCGACCCGTGAAGAACGGGTTGCGTGTAAAGGGAACGGTCCATACCCTGGCAGTTCGCGATTGTAGGGGCGGTGATGGTGATGATAAGGTTGAGTCTGAGGGTGATTGCATCAGGCCAAGCTCAGCAGGTGTTTTGCCAAAAACCTCACGGAGTTTCTGGCGAAAATAGGGAGAGGGAAAGGTCAAGCCGTTTTCCCAGCGACTGATAGTGACAGAGGTTGTGCCGACCTGGTCAGCTAGCTGTTGCTGCGACCATCCACGCTCTACGCGTGCATTGTGCAAGCGAGGATTAGGAGGAAACTTCTTGTCGTTTGTCACTGCTACCCTCCCATCTTTTTGGAGTCTACTGCACTTGTGTTAATACCCTCAGTCAGCTCCAGTTGGATACAACCAAGATGTTTGAGGTTTCCATTTACGGCTGTCTCTGAAAGGTTGCTCATGGTTAAAGGCCTTTGATAGTGATATGATAATTCACGCGATAAGACTTCGCAAGCTTAGTCATCCCATTCATTTTGGGATAGCACCACTCTTCTCCTTATTCAAAAATCCTGCTGGACAAACAAAACAATAAAAGCGGCTATCGCCATGACAACCCTGCTGTAAATGCAAACTTTATTCTGATGGAATTTGTCTTATTCTCCCGGTGAGCCACAAACGAGACAGAACGAATTGAGTGTCTGAGACAGCTTGCTCGCCAGCATAATTGTGGATTTTCGCCAGAATAAAGTTGGAGACCATTCCAGAACGGGGGCAAACTGAACGCTTGGTAGAAATGGCTTCGGTCCAAGGAATGCTTCAGAGTGTCGCCGGATAGATCACTTCTCATTGAAGACCATTCCAAATCTCAGTTCAGATGACTTAGAGCGATACCTTTGAGATCGTAGACGTTAGAAGCAGTGGGGCTAGCAGGATCCAGGAGAGTCAACGCTTGGTCAAGGGCTTTAAGCGCTTCCTCGTACTTGTTCAATTGGAGGAGAGCAATGCCTTTGAGATAGCAGGCTTCGCCAGCATGATCATTCTTGGGATCAATAGTCAGTGTCTGATCACTAGCTTCGATGGCTTCTTCATATCGGGGTCACCATATTAAACGGGGTAAAACATACGCTAAGCTATGAATGCGCTTCTCAGGAGGTTTCACTTGAAGGGATGAAAGGGCTCTGACGCTTTGATCGGAATGCCAGTAAGCCGCTTTTC
>Ga0137378_10006675_pt1 | contig 10013 bp, 5 predicted proteins | sample SagtaG_21_FD_104813 | JGI IMG/M metagenome (GOLD analysis project Ga0137378, IMG submission 104813) | Vadose zone soil microbial communities from Sagehorn Ranch, Mendocino, California, USA - Sage2_L_60_16 metaG | ecosystem: Environmental > Terrestrial > Soil > Vadose zone | place: USA...
CGGACTGACAGCATTCAAACGAATGCCTCGCGAAATCAGCTCAGCAGACAGATTGCGGGCCAGGGAGAGCAAAGCGGCTTTGGATGCGGCGTAATCGTTTGCATCAAGATCGGCTGACACTTGCCGACTTGAACGAAGCCGCTGCGGCGGCGGACGCATTCGCGTGCGGCTGAACCGGCTTTTGCGGCTGCCGGGGTAGCTTGGGACGCAGAGAAGGAGGATTCTCTGTGAACCAACTACGCCAGCTCATGCTTGAGGAGTTACGTCGCCGCAACTTCGCCGATGTCCCAACGGCATCTCAGCGCGACCGCCAGCCCGCTCGATGCGCTCACCTTCTCTTCACAAGGAGGACACAAGCACCACTCATGAGCCGGCCTCTCCTGGAGATGGCCGACATTGTTCGCTGTGCTGGACAGTCTTTCCTTGAACACAGCCGCAGGTGGATCAACGGGCAACACCTGAAGGTGTTGCTGGCTATCGCGCGCTGCCGTACCGCTGCGCTGGGCGGCCATCGCGACCGCTGCGACGGCTGCGGACACACGACTGCCATCTCGTACAACTCGTGCCGCAATCGCCATTGCCCGCGGTGCCAGGGCAACGCGCGCCTGCGTTGGCCCAAGGCGAGCGAACGGGAGCTGCTGCCCACTCGCTATGTCCATGCCGTCTTCACTCTGCCGCGGGAACTGGCCCCCCGCTCGCATTACAGAACAAGCGGCTGATCTACAACCTGCTCCTTCACGCCAGCGCTGAGACCCTGCTTGAAGTCGCTCGCGATCCACGACATCTCGGTGCCGAGATCGGCTTCTTCAGCGTGCTCCATAGTTGGAATCAGCGTTTGCAGTTTCATCCTCATATCCATTGTGTACTTGCCGCCGGTGGCATTGCACCGGACCACTCCAGCTGGATCTCAGCCCGACGTTCCTTCTTCCTTCCCATCGGCGTGCTCAGCCGTGTCCTCCGCGGCAAGTTCGTCGCCGGACTCCGCAACGCCTTCCATCGAGGTGAGCTTCAGTTCCACGGCAGCCTGGCACACCTTGCGCAACCACGCCCCTTCGCCGCATGGTTGCGGGTACTGTTCCGTCACGACTGGGTCGTCTATTCCAAGCCACCCTTCGGCGGCCCTGAACATGTCCTGCGCTATCTCGGCGCCTACAACCATCGCGTCGCCATCTCCAACTCCAGACTGGTCGCTCTCTCCCAAGGCAACGTCACCTTCCGCTGGCGCGACTCTGCGCACGGCAACAAGAAACGGCTCATGACTCTGGCTCAAGACGAGTTTCTGCGCCGCTTCCTGCTCCATCTGCTGCCGCCCGGCTTCGTGCGCATCCGCAACTTCGGATTCCTCGCCAACCGCAACCGCGCCACTCTGTTGCCGCTGTGCCTGCGACTGCTCGGCGGATCACAGGAAAACGCAGCTACGCCAGCATCACCGTCCACCGATCAGTCCCACTCACCCTGGAACTGCCCAGTATGCGGCGGAACCATGCGCTTCGTCGAACGGCTCTCCGCTGCACAACTCCTGCTTCGCTCTCCACCTCAACCGGACCGGCACGCAGCATGACGTTCTATCCGCATCCTCGGCCACTGCCCGTGCTTAGGCGCGCATGCGGATCCCTTGTCTCTTCCGCCCAAAACACCTCGCATGCCAGTCTCTCAAGACTCCACATCAGGCCTCGGCGAGCCACCGCACCGCTCCATCCGGCCTTCAGGCAATCGGACCCTGCCCAACTCAGTCTCTGCCTGATCCCTCTGCACCCGCTCAGACCGATGCAAAGTACATAGGCTTCCATGAGGGCGGCTTCCTTCAAGTCGCTGTATCAGAAGCGCCCCGCCTGGAGATCATCTACCCGCGTACTATTCCGTAGCGGGGCGCTCCAGATACAGCCCAAAGACTTCTGAGGACCGATCCGCCCGCTTACAGCACAATAGTGGATACGCGGACGGTTTACGTCGCTGACTGGCAGCATTCGACCAAAGCCCGGTGACTTCCATCAAGACGAGGCATGTTACAATAAAGGGCGCTTCCGGACATTTAGAAGGTGATTGACTTCCGCCGTCGCCTAGATTGCATTTGGGCGGCTACTGGGAGGACAGTCACTCGTTGTGCCTTCTCGCCGGCTGCCTGTCCAAATCGGGGAAATCCTCATGACTTTGTCCTGCCTTGCCTTGGGAGCCGTTCGGTCTCATATCTTTGCGTCAATCCCCTTCAATCCGTCGCGCAAATCGCGAGCGGCTATAGCATGCCTCGCGCTGGCTCCATTGCTCTGCGCGTCTGCAGAATTGGGCTTCGCTCAATCAAATACGGCCACAATCACCACCCTCGCGATCAGTTCAGGCGGGAACACGGTGAGTTCGGTCACCGCAGGCAGTGTCGTTACGCTGACGGCGCATGTCGCTGAAGGCGGGTCGGCGGTTACACCGGGGCAGGTGAACTTTTGTGATGCCTCAGCGAAGACCTGCGCCGATATTCATCTCATGGGAACGGCGCAGTTGTCCGCTGGCGGAACTGCGACCCTCAAGCTTCGTCCAGGTATCGGAAGTCACAGCTACAAGGCGCGGTTTCTTGGAACGCAGGCATTTGCTTCAAGCGTGTCGGGGGCATCGGCGCTGACAGCGACAGGAACGATTCCGCCGCTTGCGACGACGACAGGGATCAATCAGACGGGAGCCTGGGGAGCGTATACCCTCTCGGCCACCATGACAGCGACCGGCAATACTGCACTTCCTACCGGAACCGTCTCCTTCCTGGATACGAACCATGGAAATGCGGTCCTCGGCACCGGAACGCTCGGCGCGGCGACCCGAGGTGTGGCGTGGTCGAATGTCAGTACCAGCGCGCCAAGTCTTGCCGGAGTGTCTTATGCGGTGGCCGACTTGAACGGGGACGGAATTCCGGACCTGTTCGTTGAAGACTATTTCGGAAACTATAACGTGTTTCTGGGAAATGGAGATGGAACCTTCACGCAAAAGGGTTCTGCCTTCGGGCCCACCAGTCAAACCGGTTCATTCGTCCTGGGTGATTTCAACAACGATGGAATTCCAGACGTCGCGGCCATCGATGGAGTGATTTACGGTGCGAATAACACCATAACGATCTTCCTGGGCAATGGCGACGGCACCTTTACCCTGGCAGGGTCCAGTCCGACAATTGGCTACAATCCTGCTTCGATTGCCACGGGCGACGTGAATGGGGACGGGAACGTTGACCTAGTACTCGTGCAGCAAAGTTCCTCAACATCGGCAGGCGGACAGGTGGTTGTTTTCTTCGGTCACGGGAATGGCACATTCACCCAGGCTTCCTCCGCAACGTCCGTGGCCTCGGTCGCCAGTTCGATTATTCCCGCCGACCTGAACGGCGACGGGCAAGCGGATCTGGTGCTCGGCGGAGTGGGAAGCAGCGGAATCACCGTTCTGTTGGGCAAAGGCGATGGTACATTTTCCGCGTTGGCCCCCCTCAGCCAAGCAGGTGAAGCGCCCCCGGTTTTAGCGGATGTCAATAATGATGGCAATCCAGACCTGGTGTTTGGCGCCGCCGGGACCTCGTACCTGACGGTGCTTCTGGGCAACGGCGATGGCACATTCACTGCGGCGCCAGCCGGCCCGACTGCAAACCTAGTGGTAGGCAATTCCCTCGCGATCGCGGACCTCAACCAGGATGGAGTTCCGGACATCGCGTATTCCAATGGCAGCACGACCGGAATCTTGTTCGGAGACGGGGATGGGACGTTTTTTCAGTTTCCCACGACGCTGAGTTTCGTCACCTACGGTTTCGGAACCGCGTTTGTGATTGCGGACTTCAATGGAGACGGCTGGGCCGATGTCCTGGCGATAGACGGAAGCGGTCGGACGATAACCACTTCGCTTACGCAGCCCACGGAGACCGCATCCGCCTCGGCCACGGTCTCCATCGCCGCCGCGGGTACGCATCTTGGCGACGCCAGTTACGCAGGAGACACAAATTACAACCCCAGCATCTCTGGAACCATTGCCCTGTGGGGAGCGCCTCCAGCTACAACTACCTCTCTAGCCGTCACCTCAGGCGCATCAGCCGTTTCGGCGGTGGCTCCTGGCACCGTGGTCAAGCTCACGGCGACGGTCGCCGCCGGTGCGAGTCCTGTAACCGCCGGTCAGGTCAATTTCTGCGATGCGTCTGTGTCCGTCTGCTCGGATATCCACCTGCTCGGAAGCGGCGCGCTCGCCAGCAATGGAACCGCATCATTCAGTTTCATCCCTGGACCCGGAACTCACAGCTACAAAGCCGTTATTGTCGAGAATGGTTACGGCCTCGCCAGTTCGTCCTCCGGGGTATCGCTGACCGTCGGTCCGGTGCCACCGGTGATCTACTCCGACACTACGGCAATCTCTGTCGGAGGATTTCCGGGAGATTATTCGCTGACAGCGACGGTTGTTGGCCATGGGGGATTGGCGGCGCCCACCGGCGCCCTCTCCTTCCTGGATACAAGCTTCGGCAACTCCTCGCTCGGAACCGCGACCCTGGGAAGCGCTACGGCAGGAGTCGGCTGGCTCATGTCGCAGACATCCGCCTTTGCAAGTACGACTCCGATCACTGAGGTTTCCGGCGATTTCAATGGGGATGGGCTGCCTGACTTGGCCGTGCTCTGGGCCGCAGGCCCGTACGGCGGACCAGATTCAGTCACGATCTTCTTCGGAGCTCCCGGCGGGTCGTTCACCCAGGGGCCCACCTTCCAGGGACCGAGCAATCAGACCTACATCAGCATGGTCTCCGGCGACTTCAACGGAGACGGAAAAGCAGACCTGGTGCTGTTCAGCAATTCGTTCGCCAGCACAGACACGGTAACCACATATCTCGGCAACGGGGATGGGACGTTTGGTCCACCCCAGACCAGCGTGGTCTTTCAACAGCCCTTGATAGGCGGCGACTATGTTCCCGGCTCGATGGTTGCTTCCGACTTGAATGGCGATGGGAAGTTGGACCTCGCGGTTGTCGGCAACTACATATCGTATGGCGGGGTGACGGCCCTCCTCGGCAATGGAGACGGCACTTTCACGGCCGCGGGGCCAAACACCGCTCCGACCAACGACTTCGGTTTGGTTGCGACGGGAGACTTTAACGGCGATGGCATTCCTGATCTGGTTGTAACCAATTATTTCGAATTCGGTGGCAGCCCAACGATCTTCCTCGGGAAGGGAGATGGCACATTTACTGCAAAGTCAACGTCATTCACTCTGGATTATTTCCCAACAGCCGTTGTAGTCGGAGACTTCAATGGGGACGGCATATTGGATCTAGCCTTTTCCGATTTGAACGGCATTGAGATCGCGCTGGGCAAAGGAGATGGGACATTCAATGAAACGTCAGCCAGTCCACTTCGCGTTCCCAGCGAACTCTATAGCCTTCAATTGGGAGACTTCAACCACGACGGTAAGGTCGACATTGCGGGACTCGACAACTATAACGATCAGGTCGTTCTTCTCACCGGCGCTGGAGATGGCACCTTTACGGTAACAGCGACGACTCCCGTTATCAGTCCGAACTGGCTCGGCCCCTTTGTGCTCGTAGCTGCTGATTTCAACCAGGACGGAGTTCCGGACCTGGCAATGCTGACCAAGAATCAGGCCACGGCAACAATTCTTCTGACCGAGCCGACCGAGACCGCAACCGCCACCTTGACCGGCGTAGCCCCGGTAGGCGCCGGCACCCACAATGTGCAAACAAGTTATCCCGGTGACAACAACTATCCTGCATCGGTATCCGGTACGGCCGCCCTCACCGCAGGCCTCAAACCCGTAACGATTACGCCTGCCGGAGGATCATTCACTTCCATCCAGACGGTCACCATGGCCGAATCGATTCCCGGCGCGACCATTTACTATCGGGCCTCCGGAGTCTTCAATACCATCGGTTTCGTGCAGTACACCGGCCCTGTTTCTCTGAACATCGGAGGACAGGAAACCATCACCGCCTACGCCAGCGAAACTGGCTACGATCAGAGCAGTTATACGACGGTATCATTTGCGCTGAACTTCCCCGTCGCCCCAGTTCCCGTCATATCGCCTTCGGGGGGAGTCTTTCCCGCCTCGCAAACCGTCACCATCACGAATTCGGCTCCAGGCGCCACCATCTACTACACAACCGACGGGACTCCGGCCACGATTAACTCCGCAATTTACGCGGAGCCCATTACGGTATCCACGTCGGCCACAGTTGCGGCCATCGCCGCCGGCGGGGGATACGGCCCAAGTCCGGTGGTGTCAGCTCAGTTCTTCATTCAATCGTCGCAGAGCCGATTCATCTACACTGTCGCGGGCAGTGGTTTCTGGGGATTCGGAGGCGATGGCGGCCCGGCCCCCCTCGCGATCCTCAACAACCCGACTAACACCGCCGTTGACGCCGCCGGCAATTTGTATATCGCCGACTACGGAAATCAGGTAGTTCGGAAAGTCGATGCCGTCAGCGGCACGATCTCAACGGTCGCGGGCACCGGAGTTGCCGGGTACAGCGGTGACGGCGGCAAGGCAACGAGTGCGCAACTCGACTATCCCTTTGCCGTCGCCGTAGACTCTGCCGGAAATCTTTTCATCTCCGACTCGGGCAACTACGTTATCCGCCGAATTGATGCGGCTAGCGGAACGATCTCCACTCTGGCCGGTACTGGCACCAGCGGTGCGACCGGCGACGGCGGGCCTGCGAACCAAGCGACGCTGTCCTACCCCAGAGGCATTGCCCTTGACAGCGCCGGCAACCTTTACATCGGCGACCAGGCGCGAGTGCGCATGGTCGCCGCGAGCACGGGGGTCATCACCACCGTCGCAGGAAACGGATTTTATGGCTTCTCCGGCGATGGTGGTCCTGCCACGAGCGCGACGTTAGCAGCGGCCCAGAGCGTTGCAACGGACAAGGCTGGGAACCTGTACATCGCCGACACCTGGAACAATGTCGTCCGCAAGGTTACCGCGGCCACCGGAATCATTTCGACCGTCGCGGGTCAGGGTGGGTATAACACTTCGGGCTACAGCGGAGATGGCGGGACGGCGACCAGCGCGAAGCTCAACGGTCCATTGGGAGTGGCAGTCGACGGGGCTGGCAATGTTTACATCGCTGATACCAGCAACTATGTGCTGCGTGAGGTAACCGCCGCTGATGGAAACATCAACACAATTGCCGGCCGTTACGGATTGTGTACCACCCTGAGCGGAGACGGTGGACCCGCAAACGAGGCAGGCCTTTGCTATGCCCCGGGTGTAGCCGTGGATGTCCTGGGAAACCTCTACGTTGCCGAGGAGGGCTTCAGCCGAATCCGCAAGATCACGCCCGCGAGCGCACCTCCTTCAAACACCACGGCCCAGCCCGCATTCAGTGTCGCGGCGGGTACCTACGCCAATCCACAGAATCTGAGCATCACAGACACCACGCCCGGAGCCGAAATCTACGTAACGGTGAACGGAAACCAAATAAATCCCACGGGCCAGGGATACTGGGCCCCCATCGGTATAACCGGCTCCTCCACCATCCAGGCGGTTGCGGTCGCGCCGGGATACCTTCCCAGCACTCCGGTCTCAGCTGCCTACAGCATCACCACGCCGCCCGCGAAGGTCATCAGCACGTTCGCGGGGAACGGCGGACTCCCATCTTCCGGAATAGGCGGACCTGCAACTGCCGCCGGATTGGGCTATCCCACCGGCGTGGCATTCGATGCGGCCGGCAACCTCTTCATAGTCGATCAATACAATGTCGTCGTTTGGGAAGTTTCCGCCGCCACCGGAAAGATCAGCGTGGCTGCGGGCATTCCAGGCGTGCACGGTTATCAGTCTCCCGTCGGTCCTGCCGCAAGTACGGCGCTGAACTACCCTGTCCAGGTTGCTATCGACAAGTCCAACAACCTGTACATCTCCGACTTCGGATTCCAGATGGTTCTGAAAGTTGATGCCATCACGGGGATGATGTCAGTCTTCGCTGGAGGAGGCCAGCCCCTATCCACTGGCGACGGCGGCCCCGCGACGCAGGCCTATCTTTCGCCCAATGGTCTGGCCTTCGATCAGGCCGGCAATCTCTTCATTGCAGACAATGCGCACAACTGTGTGCGCGAAGTTTCGCTCGCGACAGGAGTTATCACCACTGTCGCCGGGGGTGGCACGGGTGCGCTGGGAGATGGCGGTCTCGCCACCGCTGCGACGCTCGGCTATCCGGGGTCCATTGCGTTCGACAGCAAGGAAAAACTCTACATCGCCGACCAGAACAGGGGACGCGTGCGCATGGTGAGCGCTCAAACCGGAATCATCACCACGGTTGCCGGCAATGGAAATCCTGGAGGAACCGGCGACGGCGGACCGGCGACGGCGGCCGAGGTGTCCCCAGCCGGGCTCGCGCTGGACTCGGCAGACAATTTGTACATTGCAAATGGGGAGGACGGAGTCCGCATGGTGCCCGCTGGCGGCGGGAACATCACCCGAGTTGTTGGCGTTGGGTATTCCGGCTTCGGCGGCGATGGAAGTGCCGCGACAATGGCCGAGCTCTGCGGTCCCGACGGCTTGGCCTTCGACAAGGCCGGAAACCTGTACATCGCCGATTACTGCAACTACCGCGTGCGCAAAGTTGGCCCGCCCGTCCCTGCGGCAGCCCCCACGTTCAGTCTGGCCGCCGGCACCTATTCCGGCGCTCAGACCCTGACCATGACCGATGCGACGCAGGGCGCCGCGATCTATTACACCGTCGATGGATCCAATCCAACGACGAGCTCAAGCGCGTACACCGCGCCCATCACCGTTTCCTCGTCGGAGACGGTCAAAGCGATCGCGGTGGCTACGGGTTATACCGTCAGCGCGGTGGCTTCGGCGAACTACATCATCAGACCTGCGCCTGACTTGGGCGCCATCAACTCGTCACTGAATCCGTCGTTGACAGGCAACGCGGTGACATTCACGGTCGGCGTCAGCTCAAACGCCGGTTCGCCCTCCGGAACTGTCGCGTTCATGGATGGAACAGTACAGTTGGCTTCGGTCACGCTAAGTGGCGGCTCCGCCACTTACACCACCTCCGCGCTTGGTGTTGGGTCCCATTCCATCACTGCAGTCTACTCAGGAGACAACACGTTCGGGACAATGACGAGTGCCGCACTCACTCAAGTCGTTGAGAGCTTCTCCATCGCGCCGTCGAGCGGCTCATCGTCCACCGCAACCGCTTCACCTGGCGGACAGGCAAAATATACCCTCTCCGTCACTCCTCCGGCGGCCGGCAACCCGCTTGTGTTCTCGATCAGCGGACTGCCTGCCGGTGCGACAGCAACATTCTCGCCCTCCACGTTGGCAGCGGGTGCAAGCGGAACAAATGTCACACTGACGATTTCCCTTCCGGCGAGCGCGTCGGCGGTGCCTGCCGTGCACTCCTTCCCGCGCGGCACCTGGCCCGTTGCTCTGGCACTTGTACTGCTGCCCTTCGGCGGCAGGCTCCGCCGGGCATCGAAGCGCTGGGCATTCTTGCTTCTGCTTTTGATCGCTCCGTTGGCGATTGGCTTTGGTGTGAGCGGATGCGGTGGAGGTTCCAGTCAACAGACCCAGCCCTCCACCCAGACATACACGCTCACGGTCACAGGGACTTCGGGAACACTTAACCAGTCGACGACCCTGACGCTGGTTGTTCAAAAATAGGCACGTGCCCGCGGCCACTTCTCCCGGGCCTCGGGGCACGTGTCCAACCAAGTCTCGCCGCAGGGAGCCATGCCGACCACACCCCCGAAACGGGAAGCAATGAAGAGCCGCGAATTGAACGAAGCATAATTGGGAAGTGACGCCATGCTGATCGAGATGCAATCTTCACGTTTTTTGGTTCTGTGCTGCCTTGGCGCCACCATATCCGTCGGTCTGACGAGTTGCGGCGGTGGTTCGTCGTCTTCCTCCGGCTCTGGTAGCGGCAACCCGCCTCCAACGCCAGCGATTACATCCATTAGTCCGGTGAGCGTGATCGCTGGGTCCGGTCCCGTGACGCTCACGGTCAATGGAACCGGATTCGTCTCCACCTCAGTTGTTCAGGTAAA
>Ga0137378_10006676_pt1 | contig 10013 bp, 6 predicted proteins | sample SagtaG_21_FD_104813 | JGI IMG/M metagenome (GOLD analysis project Ga0137378, IMG submission 104813) | Vadose zone soil microbial communities from Sagehorn Ranch, Mendocino, California, USA - Sage2_L_60_16 metaG | ecosystem: Environmental > Terrestrial > Soil > Vadose zone | place: USA...
GCGCGATCCGCAGCAGCTCCCGGGCCGTCCCTGGCGTGTCCCGCATCAGGGTCCGCGGCTGACGTACCGCCTGCCCGGCGAGGAACCGTGCTGCCCCGGCCGCCCGCTGAGCGGCGGTCGGGCCAGGATCTTGGTGCTGCTCCGGGCCGGGCTCCGCGGTCCGCGGTACACGAGTCGCCTGCGGAGCGGGCGTCTTGCGCCGGGGCTTGGCCGGCTGACGTCCGTTGGGTGTGCTTTCTGTCAGCGGCGCCTTGCCGCGCGGAGTTGTCATGACAGCCTCTCTATGATCATGGCCATGCCCTGGCCGCCGCCGACGCACATGGTCTCGAGTCCGATCGTCTGGTCACGGGTGCGGAGGTCGTTCAGCAGCGTGGCCAGGATGCGCACCCCGGTCATGCCGAACGGGTGGCCGAGCGCGATGGCGCCGCCGTGCGGGTTCAGCTCGTCGCTGAACGGGTCGATGCCGATTTCCCTGGCCGACGGGATGACCTGGGCCGCGAAGGCCTCGTTGATCTCCACCACGTCCACGTCATCGATGGTCATCCCCGCCCGGGCCAGCGCCTGGCGGGTGGACTCGATCGGGCCCAGGCCCATCAGCTCAGGCTCCAGGGAGCTGACGCCGGTCGAGATGATGCGGGCGATCGGCTCGATCCCCAGCTCGGCCGCCTGTGCCCCAGACATCACCACGGTGGCCGCCGCACCGTCGTTGAGCGGGCAGGAGTTGCCGGCGGTTACCCGGCCGCCCTCGCGGAAGACCGGCTTCAGCGTGGCCAGCCTCTCCAGGCTGGTGTCCGGCCTGGGGCCGTCGTCCGCGGTCATGAGGAGACCGGAGGACAGCGTCACCGGGATGATCTCCCGGGCGAATATCCCGTCCTTGGTCGCCCCGACCGCGCGCATCTGGCTCTGCAGGGCGTACCGGTCCATCTCCTCACGGGTGATGTCGTACTTGTCGGCCACGTTCTCGGCCGTCTCGCCCATGCTCATGAAGGCCGCGGGGAGGCCCTCCCGGTTCCCGGGAAGCAGCCGGGGGTTCTGCGTTTCCGGCTGGTCCGCGAACTTGCCGAGCGGCGAGCGGGTGCTCGACTCGACACCCGCGCAGACGAACGCCGAGCCCTCGCCCGCCTTGATGGCGTGGAACGCCATCCGGACGGCCTGCACCGACGACGCGCAGTAGCGGTTGACCGTGGTGCCCGGGGCGCCGACCCCGGCCAGGATGCTGATGATACGGGCCACGTTGTGCCCCTGCTCGCCTCCGGGCAGGGCGCAGCCGCAGATCACGTCCTCGATCTCGGCGCGGTCCAGCTGCGGGACCTGCTTGAGCACCTCGTCCACGACGAAGGCACCCAGGTCGTCGGGCCGCTGGTCGATCAGCGATCCCTTGACGGCGCGGCCGATCGGGGTCCGGCCGATGGCGGCGATGACGACTTCCGACATGACTCACTCTCCAGATAGTTCGGCTTACTTGGCTGGTGGCCCGTCGGTGGCGACGACGGGCAGGCTGCCTCCGGCGTTGCGGGCCCGCAGCAGCTTCTTGTCGTGCTTGCCCACGCTGGTGCGCGGGACCGTGTCCACGAACGCCCACTGTTCGGGCAGCCACCACTTGACCACTAGGCCGGACAGGTGCGCGCGGAGCTCCTCCGGGGTCACGGACTGGCCCGGCCTGAGGACCACGCAAGCCAGCGGCCGCTCACCCCACCGCTTATCGGGCGCGGCGATGACCGCGGCCTCGCGGACCGCCGGGTGAGTGAGGATGGCGGACTCCAGCTCCAGCGTGGAGATCCACTCACCGCCCGACTTGACGACATCCTTGGCCCGGTCGCTGATCGTGATGTATCCCATGGTGTCTATCCGGCCGACATCGCCGGTGCGCAGCCAGCCGTCGCGGAACTTGTCCGGCGCCGGGTCCTTGTAGTAGGCGGTCGCCACCCAGGGCCCGCGCACCTCGATCTCGCCGGTGGCGTGCCCGTCGCGGGGCAGTACCTTGCCCTCGTCGTCCACGACCCGCGCCTCCACGCCGCCGAGCGGGCGGCCGGCCGTGGCCCGGTAATCCATCGCGCGTTCGGCCGGGACGTGCTTGGGCGGGTAGGACAAGGCGGCGACCGGACTGGTCTCGGTCAGGCCCCAGCCCTGGACGACACGGACGCCGAACCGCTGCTCGTAGGCCTCGATCAGGCTGCGCGGCACGGCCGCCCCGCCGCACATGATCGTGCGCAGCGAGGTCAGGTCGACGCTGTCCGGGTCCAGGCCGAGAACGTCGTACCAGACCGTCGGCACGGCCATGGCCAGGGTGGCCCGCTCCGCCGCGATGAACCGGGCCAGCGGGGCGGCCTGGGTGAACCGGTTCGGCAGCAGCAGGTCCGCGCCGACTAGCCAGCCGGCGTACGGCATCCCCCAGGCGTTGCCGTGGAACATGGGTACGACCGGCAGCAGGCGGTCGTACTGGTTCAGCCCGAGCGCCTCGCCGGAGCACACGCCCAGCGAGTGCAGGAACGTGGAGCGGTGGCTGTACACGACGCCCTTCGGCCAGCCGGTGGTCCCGCTGGTGTAGCACATCGCGGCGGCCGCGTGCTCGTCGAGGTCCGGCCACGAGTACCCCGGCCGTTCGGCGGCCAGCAATTCCTCGTAGTCGATGTGCTCGGGCAGCCCCGAACGGTCGCCGTCGCCGTAGACGACGAGGTGGCGGACCGACTTGAGCTCATCACCCCCGGCCGCCAGGACCGGGCCGAGCACCGGCGCGAGGCTGGCGTCGGCGAGGATCACGGAGTCCTCGGCATGGCCGATGATGTAGCGGATCTGCTCCGCCGCCAGGCGGATGTTGAGCGTGTGCATCACGGCGCCCATGCACGGGATGGCGAAGTACGCCTCCTGGTGCTCCTGGTTATTCCAGCCGAAGGTGGCGACCCGGTCGCCTTCCCGGACACCCAGGCGGCGCAGGCCGGCCGCCAGCTGTTCCGCGCGGTCGGCCAGGGCGCCGAACTCGATGCGGCGCGGCCCGTCGGCCTCGCTGGTGACGACCTCGCTGTCCGCGTACAGGGCCCGCCCGTGCTCGAAGATGTGCCGGACCGTGAGCGGGAAGTCCATCATCGTACTGCGCACCTGCTCAACCTCCTGAGACCTGTGCTTGCTGACCGGCCCAGTGCGGTTCGCGCAGCTCCCGCTTGAGGATCTTGCCTGCCGCCGACTTGGGCAGCGGCTCGGTGCGCAGCTCGATGCACCTGGGTACCTTGAATCCCGCGATCTGTTCGCGGCAGTGCGCGATCAGCTCGCCTGGTGTCACCGGCCCCCGGCAGAACACGATCGCGTAGACCGACTCCCCCCAGCGTGGGTCGGGAACGCCGAAGACGGCGACCTCCTCGACCGCGGGATGGGTAGCCAGCGCGTCCTCCACCTCGGTGGAGTAGACGTTCTCGCCGCCGCTGACGATCATGTCCTTGACCCGGTCGACCAGGTAGATGTAGGAGTCCTGGTCCCGGTATCCGAGGTCACCGCTCAGGTACCAGTCGCCGCGCATGACCTCGGCCGTCTCGTGCGGCTTGCGCCAGTAACCGGCCATGACGCTGGGGCTGCGCACGGCGATCTGGCCGACCGTGCGCGGCGGCAGATCGTCCAGGGCGCTGTCGAGGATCCGTATCTCGACGCCCACGGCGGGCTGGCCGCATGACCGGACGAGCGGGGTGTCGAGAATGCGCTCCTCGTGCGGCAGCAGCGTGGTGATCGGAGTGGTTTCCGTCGTGCCGTAGACGTGCAGCAGTTCGGCGCCAGGGAAGGCCTGGCGGGTCCGCCTGAGCGTCTCGGCGGAAATGGGCGAGGCCCCGTGGCTTAGGTACCGCAGCGAACTGACGTTCCGCGGCCGGGCGAGCTGGGCACCGGCGGCCGCGGCGAGCATGGTGGGCACCAGCAGCGTGTGCGTGACCGCCTCGCGCTCGATGAGGTCGACCGCCAGATCGGGGTCGAACCGCGGCATGATGACGTGGGTCCCGCCGGCCCAGACGGTGGCCAGCGTGGCGAGTATCCCGCCGGTATGGAACATCGGGGAGGCCACGAGCCATCGCGTGTGACGGTCAAAGGGCCAGGTGGCCATGAAATGCAGCGCACTGGAGACCAGGCCCCGATGGGTGTGCATGGCACCCTTCGGCACCCCGGTAGTGCCGGAGGTGTAGAACAGCGCGGCCAGGTCGTCCTCGTCCACCCCGTCGCCGAGCGGTGTCTCGTCAGCGACGGCGATCAGGTCCTCGTAGTCGTCCGGCATGGTCAGCACCTGGCTGACTCCGGCGGCACCCGGATAGTCGGCGTCGGCGAAGAGCACGCTTACCCCGGCGTCATCGAGGATGGCGCGCATTTCCGCGGGCGCCAGCCGCGAGTTGACCGGGACCAGCACGTAACCAGCGGCCGGCAGCGCGAGGTAGAGCTCGAGGTAACGGTCAGAGTTGAGCCCGATGACCCCGACGCGGTCATGCGGCGCCAGGCCAAGCTTGTGCATCGCGCCGGCCAGGCGGAGGCATCGCGAGCCGAGCTCGGCATAGGTACGGCGATTGTCCTGACACACAACGGCAGGGGACTCGCTGGCGGTGCGGAGAGCACGGTTGAGCGGCTGGGCGAATGTGTACATCGGCTCGCCTCCAAGGAAACAGAGAGCCTCGTTTTCCTCACCCGTTCCAGCTAGCAGGAGTGCCGGAACGATCGACGCTGGCGACGCTACCGGCCGTTCTGCGAGGAGAAATGGCCAAAGGTCCCGAGGCCGAGGGCTGTAGGTCGGTAGGTGTTCGGGTTTGCGTACTCGCATCACGCGACTTACATGTGGCACCAATACCGACCGATCGTTCAGTTTTTATGTTACCCTGGAGTAGGGTGAGGCTGGTGGCAAAGCGTCCGCCTTGTGCCTAGGGATGACCGCCGCAGCCTTCGGATCTAACCCTCAGGAGGGTTCCGATGACAACTGCCGCGTCCGTGGCACCGGTTAAGGATGTACAGCTCAACGTCAGAGGGCTGCGGATCCACGCTCAGGTATGCGGAGAAGGCGAGCCCTTGCTGCTTTACTCCGGCATCTGGGGCGAGGTGCGCTTGTGGGAACGACTGCTCCCCCATCTGCCCGGGTTCCGCACGATCGCCTTCGACCCGCCGGGCATCGGCCGCTCGCAGATGCCCTCCGTCCCGCTGAGCATGTGGGCACTGGCCCACTTCGGTACCGCGGTACTCGACGAATTCGGCATAGATTCCGCTCACGTGCTGGGCGCGTCGTTCGGCGGGGCGGTCGCGCAGCAGATGGCGTTCTCGCACCCCAGCCGGGTACGTCGGCTGGTGCTGGTGTCGACGTCCTTCGGCGGTTTCGCCATGCCAGGGAAGCTGAGCGCTCTCTGGCACTTTATCCACCCGCGCAGCTATCATCCTGAGCGGCTGGAACGGGTGGCCGGCGACATGTTCGGCGGCCGGCTGCGCACCGAGCCGGAACTGGTCCGTTCCATGCACATCAAGCGTCCGACCGACACCCTGGCCGCCCTGTACCGGATGGCCCCGCTCTTCGGCTGGACGAGCCTGCCGTGGCTGTGGACCATCCGCCATCCCGCGCTGGTCATCGCCGGCGACGACGACCCCGTCACTCCGCTGGTCAATCACCGGATCATCGCCACGCTGATGCCCCAGGCGAGGCTGCACACCGTGGCGGGTGGCGGGCACCTCGCCCTGCTGGACAGCGCCCACCAGGTCGGGCCCGTGATCACCAGCTTCCTCAGCGAAGACGAGACCCGATAGCCTTCACCCCGGAGGAACCGGAGGTGATCGGGTGGCCGCGCTCGCGGAGGCCGGACGGTCCTACGCGCTGCTGGCCGACGGCAGGACCATGACCATCCGGCCGGCCGGTCCTGACGATTACGGACCGGTCAGGCAGCTGCACGAGGCGATGTCGCCGGACAATCTGTACTTCCGTTTCTTCAGCGCGAGCCGGTCATCGGCCGAGTGGGAGGCCCGGCGGCTGTGCCTGCGGGACGACCCGGGGCGGGTTGCGCTGCTTGGCGTGCTGGGTGACGAGGTGGTGGGGGTCGCCAGCTACGAGGTGACCGCCGATGCCGCGGCCGCGGAGGTTGCCCTGGCGGTGGCCGACGGCATGCACGGGCGTGGTATCGCCACGCTGCTGCTCGAGCACCTGGTCTCGCTGGCCCGGGCGCGGGAGGTAAGGGTCCTGGTCGCCGATGTGCTGCCGGATAACTATCCGGTGCTGCGGGTACTCAGCGACGCGGGGCTGGCGGTGCGGCGCAGGCTCGGCAACGGGGTGGTCGAATTGTCGATGCCGGTCCCGCCCGACACGGCTCTGGGCGAGGCCAGCACGTACCTGGACGCGGTGGCCAACCGGGAGAAGCAAGCGGATGTGGCCAGCCTGGAACCGCTGCTGAACCCCAGGTCGGTGGCTGTGATCGGGGCGGGTCGGCGTTCCGGCTCTGTCGGCCGGACGATCCTGCTCAACATCCGCGACGCCGGGTTCGCCGGTGCCTTGTACGCGGTCAGTCCGCGCGGCGGCGACATCGACGGCATCCGGTGCGTCTCGTCGGTCGCCGCGCTGCCTGAGGCCCCCGACCTGGCGGTGGTGGCGGTGCCGGCGGCGCGCGTCGTAGAGGTGGCACACGAGTGCGGAAACCGCGGCGCCAGATCGCTGGCGGTGATTACCGCGGGGCTGACCAGCGCACAGGAATCGGGGCTGCTGGAGGCGACCCGGGAAACAGGCATGCGGCTGGCGGGCCCGGCCTCATTCGGTGTCGCGGTCCCGGGCATCGGGCTGGGGGCCACGCTGGCCGCGCACCACCCGTCCCCCGGCCACGCCGGCTTGGTCGTGCAGTCCGGCGGGGTCGGTGCGGCGCTGATTGAGCAGTTCACCCGGCTGGGCATCGGGATCTCCTCGTTCGCCTCGGTCGGGGACAAGCTGGATGTCTCGGGCACCGACATGCTGCTGTGGTGGGAGGCGGACAACGCCACCGAGCTGGCCGTGCTGCACCTGGAGTCCTTCGGCCACCCGCGCTGGTTCGCCCGGACCGCGCGGCGGGTGAGCGCCAGCATCCCCGTCCTGACCGTCCACGCCGGGCGGTCGGCCCCCGGCCAGCGGGCCACCGCCTCACACACCGCGGCGGCCGCCGCCCCACTGATCACCCGGCAGGCGCTCTTCGACCAGGCGGGCATCATCGCCACCACCAGCTTCGGCGAACTGCTCGAGGCGGCCGTGCTGATCGCGTCCCAGCCGGTCCCGGCGGGCACAGTGGTGGCCATCGTGTCCAACGGCGTCGGCGCGGGCATGCTGGCCGCCGACGCGTGCGCAGAAGCCGGCCTGGTCGTGGCCGCGATGGGCGCGCAGGCCCGCAGCCGCCTGCGGCAGGTGCTGCCCGCCGAGGCATCCCTGAACGGCCCGGTGGACACCACCGCGGCCGTCACCGCAGAGGCCTTCGGTGAGACGCTGCAGATCGCCGCCGCCGAGGACGGCGTCGATGCCGTAATCGCCCTGGTGGTCCGGCACCTCTCCGCCGACCTGATCCCGGTACTCACCGCCGCACGGCTGCCGGTCCCGGTCGCGGCGGTCGTGCTGGACCAGCCCGAAGCCGTCCGGCTGCTGCCCGGCGACGGCGGCGGCCAGGACCACGGGGCCGTACCTGCATACGCCTACCCCGAGGCGGCCGCCCGGGCGCTGGCCCGCAGCGCCCGCTACGGCTCCTGGCGGGCCCGGCCACCCGCCGTGACCCCGGAGCTCGCAGGACTGCGGGTCGCGGACGCGCGTTCGATCATTGATTCCTTCCTGGCGCGGATGCCGGGTGGCGGCTGGCTGTCCGCCGACGAGGCCGATACGCTGCTGCGCTGCTACGGCATCCCGATGGTGGAGTTCCGCCGGGCCGACAACGCCGACACGGCCGTCGAGGTCGCGGCGGGACTTGGCGGTCACGTGGTGCTCAAGGCCGATGTGCCCGGCCTGCTGCACAAGAGCACCGCCGGCGCCGTCGAGCTGGACCTGCACGGCGACGGCGAGGTACGCGCCGCGATCGGCCGCCTGCAGGCCAGGTTCGCCGGGCGGCTGTCCGGAGTGCTCCTCGAGCCCATGATCACCGGCGGTCTCGAGACCATCATCGGCGTGGTACAAGAACCGGTGCTCGGCCCGGTCGTGGTGTTCGGCCTCGGTGGCGTCGCCACCGACGTACTCGGTGACCACGCCGCCCGGCTGGCTCCCCTCACCGACGCCGACACCGACGACCTGATCCATTCCATCCGCGCCGCCCCAGCCCTGCTCGGCCACGTCGGCCGGCCGGGCGCCGACATCGACGCGCTCCGCGACGCCCTGCTCCGGGTGTCACGGCTCGCCAGCGACCTGCCGCAGGTCGCCGAGCTCGACCTCAACCCCGTGATCGCCCGCCCCGACGGTGCCATCGCGGTGGACGCGCGTATCCGCGTGACCAGCCACCGCCTAGCCGACCCGTTCCTGCGTCGGCTACCCAGTGCGGCTCCGGACCTCGCGTAGATCCGCGGCCAGCAGCGGGGCGCAGCCGTCAGGGACTTTCGGCCCTTCTGGCATGGCGGGGGGGAGCGCATCATGAGCGGATGCTCCGGGGAAAGCTATCAGGGACCAAGGTCCCGGCGTGCCGTGACGGTCCTCCCTACAGGCGCGGGGCGTTCGGCGACATCGTAGGAGGTCCGGCAGGGTGCCGGGTCAGACGAGAGGGAGCTTTCCCATGCGTGCAGCAGTAGTGCCCGGCTTCGGCCAGCCACTGGTCATCGAGGACCGGCCGATGCCAGAGCCGGGACCCGGCCAGGTCGTCGTGCGGATGGAGGCATCCGGGCTGTGCCACACCGACATCCACGCGGCGTACGGCGACTGGCCGGTCACCCCCACGGTCCCATTCATCCCGGGACACGAGGGCGTCGGCATCGTGACCGCGCTCGGCGACGGCGTGACCAGCCCGCAGATCGGGCAGCGGGTCGCGGTGCCGTGGCTCGGCTACGCCTGCGGCACCTGCCGGTACTGCCTGACCGGCTGGGAGACGCTGTGCCTGTCGCAGCGGAACACCGGCTATTCGGTGGACGGCGGCTACGCGGAGTACTTCCTGGCCGAGGCGGCGTTCGCCGCGCCGGTCCCCGACGGGATCGATCCCCGCGAGGCAGCCCCGCTGACCTGCGCGGGCGTGACCACCTACAAGGGCAATCAAGGTCGGCAACGTGCGTCCCGGCGACTTGGTGGCCGTGTCCGGGGTCGGCGGGCTCGGCCACCTGGCCGTGCAGTACGCCAAGATCTTCGGCGGCACGGTCGCCGCGGTCGACATCACCGACGAGAAGCTCGCGCTGGCCCGCGAACTCGGCGCGGACATCGTCATCGACGCCCGCGCCGATGACCCGGCCACGGTGCTGCAGTCCCACGGCGGGGCCGACGTGGCGGTGGGCCTGGCCGTCGATGACAAGTCGTTCGCCACGGCCTACGCCGGGCTGCGCCGGGGGGGCAGGCTCGTGCTGGTGGCGCTGCCCGCGTCCGGCGCGCTGAGCATTCCCGTCTTCGACACCGTGCTCAACGGGACCTCGGTCATCGGCTCGATCGTCGGCACCCGCGCCGACCTCGCCGAGGTGTTCGGCCTGCACGCGGCCGGGCGGACCAGGGTGAGCTACGAGACCAGGCCGCTCGCCGAGGTGAACGAGGGCATCGCCGAGGTGCTGCACGGCAAGGCCCGGGCCCGCCTCGTCCTCGTGCCCTGAACCTTTGTCTGGCCTGTGCAGCCTCCCGGCTGCCGCACCACACCGCGCACCGGCATCGCGGTACCCACGGGCACCATCGATCCGCCCGCCCGGCCACGAAAAGAACCACGGCAATGCCACATCGCCGTGGTCCTGACCACGGCAATGCCACATCGCCGTGGTTCGGCGGCGCCCCGCACTCATCTAGGCGTGCGCGGGAGGCTTGCCGCGCATGATGACGACGGGGCACGGCGCGTGGCGGACGCAGTACTGGCCGACCGAACCGAGCAGGGCCTCGGCCAGGCCGCCGTGCCCCCGGTTGCCGA
>Ga0137378_10006677_pt1 | contig 10013 bp, 13 predicted proteins | sample SagtaG_21_FD_104813 | JGI IMG/M metagenome (GOLD analysis project Ga0137378, IMG submission 104813) | Vadose zone soil microbial communities from Sagehorn Ranch, Mendocino, California, USA - Sage2_L_60_16 metaG | ecosystem: Environmental > Terrestrial > Soil > Vadose zone | place: USA...
ATAGGCCGCCAAGGTTCCGTTCGCCTTGCCCGATTGCTGCAAGGCCACTGCCTTCAGAGTCCACAGTTTCGACGATTGCGGTTCGGTACGCAACAGTTCGCCGCAGACCCGCAGGGCTTCATCGTTTCTGCCCTGCCGTAGTGCACCGATGACCGTGGCGACCGACGCGGGAGCAGACTGGGCGGCAGCCGTTAGGGGCGGCCAGAGCAGACAAGCCGCTCCTATGAGCAAAATGACCCGTGTGCGTAATCGCCCAATAAGCTTCAGTGTCCTGCTGACCTGATATCCGGAATGTGATGGCGCCATACCTGCTCCACTGCGGATTCAGGCTATCACTTCGTGATAGAGCCGATATTGTTCGTCTCCAATGGCAGGGAATGGTTTGAACTTCATCTGCCCGGTTTCTGTCGTCGCCTCCCAATCCACTGAGCCGGAGTTTACCGGAACGGTCACGGACAGCAAAGGCGCAATCATCCCCAAAGCGCAGGTCGTCGTACACAACCAACTGACGAACACGGATGTAAAGGCAGTCACCACCAGTTCATGCGATTATTACACGGTCACGATTTACGATCCGCTGACGCTGCACAAAAACGCGAATGGCAAGCTCGTGCGCGATCCGTTCCCGGGAAACAAGATTCCTGCGAGCCGGCTGAACTCCATTGCACAGAAATTAGTTTCGTATTTTCCGACGCCGAACGTTACCGTTCCTTCCGGGCAGAACCCATTCGCTAACAACTTCCATAACCTCAACGCAGAATCCTCTTCTTTCGCGACAATTTCGTCCTAGATCCAGAAGAAGTATCCGGGACCGAAAGGAGAGAACATGCAGAATGGAAGCTTGATACGCAGAACTCAGAACTTCATGTCCGCAATCTTCTCGAGGATGATGTTCATCTTGGAGCCCCGTGGGCATCAACATCTCTTCGGAGCCGCTGATCACGATCAGCATAAAGAATTGTCCTAGGGCTTGAGAAAGAAATTCTCGGCCGCTTCGGGAACCTCAACGGTGAAGACCACCTCCATCTGTACAAGGAGGAGGCAGCCCATGCAACACGGAAGTATCATTCAAGCAACTCGCAAGCAGGGTCTGGATGTCTGGCAATTTCGCTGGTCTGAAAAGGACCGGAGCGGCCGTCGGATCTATCGAAAAGGGCGATTGGAACAGTCCGGCAATACCCCGACGCGCAAGCAGCTCGCCATGCTTCGTAAGCGCACTCTTGTCCTTCTGGCGGCATCAACCGGCTTGAGACAACGAATATGTGGCTTTTTGCACCCTCGAATGTCAGGCGAAACTTTCTGTAAGTTGCAGAAACTATTTGGCGTCCCCGACGGGATTTGAACCCGTGTCATCGCCGTGAAAGCGTACCATCAACTCGCAACATTAACGCACTGCTGAGAACCAGAATGCATCGGAAAGAATCCTTGCAACATTAACGAACAGCTTAAGTGCTCCGCAACTGTCCTCAAGATTTCTTCGGCAGAAGGCTCTGATTTGGTGAGCAGGAGCCCCCGAGCATCGTCCGACGATTGCGCGTATTGCGAATATTTCGAGTATATGCTAGCCTAGGTTATTATGGCAATTGCAGCGAACAGATCGATCTCACTCCCGAAGACAGAGCAGCAACAGGTAAAGGACTTGGAGAAACTACTGCGCCGAGGTGTGGCTGCACTGATCAGCCCCGCAGGGGAGCGGATCGAACTTCCCGGCACTGTGGTCGAGGTCCTCAGAACGGCAGTGGAGTTCATGTCCCACGGCCAGACCGTCACGCTGATTCCGGATAATCAAGCAATTACGACACAACGGGCTGCCGACATCCTCGGAATGTCGCGTCCATTCTTTATCAAGCAGCTTGAGAGCGGGATAATGGCCCACCATCGAATTGGCAACCAGCGGCGCGTTTATCTTCGTGATGTTCTGGAATTCGTCAAGAGACGGGACGAGGAGCGTCTAGCGGCGCTGGACCTGCTCGCGCGCGATGCGTTCGAAGCTGGCTTGTACGAGCGGAATGTATTCCCAAAAGGTGGCACCGACGAGTGAGGAGCGCTCTTCCCGTAGTCTTGGATGCCTGCGTCCTAATCCCAATGCCCTTAGCTGACACCCTGCTCAGGCTCGCCGCTGGCCCACGTCTCTTTCTGCCGAAATGGTCTGATCAAATCATGGTGGAAGTTACCCGCAATCTTCGGGAGACCTTCGGCCTCTCGGCTCAAAAGGCCATGTACCGCGAGAGCGAAATCAGGCGACATTTTCCAGAAGCGTGGATCGAGGACTATGAAAAGTTAATTCCCACAATGACAAACCACCCGAAGGACCGGCACGTCTTGGCCGCCGCAGCGCACGCAGGTGCCAAAGTAATCGTGACATATAACATCAAAGACTTCCCGCGCTCCTCGCTGACGCCATATTCGATAACGGTACAAGGGCCATCCGCCTTTCTCAAGGATCTCTATATTGCGGCGCCGGCAATGGTGATGCAGACGTTGGAAGATCAAGCCGTCGCTATCGGCAAGTCAATGCCATATTTGCTCTCCAGACTCCAGGTTAACGCCCCGGCATTCGTCGAAATGATCAGGCAAGAGCTCTAGCATAACGGTGAAACACAAATACGGTTTCGCGAGTCCCGAGGATTGTCCAGACTGCGTCTGGATAGTGTCCTTCGTTTCTGCGTTCTCAGTCCCGCACTAACTCAACATCGAGGAGCGACCTCGCATGATTGCAAGGTCAGCGGATTTTGAGTTTCTCAAGAATGCCGTGAGGAGACTGAGCCTAATGTTGGATTTCCACAAGTGATTGCCCATCAGCAAGTTAGCTCAATTATCCGTAACCAAGCCAAACTGATGTCTGTACCCGAATCTGTACCCGAGCATTTCACGTTTGAACTGTCGCAGGTCGGTGGACTGACCGCTGTGATGGTGGTGAAGCCCGTAGGCGACTCCCGGCAACGTGCGATCATTTTGGTGTCAACATCCAAGGCTATGCGAATGGAGCCAGCGTGAACTCAGTCAATCAAAAACTATCGAGTTCAGCTGCTTCCGCGGCGGAAAATCGTCGGCTGCTGGAAGAGAACGCTCGTTTGCGAAGCCTCTTGATTGCGCATAGCATACCAATTCCAGAAGCAGCACATCCAATTTTGCATCCTCCTCAAGGCTCCGGTTCTGCGCCTGAGGCCCGGAAGCCTGGAATTGCCACCGCGGAGCAGCGGATCGCTTTGTTTCGCAGCCGCTTTCGTGGCCGTGAAGATATCTATGCCATTCGTTGGGAGAATAATGACGGGCGATCTGGATACATGCCCAAAGCGGATCGCGACTGGAAATCCTATCTGAGCGCGAAAGATGAAGACCGCAAGAAGGTCGATCGCCTGACGCGAACATATAGACCGGTCACTGATGATGTTATTCACGGACATCTTGTCGGTGAACTAACGGTTGGTATCTATCCGCTCCTGCAGGATGAGACATGCTGGCTGCTTGCTGTCGATTTCGACAAGAAGGCATGGCAGGAAGACGCCGCTGCGTTTCTAGCCGCCTGCAGTGAACTGAGCGTGCCGGCGGCATTGGAACGCTCACGATCAGGAAGGGGTGGCCATGTTTGGATATTCTTTGAACGAGCAATCCCCGCTTCGACCGCGAGAAAACTTGGCTGCGCAATCCTCACTCGAACGATGGAATCTCGCCACCAACTTGGTCTAGATTCGTATGATCGCTTGTTTCCCAACCAAGACACCATGCCCAAAGGTGGGTTTGGCAACCTGATAGCCCTTCCACTGCAAAAGTTTCCTCGCGCAAACAATAACAGCGTTTTTGTTGATGCAGAGTTCCGCCCATATCCGGATCAATGGGAGTTTTTGGCAAGCGTTAAGAGAATGCCTGCTGAGGCCGTCGAAGCTGTGGTGCTGGAAGCGCAAAAGCGCGGAGACCTCCTCGGTGTCAGAATCAACAGCACCGAAGATGAAGACGTTGATCCTTGGGCGATACCGCCGTCAAAGGCAAGGGCGGAACGTGAAATCCTTGGACCTTTCCCAGCGCAGGCGCAAGTTGTCCGATCGAATCTTGTATATGTAGAGAAAAATGCCCTGCCTTCCGCAATGTTGAATCGGCTGCTACGTCTGGCGGCATTTCAGAATCCTGAGTTCTATAAAGCCCAGGCTATGCGGCTTCCAACATATAATAAGCCACGAGTCATTGCATGTGGCGAAGATCTCGCCAACTACATCGCATTGCCGCGCGGCTGTATCGCAGAGGTCGTGCAGCTATTTGAAGCACACCGCATCAAGCCGGTGATCCGTGATGAACGATTCGCAGGCCATCTGATAGACGTGAAGTTTTCAGGACAACTGCGGCCGGAGCAACTCGACGCTGCCGCCGCGATCACCGAATACGACGACGGGATTCTCTGCGCTCCTACTGCTTTCGGAAAGACCGCCTTGGCAGCTTGGATGATTGCCCAACGGAAAGTGAACGCTCTCGTACTGGTCCATCGGCAGCAATTGCTCGATCAATGGCAGGCACGATTAGCGATGTTCCTGAACCTCCCTGCAAGGTCAATAGGACAAATTGGCGGCGGCAAGAACGATCCGAGTGGATGCGTAGACGTTGCCATCATCCAGAGCAGTCACGACAAAGCAGGGGTGAAAGACTTCGTCGCTGAGTACGGCCAGGTCATCGTGGATGAGTGCCACCATCTGTCCGCCTTTACCTTTGAGCAGGTGATGAAGCAGGTGAAAGCAAAATATGTGCTTGGCCTGACAGCGACTCCTGAGCGCAAGGACGGGCATCATCCCATCATCTATATGCAGTGCGGACCGATACGATTCAAGCTCAGCGCCCGTTCAATGACTGCTTCCTCTCCATTCGAGCATGAGGTAATCCCGCGCCTGACAGAGTTTTGTGTTCCTCCCGAACAGGCTGACACGACGATTCAGGAATTATACGCTGGCCTTGTCGATGACACAGCCCGCAATGAACTGATCGTCGGCGATCTGCTACGCGCCATACAAGATGGATGCTCGCCGCTGCTACTGACCGCCAGAACCGAACATCTCAAGTTTTTTGAGGCAGCGCTCGATGGAAGGGTTGAAAACGTATTTGTACTGAAGGGTGGCATGGGGAAAAAGCAGCGGCGGTCAATCGCGGATGCAATTGCGGCAGTTCCAGAGGGCAATCCAAGAGTCATCCTGGCAACGGGAAGTTACATCGGAGAGGGCTTTGACGATGCTCGCCTTGATTCCCTGTTTCTGGCAATGCCCATTTCATGGAAGGGTACGTTGCAGCAGTATGTCGGGCGCCTTCATCGGCTTCACGATGCGAAGCGCGTTGTCAGGGTTTACGACTATGTCGATTCCAAGATCCCCATGCTGGCGAGGATGTACGCGCGTCGACTAAAGGGTTACAGTGCCATCGGCTACAGGATTTGCAATACTCCCTATGAGGTGTTTGGACCGGAACGGCAAACTACCGGCCTGAAGGTGAAGAGGCCGGATTCAGAGGCTCTCGAAGAGCACGGAGGAATATGACGCAGAAGCAAAGCAAGCCTGTAGTGGTCCATATGGATATTCGGAAGCTGAAACGGAAGCCGGAAACCAATCTTCCGTCCCTCAGCAAGGCGAGACTGGAGGCGCTGATCGAGGAAGCCGTGGTCGATGCTTACGGTGACGAGGAACAGACCGTTGGCTTCTTCACCATGATTGAGGAGCATCTTGCGCTGCCTTTCTCAGTAAGTATCATGGGCGTTGAGGCAGCTGTGGAGAAAGTTGACATGACGCGCGATTGTCGAATTGTTGCGGTCTGCAAGCGAGACGGAGTCAAGCAGAGGATTGAAATCCTCGATCTTCCGCTGCCCAAGCCAGCTCCAGCAGGCGCCGAATGGATTGCGGCATACAGCCATTGGCGCAGAGGGTTCTAAGTGAGCGAGTACCAGTATTACGACTTCAAAGCAATTGACCATGCGCTGACTAAGACCGAGATGGCTGCCCTTCGTGCCATCTCCACGCGCGCCGTAATTACCACGACGAGTTTTACGAATCACTACGAGTGGGGCGACTTGAAAGCCGATCCGCTCAAACTTCTGGAAAAGTATTTCGATGCATTTGTCTATGTGGCAAATTGGGGGACGCGAGAATTCCATCTTCGCTTGCCGAAGGATCTGGTCGACGTCAAACATCTCAAGTCGATACTTCCAGGCGAGGCTGCGAGCGTACGGAGTGCCGGACAGTTCGTGATTATCAGCTTTGAAAGTGAAGTTGAGTCCGACGACGACTGGGATGATGGCGCTGGCTGGATAGGATCGTTGCTTTCTCTGCGTTCCGATCTGCTTCGGGGTGATCTTCGCTGCGTATATCTCGGGTGGCTTATGTGCGCACAAGATGAGGAATTATCTGGAGATGCGCTGGAGCCACCGGTGCCTGCCGGCCTGCAGGAATTGTCAGCGCCCCTTGAGTCGCTGATCGAGTTTCTTGGAATCGATGGGGATCTCGTCGAAGTTGCAGCTTCCGCTTCTGCGCCGTTGATAGGAGGGCCGCCCCGGAAAGAACTTGCAACCTGGGTTCGGGGCTTGCCTGCGAATGAAAAGGATGACCTTCTCATCAACTTTCTGTCAGAGTCCAGTGAGCGGTGCAGGCTCGAACTCCTGCAGCGCTTTCAGCGGGAGAACGCCGTCGCGGCGAGCCACGGTGCAATCGAACGGCGTACAGTGAAAGATCTCCTGACAGCAGCCCGTGTCCGCGCCGATGAGCGGGCAAGGCAATTGAGTGCCAAGCGAGCGGCTGACGCAGCACGGAAGAAAGCGAAGGACGAGGCGGATCGCGCGGTGTACCTGGAAGGTCTGGCGAAGCGCGAGAAGTCGGTCTGGAAGCAGGTGGAGGCGTATATCCAGCAGCGGCAGCCGAAGGATTACGAGCGGGCCGTGATTCTGCTAACGGATCTGCATGATTTGGCTGTTCGTCAAGAAGATGAAACCGGGTTCCAGTTAACGATTGAGGAGCTTCGCAAAACACATGCCGCAAAGGGTGCCTTCCTGCGACGGCTGGCAAAAGCGAATCTGTAAAGGAAGCCGGCAAATCATCGCCATCCGCCAAGAAGCACTTGCGTCAAAACCAAAATTAGAGGTGTTCTCTCGGCCTCCCCAGCTTGGCGTCCAAAACATACTCAAAATAATCTTTGCAATCCTCAAGCTGCGGAAGTTGGGCTAGCCTTCGGAGCCGTCGAAAGCTTCATGGACGATGACCTCAATGGATGCCACTTCATCGTCGGTTAACTTCTCAAATTCGCTTTCGCGGCGCTTGCGGCCTAGCTTACCTTCGTTCAGACGAATGAATCTGATGAGATTTTCCGCCATTCTGTCCGGCATCTCGACCATGTTCATGATGCGGCGCAGCGCTTCGTCATTGCGGCGCAGGAAGTCGATTTCCTGAGGCAGGTCCTGATCGATGGCGCGCGCAACGCAGGCGTACAGAAACTCTGCCGCTTCGGTGCAGTCGAAATATCGGTAGAGGTCGGCCGTATCGTTAAGGACCTCGACGTTTCTTTCGGGTGTCGGCCGCCACTCGACGAAGTTCATCAGGGTACCCGAATGTGCGCGCAGCGTGTCACGGTAGGTGCCGATCCGGTCGAGCATGACCGGGGAGACCGGGAATACCATTCCCGGCGGTGTGAATTTTCTCTCCGCCAGAACGTGATGGATCAGGCAGCGGTGGAGACGCCCGTTGCCGTCCTGGAACGGATGAATGTAGACGAAACCGAACGCCGTCGCCGCCGCCTGGAGCACGGGGTCGAGATCTCCTTCGCGCATGCGCTCGTTCGCGGCGATCATCCCCTGCATCAGGTCCTGCAGGTCCTCGGGGCGCGCGCCGATGAATTCCGGTAGCGGATCACCGTCATGATCGCGGTCGCCCAGGAAAACGCCGTCCGGCCGCAGACCCGATCGGGTGAAGCGCGTGTCCTCGATCAGCATGGTATGCAGGCGAAGGATTTCGTCAAGCGTCAGCGAGTTCTTTCCGGCCTGCAGCACCGCGCGTCCCCACCGCTCCAGCCTGCCTCGCGGCGGCTTTTCGCCTTCGATTTCGAAGCTGGCGCGGCTGTCCGCTAGCAAAAGGAAACTGGCCGCGCGCACGACTACGCTCGCTCCGGTACATCCAATGACCTCGTTCGCCTTGGTTCCGAGCGCTCGCGCACCGAACTCTATGAGCGCCGGCGTCCTGCGAATGACAGGGCAGAAGGCCGGCGTGCCGAGCAGGTTATCGCGTACCTTGTGACGACGGGAGAGCCGCGGCGCCGCAGTGAAGTAAAGGCGGTCGTCGAGCAGATCGGTGAAACTCGCCTCGACCGCATCGGGAATGTCGAGTGTTCGGCCAGTAAGGAACTCATAGAGGAACCAGGCGCGCCGGTTGGATGCGCCGGTCGGAGCGCTGCGCACAAATGCGGTGACGGTATTCTTCGGGACGGCTTCGAAGAGCCGTTTCAGGACGAGCAGGTCGAAGTCTTCATGGCGCAGCGCGAATCCCAACTGATCGCCGAAGGACTCGCCCTGCCAGTACCGCTTGTCGAAGACATTCCAGTCCCTCTCCTCCCGGCGGCTCGCCTTGACGTGCTGTTCGGATACGGCGCTCGGTCGGCGGACAGGGGCCTGAACGCCAAATGTCTGAACGAGGGCTGCCCAGCCTGCCAGCCTTGTGTCAGTTGGCACCGTCTTCTCTTGGAAGGTTCTGACGTAACCATCATTTCGGGGATGATTTTCAGCGGCCACAGTCGAAAAACTCCTCTTTTCGGTCGAAAGCAAGTCATAATATCACCCCTTGGTCGAAAACTACTATACGTGATTTCAGGTCGAAAATCAATCTTTTCAGTCGAAAGTAGGCTATATTTTAAAGTCAGGGACGAAAATTGATATCCATTGGCGATATCAGGCCTGGCTTCCTGTTGAATCCCTTGGCACCCAGAAACAGGTTGCCGAATTGAACGACCGCTCCCGACTGCGGTTCAACATTACGCCACCCCCAGTAAACCCGTCTGGAAAATCGACTACTACACGAACGCTTCATGCGCGTTCGGGGCGGAAGATGCCTCCGAAATCATTGTGAGGGTGACAACTATCAAGAGCAGGACTGAGAAGCGGCCCATGTTGAAGTTTATTGTGTCAGGTGCAGTCAAAAACATATTGGGACTCGGCTGATTGCTTATCTCTACTTTTTTGAACTCAAAGGTTGCCCTGTTCGGTGAATGCTCACTCGCTGTTAACAGGGCGATGCACAATTCGACCACGCCCTCAAGCATCGGCCCATATACGTTAATGCTTCCGTTGATCCCCCCGGGATGGGGCTGCGTCTCGCTGAATCGCCTGCGTCATCGCCAGCGCAAAGCAATAATCTCGAACTGACAACAAAAGCGAAAATTCAATTGCACCGCCACCGTGGTGCAGGAGGATTACATGCAACGAGGAAGTATCATCAGAAGCGAACGCAAACATGGCCCCGCTGTCTGGCAGTTTCGCTGGTCGGAGACGGGACCTGATGGACAGCGTGTTTACCGCAAGCGCGTGGTCGGAACCGTTGAAGAATATGCTAGCTCCGAAGCAGTTCGTGAGTCCGTTAGATTTCTGATCGCCAAGTCCAGCTCTGCCGTTCGGCACATGAAACCAGTGGCTATGACTGTCGGTGAACTGTGTCAGCATTTCCAGCAGCGGGAACTGGTGCAAGATGACAATTGGCGCAGCTATTCGACGAGAAGAAACTATTCCTTTCTTCTGAAACGCTGGATCATCCCTCGTTGGGGGAAGCACGTTCTCAGCGAGGTGCGCACCATTGAGGTCGAGTCATGGCGAGAGCGAGAAGCACATGTGCCAAGATCCGCAACCTGATGTCCGTGCTCTTTAATCATGCCTGGCGGTATGAGTTGTTCGACCGCAATCCCATCAAGCTCGTTCGCCAGAGCGCGAAAAGACGGACCGCTCCCAATGTGCTCATCCCTACCGAAATCAAGCTGCTCTTGGACAATCTCGAACTTCGTGAACGGACCCTGAT
>Ga0137378_10006684_pt1 | contig 10007 bp, 6 predicted proteins | sample SagtaG_21_FD_104813 | JGI IMG/M metagenome (GOLD analysis project Ga0137378, IMG submission 104813) | Vadose zone soil microbial communities from Sagehorn Ranch, Mendocino, California, USA - Sage2_L_60_16 metaG | ecosystem: Environmental > Terrestrial > Soil > Vadose zone | place: USA...
GTGGTGTTATTCGGATGGAAGCAAGTTTAGAAAAGGTTGCAACGATATTTTTGTATAGCAGTGCTTAATTTGAGCCTTAACTGCCCCTTCAGTCTTTCCCATGCCACTTTTCAAGCGTGGAGACGATCACTATCAGCAGCTTGGCAACGAAGACGTGACCATCGGTTGCACGCCAAACTGGCATGCGATAATTTACTGTCATCCAGACTGGCCCCGTAGCTCAGATGGATAGAGCAGCAGTTTCCTAAACTTCTTCCGCCACAGCTAAGCGCGTTATTTTAAACGATTACAAGTATTCTGTCCCTTTTTTGTCCCTTGTTGTGCTAAGATGCCTCTCGTAACTTGCAGCACTTCGAGACACGAGCGAGACTGAAATATGCCGTTCGATGATTACAAAATCATTGACTCTGCTGCATTGGCGCAGCGGCTCGGCGTCCCTGAAAGCTGGATTCGAAACCAGACTCGCCGCAACTGTCCTGATCCGATACCTCACGTAAAGGTTGGTCGCTATGTCCGCTTCGAATGGCCGAGCAAACGGCTTTACCTCTGGTGGTCGCGTCACCGCAGAGCAGATCACCAAGAACCACCGTCACCAGAAAGGCAATCTCCTGAAGCGCCACGGCTCATGGCACGCAAGATATTACGACGTAGACGGGCAGCACTCCGCAGTCCTGGCCAAAGTTAAAGATTTTCCAACCAAGCAAAGCATTCTGCCGCATTTCAATTCCTTCATGGCAGAAGTGAATCAATCCATGCTTGGAGCCGATGACCCGCTGTTCGTGCCGTTTGTTGAAGACGTTTATTTCCCTTCTCTTCGTCTTGAAAAATCCACCGTTAGTGCGTATCAGGATATTTGGCGAATACATATTCAAAAGCGCGTGTCTCAGATCACGCTCAGTGAATTTACTCCTGTTGACGGGTATCGTTTGTTAGAAGCGGTCGCGAAAGACGGCTTTTCCCGAAACACCGTGGCCCACATCAAACATTTTTTATCCGGTATATATTCCTGGGCACGGCAGAACGGACACTTTACGTCCGCAAACCCAATGACAGGGTTGAAGCTGCCTAAATCAAAACCGCCTAAAGATACTTACGCATATTCATTAGACGAAGAACGGGCAATAATGGCGGCGATCTTTGGCGAAACTGGCGTCAGCATGGCGAAGGTTGCGGTTGCTGTGGCGTCGTGGACAGGGCTAGACATGGGAGAGCTAGAAGGATTGCGCTGGGAAGACTTCAAAAACGGCGATCTGTACGTCACTCGTAAGATATGGGAAGGCAACATCAAGCTCCCAAAAACAGAACAGCGCAAAGCGCCCGTCCCTGTCATTGCCCCGTTAGCAAAACTGATCGCGGAATATCGTGAGCAATGCGGATCGCCTGCTGAAGGCTGGTTATTTCCTGCGAGCAGAGGGGATATGCCGACACGAATGGTTAATCTTGCACGGCGTCATATTATTCCCAAATTGCCGAAAGGTGCATGGCACGGCTGGCATGCCTTCCGTCGCGGACTGGCAACCAATTTGCGTGCAATGGGAGTGCCTGACGATGTGATTCAGCGGATGCTTCGCCACGGCGACATTACTACAGCACAACGCTTTTATTCGAAGACGCTCGATACCACAGTGCGGACGGCTATGGAGAAGTTTGGGCAATCAGTGGCGGCGTGGTAGGGCTGGGCAGATTCGAACTGCCGACCTAGCGATTAGGAATCGCTTGCTCTATCCATCTGAGCTACAGCCCCGCTTGTTAGGCTGCTACAGGCAGGATGGATGTGTCAAGACGCACAAGATTCTTTTCCAAACGCCCTGCAATCTCACAAGCGGTATCCCAGCGGCGTGTTCTAGCAGTTTTACGTAATGCTTTGCCGTCGTACCAACGAAGGTGCTTACCGCATGAACAGTTCTGCCATTCCTCGCCCTCTGATGCTTATCAGGGAGGTTGCGTCAATAGGAACCGCATGTACTTCTGGGTCATAGACAAGATGAATGCTGAACGCTTAACGCGTGAAGAAAGCCACTTCTATGAACAGTTTGAAACTTATCTTCGCACTCGCTTGCCCACCCCTTGCGTTTCTCAGTACAGTTTTCGGCAATCAGGCAGGGCTAAACCCAAGATGGCAGGAAGTTCTATTTGCGGTTTTCATCGTTGTCGGCATCGTGTCAGGCAGGATTTGACCCAATCCAACAATAAGGCGGCAGTCTCAGGCATAAGCGACGGGACAGGGAATTCGGAGCCTTTGAGCCGTTCCCAGTGCAGATAAAAAGTGTCAGTGCTGATATCGAAGTCTTTGACCTGGACACTGCATACCTCGGTCGCTCGCATAGTCATAACGTGCTCATATGCCCGCCGAATTAGTAGATAGTCACGGCGATTAGCGGCGGCTACTTATACAGTGCGGCGGGCCCAACGGACTCATGGAACGACTGACCCTGGGGGCGTCTGGCACCCCGTCCATCGCAAGGAATGCTTAACAATCCTTTAAAAGTACTTACGCCGAAAAGGGATAATGCAATCGACCGACGACGACCTGCATTGTATTCGGTACACGGCCTGCTTTGCCTGCAGAGTGGCAGCCGCCTACGCTGTCCGCCCGATGCGGAACCGAATTCCTCGGGCAAGCCCTCGTCGAGTTCCAGGTAGAAATCCACGGCCAGCAATCGGTTCAGCGCCGTCTCGGTATTGTGGTTCCGCCTTGCCCTGCGATCCATCGCTAGCAGGCGTCTACCCATTTCCTGTCAAAATCGCCTCCGGACTACGTTCTTGTCCACCTCGTCACCTCGTAGCAGAGCACAACATAACCAATACAATTCCACTGAATTCACAACGCAACCGACTGCCTCTCAATTCGCTGCGGCGTCGTGTCCCAACCAGCGATTCACGAATCGACGTTCCGCCCCAAACAGGGCGCAACATTCAAGTTTATTGGCAACTCTCGATTGATGATTTGGGACAAACCACGCTCAGATACGGACTCGCTGGAGAAAGCGATAGCTTGCCGACCGCCGGACGGCCAATTGCATCTGTGCGATCAGCGAAGCCAGAGAGTCGCCAACCAGATCGCCCGAAAGAACGCGGTCGGCAGCCAATTATCCTTTCCTCCACCTTAAATAATTGAACGGACACGGCAAGTTGAGTCTGACGTCGCGTTGTCCACAAACATGTATTTCTGGGCAAGTATCTCCGCACACACTTTGGCTTTGCTCTTGGCGTCGTTCGCAATCTCAGTTGGTTGCGATGCTGTGGACGTACTTAGGTGCTGTAGGTCCACGCCTAGCTCGGCTGACGATTGATAGCGTCGCTCGGGTTCTTTCTCCAGGCATTTCAAGACAATAGTCTCGAACGCCGCCGACACCCAGCGCGTCAGGCTGCTGGGCGGATGCGGTACTTCGTGCAGAATCGAATCTATCAAGCGCGGCCCAAGTGTTTCTGGAAATGCGCGACGGCCTGTTGCTAACTCGTAGAGCACGGCGCCAGCGGAATAGATGTCGCTCCGGAAGTCCGTTGGCTTTCCTCGCAACTGCTCCGGCGGCATGTAGGGCAAGGTTCCAATTAGCCCAAGATCACGGCTCACATTAGTGGTCGCCGCCGGGTCGATTACTGGCGAAGCGAGCTTCGCCAGTCCAAAGTCAGCCACTTTCACCTGCCCTTTGGGCGTAAGCAGCACGTTTTGGGGTTTCAAGTCCCGGTGAATGATGCCGTGGTCATGTGCTTCTTTTACTGAGGCCGCGATTTGTCGGCCGATGTGGAGTACTTCGTCTTGGGTCAGCGGGCCCCTCTCGAGCCTTGCCGAGAGTGTCTGGCCTGGGACGTATTCCATTACCAGGAAGTCGATGCCGTCCTGGGCGTCAAAATCATAAATAGAAATGATATTGGGATGATTGAGTTTTGAAAGAATCAGTGCTTCGTTCTGGAATCGTCTGCAAGCAGCGGCATCATTCACGGTGGCTGGCGCCAACACCTTCAGCGCAACTTCTCTTTCCAGGTGCTCATCGTGAGCTCGATAGACGACCCCCATACCGCCCCTCGAAATTTGCTCGACTAGACGGTAGTGGCCAAGCATCTGTCCGACAATTAGCTCACGCGGAACATTAACGCACGACGAGTCAAAGCGCGATTCCCGCCTGAGCGACAACCCGGACACTGGCCAGGTGTTGACTATCGCTACTTGGCGGCCTTTCCTCTCCAGATTCGCTCGCAATTTACTCACCTGTGGCACAAATCCCCCAAGGCGCCGAGACCTTCTACTAGCATATGGCGGCATCTCCTGAAGTATTTCGCCGCCATTCATCCCCGCCATGCGCCGCCTCCAGTTGAAGGCGTCGTTATCCGTTCTGGTCTGTGCTCAGTTCCCGTATTAAAGCCATAAGGCAAGGTGGGAGCCTAGTGTTCTCGAAAGCCCTTTTTGATTGATTTTTGGAAGCTGGTAGGCGCAGAATGTGCTCGACAGTTCTGTTGCAAGTCAGGCCGCAATCACTACCAAGTCTAGACAAGTTTCCAGGATTTGGGACGAGCTAATTTCGTTCGGGCTGGAGCGAGCCAGCATGTTTTGTCCATGGCGCAAACCCGCGGACAGTCGGGAGCTTTGGTTTACGGGCCCTGAAATACTTTCCTATCCAAGGCATTTAAGAAGTGAAGGCGTTCCACAAAGGCTAAAACTCCAGAGCTCTCAACAGAGATGCATCTCCGACGCTTTGGCGTGAAACCGACAAGTCCAAGCCATGAACTCTGAATCTTGTGATCACGAGGAGCATATGACAAATCAATCTGCGACCTGGACGATCATGGTGTACATCTCTGCCGACGATGTGTTAGCAAATTTTGCCATCGAATCCTTGAAACAGCTGCGAGATGCGGCCCACAAGGGTATTGTTGTGGTGGCAGAACTTGAAGCAGAATTCGACCCCAAACAACCTCAAGACGCACGTATTTACTTTTTTGATGGTGACGCTAAAAAACGCACTTTACCGATCGAAAGTAGTCGGATGCCAGAAGACGAAATCGCGAAGTTCACAACAATTCATCCAGTCGACATGACACGTCCAGAGACTCTTACAGAGTTCATCAATTATGCGTCGGAGAAATCCAAGACCGAGCACTACTGCCTGATACTGTGGGGTCATGGCACTGAGTTGTTGTTGGATGAGGACCGCCGCTATGGCACTGAGTTGTTGTTGGCTGAGGACCGCCACTATGGCACTGAGCTGTTGTTTTCTGAGGGGCGCCGCTATGGCACTGAGTTGTTGCGGGCTCAGAAGCGCCGCTATGGCACTGAGTTGTTGCGGGCTGAGAAGCACCGCTATGGGGTCACGAACGGCTCTGTCAGGAGATATCTTACTTTCTCAAACCTGAAGGAAGCCCTTCGAAACACGAAGCTAGCAAAAGGAGAATTAGCAGCGGGCCATCCTAAATCCGGGAATACCCTAGACATCATCGGGATAGATGCCTGCTCGATGAGCATGATTGAGGTTGCTAGTGAGCTTCGGGGTTCTGTTGATTTTATGATCGCGTCGCAAGAGGATGTGCCGGACGCGAGTTTTCCTTATCAGAAGATTCTGGAAGACTTGAAAGCTCACAACGTAAGAAATGATGTTAAAGAAGTCTGCAAGATGATTCCGGGACTCTACCAACAAGCGTTTCGGGATTATATCGCTACGCCCGGCACCGGAGTGAAGGGAATTACACTTTCAAGCCTCAGTCTAAAGGAGATCGATACGATTAAAGGCCCATTAACGGAGCTTGCGAAAGCCTTACTGACCTCGAGTTCCAATAACATTGTGCGCAAGAAAATTTTTTCCGCGCGCAAGGAGGCCCAAGATTTTGTCTTTGGGCTGTTCGTGGATCTTTTGGATTTTTGCGAGTGCTTAGACAAGGAGTTGGACAAAGACTTGGAGCAAGTCCCCCGGAGCACTACCGTCCCTGATCTAAGGTCTGCATGCAAAAGGATTCGTGAAGCCATGGTGGTGCGTGATGACGGGTGCGTTATCGAGAACCAGACCGTGATAGAGAAACGTTGCCACGGCCTTTCCATCTACTTTCCATTCCGCGACGAGAGTGAGACGGACAAAGCTGAGGAACTCTGGGCAAAAGGGGGAACGAGCCGTCCCCTGAAGGGAGGAACGAGCCGACCCCTCAAAGAACGCAGCGCAAGAATTGAAGAGCTGGAGGAGGATTTCGCAAAGCTTGGTGAATTCCGTCAGACGAGATGGGACGAGTTCATCAAACACGGATGGTCGTTCATCTTGGCGGAGGAGACCCCGCTTGAACTGGACCAGTACTATTCTGCTCAACGGGTCGCCGCGAATCTTCTTTCCTTGCACCAGAGCCAAAAGCCGCCAAAGGTTGCAGAGGCGGCTTGAGCATTCCGCGTGCTTGTAAGCAATGGCTGGCACTGTGAAACTGTTTCTAGGTGCGACTACGGCGACCAGGGGGCCTATGCGATGGCACATTATTTTGGCGTTGCTGGCGGGGTCTCTTTTCCTATCCGCGGCACTGTTGCACGGGCAAGTTAGAGAACTTGGTATCTCCGAGCGAGAGGCTGTTTCCACCATTTCGGGAACAGCCGAGAAGCAGAGTCCTGTCAGCGCATCCGAAAAGGGTCGTAGCCGAGATGTTCTGCTCAGAAGAGCGGAAGCAGCCTTTCAGAGCGCTTCCGCTCTGCGCGACAAGCAGACCGCCAGGGATCTCACGGCAGCAGTTGGGCTTTTTCGTGCGAGCGCGGAACTCTTTGGCGCCGCCAATTCATACCAACAAGCTGCCGACTCACATGTTCAGGCTGGTGATATCTATTTCACACTCAGTCAGTATGACAAGGCCCGGCGATCTTATCGTGAGGCCCTCAAAGTCGGCCAAGATCCGGAAAAGCGATGCAGACCTCTGAGCCGCATCGCACGAACGTATGCCGCCACCGGGCCCTTGTCGCTCGTCGAACGCTATTCCAAGCAGGCATTTGATTCGTGCCACAATCTAAGTGAAATGGCTCAAGCCGAGGCCCTGGAGGCCCGCGGGGAAGCCCTGGATTTCGCCGGTGAGCGCTCGAAGAGCGAGGACTCATTCCGTCAGGCCCGAGACCTTTTCGCGTTGGCGAAGGACGACGACGGACAAGCTCGAGCGTTACTGATGCTGGCCTATGGCGCCCTTTTCTCGGGTGACAGGCAGGTACAAGGTCTGGAATCGGCTGAACAGGCTTTGCGCTTATGGTCTTCGACAAGAAACAGCTATGGAGTCGCCCGGATGCGTTCTGTTCTGGGGACCTTCGCTATTTCAAAGGGAGAATTCGAGACCGCGCAATGCAACTACAGACTAGCCAGACCAGTATTTCACGGGTTGGGCAACAAGGACGACGAAGCGAGCGTCCTGAATGGGCTGGGATACGTAAGCCGGGAAACAGGTGATTGGCAGAAATCACTGGAACACTACCAAAAGGCCAGGGCTATTTTTGCCAGTGTTCATGACATGGTGGGGGAGCTTGAAGCAATTACTGGCATGGGCAAGGCTCTGACCACCATGAAAAATTACAAACTGCTTTTGCCACTCTACGTGGCGGAGCTACGTCTTGCACGTCGGGCGGGCGACCCGGTGAAGGTGTCGGATTCCCTGGCGGACATGGCGGCCGCTTATGAAGCACAAAACAGACCTGCACAAGCGGAAGCATTCTACCGCCGCTCGCTCGAAACGTTCCGTGCAGTCGACCACCTCTATGGCGAGGGCGATATTCTAATCCGCCTGGGACGCCTACAGGCCAAGCGCGGCAGGTACTCCCAAGCCATCGCTTCATTGGAACGTGCAAATGCGCTGAGGGAAGAGACCGGCCAAATCGAAGAAATTGCCAAAATACAGTACGAGCTTGCCCGTGCCTATCTGCGGCTGAACCGGTTGGAGGAAGCGAAGTCGGCCATCGAAAAGACGATTGATATTGTCGAGAAGCAGCGGGTCACGATCTCCCATTTCGACTCACGGGCGTCGTATTTCGCAGCCGTCCACGCCTACTATGCACTTTACATAGAAATATTCATGTTGCTCAACCAACACGAACCGGGCCGCTGTTTGGCTGAGAAGGCCTTCGACGCCTCTGAGAGGAGCAGGGCCCGATCTTTGTTAGACCTGCTCACGACATCCAGCCAAGAGGCGCCCTGTGAGGAACTCCTGCAAAGACAGTTGCAGGCGCGATCACACCTGGACGTTGCAACTCCAGGGCAGGCGGCAGAACCTGCGTCTTTGACTCTGACGCTGAAGGAGGTGCAGGCGGAGATTGAAGCCGGGGACACAGTCTTGCTGGAATATGCGCTCGGGGATGAGAAAAGTTACGCGTGGGTAATAGAGCACGGCCACGTCGCGGTGCATGAGCTGCCGCAATCAGAGCGAATCAGGAAATTGGTGGAGAGTTTTCGCAAGACGCTCGTTCCTCCTCAGTTGAGAGCGGGAGAGAGCGCAAGCGACTACCAGGCAAGAGTCCGCGGGCAGGAACAATCATACAAAGTGTATGCCCGCCAACTATCACGAATGCTGCTTGGCCCCATCGTCCTGGCGCGGGCAAAGCGCGTCCTCATAGTCCCTGACGGGTCCCTTCAATACGTGCCGTTTGCTGCGCTTCCCGTTCCTCTACCTGGAATGAGCGAACAACTTTTGGTTAATCGTTACGAGGTAGACATCCTGCCTTCAGCATCCGTGCTCGGGACGCTGAGAAAGACGACGTCAAAGAGGGCGCCCCCTACAGCCACTGCGGTAATTCTTGCAGATCCGGTTTTCGAACAAGATGATCCACGAGTATCGACAAACCGAGGTCACGACAATGGCCAGCAGGAGCGGCCAGCGGCCTTAACCAGGGCCATTCGTGACACGCAGGGTTCACAATATATTCCCCGGTTACAGGCATCCCGTGACGAAGCCAATGCAATTGCAAACGCCCTCCAGTCACGAGATTCCCAAGCCGTGCACGTCGCCCTGGACTTCTCGGCCAGCCGGGACTTTGTTCTTAGGGACGGTCTCACGCGATTTCGGTTGGTTCATTTTGCGACTCATGGGGTCGTGGACCCCCGCCAGCCTGAAATGTCTGGTCTGATCTTGTCATTAATAGATAGAAAGGGACGAAAACAGGATGGCTATTTGCGCCTGGGAGACATTTACAAATTGAGGCTCTCAGCCGACCTGGTGGTACTTAGTTCCTGCGAATCCGCTTTGGGCAAGGACCTCGAGGCAGAGGGGATCATCGGCCTGCCTCGGGGTTTTCTATATGCAGGTGCCAAAAGCGTCATTGCGAGTCTGTGGAAAGTCAATGACCAAGCTACGGCAAAACTCATGGCAGGTCTGTACGCGCGAATACAGAGGGGTGAAAGCCCGAGTTCGGCATTGCGTGGTGCCCAACTCGAAATGGTGCACGACGAACAGTGGTCGAAGCCTTACTACTGGGCGGCTTTTGCCTTGCAAGGAGATTACAGGTAGAGCGTTGACTTCACAATATCCTTGTTCTATGGTGAGCCGCTTATGGTGCCACGCGGAGCCAGAAGGGCGCTGACAGCGGAGGGCTTTGGGAAGTTTCTTCGCTGGCTTTCTGAGAATGATGAACTGGCCGTGCGAGAGTATCAATCGATCAGAATGAAGTTGGTTCGCTATTTCACTCATAAAGGCTGCTCAGATCCGGATGCCTTGTTCGATAAAACGGTTGACGTTGTAGTTGGGAAAATAGACAACTGTGGAAAGTTTCCAACGCCCCTGGCTTTTTGTTTCGGAGTAGCAAAAAACATCTGGCGGCAAGATTTCCGAGAACGAAAATCGGCGACCTTGGACGAGAACATGGCTTTGCCAATCCATCCAGACCCGCAGATTCATGAGCAGGAGCTGAAATGTCTGGAACACTGCATGGATCAACTGGCGCCCGGCGATCCCGATATCGTAGCCCGCTATCATCAAGGGCAAGGACACGAAAAGATCGAGACCCGGAGACGACTGGCTGATGGACTCGGAGGAGTAAATGCGTTGCGGATCAGAATGTGCAGAATCCGCAAGGA
>Ga0137378_10006685_pt1 | contig 10007 bp, 5 predicted proteins | sample SagtaG_21_FD_104813 | JGI IMG/M metagenome (GOLD analysis project Ga0137378, IMG submission 104813) | Vadose zone soil microbial communities from Sagehorn Ranch, Mendocino, California, USA - Sage2_L_60_16 metaG | ecosystem: Environmental > Terrestrial > Soil > Vadose zone | place: USA...
CGCAGGGGACGTAGGCCGTTCCGGTCGAGCGCGGCACCGACGACGCGCCCGTCCGTGAAGACGACGCCCGCAGGACCATCCCAGGGCTCGAGCAGCGTGGCGTGGTAGCGGTAGAAGCTGCGGACGTCGTCGTCCAGCTCAGGGTCCGCGTCGTACGCCTCCGGGATGAGCACGCCGAGCCAGCCGGCCTCGGCAAAGGCGCGTACGAACTCCCATGGGTACGCCGCGGACCGGTCGTGCTCGAGCCAGTAGTCGAGCGAAAAGCGGTCAGCGATGCCGTGCGCTTCACGCCGAACGGTCTGCTGCAGCTCCGAGAGCCCGAAGTCCATGCGGCACATGCAACCACACGCGGCGAAACGAGGTAGGCGTAACCAGACTGCCTACCAACCGTAACTCAAGACGCTGTTTTTGTCGCCGTTGTGTGAGGCATACTTGTTGACTCGGTAGTGAGTCGAATTCTGATCGTCGACGATGAGCCAATCATTCGTCGGTTTCTGGCGGACGGACTCGAGGACGTCGGGTACCAGGTGACCACGGCCAGGAACGGAGCGGAAGCGCTGATCCGTGCCCGCGAGCAGCACTCGGACATCGTGCTTCTCGACCTGCTGATGCCAGTCATGGACGGCGTCACGTTCTTGCGCCAGCGTCAGGCCTTCCCGCCTCTGGCACGAGTGCCGGTCGTGGTGCTGTCCGCGGCTGGCATCGATGCCTTGCGCATTGCCAACAAGCTGCGCGCGACGGCAGTGCTGGCCAAGCCGGTCGACCTGGAGGCGCTCTCCACAGTGATCGAGCATGTGCTGTGTCAGTGGACGCCTGCCGCGGACCGCTACGGCGTGCACTCGATCGAAGAGGCGCTCAATTCGGCGTCTCTGCACCGCCTCTGGCAAGACAGCTTGCGGTGCGGTCTGCACGATTGCCGCCACACGCTCTGAACCTGCCGATCGGTCCGCCGTGACTCAACCGGTGGTCCTCAGCGGCGGGACACTGATCGATGGCAAGGGTGGGCCGCCGCTCGAGGATGCATGTCTCATCCTCGAAGGCCGCGATATCGTCGCCGTAGGCCGTCGAGCGGACCTCGGTGTTCCAGACGCCGCGCGGGTCTACGACCTCGCTGGCAAGACCGTGCTGCCAGGTTTGATCGACGCACACGTGCACCTCCGCGCATATGCGGGCACCGAACGCTCGGATTTCTACCTGTGGGGCCAGGCAACCTTCCTCGAGGAGCAGGTGCTCCACGCGGCAGCCAATGCGCGGCGTGCCCTCGCTGCCGGCGTCACCACGCTGCGCGACGCCGCCGGCGCGCGTGTGGAGATCGCCGTCAAGCACGCCTGCGACCAGCAGCTGCTGGATGGCGCGCGCGTCATCGTCGCCGGATTCGTCGGCATGACCGGTGGTCACGGTGACCTGTTCACCCCACCAGCGGTGGAGCGGCGGCCGTATCAAACGGCCGACGGTCCAGACGAATGTCGCAAGCTGGTGCGGACCTATGCGCGTGACGGCGTCGACTGGATCAAGATCTGCACCAGCGGCGGCGTGCTGTCGCTGGGCGACGAAAGCGAATGGCGCAATTACACCCTCGAAGAAGTCCGCGTCATCGTCGACGAGGCACACGCGCTTGGCAAGCGCGTCGCGGCGCACGCGCATACGCGGGCTGGCGTGCGGCAGGCGCTCGACGGTGGCGTGGACTCCATCGAGCACGGCTCGGCGCTGGACGGCGAGCTGGTGGGGCGCATGCTGGAGAGCGGCACGTGGCTGTGTCCGACGCTCGCGGTATCCGAGCACATCCACGCCATTGGTGCTGAGCGCGGGCTGCCCGAGGCGGTACTGGCCAAGAACGAGCTGGTCCGCACGTCGCGCCTGGAGTCCGCGCGAGCGGCCGCCTCCGCGGGCGTGCGCATCTTCATGGGCACGGATACCAGCTCGATCCTCCCGTTCGGTCGCCACGCGTGGGAGCTGGAGCTCCTGGTGTCGCTGCTCGACGTATCGCCGATGCGGGCACTCCAGATGTGCACGCGCGACGCCGCGCAGGCGATCGGACTGGGGGATCGATGCGGCGTGCTCGAAGCCGGGCGCTGGGCCGACGTGCTGGTGGTGGATGGCGACCCGTTGGCGGACATTCGCCTGCTGCAGCAGCCAGAGCGCATTCTGGGCGTCTTCCGCGATGGTCGCCTGCTGGTCGATAAGGGCCTCGTCTAAATATTCTTCTTTCTTTCGCACTCCCGTCGCTCTCGGCTTCTAGCCTCTTATTTTTTTGGATACTCCCGTCGGGGGTTTTTTCTGGTTCGGGCGAGGAGCGTGGTAGGCCGACCCGTGCCCTTTAGCGGCGGGCTGGTAGCCGTCGTAGCGGCGCCCATCTACCGCTCGGGCGGCGACTGACATCGCACGCGCAGGGGCGCTCGCGTGGGAGACGCTCCAACGTTATGCAGCCTCACCAAGGGCGAGTCACAGCTACGTTTCTCGAGCCAGTTCGGGCCAGTGGCGTCCACGGCCCCCGCGGCCGCCACTCTAAGGCGCACGCTCGAGCGGTGCATGGGCGCCGCTACGAACGCTGCCAGCCCGCCGCTAAAGGGCAGGGGTCGGCCTACCACGCTCCTCGCCCGAAACAGAAAAAACCCCCGACGGGAGTTCCAAAAATAAAAAAAGACGCCTCGCGAGCGAGACAGTGGTCCGATGTTACGCTCTCTTATCCAGTGAGCAAGCTTTTCATCCCGACCCTCAAGGAGGCGCCGGTCGACGCGGTCGCCGCATCACACCGCCTGCTGGTCAGGGCCGGCTTCATCCGCCAGCTCGGCGCCGGCCTGTGGAGCTACTTGCCGTTGGGTCGGCGTAGTCTGGCCAAGCTCGAGCGGATCCTGCGCGAAGAGATGCAGTCCGCCGACGCCCAGGAGTTCCTGCTGCCGGCGCTTCATCCGGCCGACCTGTGGCGGGCGAGCGGTCGCTGGGACGAATTCGACGAGACCATGTTCCGCCTGCAGGATCGGCGGGGTGGCGACTATTTGCTGGCGCCGACGCACGAAGAGATCTTCACCGCCATCGCCCGCGCGGAGCTGCGGAGCTACCGCGAGCTCCCGCAACGCTGGTACCACATCAGCCCCAAGTTCCGCGACGAGCCGCGACCGCGTGCGGGGCTGTTACGAGTGCGCGAGTTCCTGATGAAGGACGCGTACTCGTTTGACGTCGACGCGGCCGGACTGGACCGCTCGTTCGAAGCGATGCGTGAAGCCTATAACCGTATCTACGCTCGATGCGACCTGCCGGCGCTGCCAGCGGAAGCGTTTTCCGGCGCGATGGGCGGGCGCGAATCGATCGAGTTCGTGGTGCGCACAGACGCTGGCGAGGACGAAGTGCTGCACTGCTCTACGTGCGGCTATACGGCGAACGCGGAGGTTGCGCGCTCACGCACTCCGCCCATCGACGACGCACCGTCATCCACGTCTGCTCCAGAGGAATTTCCGACGCCGGGTGTCTTGACTATCGACGCGCTCAGCGCTCCGGCGTACAGTGTGCCGCCCCAACGCCAGCTGAAAACGCTGGTCTCTATCGTTGACGATCAACCGGTGCTGGCGGTGGTGCGCGGCGATGACACGCTGAACGAAGCGAAGCTCCAGGTGGCCAGCGGTGCAAAGGCGGTGCGTCCGGCACGACCGGACGAAGTGTTCGCGCTAATGGGCGCGCACCCTGGGTCACTGGGGGCTGTCAAGTTTCGCGGCGCTCCAGTGCTGGTTGATTCGAGCCTGGCAGGCCGTAGCAACCTGGTCACGGGCGCCAACCGCGACGGTTTTCACCTGCGCGGAGTCGATCTGGCTCGCGACGTGCTCGCTGGCAGCCGCGCCGAGCTGGCCGATCTGCGCACCGCGTGCGCTGGCGAGCAGTGTCCCAGGTGCGATGGAAACCTCGAGAGTTTCCCTGCGCTGGAGGTGGGCCACATCTTTAAGCTCGGAACGCGCTACTCGGAACGCCTCGGAGCGACGGTGCTTGATGCCAACGGCGAGAGCGTGCCACTGGTCATGGGTAGCTACGGCATTGGGCTCGGCCGTCTGCTCGCGGCAGTCGTCGAGCAGCACCACGACGCTGACGGCATCATCTGGCCATTCTCGCTTGCGCCGTTCGACGCGACGGTGCTGACGTTGGGCGAGGAGCCACAGCTCGCCGAGATGGCCGAGCGCGCGGTGGTTCAGCTCGAAGCGGCGGGACTGGATGTGCTGTACGACGATCGCGACGAGCGGGCGGGAGTGAAGTTCAAGGACGCGGATCTCATCGGGATCCCGCTGCGCATAGGCGTCGGCCGCCGCGCCCTGGCTGCCAACGCAGTGGAGTGGAAGCTCCGCTCGGAATTGACGGCTGAGATGGTGCCGCTCCCCGATGTTGCCGACCGCGCTCGTCAGCCTATAGGATGACTGACTTTCCAAAATGAGTATCGAGCGCATTGTACCTCCATTGTTTGTGCCGGACCTCGTGGAGACACCGGCGGTGGAGAATATCGCCGCGCTCGCGAGAATGGGCGGCAATGTGCCGGTGTTGAAGGAGCTAGCTGGCTCTACGCTGGGTATTCGACTGCAGATCAACACAATTCAGGTCATGGATGGACTCCAGAACGCTATTGGGCGTGCTGCGCCATCGGGCGTCTACGTCGTCAGCAGCGTGATCGACGGCAGCCCGGGTGACGCAATCACGTTCCAGGGGAAGGCGTATCAGGGCATCCGCAACGGCGATGTTCTGCCTCTAGGTCCGCAAGGCGACCCGACTGCCGTGTTCACGACGTACCTGCGAGAGGGGCGGATTCCGCGACTGCTCTCGTTTAGTTTGCTCGTGGTCCGCAGTAACGCCGGACTTCGCAATCTTGGGCTCGTGATCGGTAAGACGATGCAGGACAAACGCTTCGCACAACTGGCGGATACTATCGGCGACGCGCTCGGAGCCGCAAATCCTGCGTACTCGATTGTCTGGCAGGCGGCTGACCAGGCAGTCAGTCTGCTGGGCACGTACCTCGAAAGCCGGCCCGACGAACAGTTGGCGTATTACCAGGCAAACTACACGAATCTGTTTGACGATCTCGGCCATGGCGTCCACCCTCCCGATCGTCCGACCATGCAGGTGGGGAAAGTCCGGCTAGCCTATCAAGTCGATGTCGCCTGATCTGCTGCGACAAGCATCAGCGCCGCTCGCTGCGCGGCGGCGACTCCTTCAGCATCGTTGACCTCGGCGAATTGAGCCGCGGACTGCTGGAAATGCTGGAGTGCGCCGGCCTGATCGCCTGACTGAAATCGAACAGTTCCGAGCTTCAAGTGTGCCAGCGCCTGCGTGTGCACGTCCCCAAGCGAATCGGCAATAGCCAGGTAATACCCGTACCACTGTTCCGCCTCTTCGAAACGTTGCCGCGTGTACGCGAGGCTGCCAAGAGAATCGCAGCACAACAATTGTTGGTAGGGATCGCCCGTTCGCTGCGCGCCATCATACGCGGCACTCAGCCAGCCCGAGGCTTCATCCCACTGCCCGCGTTGCTGCGCCAGATGGCCCAGGAGCAGCAGCGTTTTTATACGCCCCGCCTGGTCTCCCGTTGCCTCCTGTGTCACCAGGGCACGCCGATGGAGGTCTTCGGCTTTGTCCCATTCCTCGCGAGACTGGGCAACCATGCCCAGCTCGTGGAGTGCCATGGTCTGACCGGACGTGAAGTGGATCTGGCCAGCGATGTCCAGGCTTCGAGTATGGAACTGCTCAGCTTCATCCCAGTGTTGTTGCAGCTGGGCCAGCACGCCTAATTGGTGCAGGCTCCCAGCTTGACTCTGCAGGTCTCCGAGGCGCTCCTGGATCGCCAGGCTCTGGAGGTAGAGCGCCTCGGCTTCTTCTGGTCTGCCGAGCTGCTGAGCAACCATGGCCACTTCGTGGAGTGCCGCAGCCTCAGCGCTCTGATCTCCCAGGCGCCGTGCACTCTCGAGACTCTGTCGGTGCCACCGCTCGGAATCAGCAAACTTGTGCTGTTCGAACGCCAGGACACCCAGGTCCAGCGCGATGTGCAGCAGTCGAGCTTCATCGCCGTTCCGATTGAAGTACTCGTACAGTTTGCGCAGCGCCTCATCCTGCTGCTGTCGCAAGCCCCGATATGCCGCGATGTCGGCGCGATCCTGGAGTACCTCCAGCCACAGGCTCTCGCGGCCCGACTGGGGATTGCCAGAGACATCCATCGCATCCAACTCCGCGTCACTGACCACACGTTCCCACTCCACCCATCGTCCTTGCGTCCTGAGGAAGCTGCCGAGTCCGCGCATGATGCCAACCATTGCATCCCAGTCCGAGTAGTCGCGGGCCATACGCAAAGCTGTGCGCAAGTTGGCCTCCTCCGACAGCAACACCGACATAATGACGTCGGCTCCAGACTTGAACAGGCCGGCAACATACCGACCGTGGTTGCCGTAGGTTCTAGCGAAAGCACGCTTCAACCACTCCAGGTCCGCCTGGAACGTCGATTCCAACAGGTCGCGCAGGAACCACGGCGCCACCGGGTGCATGGCGAAAACGCTGCTTGGCCCGAGTCGACGGAGGAGCCCCAACTCAGCAATAGTCGTAAGCCTCGGCAGCCAGAACTCCCGGTCACGGCCTTGCATAACTGGCAGCGCGTCCGGCAGTGTGCACAGCTCACCCAGTACCCAGGCGTCGACAAATCCCTGAAATAAACTCAACAAGCCGACAAGCTGCCTGAGCTCGGGGTCCAGGGTGTCCAGTCGGTAGCTGATGGATGCCGACAACGGCCCATCGCGACCCATCGCGGGATTGTCTGCGCTCAACTGGACCTCGCCAGTGCGCAGTGCCTCGAGCAGCTCGGCCGGCTTCCTGCGCACCAGCTCCGGCACGATTAGCTGGATCGCCAGCGGATTACCCTGCAGGTATCGCAGCAAGTCGTTGTATTGGGGTAGCGCGGCGATCTGGGGCGCGCTCTGACCCACGCGCACCAACACTCTCACCGCCAGCTCTTGAGATTCTGCCAGCGTCAACCCGTCAACCTGTGCATGGGCGTAGATGTTGCCGAGCCACGGCTCCTGACGACGGCTTGTAAGCAGCACATGCGTCGCGCCGCCGCGCAATGCGTTCAAGAAATCGCGTAACTCCTGCCGCTCCTCAGGCGTCCAATCAGATTTCGATCCCACCGGAAATCCGGCAACTGTTTCGAAGTTGTCCCAGATCATCAGACACGGCATCTGCGTGAGGACCATCAGTGCGAGCTGTCGTCGCACCGCCGCTGTCAGCTGGCTCCACTCCACGCCCGTGCTCTTCTTCAATAGACCCTGAAACACCTGACCAACCTCGTCGCAGACGCGGCTCAACGGCAGATGGTGCTCGAACGAGAAGAAGAAGATCGGCCCGGCCAATGCACCAGTTTCGGCCCACCAGCGGCCGAAACCGAGGGCCGCCTCTGTCTTGCCGACGCCAGCCATACCACGGAGCAGCACGATGGATTCCTGCCGCAACACCCGTTCGAGCTGGAGCAACGTCTCATCACGCCCGACAAAGCCATAGTCGGGCGGCTCCGGGCAGCCGAGCTCCCGACCGGCGCGTGCTTGCTGGTCGTGGAGCACGCCAGGTTCTAGCTGCAGACCAGCAAGAGGCGCTTTCAGTACCTGGACTGGCGCCGACTCAAACACAACAGGAACGATCCAATCCTGTAATGGCACTTCGCCGATCGGCGAAAACCGGTAAGGACCGGCACGCAACGCTTCGCGGCCGAGTGTTACGGCGCGCGCAAGCTCTTCACCCTGCATCAGCCCCTCGTACAGGCGCGCCATGAACCGCAACGCGCCCTGGAGCTGGATTGCATGGGTCATGGCGACCACGCCGCCGACTCCCGCCATCAGCAGCTGATTGCCAATCGATGGGAAGAGCGCTTCCGGGCGCGTCATGCCAGATTGACAGGCACTGAGCACCACCAGAGGCACGCCTTTGCCTGCCACCAGGCGCCCAAGCTCGTCGCCAGTGACCCGACGCGTGCGGCCGTCTTCCTCCTCGAACGCGAGCACCCCCTGACCTTGCGCGGCTTCCAGGAACCGACCGTGACCATCAAAGTGCACAGCCTGGTACTGACCAGGCTTCTCGCCAAGCACTTTCGCAAGTTGGTCGAACGTGGGCGGGCGGAGCACATCCAGGCGGACCTGGTCACGATGCCGACGAACGAGCTCGAGCAGTCGACGCGCCTCCGACTGAAACGGCAAGTCTTCACCGTCGACGGGTCGGCAGATCACCAGCAGAATGTTGAAGGTCTCACCAGTCGAAGGCGGTGGCGGTTCGAACACCAGGTCGGATTGACTGCGAATGAAGCTGTGTGCGCCAGTTGCCAGCTGACCGTAGGTGCCTCTGCGTGGGTCGCGCAGGAGCTCCCACGGCAACCCAATGCCTTCGGGAGTAGCCGCATGAACGGCGATGCGTGTATTGGCGAGGTCATCTGCAACGTGTTCGTATAGCGCGGCCGTCTCGCGATTCCCAAAGGTCGATTCGAACAGCTCGGCCCCCAACTGCTGTAACAGCGTCTCCACGCGCTGGGCACGCTCGCGAAATTCGCCCCACGGAAAGACGAGATACTGCTCGAGGTACCACTGAACGAGCCGCCGTTGTTCGTCATCGATACGGAAGCCGAACGGTGTCACGCGTTCCTGTGGCTGAGCCCCTTCGCGTGAGCGGTAGCTGACGCGCACCTGGGCGCGACGCTTTCCCACGCCCGGCAGGTGGTGAATCGTGAGCTCCCTCACGGGATTGTCAGTCGTCCAGAAGGAGTGCCTCGACCGGTGCGTCGCCGGATACGGACGTCAGCGACGGGACGTCGAAGGCCGAAGCGAAGCGTTGGAATGCCTCCAGCGGCTCGCCGTATTTGCGGTAGCCCGTCAGGTTCATGACGCAACCGAAGAGCAACCGCTCGCGGTCCACCGCCGTGCTTTTGACGTAGTCCTCGAGCAGGCACAGGCAGATCTCTTGATTGTGCGGATCGTTGCCAAACTCGGCCGCGGCCAACGCCAGAAGCTCCACCAGCTCGGCCTGTTCGAAATCCGACTGCACGTACGCGTGCACCAGCGCGAGCGCCTCGTCGGAGCTCCGCGCGAGCATCGCCTGGTGCAGCCTCTCAAGGAGCCTACGCCCGTCCCAGCCATCGGCGTTTCGAAAGCGCCGAATCACCCGCGGCCCGTTCTTCGGGTCCGCTGCCTGGTTGTGCGCCGCCGTGTTGACCATCGCCGCCGCCACGTACAGCAGCTTCACCTGGTGCGGATGGTCGAACTCGTCGAAGTACCAGCGCAGCGTGTTGCAATACTCGGCGGTGTGCTGCGGCATCGAGAAGTTCTCGGGGGCGCCGCACTCCAGCATCAGCTCGGCCGCGGCAACCTGCAGCACGTCGAGAATCGGCCGCGTGCCCTTGCCCGCCTTGAGGAGACCGGTCAGGTGGTACTGCCAATCGGGCTGGTAACTGTGCAGCACCACATCCTCGAGCTGGCGTTGTTCCTCTGCCGTAAGCAAACCAACGTTGTTGCGCAAGTCGTAGTCGTGCCCGTCGAGCAGCGCCTGGCACACGTTCGCTGCCATCTCATAGGTCGAGTACCAGCGCGGTCCAACCGCGATATCCGGCACACCGGCGTACAGCACCGCGTGCGCGTTCGACCAACCGAATGCGTTCCCGAGCTCCACTGTCGCGCGGGCACGGTATGCCTTGTGACCCGTGGTGTAGGACCGATTGAAGAGCATGCGGTCCTGGACGTCGATCAGCCCGGCAAAGACCAACTGAGCCAGCGCCTTGCGACGATTCGCGCTGTCCGCCATCAATCCGAGAAAGACGCGATAGGCAGCCAGCACTTCGCCGCGCTGAACCAGCGTGAGCCAGTCGTTCAGGCGCTCGTCCAGGCTGCCTTCTGTCTCCAGCGGCTCCTGGTCCGGCCAGTGGACCTCGGGCGGCGGTGGCGCCTCGGCCACGTCGAGCTTGTACATGCGTGTGTAGTGGCCGGGAGCTTTGCCGAGCAGCTGATTCCAGGGATCGA
>Ga0137378_10006689_pt1 | contig 10005 bp, 6 predicted proteins | sample SagtaG_21_FD_104813 | JGI IMG/M metagenome (GOLD analysis project Ga0137378, IMG submission 104813) | Vadose zone soil microbial communities from Sagehorn Ranch, Mendocino, California, USA - Sage2_L_60_16 metaG | ecosystem: Environmental > Terrestrial > Soil > Vadose zone | place: USA...
CGCCGTCCACTGCCCCCGGCCATGGTTGCGTATGCCGCGCGCGATGCCGAAATGACCCTTGCACTCTACTCCTGGCTGAAAGAATACTACGTGTGGGCATTGAAGCTGCATGAGTACACAAACCAGGTTGAACCGGTAGCTCCCTGGATTGAGCCTTTCCTGCGCGGCACGGCCAACGCCGCAGCCGAAGCAGCCGTGGCGGAAGCGAAGGTCAAAGGCATCATCCTGCATGATGCGCAGATCGCCGCCGACTGCCGTGCCGCGCTGGCATCATTGACTCATCCAATGCGTCGCAGCCGCCTCTTGCGTCTCATTGCTGATTTGTCCTTGATTGAGCTTGCCCCGGATATTGAACCTCTCCTGCAAGCTCCTGCTTCAGACGAACGCGCTGCCAGCGTACGAGCGCTGGGGCGGCTCGGCGCGCAGGAAGCTCTCGCGTTGATTCAGCCGCTGCTGCAAGACCCCGTGCAAGATGTGCGCAAAGCGGCACAGACGGCGCTGCGTAATCTCAGTGGCAAAGAAACTCGCGCGCCTGCGCCTCCCTCCAAAATCGTCGATGGAGTGCGTCGCTGGACAATTGGCGAGACTGCCAGCCCCGAAGATGATGACGACGACTGGAAAGCTCGCTTGCGCGCGCTGATGGGCAATAGCGATTAACGGCTCTGTTTGCGCGGCAAACGCGTGCCAACCCAGACCAGAAATAAAAAGCCCGCGAATGTGCCCAACAGTTTCAGCCGGTTGACCCACAACTCTTCCCGCAAAGCATCGCCCTCGCCTAATCCCAGGCTGTGTACCAGCGCGTGGAGGAGCGTTGGCTGAGCTGCAGAAGGTAAGATCAATAGTTGTTCGCCTGGCTGCTCGAAAGTGCTTGTAACTTGCATATACTCAACCATATCAATAGATGCGGGCTGGGTAGTGCGCAAAATCTCCGCCAGCGTCGTAAAAAATTGCTGCAGCCGGTGTTTCACCGCCCCCTTTATGAGCGCTGAAGACTGCTGTGGGCGGGTTTTACCGGCATTGAGCGTACCTTTATAATTGACAACCGTATTTTCGCCTTGCTCGCTCAGGTGCACGGTTCCTTCACCGCTATACATTGTGTGCTTCGCTTCGCCTTCGTAAACGAGCGCATACTGGTACGGGTACTGCTGTTCAGTGATCGTGATTGTCCCGCGGAATAAACCCAGGGTTGGCTCCTGGTCGAGCCGCGCTGTTATGCTTATGCTCTGTTCGTCAAGCTTCTCAAGGCGTTCTACGCCAGGTATGGCTCGCCGCAACGCCTGCTCATCCATCAAGCAATGACACACAGCTTCCGGCTGCGCTTGCAGCGTATAAGTCCCTTCGATAATCATGTAAAAAATCCTTTGCTCATGAAACTTATCAAATAATCGTCAACATTATAGGCCAGAAGGAGAGAAGAGGCAACAGTATCGCAAACCCATGACAATTGATGACATAGGCTCTTGTTCAGACGGCAAGCCGCCTTGTACTGCGCCATCTCGTTAGTTACGGCCCCATTGGCTCATTACCGCTGTGAGAGCCTTTATTGAGGACTGAGACTGAGAAGCCTTCCCTACCGATTGCTCCTGGCTAAGTGTTATCATAGGCAGCTTTGCGCAGCCTGAGTATCATCGCGATGAGATAAGCGAGCGCGAAGGTGAGTGCTATCAACAGGGGACTGAGGATGCTGGTGTAGATGAGGCATACGACGGTTAACATAGTAAAGAGGAGCGCATCCACCGTGGCCTCCCGCATCGGAACAAGCGCGCGTCTCGCTTTTTGAATCCGGGGCTTGTGGCTGAACCGCAGGAGATGTTCCTTCACCTCCTCCATACTCTGTGGTCTCTGACTCGCATCTCGCTCAAGCATTTGCTGTAGGAGCGGTTGCAGCTTTTTGGGGATGCGCTTGTTGATTGTTCGCCTTTGCTTTTTGCCCCTGATGGCTATCTCCAGGGGGTCCTTTCCGGTCAACAGCGTCTGTAAGGTTGCGCCCAGGCCGTAGATATCGGTTTGCGCAGTCGTCTGGGCTTTCCCGTATTGCTCGGGCGCCGCGTAACCCGGAGAGCCGAGTGGAGCGGTATCCCTGGTTCGGCCTGGCGCATAGTGACGGGCAATGCCGAAGTCGATCAGGTAGATGCGGCCGGTTTTGGTCAGCATGATGTTCGCAGGCTTGACATCGCGAAAAACGATCGGGGGGGATTGCGCGTGCAGATATGCCAGTACATCGCAGAGAGCAATCCCGATGTCAAGCACCTTTTGTGTTGAGAAGCGTCCCCGGCGCGCTTTCTTTAGCTTGTCTTCAAGGGTCTCTCCCGCGATATAATCCATCACGACATACCAGTGATGCGGATCAGTAAAGTGATCATAGATGCGAGGGATGTCGTCATGTTTCAGCCGGGAGAGATACTCAACTTCGCGGTTAAAGGTATCCGTCGCCTCGATCATCTGTTGTGGGCTGAGCAGGCTCAGGTTGATTTGTTTGATCGCGACGAACCTGCGATGCTGGTCGAGGTCTTCTGCCCGATAAGTGACGCCGAACCCGCCTTCACCTACCTTGTCGAGGATGCGATAGCGCTGAGCGAAGAGCCTGCCAGGACGCAGTGCTCCTGCAGGCGCAGCCATGATGGGAGGGAGAGATGTCCCAATTGCTTGCGCCGGTGGCGCTGGTGAAGCAGCGCCAAAATAGTGACGACAGACAGCACAGGATGTCGCTTGCGCTGCGAGCGCAGCGCCGCATTCATCGCAAAAGAGAGCAGAGGTCATGATTGCGACCGCGCCTTTCTCGAACACCCTGGCTCTATGGCTGGACGTTGCTAATCCTTCGTTACCGACCTGAATATAACTAATTGTTATTATCAATAATAGCATAGAGTGTTAAGTAAATCAAGGCAAGGATCGCATAACAAACAACCAACCAAATCCCAAACTTGCACGAAACACCATACTATGCTACACTAAACACCGAAATAATGCGTGAGGAGGAAGACGGTATTTTTTTCCGTTCCCTCTTAATGAGGAGCTTTGCCAAATGAAAGTAATTCTATTACAAGATGTAGATGAGCTGGGGAAGGCTGGAGACCTGAAGGACGTAGCAAATGGCTATGCCCGCAACTACCTATTGCCACGCCGACTCGCGGCAGGCGCAACCCCATCGCTGGTCGCAAATCGCCAGCAACGTATCGCCGCGGAACAGCGCAAAATTGAGAAACAGGCTGACCTGAACAAACAGCAGGCAGAGCGTCTCAGCCAGGTATCACTCACATTTAAGGCGCGTGTTGGCGCCCAGGGGCGCCTTTATGGCTCCATCACCAGCCAGGATATCGCCGCTGGCCTGCGCGATGCCGAGGGCATCATTGTTGATCGCCGCCGGATCGATCTCCCTGAACCTATTCGTACCACCGGCACTTTTACCGTACTGGTCAAAGTGGCACAGAAACTTCAACCGAAGATCACCGTCAATGTCGTTGGCGAATCTGCAAGCGTGACGCGTGCGTAAGCCTTGAAGACAAAATGTAAAACGTGAGAGCGTATCGTGGCTCCATTGCGCGATGCGCCCTCTCGTTTTTTCATGCTTGCCTCAGGTTATTACTTTCCCCAAAGGATCTATCCCCCACTCACAGTCTGGTAATGGCGCGAGGAATCTGCGCCAACAAATCAGAAGCCAACAAACCCGTGTGACCAATCTCGGCGCTGACCAGTTCTGATGCCGCGGTATGCAAGTAAACACCCGCGCTCGCAGCATCAAAGGGGCCTGGCTTTTGTGCCAGCAAACCGGCAATCATGCCCGCCAGCACATCTCCCGTGCCTGCTGTGGCCAGGGCAGGGTTGGCTCGCCAGCTTATGCGCGTGCGACCGCCCGGCTCGGCAATAATCGTACAGGCGCCTTTGAGTACGAGTGTTACCTGCCACTCTGCTGCCTTTCTGCGCGCCAGGTCCAGGCGATCTACAGCGCCGCCCGAGACTTTCAAGCCGTGGCAGAGCCGCCCCATCTCTCCGGGGTGCGGCGTAATTACCGTGTCTTTGGGTAGCAGCGTCCACCAGCGCTCCAGGGCTGAAAGATTATTCAAACCGTCCGCGTCGATAACCATCTGCGGCCGTTTCTCGTCTGGCATGGCGCGCAAGGACTCCAGCATCTCCAATATCACCTCGCGCGTATACGGAGATTGTCCCAGGCCGGGACCTACCAGCAGCGCGCGGTATCCATCAAGCGCGTTTATAATACTGGATGCCCGCTCAAAACTCCCCGCCGCCTCTGCAGGGAGCAACAGAAACGTCCCTTCATGAAATGCGCCGGCATAAATTGGGAACATGCGCTCCGTCACGGCCAGCGTCACCAGTCCCGCGCCAATGCGACCCGCGGCGTTCCCCGCGAGAAATGCCGAGCCTGGATAGGCCGGCGAACCACTATACAGCATTACTTTGCCAAAAGTTCCTTTATTGCTGTTCAATGGGCGTTCTGGCAAGAGTGCGCGTATCAGCTCACCTGTCAACATTTCAGCGTGAAGATTGCTCTCCAGCCTGGCTGGCAGACCAATGTCTCCGACAGCGAGTTCGCCCATATAGTCTCGTCCGGGAAAAAAGAAGAAGCCCTGCTTGGGACAGGCCAGGGTAATCGTGATGTCTGCCGCGATAGTACCGGGATCAACCGCGCCGCTATCGGCATCCATGCCGGTTGGCAGGTCAACCGCGATGATGCGCAGCGCGGCTCGTCTCTCGCGCTCCGCGCGCACGCGTCCCAGCAAAGTGCGCATACCCTCTGGAAGCGGACGCGAGCGCCCTGTCCCCAGCAGCGCGTCCAGAACGTAATCACACCGCTGCATCACCTCTTCCAACCTGGCGGGAACCTCCTCTCCGGCGATTTCTCGCCCGTGAACCGTCAGCTGTTGTTCTTTCCAGCGATAACTGGATACGTGACCTCCCCATTGTTCCAGGTAGCGGGCCATCACCATGCCGTCCCCGCCATTGTTGCCAGGGCCGACCAGCACCAAAAAATCGAGCAAGTCGATAGAGCGTTTTTGACTATCCTTCTCAGCAATGTAGCGCGCCAGTATTTCGGCGGCGCTTCTGCCCGCGTTCTCCATCAAGATTGGCGATGTCAGGCCATACTCTTCCGCTGCCCGCGTTTCCAACGCGCGCATCTCATCAACGCTAACGATGTGCATATATCTTCTCCCGTTTCAGGCAAAATCTGCAATAGCATATTTCTTATAACACCATTGTAATGCCTGAAGCGCAAAGAGGGAAGAGAAGACCATAAGAAACTCGCTTGTCCGTGCTTGCCAGACGTGTTACAATGAAGTAGTAAACATAATGTATAACACAAAAGAAGAGGTTATGGACAAACAAGTGGAGGCAGGCAGCGAAACCCTCGAGGACATTCAAACGTTTGTAGCGCGTTATCCGTTTCCCCTCGATCCTTTTCAACTAGAGGCTATTACTGAACTCGCGCAAGGCCAGTCCGTCGTTGTAGCAGCGCCGACAGGCACAGGAAAAACACTCGTTGCAGAGTATGCCATCTGGCTTGCGCAACAGCGCAATCAACGTGTCATTTATACCACTCCCCTCAAAGCGCTCTCCAACCAGAAATACCGTGATCTGCGCGAAATATATGGCCCCGATGCTGTCGGACTCGTGACGGGCGATATCGTCGAGCACAGCCGCGCCTCGGTCGTCATAATGACGACCGAAGTGTACCGCAATATGCTTCTGGAAGAAGGCGGAGAGCGCTTTGCCGCCGATGAGAACCCCATCCCGTCTTCGCTCGCCGATGTTGGTTTCGTGATCTTTGATGAGTTACACTACCTGAGCGATGTTGGCCGCGGCCCAGTCTGGGAAGAGGCGATTATTTGTTCGCCCCCGCATGTTCAACTGGTTGGCCTCTCCGCAACGGTTAGCAATGCTGACGACCTGGCTAACTGGATCAGCCGCGTACACCGTTCTATCTCGCTGGTAGTGCATGAGCAACGCGCGGTGCCCCTGGAGCACTATTACTTTCTCGATAATAAACTGCGCCTCGTGCAGGACGCGGAGGGGCAGCGTATCGAACGCTTTGCCAATATCGGTGGTGAGGCCAAACTGGCGCAGTTGATGGGACGTCATCGCGCCGCTAGCTTCAGCGAGGACGACGAGGAGGAAGAGGACGATTATTGGGATGAGCGAGGCAAAAGGGGGAGGACCGCGAGAAACAGGGCAGGCGTAGCTGGCGGCGAACAAACCTCAATGCAATGGTCGACTGACGAGCAGCAGAGAGTACAACGCCCTCCTCAACGCAAGGCGCCGGAGCCAGGAGAGATACTCACGGTTTTACGCGAAGCCGATCTGCTGCCCTGCCTCTATTTCCTGCCAGGGAGGCGCGTCGTTGAAGAGGCGGCTATGAGTGCCGCGCTGCACCTCTTTACCTCGGCGGAAGAGCAGGAGCTTATCAAAGCGGAAATTGGTATCTGGCTTGAACAACTGCCAAAAGAAGACCGCAGTCTCCAACAGGTCTACTCCTTGACTGAACTTCTCCCCCGCGGCCTGGCCTTCCATCACGCCGGGTTATTGCCTGGCTTGAAGGTGCTGGTAGAAACGTTGTTTGCTAGAGGGCACCTGCGCGCAGTTTTTGCCACCGATACGCTTGCCCTTGGCGTGAATATGCCCGCGCGCTCCGTTGTAGTGGGCAGCCTGAGCAAATTTGATGGTCAAGAGATGCGTTTGCTCACGCCCAATGAGTATCGTCAATTGACCGGGCGCGCTGGCAGACGCGGTATGGATATACATGGCGCCGCGATTATTCCCTACTCGCCGTGGGAACCGTTTGAAAACTCCTTCCAACGTATCACAGGTGAACTCTTGCCTGTGACCAGCTCTTTCATCATACGCTATAACTCCGTCCTCAGCCTCTGGCGACCCGGTGACGTCCAGCACCTGCGCCGCATCTGCGCCTCCAGCCTGCGCGAATACCAGCGCTATCTGCTCTGGGAGCATCGCGAACAGACACGCCTGGAGAAGCTGGAGATGCGCTACCAGACGGGCAAGAAGAAGGAGAATAAAAAGCGCGCTAAAGCTGTTGAAGGGGCAACGCAGGCTTTAGAGCGAAGACGCCGCTCCATTGGAGCATATCCTCTCAGCCGCGCGGGAGCTGCCGAGCTCGATGGCACCATTTTTGCCCTACGCACCCTTGGCTACATTGGACAGGACGACCAACTGACGATCAAGGGGCGTCTCTTGCGCAGTATCTTCCACCCCTCCGGTGTCCTGATTATTGAGCTGACGATGCTTGGAGCGCTCGATGAGCTGACAGCAGGCGAGCTGGCGGAAGTCTGCAGCTGGTTTACCTTCGACAATGAGCGCCGTCTGAATAATCGTGATGTGCTCAATACCAGCCACAAACGCGTGCGCGGCGAATTATGGCGCGTAGAGCAGTATGTTCACGGCATTGAAGAACGCGCCAACATTTCCTATACCCCCGGCATCGTGCCGGATTTTCACGGGGTAGCCCTGGCGTGGTCGCGCGGTATGTCGCTCGGCGGCCTGCTCAGGCGCATCGACCTTGCCGAGGGCGACCTTCTCATGCTACTGAATCAAACCATCGATTTCGTGCAACAGGTGCAGTCTGCCGTAGGCATGGTGCTCGATACTCGCGAAGTTTGGGAGCAAACTTCGCCCTTGCTCACGGAAGGCGCGGCCAGCGAGCATTCCGCCGCTGCCCGCGCCAAAAATCGCGGAGAACAATTGCTGATCCAGCGTGAGCGCTTGGAGCGACTCCGTCCGCTGCTGGCGCAAGCTTCTGCCTCGTTACTGCATGGCATCATCATCCAGAGCCGCACAGTTCCATCTATGGCAATCCGCGTCGGCGGTGAAGAAGTCCCCCTCGATGCCGAAGAAGACCTCGATACCCTCATGTAGGGGCCGATTTATCGCACCCCCGAGAGCCGAGCCATGTCATGCTGAGCCGCAGCGAAGCATCTCACCGCTCCCGTTTGGTTGATTGCCAACATTTTGCTACCCTCCCTCGTTTATTGCAATGACGCTACGAAAACACGCGCTTTTCCGGCAATTGTATCTCATGCCGTGACATTTTAAGGTACTATGGTCATGTTCTCAAGCCTGACGCATTGTCAGAATTGCACGAGTTGAATAAGATGTAGATGTGTAAGGTTATATTACAAAAGAGTTTGGATGGGTTGTGGCAGGCGCGTGGGCATAAAACTTCAACAACAAAAAGAGGTAGAGCTTGATGAATGCAGAAGCATTGATTGGAAAAGTGCTAGGATCCTGTACACTCCAGGAAGTTATTGGGCAGGGAGGCATGGGAGCCGTCTATTTGGCACAACAATCACGCCCTCGTCGGCAGGTAGCTGTGAAAGTTTTATTGCCATCAGCGTCCCTCACAACCCATCAACGGGCAGCCTTCCTGGAGCGATTCCGCCGTGAAACCGATGCAGCAGCCTCTTTGGAGCACCCGAATATTCTTCCGGTGCATGAATATGGCGAGCGAGATGGACTTGCCTACCTGGTGGTGCCGTATATCAGTGGCGGCACGCTGCGCGATCTCATGGAAGCGCAAGGACAACTGGCATTACCACAAGCCATGAACTACCTGGATCAGGTGGCCGGGGCATTGGATTTTGCTCATGGACGAGGTGTCATTCATCGTGACATCAAGCCCGCGAATATTCTCATGACTCCCGAAGGTCGCTTGATGCTGACCGATTTTGGCCTGGTGAAAATTATTGCTGCGGGGCAAATGCCCCAACTTCGTTTGACTGGAGCAGGGGCCCCAGTTGGAACGCCGGACTACATGTCGCCCGAACAGGTCGTTGGCAATAGGGTGGATGGTCGATCGGATCTGTACTCCCTCGGGGTCATACTCTATCAAATGCTCGCCGGAGTAACACCTTTCCAGGGTGAGACACCCATGCAGATTGCCGCGCAACAATGGCAATCTCCTCCGCCCTCGCCCAGACTGTTGCGCCCAGATCTCCCAGTCGCGGCAGAGCAGGTGCTCCTACGGGCTATGGCAAAGCGGCCCGAAGATCGCTATGCCTCTGGACAGGACTTTGCCGGGGCTTTCCGCGCTTCCTTATCTAATGCTGGAGTGCTGTCAGGAAATGCCCCGTCAACCACACCTTCGATGGACACTTCTACCTCTGCGCGGCTCTTCGCGCCGCGAGGTCTTTTTGATCCTGTCTGGCAACAAGGCGCTACTGGAACATTGGCAAATGTCAGCGGCGGCAAGCCAACCCGCGTCTTGCCCGCAGCCAACGCGGAACCTGCCCGCTCTACAGGGCTTCTCTCCCGTACTGGTATGTTTCCCACAGTTGCGGCCACGGGAAATATGCCTGCTGCGCCTGGCAACAACGTGCCGCCTGCCATTGCAACAGGTGTGTACCAAGAATTTACTGGATCGCAACCACCCTTGACGCCTCCCGGTTTGGGCGCGGTACCTTTGCAAAATAGAGCACAACCCTCTCCAATCATCCTGGGGGGCACAGGCAAGTTTTCGGCTGCCGCGGGCGCCATGCCTTCAACGACTGGCGCGCAACCTGCCGCCATACCAATGGGCTTGCTGCAAGCATCTCCCGTCCTTAACACAAGCGGGTCGCTGGCGGTGCCGGGAGGCGATCAGGGAGCGGGCAATACAATAAAACTGACCGGGCCTGTCAAAGTAGTACAGGTGCCTGTTGCCGGTCAGCCCGGACGCTTTGTCACCGGTCTATTGCCCGTGGTTCCTCAAACGCAGGAGCCGGAAGAAACTGTTGGGAAAAAGAAGCGTGGGCGCAAACAAACCCTGCTCGCCATTGTGCTTGCAGCACTGGTGCTGCTGGTAATAGCCGGCACAGGCGCCTCTTTCTGGTTTGTCCACCTGCGCCAGAGCCAAACCGTGCATAGGACTGGGACAGGTATTACGGCAACGCCGAATGTCATAGCTACCGCAACCGCGCAAATGCAGGCTACGGTTGCAGCAAACCAGATGCTGTCGGATCCGTTAAGCCAGAATATCCACAACTTACCAACCGGCAAAAA
>Ga0137378_10006700_pt1 | contig 9997 bp, 10 predicted proteins | sample SagtaG_21_FD_104813 | JGI IMG/M metagenome (GOLD analysis project Ga0137378, IMG submission 104813) | Vadose zone soil microbial communities from Sagehorn Ranch, Mendocino, California, USA - Sage2_L_60_16 metaG | ecosystem: Environmental > Terrestrial > Soil > Vadose zone | place: USA...
CCAAGCACAAGCGCGGAGCCTGTGCGCTCGTAGAGCTCCCAGCCGATAGCCACATCGATCATCTTCTCGCCAAGCCCGCCAATAAAAATACCAATGAGTAAGAGACGGAAACCACGGAAACGTAGCGCCTGGTAGGGATCGTGGGTATCGGACACGCTGCTCCTCTGTTGGATAATGATGAGAAGATTATAACATAGCCCCTCGCAGTGCCTTTCACCGCGCAAACAGCCACACGTGAGAGCAAGATTCGAGAAGTTTTTGCTGTTCGGGCATGCTATGCTGAGTAAGCAGAAGTCGCCGGTTGACGCTTGCCAGCTGCTCGTGTGACGCGCACTGCTCTTCAGGTGACTGCACAGCAGCTGGTCACATACGTCGTCCAGACGCCTCTGGACGGTGTCTGTGCCTGCAAAAGAAGCACGTGTTCGCCTCAGCAGTTGCACCGGTTGCCTGCTTGAGGCGAACGAGTAAAAACCCTTGAGCGAAAACTTTCCATGAGAGGATGAAACATGTTGCTGGAAAACAAGGTGGCTGTCATCTACGGCGCGGGTGGTCCCATCGGCGGGGCCGTGGCCCGTGCCTTTGCCCGCGAGGGGGCCAGGGTGTTCCTCGCTGGTCGCACTCCGAGTAAGCTCGACACGGTGGCCAACGAGATCCGCTCCACTGGCGGCTCTGCTTTCACCATCGTCGTTGATGCCACGGACGAGCAGGCGGTTGACTCCTGTGTCGATGCGGTGGTTGAGCAAGCTGGCTCCATCGATATCTCGTTCAACCTCATCTCGTACGGAGATGTCCAGCAGCCGCTGACGATGATCTCGGTTGAGGATTTCCTTCAGCCGATCACCACCGCGATGCGAACCCACTTCTTGACCACCAGGGCAGCCGTCCGGCACATGATCAGGCGCGGGTCGGGAGTGATCCTGGCCTTCGGCGGATCGGGTCCCCACACGCTCCCCGGGCTGGGAGGCTTCAAAATCGCTCTCGACGCCCTGGAGGGGCTTCGCCGCCAGTGGGCGTGCGAACTAGGCCAGCACGGCATCCGTGTCGTCACCATCAAAACGGGAGGAGTACCCGAGTCCATTGATGCAAGTGTCGCCATGCGCGAGGAGGTCACCGCTGCAATTGAGCAGGCGAGCCTGCTGAAGAGAGCGGCTCAGCTCTCCGACGTAGGCCACGTGGCAGCCTTCGTGGCTTCAGATCAAGCTCGCACCATGACTGCCTCCACCGTCAACATCTCCTGTGGTGCGCTCATGGACTACTGAGCCATAAGAGGTACGATGCGCATCGACCTCAGGGATGACGGTCGGCAACAAGATTGAGGAGCCACAATGAAACGTCTCGCCGCCTTCCTGGTCAAGACTCGAGACTTCTCAACCTTTGCCCCCTGTGTCCAGACATTTGGAGATAATGCCTGTCACCCCTCGCTTCGCGAGGGGTCTGGCTCGGCAGACGCAGAGATCCTTCCCCTTCGCTACGCTCAGGGCTTCGGCTCATGCGCTCAGGATGACAGCCATCTCGTCTTCACAGCAGTAGTCCATCGTTGCGGCGACGGAGAGATCCTTCCCCTTCGCTACGCTCAGGGCTTCGGCTCATGCGCTCAGGATGACAGCCTGACGCGAAGGGATGACAGCCTGGATACCACTCAAGTCATGTCACCCTGAGTGCAGCGAAGGGCCGCTCACAGGAAGTCTTACCTCCAAACGTCTGCCTTGTGTCAGTTGTTTGTTGGGAATGAACCCGTAGTCCATCGATGAACAGGCGGCGCATGCCCGCCAGGATGCGCTCACGGCTGAAGTTGCGGGACTGCCGTCGTAAGTCATAGAGTGGCGGCGTGATGGCTGCTAAGATGGCGTCGGCAGCGAACGTGACATCCAGATCCACGGTCTCACTCTGCGCCACCGCTTTGGTGAGCAGATGGCTGACTTTGCTGGAAAGAGATCAATGGGAGACCGCTCCAAAACAGGGCGAACTGCCTCCTTCGTTTGCCCTTGAATTGGAATGGTCTCCAACAATGAGCGCGTGAAGTGCACGAGGGAAATGACGTTACTGCTTAGAGCCTGTGCTCGCATCTTCCAGCGGTGGCCCACCGTGGGTGTATGCCGTGGAGTCCAGGACAACCAGCCAGTCGAAGTCGACGAGGCTTTGAGGCGTGAGGGCGAAGTAGGTCGGGTTCTTCACGCTGCCGGAGCGAGTTGGAAGGGCCGCGATTGCCGAGGCTGGCAGTCCTTGCCCCCGGTGCGTGCGAAGAAAGCGCACTGGCCCCGGCACAGCCGTCAGGCGACTCTCAAGCGTGCCTGATTCGGGTTGGCCAATGCCATTGGCAAGCGATTCTCCCACTGCTGAACCAATGACGGCATAGCGCGAGCTGAGCATCTCATGGAGGTGTGCCCCCACCGGCCACCAGGTGTAGACATCACTGCCGAGTTGCAATTCTGCCTTCCCGCGCTGCAGATGACTGTTGTGAGCGAAGACCAGCACTTTTCCCCGGCCACGCTCACGCAGCACCATGTACGCCAGATTATCCGCCATCAACGCGTCTCGCATGCCGAGAAGTCTGACAATCCGTTCGCCCGACTGTCGCGCCAAGGCGGCGTGATAGTTCAGTAACTGCCTTGCCACCGAAGCATACTGCGCGGCTTCCAAATAGCGGCGTTCGTCGCTCTTGGCCACCAGTTCGGGACGCCGTGCCTGCAGGTCTGCAATGAGTTCCTCTGTCTCAATCCGCAGCGCAGTTGCCTCTGGTGAGAGGCCTATCGACTGTGCCGGCTCCATCATGACCGCAGGGTTCTCCCAGGCAGCGTCTGGACCAAGCAGCGGGTCGATGCGGCTTCGATACTCCTGACCGAGGGCCTCATCAATCGAGGCGAGGTAGTCGAGCGCAAAGTGCAGGACCCGGCGCGGGCTATCACTGCCCATCATTTCGGTTGGGCTATCGAAGCCGTAGAACTGGAGTTGGATGCGGTGCGTTGGATCAGCATTGTGGTGCCGCATCGACTCCACGAGTTCTCGGTTGGCGTTGAGTCGGCCAAAACCATGGCTAAATCCGGCGTCCTGCACAGCCTCATACGACGCCGGACCGCGACCGGCCAGATACTCGTTGACGAGGTGCGCCCGGGGGAAACTGCTCTCGATGGCAATGGCGCTGTAACCATGCGCCTCAACCAGGTGTTGAAAGAGTTGGTTGCGCAAGATGAGAATGTCCTCACCGCCGTGAAGTGCTTCCCCCAAACCAAGCAATTCTACCGAGTCGCCAAGTGAGGCGGTGACCTTGTCGACGGCAGCGTTGAAGGCAGTGGGGGAATCGAGAGAGAACGGGATTGCTTCACACGCAATCCAGTCATCGAGCGTTGCATATGTGGGGGTGGGGTGAGTCATTTGTTCAACCTCCGTTGTTTTCACTTTCGCATGTATTTGCATCCGATCCCCAGCTTTCCAGGCTTTTTTCTGGATCATACCTCTACACTACAACATGGATGCCAGTATGGAGGGTTGAGATCATCTATATAGACGGAGTAGCGTCCTATCCAGGCTCAATGAGCCGATTTCGTGTGATATAAAGAGGTAGGGAGATAAGGAAAGTCTTCATACATTCTAGAGGGTTTCACATGGCACTTCACACCTCTTTGCGCCCTATTGACCTGGCCAGGGCCACAGGGATCAGCGTTCAACAGGTGCGCAACTATGAATCCTGTGGCCTTTTGCACCCGGTACAGCTCTGTGCACCGCTCACGTCTGCTCTCCATCTCCCCCTGTGACAAGAGCTCCCCTCGGGACGGGCGAGATGGCCCGTCCTGACTCTCGCGGTCTGAGGTGGCTGATGGCTCCGGTGGTTCACATCATCACCCCAACAGGTGAGGTAAACTCTGCCAACCGCTAAGGAGGTGGGCGCCAGCGCGAGGCTGGAGCTGCCAGAACTCATTCCTGGTGATCTGGACCAGGCCGCTGCCATCGGCGCTCATCTCATAGAGGTGCGCATTCTGGTCCTGCCCCGTCGTGGATCGATGCGCAAAGATGATCTTCGTTCCGTCCGGCGACCAGGCCGGCCAGGTGTTGCGCTCCTTGCTCGTCAGTTGGATCAGGTGTGTGCCGTCCGGGAAGATCGTGTAGAGCTGCGGTGTGGTGCCATCCGGGAAGGAGCCGAAGGATTGGAAGAGGATGCGCGTGCCATCAGGCGACCAATGCGCACCACCCGCCTGCAGTTCTTGCGCTGTCACCTGCTTCAGACCAGTGCCGATTGGGCTCATCCTCGAAAAAAGTGAGGCCGCTTGCTTGGACAGCCGTCTGATTCTCTGATAGACTCTCATCGATGAATTGTGGCGCAGCCATGTGGCAAGGAGGGTCTCATCGATGGAGGATGTGGACACCGCTTCCCTCTTGTTCTCTTTTCCCGATGATATCGTCATCTCGTCGGTTCGGGCGACTACGACCGAAGTGATGCTGCACATCGCCTGTCGGCGTCCCTACGCTGCCTGCCCGCTCTGCCAGCAGCCCTCAGAACGAGTGCATGGGCACTACGGGAGAACGGTGGCTGACCTACCCTGCGCAGGCCGTCGGGTCGTCTTAGCCCTCACGGTGCGCAAGTTCGTCTGTACCACGTCTACTTGCCCACGCCAGATTTTCACGGAGAGGCTTCCAGACCTAGTGCAGTCGTATGCGCGCATGACCAATCGCCTGCGCGAGGCGCTGGTTGCACTCGGTTTGGCCACTAGCGCCGAGGTGAGTGAGCGATTGGCACCCTCGTTGGGGATGTTGGTTTCGGCTCCCACGCTTCTTCGTCGTCTGCGGGTGGTCGCCTGCCCGCCCCCGCAGTCGGTACGGATCCTTGGCGTGGATAACTGGGCGTGGAAAAAGGGCCAGGTCTACGGTACTCTGCTGGTCGACCTTGAGCGAAGGAAGCCCATCGAGTTGCTTCCAGACCGGAGAGAGAAGACCGTCACAGCCTGGCTGCTGACCCACCCGGAAATTGAAGTCATTAGCCGCGACCGGGGAGGAGAGTATGCGGCAGCGGCAAAAAAAGAGGCTCCCCAAGCTCTACAGATCGCCGACAAATTTCATCTGCTGTTCAACCTGCGCGAGAAGCTCAAGGAGTTGATGGCACGCAAACAGAAACTCTTACCGCAGGTCGAAGTCATCACCTCCAAGGCCATGGCTGACACAGCGCGAGAAGGGCCCTCAGCCAGTGCTTCTTCTTCATCCTGCCCCGTGGGAGGGGAGAAATCCTTTCGGCACATGTCTCCCTATCCACGAGCGACTCCCTCTGGCTCAGTTCCTCTCCCGCCAGAAGAAACGCCCTCACACATCAGCCGCTCGAATCGCTATGAAGCTGTCCGCGCGCTTCATCAACAACTGGTCTCCCAGCGAGAGATTGCGCGTCGTCTCTCGCTGTCGCGTAACACGGTGCGGAAGTTTCTGCAAGCCGAGACCTTTCCTGAGCGCAGCCGGTCACCCTATCGCGGCAGCATCCTTGATCCGTACAAGCCTTACCTCCTCGAACGTTGGAAGTCCGGATGCTGGAACGGTGCCCAGCTCCTGGAAGAAATCAAAAAGCTCGGCTATACCGGTTCAGACGCGCTGTTTCGCTCTTTTCTGACCCAGGTACGCACACAGCATCAGGCCGCAGGAACCGCCCTGGCCCTTGAACTTTCCACGGCTCAGGGCTCGGTCAGCGCCTCTGGTGCCCTCCCACCAAAGCCCGCTCCCAAACGCCGCATGTCTCCAAGTAGAGCTTCCTGGTTATGCATGTGCCAGCCGGACAAACTCGACGAGCAGCAACGACCGCTGGTCGAACAACTCCGCGTGGCTCACCCTGATCTCGAGACCGCCTACCAACTCTCTCAGGCATTCGTTTCGATGCTGGCCGACACCGTGCCCAGGACCTGGATGACTGGCTCCTCCAGGCGAAACAGAGCACTCTTCGTGAGTTCAAAAGCTTTGCCCACGGCCTTCGCCGCGATTATGCAGCAGTGAAAGCAGCCTTCTCTTCACAATGGAGTAACGGCCAGGTGGAAGCTCAGGTGAACTGCTTGAAGCTGCAAAAACGGCTCATGTTCGGTCGCGCCAATTTTGACTTATTGCGGCTGCGTGTCCTGCGGCGTGCCTGATGGCGCGGCGCTATCGTGCTGAGCAAGTGGTCTGTTGCTCTGCGGCTGCTGGCTCATTGGCCGTCAGGAGTGTTTCTGCGCTACAATGGCAGGAGAAGGAGGAAGCGATGCCGAAACGGAGTGCCTCACAACACGTCCCAAAAGAGATGCAAGCGCGCTTCGAGGAGATTACCCACCTCACCGATGCGTTCTGCCGCACGTACTTGAATGAGGAGTACCGACAACTCTGCCGGGAGCTCACGGCCACCTTGTGTCGCAAACGCCCTTCGCCGCTAGTAGGAGGCAAGGCTCCCACCTGGGCGTGCGGGATCATCCATGCGTTGGGGATGGTCAACTTTCTCTTCGATTCCTCCCAGACTCCCCATATCGTGGCCAGCCAGATCTGGGAATATTTCGCGTTGAGCTCTTCGACCATGCAGGCCAAATCCAAGCAGATCCGCGATCTGCTGGGCATGTATCCCATGGACCCAGACTGGTCGACTCCTTCCATGCTCGATCAGAACCCCCTGGTTTGGATGCTGGAAGTGAACGGGCTGATCATCGATGTGCGCCACGCGCCGAAGGAGATCCAAGAGGCAGCCTTGCGTCAAGGATTGATTCCCTACATCCCAGAGGAGACCTGAACGGGCCTTCACGCGATCCCTTTTCCTGCCTTGTGCTCCTGTGCTACACGCGGGGAAGAAGAACAAGACCAACCCATGAGGAGGTGGTATATGACCAAACGGATCTCGAAAGGCACCTGTGCGCTTTGCCAGGGGGAGTGGAGTCGCGCCAGCATGACCAAACACCTGGAGGCGTGCCAGCGCAGAGCTGCCGAGGCAGCCCGTGCCGCAGGCCGCAGACCGGGGCGGACGATGAAGCACTTCCATGTGGTGGTGGAAGGGCGCGATCTGCCCATGTACTGGATGCATCTGCAAGTGCGCACCGGGATCACTCTGGCCGATCTCGATGCGTTCCTCCGAGAGACCTGGCTGGAGTGTTGTGGGCATATGAGCGCCTTTGAGATCGGAGGACAACGGTATGTCTCAGGCGCAGGCATCTACTTTGAGCCGGATCCAGACGAGCACAACCTGCGCGTGCGATTGGACCGTGTGTTTCATCCAGGGCTCAGTTGTCTCTACGAGTATGATTTCGGCACCACCACCGAGTTATGCCTCAAAGTATTGGCAGAGGAGACCCGGGAAGCGACCGGCCAGTCGATCCAGCTCCTGGCCCGCAACACGCCTCCACTGATCCCTTGCGGCGTCTGCGGAAAACCAGCTACCTCCGTGTGTACCGTGTGCGTCTACGAGGAGGCGGGCTGGCTCTGTGCCGAATGCGCCAAGACGCACGAGTGCGGGGAAGAGATGCTCTTACCGGTGGTCAATTCCCCACGTGTCGGGATGTGTGCGTATGGGGCTGGGTATGCTGGGTGAAGGACAAAGCAAGCAGGCTCACTTTTTTTGAGGATGAGCCCCGAATCTTAGGGAGAGCCAGGAGAGCCCTTCCTCACATCCTTTCCATTGTTGCACAACTCCCAGAGCAGGAAAAGCTTGCCAATAGGCGAGGAAAAGCATAGAATAGGCTCAGCAAGGACGCTGCTCCAAGCGCAAGCACTCCTGGCAAGAGCGAACTGACGACGAAGAGTTCCTGGCATATCCCGAACTCCCGGCTTCATGGCTAGTTCGGTGAAGGAAAGCAGACCGATGATCACAAAAACCAGAGGCATGAAGTACAGTGTCGATCTTCCCAACGGCTGGAAAATGAACCTGGCAGCAGTCAAGGATCCTGTTGCAGCCTATGAAACGATGACCAATGTGGCCAGGGCCGCCGATGAGACCGGATATGAGGCCGTGTGGGTGGTTGATCATTTCCATACGGTTCCTACGCCCACACAAGAGGTCACCTTTGAGTGCTGGATGTCACTGGCTGCCATGGCGCGCGATACAAAACGCGTGCGCATAGGCCAGATTGTGACCTGCAATAGCTATCGCAGTCCTGCCTTACTCGCCAAAATGGCAAGCACCCTCGATATCCTCAGCCATGGTCGCTTGAACTTTGGCATTGGCGCGGGCTGGTATGAGCATGAATATAAGGCGTATGGCTATCCCTATCCCGATGCGCCTGAGCGCCTGCGCATGCTGCGTGAAGCGGTCCAGGTCATTCATGCCATGTGGGAGCAGGAAGAGGCGCATTTCGAGGGCAAATACTACCAGGTACGCGGCGCGATCAACCAACCGAAGGGTGTGCAGAAGCCACATATTCCGATGCTGATCGGTGGAGGCGGCGAGAAGGTGACACTCAAGCTGGTCGCGCAATATGGCGATGCCTGCAACGTGTTGGGAGATCTGGAGACGATCAAGCATAAACTGGCAGTGCTCAAGGAGCATTGCGAGACGGTGGGACGTGACTACGCCACTATCCACTGCACGACTGGCACCGTCTGCTCCATCGCCGATAGCGATGAAGAGGCCCTCGCCTTGGTCCCGGCTAATGTCATAGGCCAACTGAAAGATACCTCTCTGGTGGGCAGTCCCCAGACAATTCGCCAGCGTATCGCCGCATTGGAGGCCCTTGGCATTCATGAGCTTATCATCGATTTCCTTAGCGCGACCGACCTGACTTCCCTCTACCGCTTCGCGCAGGAATTCATCGCTCAGTAATACTCCTATCGCCTGGCTTAGCAGAAACCCATCCGCTGCTGCTGGCACCAATATGTCTCCTAGGAACGAGGCTCTGTGCTTAAAGATCTCCTCGGGGATGGCATCAGGAGCAAGATACGCACACAGCCGGAGGAGTTCGGCAGCCGCGGGATTCTTCTCTTCTACTTTTTGAAAGGAGAGCGACCAGGTTGTCGCCACCGACTCGGGATGACCCGGAGAGAGTTCCCCGCGTATTGTGAGCTAACGCTCCTGTTGCGCAAGTGAGTAAAGGTTCCAATACCTGCGCACAACGCATACCAGCGATGGGCTTTTCTGCTGCAGGTGATTGTATAGCTGTCCCGACACCTCCCACCATAGATATGCTAAAATGAGGCTTAGATAGACTCGGCCACAATCTGCTCGGCTCTCAGAGCACGATTGCCAACTATCTGGCGTTCAATAGGAGATAGGTATGACGGATGCTCTCGATGCCCCCGTGCAGGAAGCATTGAATAAGCCTTCACCTTCGCGTGCCGCATAGTTACGCAAGACCAGTCAAAAGGGGAAACTCCCTCCCAACTAGTAGCTAAGAGGGTGGAGAGGCTGAATCGAGGAATTCCGTGATGATCGGTAGGAGCAGGTGGGTGCGGCTCATGAGCCCATGATAGGGTGGAGCCCAGCCCACATGCGTGGTGGCCGGCAGCACCGCGAGCGAGGCTCGCGGCAGACCACCCATGTCGCCATCGGCCTTGCTGCCGCCCAGCAGGCCAAAGAACTCCACCGCGTGCGCCAGGCGCAAGCCGTCTGCGTCCCCGACCAGGATCAGGGTGGGTATTGTGAGCGCCGCAACGCCTTCTGTCCAATCGTAGTCCTCGCTCAGCAAGTGCCTCATCTTAGCAACGAAGACCGGCCAGGCTTCGGGCCTGGGCGAGGTCTGCAGATAGGCGTCGTGGATCGGGGTCCCGGCAAACGTGTCGACGCTGATCGAGGCCATGCCCGCGAGGACCTCGGGATACCACCCATCACGCTTGAAGGCGGTCGAGGCGAGTACTAGCTTGCGCACCACCTCTGGATGCCGGATGGCGGTTTGGAGGCCGACGCCCCCACCCAGGGAAAAGCCGAAGAGGTCGGCCTGTTCGAGTCCGAGATGCCTGATCAGGGCGGCGATGTCGTCGGCCATCAACTCGAAGCGCAGCGCGCGCTCGGTGTCGGCTGTATGCCCGTGCCCCTGCAGCTCGACGCCGATGACGCGGCGCGTCGTAGCCAGCTGCGGCACCA
>Ga0137378_10006705_pt1 | contig 9996 bp, 8 predicted proteins | sample SagtaG_21_FD_104813 | JGI IMG/M metagenome (GOLD analysis project Ga0137378, IMG submission 104813) | Vadose zone soil microbial communities from Sagehorn Ranch, Mendocino, California, USA - Sage2_L_60_16 metaG | ecosystem: Environmental > Terrestrial > Soil > Vadose zone | place: USA: California...
GAAGGATGGCACGGTCCACTATCCCATCATCACCGACACGCGATCGCTGTTGTGGATCGTCAACCAGAACACCATCACGCCGCACGTCTGGATCTCCCGGGCGCCGAAGCTGAATAACCCGGACATCTGCGTCTTCGACCTCGATCCGATCGAAGACGAGAAACCGGCCGTGTTGCGGGCGGCCGCGCTCATTCGCCGCTCGCGGGTCGAACGTGCAGCCAGCACGCCGCGACGGTCGCGCCGACGGGAAGCAGCTCGGGACGCTCGTGCCGGCAGCGATCGAACACGTGCGGACAACGCGGGTGAAACGCGCAGCCCGCGGGAATCGCGGTCAGGCGCGGCATCGTTCCGTCGATTTGCGCCAGCTCGTCGCGCTCGGCCACGATCGACGGAATCGAGCCCATCAGCCCGCGCGTGTACGGGTGCGCCGGCCGGTGGATGACGTCCGCCACTGGACCGATCTCGACAATGCGCCCCGCGTACATCACCGCGACGCGGTCGGCGGTCTCGGCGATGACGCCCATGTCGTGCGTGATGAGCATCACCGCCGTCCCGTGGTCGCGGCACAGGCGCTTGAGCAGCGCGATGATCTGCGCCTGGATCGAAACGTCGAGCGCGGTGGTCGGCTCGTCGGCGACGATCAATTGCGGGCTCGCCGCCAGCGCGAGCGCGATCACCACGCGCTGGCGCATCCCGCCGGAGAACTGGTGCGGATAATGATCGATGCGCCGCTCGGGAGCGGAGATGCCGACCTCGGCGAGAAGCTCGAGCGCGCGGGCACGCGCCGCCTTAGGCCCCAGCCTCAAGTGCGTCGTTATCGTCTCGGTGAGCTGGCGGCCGACTGTATACAACGGGTTGAGCGACGTCAGCGGGTCCTGGAAGATCGCCCCGATCTTGCGTCCGCGCACACGGCGCATCGCTTCCGGCCGGAGATTGTCGATGCGCCGTCCCGCGAGCCGTATCTGCCCCCCGGCGATCCGCCCCGGAGGATCGATGAGGCCGATGATCGCCGAGCCGGTCACCGATTTGCCGGCGCCCGACTCGCCGACGACGCCGAGGACCTCGCCGGGCGCGATGGAAAACGAAACATCGTCGACCGCGACAAGCGTTCCTCTTCGAGTGGGAAACTCGACGCGAAGATGCTCGACTGCGAGCAGCGGCTGCGCCGTGCCCGGTATAGCGTCGCTCAACGCCAGCGGTTGGGTGCCCGGCGTCACGTTCCCCGCATCAGAGCCTTGCAGCCGGCGAGATCCGCGTAAGGCGCAAGCGTGAGCGACGTCAGCGCGGCACTTCGCATGACGCGTTTTCTTCCGTCGTGCGGATCACCGCGCATGGCATCGCGCAGTCCGGAGAGTTCATTGCAGCTTCGGATTCAGCGCATCGCGCAGCCAGTCGCCGAGCAGATTGATCGCCAGCACCATGATCACCAGCGCCGCGCCGGGAAATATCGTGATCCACCACTCGCCCGAGAAGAGAAAATCGTTGCCGATGCGAATCAGCGTGCCCAGCGACGGCCGCGTCGGAGGCACGCCGATGCCGAGAAACGACAGCGTTGCCTCGGTGACAATCGCTGTCGCGATGTTGATCGTCGCGAGCACGAGCACGGGGCCGAGAACGTTGGGCAAAAGGTGATGGATCATGATGCCCAGCGGCCGGATACCGATCACCCGCGCGGCTTGCACGTATTCCTTGTTTTTTTCGACCAAGGTCGAGCCGCGCACCGTGCGCGCGTACTGCACCCAGTTCGAAATTCCGATCGCGAAGATCAGCACGAACAGTGCCAGCGGTCCTCCGTGGGCTTCGCGCGGCAGCACCGCGCGTGCGACTCCGTCGATGAGCAAGGCGATGAGGATCGCGGGAAACGACAGCTGGACATCGGCAATTCGCATGATGAACGCGTCGAGCTTGCCTCCGCCGTAGCCCGCGATCAGTCCCAGGGTGACTCCCAGCACCATCGCGAAAATCACCGACGCCAGTCCCACCAGCAGCGAGATTCGCGCGCCGAACATGATTGCGGAGAGCACATCGCGGCCCTGATCGTCTGTGCCGAGTAGATACTCGGGCTTGGCGCCGGGAAGCCCGTGCGGCGGAGTCAGTGCGTCGAGGAGATTGAGCGTGGCGAGATCGAAAGGATTGTGCGGGGCGACCCACGGCGCGAACAGCGATGCGCCGAGACAGATCAGCAGCACCGCCGCCGAAACAACGGCCACCGGCGAGCGGCGGAAACTGTAAGCGAGGTCGCTGTCCCACCAGCGATTAGCGCGTCCGGCTGCGGTCGTCGTCGTCATCTGCAGGACATCATTTCACCGATGCGCATCTGTGTGCTCATCGTGTCGTCATTCCCGAGAAGCGCGAAACCAGTGTCTTTCGTGCATCGACAAAGCCACCGGATCCCGGGTCTCGCTCGCGCTCACCCCGGATGACGCGACTGTTTCCAATCGCGTTCGCGCTTTGTGCTCCGCTCTTGGACATTCGCGTCACTTGACGGTGGTCCACTTGAGCTGGTTCGTATTGTCGGCAAGCTGGACGAGCTCGAGGTTCTTCTTCATTCCCCACGCCAGCGCCTGCTGATGAAGCGGCAGCGTGCCGAAATCGTCCCCATGAATCTTGAACAATTCGGCGATCATGGCGTTACGCTTTTTTTCGTCGAGCTCGCTCGCGATCTGCGCGCCGAGCTCATCGACACGCTTGTTGCTGTAGCTGCCGAGATTGAACAGGCCTTGTCCACTGGGAGCCGGCGTCATGAGCAGCGCGTAAATTGCGTTCTGGGCGTCGTAGGAGTCCGGTGTCCAGCCCAGCATGTAGAACGAGGTGTTGCGCGAGAGGATCTTGGGGAAGTAGGTGACTTTGGTCTCCGCCATCAGGTTGATCTTGACGCCTATCCGCGCCAGCATCGCCGCAACCGCCTGGCAGATCGGTCCGTCGTTGACGTAGCGGTCGTTCGGGCAGTTCATGCCGACCTCGAAGCCGTCCGGATAGCCAGCGTCGGCGAGCAGCTTCTTCGCCGCAGCCGTGTCGTAGGGCAGCCGCTTGTTCATCTCCGGAACGAATCCCTTGACTCCCGGCGCGATCATGAGGTTGGTCGGCGTTGCCGCGCCGCGCATGATCTGCGTCTTGATCGCCTCGATGTCGATTGCCTGATAGAAGGCCTGGCGCACGCGCTTGTCCTTGAACGGGTTTTTGCCCTTGACGTTCGAAAACAGTAGCTCGTCGCGCGCCTGGTCCATGCCAAGGAAAATCGTGCGCAATTCCGGCCCCTGCAGAACCTTCAGGTTCGGGGCTGCCTTGAGCTTCTCCATGTCCTGCAGCGGCACCGGCTCCATCATGTCGATGTCGCCCGAGACGAGCGCAGCAACCCGGGTGGCGTCGTTTTTGATGGGGGTGAAGACCGCCTCGGTGACATTACCTTCGACCTTGTCCCAGTACCCCGGGTTGAGAGCGAAGACCGTGCGCACGCCTGGCTCGCGTGTTTTGACTGTATACGGCCCCGTGCCATTGGCGCGCAAGGTCGCCGCGTTTTCCTTGCCCTTGCGCACATCGACGGGCGTGGTCGAATTGTTCTTCTCGCACCATGTCTTGCTCATGATGTACCACGTGTTGAGCGTATCCGGTAGGATCGGAAACGGCTCGTTGGTGACGAAGTCGACGGTGTGATCGTCTATCTTCCTGACCTCCTTGAGCGGCCCCATCTTCGTCTTCATGTCGGAGCCTTCGGTCTTGGAGCGTTCGTAAGAGAAGACGACGTCGTCGGCCGTAAACGGCGTGCCGTCATGGAATTTGACGTTTTGCCGCAAATTGAATCGCCAGACCGTCGGCGCGGTCTGCTTCCACGACGTGGCCAGCAGCGGCACGAGCTCGAGCTTCTTGCCACGCCCTACCAGCGGCTCGAAGACGTTGCCCGTCAGGGAAAGCTGCAGCGATTCGTTGAGAGAATGCGGATCCATCGAGACCGCGTCCCCCTGGTCGGCAAAGCGATACGTTGCCGCGAACGCGCAGGACGCGCCCACCGCGCAGGCGACGAGCGCGCCCGCCAGGATGTTTTTCAAGCTTTTCATTGCTTCCTTCCTCCTCGATTCGAAACCGGGTCAAGCATGCGTGCGCGCGCCGGCCAGGTGCTCGACGGCATGCAGGCCGGCGGCGAGCGCTTGCGTGTAAACCGTTTCCTTCCAGTCGTTCTCGTCGATGTAGAACGCGTCGCGGAATTGGCGCTTGATCTCATCGCGCAGGGTGCGGGGCGCTTCGGGATGGTTCGCGAGCCAATGCTCGGCGCGCAGCGCTTGCAGCACCTCCTCCAGCGGCAGCGTTCCGTATTCGAGCGCGATGCCGGCGAATTCGGTTTCTGGACACTCTTCACACGCGGCGTTGCCGGCGATGCCGACCACCGGCGCCGAGCTCGACGAACCGTCGAATACCGATGTGACTTCATCGCCCCAGTATGCCTTGGTGCGCGCGATATCGGCCGCGTCGTTGATCCCGGCATAGATCTTTTCGCCGTGCCCGCGCGGGCCCAGCCCGGTGTGGAAATCGATCCAGGCCAGCCGCCTGCGGCGGGCCGCGTGCTCGCGCAGCACCGATCGCAGCGTCCGATTGCTCCACGAGGGCTTGCTGCCACCGTAGAACATTCCGTCGGGGAAACGATACTGGCCCACGCTGACCGCCGCCTGGTACGCCTTGACGCCATGGGCGGCCACCCAGGCGCGGAGCCGCGCCTCACTCTCGGCCGCGGGAGGCCACGTCTTGGGCAGGAGCAGCGAGTGGATGTCTGCGTACGCGGCATTTTGCGGCAGCGGCTTGTCGAAAGCGACGAAGTTCCGGTTCAAGTCGATGTTGTCCTCGTTGACGCGGCAAACATGCGAAAACCCGTACGGATTGAGTGCATGCAACATGAGCACGCAGGCGCCCGAGCGCTCGATCGCGCGCAAAAACCGATCGTCGTGCAGCAGCGCGACTTGGCATCCCGACCCGCAAAATCCCTCGACGCCGTGCGTCCCCGACATCAGAAAGAGCAACCCGGCGGCGTCGGGCGTGCCGAGCAGCGCGAAATCCATCGACAGGTCTTCGCCGTGCGCTCCGCGCTCGACGGGATGCACGTGGCGGAACGTTACCGCGCCACGCGAGCGGGCGGCCGAGACAAACTTGTCGCGCGCCTCGGCGTAGCTCTGTGCGAAATGGCCGGACACGTTCATGGGTTGAGTGGCATCGCGGCTTCGGCGAGCGCAGCGAGGTAGCCGGCGCCCAGCGGGATGACGTCGTCGTTGAAGTCATAGCGGGTGTTGTGCAGGAAGCAGCCCCCTTCGGCGCCGCCCTGCCCCAGGCGAGCGTATGCGCCGGGCCGCTCTCGCAGCATGAACGAAAAATCCTCCGATCCCATCGACGGCTCGAGATCGCGCACGACGTTCGCCGGTCCGATCAGCTCGTCCGCCACCATCGCCGCGAATTCCGCCTCGCGTGCCGTGTTGACCGTCGCGGGATACATGCGCTCGTACTTCAGCGTCGCCGTGGCGCCGAACGCGGCTGCGATCGAATGCACGAGGTCGTTGAGTCGCCGCTCGATGTCGTCCTGGGTCTTGGCGCGGAAGGTGCGAACGGTACCGACCAGCTTCGCCTCGCGCGGAATGACGCTCATCGCGGCAAGATTGCCGGCGTGCATCGCGCACAGGCTGACGACCGCGGTATCGATCGGGCTCACGTTGCGGGCGACGATCGATTGCGCCGCGGTGATGATGTGCCCCGCCACGAGCACCGGGTCGATCGTGAGATACGGATGCGCACCGTGACCGCCGCGGCCTTCGATATGAATCTCGATGCGGTCGGCCGCCGCCATCATCGGACCGGGTCGCACGGCGATCGTTCCGGGCGGTAGACCGGGCCAGTTATGTAACGCGTAAATCTGCTCGGCGGGAAAACGCACGAACAAGCCGTCGTCGACCATCGCCTTGCCTCCGGCAAAACCTTCCTCGCCCGGCTGAAAGATCAGATACACCGTACCATCGAAGCGACGCGTCCGTGCCAGATACCGCGCGGCGCCCAAGAGCATGGTCGTGTGGCCGTCGTGGCCGCACCCGTGCATGCGGCCCTTGAAGCGCGAGACGTGCGCGAAACTGTTTTCCTCGTGCATCGGCAGCGCGTCCATGTCCGCGCGCAGACCGATCGAGCGCCCGCTGTCGTTGCGCTCACCGCGAACAACGCCGACGACGCCGGTCTTGCCGACGCCCGCGTGATACTCGATACCGCGCGCGGAGAGCTCACGCGTCACGACCTCGGCGGTGCGGTGCTCCTCGAAGCCGAGCTCGGGGTGCGCGTGCAGATCGCGCCGCAAGGCGGTGAGCTCGGCGTGCTGCGCGCGGAGGAATTCGATCGGAGTCATGTAGACGGAATCCGCAACGCTAATGCGCGGCGGCAAGCCGCTCGATACGCAGGCGCGGGTCAACGGCATAGTACAGCAGATCGACGAGCAGATTGATGAGCACGAACACCAGCGCGATCAGGCACAAATACGCCGACATGACGGGGACGTCGGCAAAACTCACCGCCTGGATGAACAGCAGGCCCATGCCCGGCCACTGGAAGACGGTCTCGGTGATGATGGCGAAGGCGATGATCGCGCCGAGTTGCAGTCCGGTAATGGTGATCACCGGTACGAGCGTGTTCTTGAGCGCGTGACCGAAGTGAATCGCGCGGTCGGTCAGGCCGCGCGCGCGGGCGAACTTGATGTAATCGGTGCGCAGCACCTCCAGCATCTCGGCGCGAACGAGGCGCATGATCAAGGTCATCTGAAACAGCGATAGCGTGATCGACGGCAGGATCAACGCCTTGAGTCCGCTCTTGGTCAGCAGCCCTGTCGTCCACCATCCGAGCGCGACCGTCTCTCCCCGACCGAACGACGGCAGCCATCCCAGGATCACCGCGAAGACCAGAATCAGCAGGATCCCGATCAGGAATGTCGGCAGCGAGACTCCGATGAGCGAGATCGCGAGAAGAAACTGGGACACGATCGAATTGCGCCGCAGCGCGGTATATACACCCGCAGGAATTCCCAGCACCAGCGCCAGCAGCGCCGCTGCGAACGCAAGCTCGAGGGTCGCAGGGACGCGCTCCTTGAGCAGTGTCGAAACGGGACGTCCCTGCCGCAACGACAAACCGAATTCGCCGTGGACGGCGCGCTCGACAAAGCGTCCGAACTGGACATAGAAGGGCCGGTCGAGACCGAGGTCGGCGCGAAGCTTCGCGCGGTCTTCCTGCGTGGCGTCCTGACCGACCATGAAAGTTATGGGATCGCCGGTGAAATTGAACAAGGCGAAGGCGATGAACGCCACCACCGTCATGACGGCGAAGGATTGCAGGATGCGGCGGAGGACGAAAGCGAGCACAGGAGCCGATACGTGAAGCCGCAGCGACGGCTCGTGGCTGCCGCGCAGCGCACCGATGATGCCGAAAGCCCCGCCGACCGTCAATGCGAACGTTTCATTCGCACAAGTTCGCCCATCACGCTAGGCTGATGTCCTTGTCGCCCAACCTGTCCGCTCGCGGACAGTGTGTCGTCGCTGCCGGCTCGGAAAATCCTGCGAAGAGTGCGCAGGTCAGAGTCGTCGCCAAAAAATCGAGGGTTGACCCGCACGACCGAACCGCCAATACTCAGCCTCGTGTGATTGAAGTGCTGATCTATTACCTCCCGCTCCGGCACGAATTGGGTCCCGCCTTGGAAAGTAGCTAACCGTGCCTAGGACACTCGAAGTTGTGCGCCCGATCGAGTTGGCCGATATACGGGAGGCGCGTAAGCGAATAGCGAAGACCATCGTGCGCACGCCGTTGGTCCGCCTCGAACTGGGGCCTGATTACCCCGACATCCGCCTCAAGCTGGAGAATTTGCAGCCGATCAACGCCTACAAGTTGCGGGGCGCGGCCAACGCAGTGGCGTTGCTGTCGGAGTCCGAGCGCAAGCGGGGCATGTGGACGATCAGCGCAGGAAATGCAGGACAAGGCGTCGCCTATGCGGCAAGACAAGCGGGCGTGCCGTGCACCGTCGTCGTGATCGCGACGGCGCCGGCATCGAAGATCGAACGGATGCGCTCGCTCGGCGCGAGACTCGTCCCGGTGCCCTACGACGTCGCCTGGAAGGCCCTCGAGGAACGTTCGTATCCCGGAGTCGAGGGGACATTCGTGCACCCGTTCGACGATTACAATTTCATCGCCGGTCACGCGACGATGGGTCTCGAGATTCTTGAAGACGCACCCGACGCCGTGGCCGTCATTGCCGCCATTGGCGGCGGCGGGCTCATCACCGGCGTGGGGAGCGCGCTCAAGGCGCTTAACCCGCGCATCAAGGTTTGGGGCGCTGAGCCGGAGACGGCCGCTCCCGCCGCGCTCTCGTTTTCCATGGGATCTCCACAGGTGTTCAAGGGCTGGAAGCCTTCGTTTGTGGACGGCGCCGGCGGCCAGAGCCTCTTCCCGCGCATGTGGGAGCGCATGAAGCCTGTCGTGGACGGCTACATCGTGGTAAGCCTGGACGAGACGAAGAAGGCGATGCGGCTGATGGCGGAAAAGGCGCGCGTCATTGCCGAAGGGGCCGGAGCTCTGTCGGTGGCGGCTGCATCGACCGGAAGAGCCGGCCAAGGGCCGATCGTCGCGATCGTCTCCGGGGGCAATGTCGATCTGAATAAATTTTGCGAGATCATCGGCTCGTCAGCCGGTTGAGAGTATCGAGCGGCCCGCCTTCGACCCACGGCAGACTTTCAGCAACCGAATACGACACCGTCGTGCCCGCGCGTTCTATGGCTCGTGAATTGCTACGGCGCACTACTGACAGAGGGTCCCGGAGGGCGGGTGGAATAGCTCCCGGGTAATATTCTTCGTCTGCGCTTCTGCGTTGACGGTGTACGCGAATGTTCCAGTGTTGCCGTCAGAGAAGGTGAACGTCGCCGTCCCCACGCCGGTCCCCGTCGCGCCTCCAGGACTTCCCATCGGAGGAAACGGCACGGCCTTGAACGGCGGTCCCGTCAGTCGATAGAGCGTTCCCGTGTAGGTGCCCGGTGCGATCTTCGACGCGGTTGCCACCAGCCACATCGGCGTGCGGTCGTGATCGTAGGTAAACCAAGTGGCAAAGATCGTGTCGCCCTGGTGCGTAAGATTCACGCCCCACCCAGATTCCGAGCCGGCCGGCATGGCCCACCACAAATCCTGGTAGTTCGTCGCCGCCACGAAATTCGGCTGCGCCCCGTAGACACAGGTCGGCACCGGACCGAACACCTGTCGCGTGAGCGATTTGGTCTGCTGCGTTCCATTCACGACGTAATTGAAGCTGGCCCTGTTCACGTCGCTGAAACTCAGCGTCCCGGAGCCGACGACCGTCCCGTTCACCAAGCTCGGATCGAATGGCACCGCGCTGAACGCCGGTCCGTGGGTTTCAAACAATGGCCCGGTGTAGATGTCCGGGCTGGTACCGGTCTTGTTTGCCGGCATCGACAACCACCAAGCCTTGCCCGCCACGTCATACGTGAACCAGGTCGCGAAGATCACATCTCCTTGCTGTGCGAAATTGATGCCCCAGCCGGATTCTGAGTTCGCCGGCGCATTCCACCACAGGCCCTCGGCCTGGATGCCGGCCGTGGCCATGCCACTATTCGCACCGAGCACCGCCGCGCCAGCATCGAGCATGCCGCCACCGCAAGTGTCGATGGTGCAATAGCACTGCAACTGGTCGACGGGATTGCCGGCGCTGTCGTATTGCGCGGGCGTGCATTGAAGCACCGCAGTGCCATCACCGTTGTCGCCTCCGGTGGTCGGGAACGGCCGCGCCGTCGCTTCCAGCACCAGCCTCACCTGCAGTGGCGTCATCGCTGCCTGCGCCGAAAGCATCAACGCCACCGTGCCGGCCACCATCGGCGCGGAGAAGCTCGTGCCGAGCGATGGGTTGAAGCTGTCGGTATAGATCGGCGCGAGGGGGACGGTCGTGCCCGAGTTGGACGTCGTCAGAATCGGATACAGGCAAGCAGAACC
>Ga0137378_10006714_pt1 | contig 9989 bp, 9 predicted proteins | sample SagtaG_21_FD_104813 | JGI IMG/M metagenome (GOLD analysis project Ga0137378, IMG submission 104813) | Vadose zone soil microbial communities from Sagehorn Ranch, Mendocino, California, USA - Sage2_L_60_16 metaG | ecosystem: Environmental > Terrestrial > Soil > Vadose zone | place: USA: California...
CGCTGCCGCCAGCCCGATCGCACCGGCGATATTCGGTGTGCCGGCTTCAAATCGGTGCGGCGCTTTTTTGAATGCGCTTTTTTCTAAAGTCACACTAACGATCATTTCGCCGCCGCCGTGCCATGGCGGTATTGAATTAAGTATCTCGGCACGGACGTAGAGTCCTCCGATGCCGGTCGGTCCGCACATTTTATGTCCGGAAAAAGCCAGAAAATCACATCCCAATTCCAGGACATTAATTGGCAAATGTCCCACACTCTGTGCGGCATCCAGGAGCGTGAGCGCGCCAATCGCGCGAGCTTTCTGACACAGCTCGGAGACCGGATTGATTGTTCCGAGCGAGTTTGAGACGTGGGTGAACGCGAAAAGTTTCACTTCAGCCGTTAGCAATGAAGAAAGCTGTTCCAGGTCGAGCGTGCCATCATCAAGGACAGGCACGAAGCGCAATCGAGCGCCGGTTCGTTCCGTTAATAACTGCCAAGGCACCAAGTTGCTGTGGTGCTCCATTTCTGTAAGCAGAATCACGTCGCCCGCTCCAACGAATTTTCCGCCCCATGCCTGCGCCACAAGATTGATGCTCTCCGTGGTTCCGCGTGTGAACACGATTTCGTCACCGCTTGCTGCGCCGATGTATTCTGCGACACGCCGGCGCGATTTTTCGTAAGCTTCCGTCGCGCGCGAGCTCAGTTCGTGCAGGCCGCGATGGACATTCGCGTTCTCGTGCTCGTAGTAATGCCGAAGCGCGTCGATTACAGCTCGCGGCTTCTGCGAGGTTGCCGCGTTATCAAAATAGATCAAAGGATGGCCGTGCGCCTGTTCGCGCAGAATCGGAAAATCCTCGCGAATCGCATTCCAATCGACAACGCTGCTGGCAATCTTGTGCACAGTTTAATCTGCTCCACACGCCGCTTCACGCCACCTTATTTAGGACGCTTCATCTTCACGCGAAGATCGACAAGCTCCTCGAGGTTTTGTCTTGCCTAGCTCAGTGCCAGATCGTTAAGGTGAGCGCTCACCTTCAACAACAACAGTACCAAAACGGAAGGAGCAAATTCCTGATATGAAAAACTCTCAGTCTATTGATAGCATCACTCGTCGCGGCTTCTGCGAGGTTGCCGCACTGTCGATCGCCGCATCAGCGTTCGCGCAACCGTCGGAAAAGACGAAAAGCGCTGCAGCCAGTGCAAATTTTCCGCCAATTGGCGATATCCATGCACATGTCTGCGGCATCCATTTTTATAGTGGCGACATTAGCCGGCAGATCATTGCCGAACATTATTGCTCACATCTCAGCGACGAAGTTCTGCAATGTATTCTTTACGACTCCAACAAACCGGGCGCACGCCTGATCGGCGTCGAATACATCGTCAGCGCGAAGATTTTTGAATCTTTGCCGCCTGAGGAGAAAAAGCTTTGGCACAGCCATAATTACGAGGTGAAATCCGGCGTGTTGACCGCTCCAGGCATGGCTGAGGCGGCGGAAAAAGATCTGATGAAGGTGCTGATTGGCACCTACGGAAAAACCTGGCACACATGGCAGGTCGATCGAGGCGACGAATTACCGATGGGGATTCCGCAGCTCATGATGGCCTTCACCGCGGACGGACAGGCGAAGGCGAGCATCGTCGCCGAGCGTGACAAGCTCTACGGAGCATCGGCTGCCAAAAAGACGGCGCGCGCTGACATTGCCGACGCGAAGCTAGACTCCGGCGCGGATGGTTGGCAAAAAGGCGTGGCGGTTCAGCTCGATTTGAAAACCGTTGCGGCAGCGACGCGATAATCCTGGCGTTCCGATTCAGCCCGGCGCTTGAAAATTGGGGCCGCGCATCGGAGACCGAAGGCACCGCAGTAAGGGACTAAATCTCTTCTGCTTATCACTCTTTTGCCGACATTATTTCGACCGCTTGGGCCGAGGTGCGCACTGGGAGGATGTCGAAATCCATTAAGTCCCGCCAATTTTCAATCCATCGATCGAACAGTGCGAAGTCTTCTGTCTGCATTAATTGCCAGCAGCGTTTGAAGTCGAGATCGATCCAACTGGAAACGTAACCCAGCCCTTCGGGCATCATCCGTCCCTTCTCGCGGAAACGCCGATAGATTTCTTGCGCTGCGCCTTCTTTAAAACGTTCGATGACCATGTACAGCATGGAAGAAAAGTTAAAACTGTTACAAGGGTTACAACGTTAAGACGGATAGTGACCAGACCTTTGTAACTTTTGTAACCTCGTAACTTTTTTTACCGTTCTCTAAGTTCCTCGTTCGTTTCAGCGAAGGCGTTGACCGCGAATTCTAAATCTTCGCGCGAATGCGCCGCTGACACTTGGGTGCGGACGCGCGCGGTGCCGTGCGGGACGACTGGATAGAAAAAGCCGATGACGTAAACGCCTTTCTCGAGCATGCGCGCGGCGAACTTTTGCGATTTGGCGGCGTCGCCGATCATGATTGGGACAATCGGATGCGTGCCGGGCTTGATCGTTAGGCCGCGCTCGGTGAGAGAGGCGCGAAAATATTTTGTGTTGTCTTCGAGCTTGTCGCGCAATTCCGTCGATGCACTGAGCAGTTCGAGCGCTTTTAACGATGCGGCGACGACTGGTGGCGCAATCGTATTTGAAAACAAATACGGACGCGAGCGTTGTCGCAAAAGATCGACAATCTCTTTGCGCCCGCTGGTGAAACCGCCACTCGCGCCGCCGAGCGCTTTGCCGAGCGTACCGGTTATGATGTCGATCTTGCCCATCACGCCGCGGTATTCATGCGTGCCTCGCCCAGTCTTGCCGAGAAAGCCGGTCGCATGCGCGTCGTCAATCATGGTGAGCGCGTTACATTTTTCGGCAAGATCGACAATCGCTTTCAAGTCCGCGATCGTTCCGTCCATTGAGAAACAGCCGTCGGTTGCGATCAAGCGGAAGCGCGTATTTTGCGCGGCGCGCAATTGCGCTTCGAGATCGGCCATGTCGTTGTGCTTGTAACGAAACCGCTGCGCTTTGCACAGCCGGATGCCGTCGATGATGCTCGCGTGATTCAGCTCGTCGCTGATCACCGCGTCCTTCTCCGTGACCAGTGTTTCGAACAAGCCGCCATTGGCGTCGAAGCACGACGGATAAAGAATCGTCGCTTCGGTTCCGAGGAATTCCGTCAGGGCGGCTTCAAGTTCTTTGTGGATGTCTTGTGTGCCGCAAATGAAGCGGACGCTGGCCATGCCGAAGCCGTGCGTATCGAGCGCTTTCTTTGCCGCGGCGATCAGCGCGGGATGATCGGCCAGGCCGAGATAATTGTTGGCGCACATATTGAGCACCCGTTTGCCATCAGCGACACCGATGTGCGCGTCCTGCGGAGTCGTGATGATCCGCTCCGTTTTGTAAAGACCTTGCGATTTAATTTCTTCCAGTGTGCGGGAGACCTGTTGTTCGAATTCGGCGAGCATAGTTTAGCCAAAGATTAACGCAGATTTTCACGGATTAGAAAATGCCAACCGTGCCGAATTTTTCGAAAAATAGTCTTGCAAGGGGTTGTGAATAACTGTTAATAACTCGCCTGATCTCCCTTGCGTAGCTCCCAAACATTACTGCTTTCGCTCGCCACGATCGGGGCACTCTTCCTCAGTGCCTGCGGCACGACGCGCACGCGTGCGTTGCCGCAATATGAACCGCCTCTAGCAAAAACCGGTTTTCAAAACGTTCGTACAACCGCTTACACGCACACAGAATCGGATCATCGCGAATACAGCAATCACAACGCGCTCGGTGGAGAATTGCACGCCGCCGGTCCGCCGATTCATCGAGCCGAAGTAGTGCCGCGCGCGATCCCAGTCTACGAAGTTCCACGGGCGGTCCCGGTGGATGAAACCGCTGAGCCAGAAGAGCGGCGCGTCTCCTATTCGCCACGGTTGCAACCATTCTCGATGTCGGATAGACGAACGACGACTATCAGGACCAGGGCAGGAATGTCGAGATCGGCGCCTCCTGTGCCCGTGATCGGGAGCGCCGCGGCTGATTGGTCGCGCTGGCCAGCGGGCACAACCTTCCGGTTGCTTTCCACCGGGCAAATGTATCGAGTCGATGATTACGGCTGGGCCCTTTCCGGCCGTAACACGATTGATCTTTACATGGCGAATCGACGCGAAATGAATTCGTGGGGCGCCCGTGAGGAGACAATCCAAGTCCTGCAATGGGGCGACCCGCAGGAAAGCTTGCAGTTTCTCCAATCGCACCAGAACTATAAGCACATCAGACGCATGGTGCTCGAGCTGGAAGGCCACCATAAGCAAGCGGCCGCCTTGCGCTAATCACGCTGTTTTGTTGCGATTCGAGGCGTTCGGTGAAGATCGCAGGAATGAAAGTAAGAGATCCTTCGACTCGGCTCAGGATGACAATTGACTCCAATCGAGGACGATCTTGCCGGAGTTGCCGGATTTCATTAACTCGATGGCTTCCCGGAATTCCTTGTAGGGAAAGCGGTGGGTGATGACAGGTGAGATGTCGAGCCCGGACTGGATCAGAGCGGTCATTTTGTACCAGGTTTCATACATCTCCCGGCCGTAGATCCCTTTGATGGTGAGCTGATTGAAGACCACGAGGTTCCAATCGATCGCGGCGCTGCCGGGCATAATGCCAAGCAACGCGATTTTTCCACCGTGAAACATGTTGGGCAAGATGTCGGCGAAAGCTTTGGGGCTGCCGGACATTTCGAGCGCGATATCGAACCCTTCCTTCATGCCGAGCGTCTTCATGGCGTCGGCGAGTCTTTCCGTACGCACGTCTAGCGCGAGATTCACGCCCATTTTGCGCGATAGCTCGAGCCGATATGGATTGATGTCGGTAATGACGACGTGACGCGCGCCGGCTTGTTTGCAGATCGGCACAGCCATGCAACCAATCGGGCCCGCACCGGTAATAAGCACGTCTTCGCCGACGAGATCGAACGAGAGCGCCGTGTGCACAGCATTCCCGAGCGGATCGAAACAGGAAAGAACGTCGAGCGGAATAGACGGATCGGCGTGCCAGCAATTTGATTGGGGAATCGCGACGAACTCGGCCCACGCGCCGGCGCGATTCACGCCGACACCTTGCGTGTTCGGGCAAAGATGACGACGCCCACCGAGACAATTCCGGCAATGGCCGCAGGTAATATGCCCTTCTCCAACGACGAGATCGCCGCGCGCAAATCCCTTCACATGATCGCCGACAAGATCGACAACCCCGACAAATTCATGACCGATCGTCATCGGCACTGGAATCGTTTTTTGCGCCCACGCATCCCAGTTGTAGATGTGGACATCGGTGCCACAGATTGAGGTTTTTAAAACGCGGATGAGCACATCATCTGTACCGACTTGAGGAACCGGGACTTCCTCGAGCCAAAGACCGGGCTCGGCTTTGCTTTTTACAACGGCCTGCATCGTCTTCTGCACAGCAAGAAATTAGGCGAATCAGGAACCCAGGAAAGCAAGAAAAGATTCGCGGGAGATAATTGTCGATCTTGCGCGGCGCGTCATCCTTCGGGATGATGCTAGGACATGCCCGCTACGCTTGAGCAAACCGAGCCGAATACTGTCACGCCACGGTCAGTCTTTATCTTACGTTTCATCACCACGATCGCGCTTTGGTCGGTTGCGCTGGTTATTGCGTTTTCAGGTTACGAACTCGCGTTTTACGCGTTGATCTGCGTGTTCGGTTTAATCGCGCTTTGGGAATTTTACGGGATGCTCGACCATCGCAGCCTGCCCAATTTCAAAGTGACCGGAATGATCTGCGGCACGGTCATGCTCGTAGGAAGCTTTTATTACTTCGCAAAAATAGGCCCGGCACAATCGTACGACTTCGAGACAGCGGTCTTGCTCTTCTTTTTGCTGACGGTCTTTGCACGGCAGATGTTCGCGCGTCTGCGGCACGACGAACCGCTGCAAACAATGGCCTACACTTTGTTCGGCCTGCTCTACGTCCTATGGCTGTTCAATTTCATTACGAAGATTGTTTATGTCATGCCGCGGTCGAGCAGTGGCGCTGTCACCGGACAGTTTTATGTCTTGTACCTCATCGCGGTCACGAAGTTCAGCGACATGGGCGCTTATCTCACCGGCAGCGTCATTGGGCGCCATCTTATGATTCCTCACATCAGCGCAAAAAAGACCTGGGAAGGATTTTTTGGCGCGCTCGTTTTTGCTCTGCTTTGCAGCCTGGCCTTGTTCAAACTGATGCCCGGCCACTTGTCCGCGCTTACCTGGACCCACGCGACCATACTCGGTCTGCTGCTTGGATTCGCAGCCGTGATCGGTGATTTGGCTGAATCGATTATCAAGCGCAGCACGGGCGTGAAGGATTCGGGAAATCTATTACCCGGAATCGGCGGTGCGCTGGATCTTTTGGACAGCCTGCTGTTTACTGCGCCGCTTTTGTTTTTCTATCTACGGCTGGTGATCCGCGTGCCGTAGACGCCAAGAATTTCTGACAGAATGAACAAAATTATCAGAATAGAAAAAGGTCCAGACAGCTACGATCTAGCGGGGAAGGTCATCGGCTTTGCCATGAAAGTGCACAGCAAGCTCGGTCCAGGATTCCTCGAGTCCGTTTACCAAAATGCACTGGCGGGCGAATTGCGGCGTGCCGGCCTAAAAGTGGAAGCGGAGAAACCGATTTCGGTTTTTTACGAAGGAGATGTAGTCGGCGCATTTGTTGCGGACCTGCTGGTGAACGATGCGCTGATTGTCGAAACTAAGGCGATTCAGGCACTCGCCAAAGCGCACGAAGTCCAGCTCGTTAATTATCTGGTAGCGACGCGGATCAACGAAGGATTGTTGTTGAATTTTGGGGCGACACGCCTCGAGTTTTAAAAGAAATTCCGTTTGCCAAAAACAGAGTCGGCTTCGCTTTGAATTCTTTGTAGGAAAACATTCCGTTCATTTTGTTCATTCTGTCTAAATGAAACGCAAACGTGTTGTTGTTTTGGGGGCGACGGGCTGCATAGGCGGTAGTGCGCTGAAAGTGGCGCGCGATATTCACGAGCGGATGGAAATCGTGGGACTCGCGGCGAACAGCAATGCCGAACAACTGGCCGCAGCGGCGAACGAAGTCCGGCCGGAGTCGGTTTGCCTCGTCGATAGGACCAAGATCGACATCTTGCGCAAGGCGCTCGAGTACGATCCGCGGATTTTCGTGGGAGAAGAAGGACTGCGTGAAATCGCCTGCCTGACGGACGCGGAGATGTTGCTGATTGCGATTGTCGGCACCGGCGGATTACGTCCCGCGCTGGCGGCGATTGAAGCAGGGAAAGATCTGGCTGTGGCGAGCAAGGAAATTCTCGTGATGGCAGGGGAAATCGTGATGCGCGAAGCGCATGAAAACCACGTGCACGTTTTGCCGGTGGACAGCGAACACAACGCGATCTTTCAATGTCTCGATGGCCGTCCATCGGAAGTTCGACGGATCATTTTGACGGCATCCGGCGGACCGTTTCGCGAAACGCCCGCCAGCGAATTTGTCGACCTTACGCCGGAGGAGGCGCTGAGACATCCGACGTGGAACATGGGTCCGAAGATTACGATCGATTCAGCCACCCTATTTAATAAGGGGCTGGAGATGATCGAGGCGCACTGGCTGTTTGGAATCGAGATGAAGCGCGTCGAAGTGGTGATCCATCCGCAGAGCATTGTGCATTCGATGGTTGAATTCGCCGATGGTTCAACGATCGCGCAATTGAGTTACTCGGATATGTGTTTCCCGATTCAATATGCGGTGACATGGCCCGACCGGGTCCCGAATACATTGCCGCCGCTCGATTTTTCAAAATTGTCGAAGCTCGAGTTTTTTCCACCGCGCTACGACGAATTTCCGGCACTTAAACTAGCACGCCGCGCAGGCGAAACCGGTGGCACCCTGCCTGCTGTCATGAACGCTGCAAATGAAGTGGCGGTTGGGGCGTTCCTGGATCGACAGTTACGTTTTCCGCAAATCTGGCAAGTCGTCGAGCAGGTAATGGACCGGCATACGCCCGTTGCGCATCCCGATCTCAATGCGATATTGCAAGCCGATCAGTGGGCGCGCGCGGAAGCAGCGAAGACGTTAAAAACCTTGAACGGTTGAAGCGTTACACGCGGAAGCGCCGAAAATCGTCAAAAACTTTTGAACGAATCGCGCGTGGGACCAATCACTAATCACAATTTATAATGTTACTCCACGCAGCACGGGTCGTTCTCATCCTCCTCGAAGTTCTGATCCTTTTTAATTTGCTCATTGTCGTGCATGAGCTCGGGCATTTTCTGGCGGCGCGCTGGCGTGGCCTTTATATCGAGAAATTTGGCGTCTGGTTCGGCAAACCGCTCTGGAAAAAGACGATCAGCGGCGTGCAGTATTCGCTAGGATCGCTCCCCTTCGGCGGATTTGTGGCTTTGCCGCAGCTCGCGCCCATGGACATTATCGAGGGAAAAGCCGATGTCGATCGTGCAAAACTACCGAGGATTTCTGCGCTTGATAAAATAATCGTGGCCGTGGCCGGCCCCGTCTTCAGTCTGCTTCTCGCGCTTTTCTTTGCCGGAGTTGTCTGGGTCGTCGGGCATCCGGTCAGCGAATCGGATTCAACGACTATTGTCGGTTATGTCATGCCGGACTCCCCAGCGCAAAAGGTTGGACTTCAACCAGGCGACAAAATTCTTGAAGTGGACGGCAAACCGGTCAGGCGTTTTCTTGGGATGAACGACAGCGTGAGCTGGAATGTGGTGCGGAGTGAAGGCGATAAGATTGCCGTGAAATTCCAGCGCGATGGTAACGTGCGCACGGTCTGGGTAGAACCGTACAAGGCCGAGACGCGTGGATGGCGCAGAAAGAGTGTACGTCAGTTGCTCATCTTCCCGGCGGAGACAGCGATCATCGACAAAGTAGAGCCGAACACTCCCGCAGCAGCGGCCGGATTGCGACCGCGTGATATCATTCGCGGGTTCAACCAGACGCCAATCTACAATCCAATCGGGCTGCTTGAATTTATTAGCAAGCATCCAAACGATCAGCTCGTTCTTCAGGTTGAGCGAGGCGGAGCAAGGTTCGACGTCCCTGTAAAACCGACGCTCTTGCCGACGGAGGGCGAAATGAAACCGCGCATTGGGATTCAGTGGGATACGACGGGAAAAATATCGATTGGTCACCCAAATCCGATCGAACAGATTTACAACAGCGTAACCAGTACCCTGAAGACGATTGGCGCGGTTGCGTCGCCGAAGTCGGACGTGAAGTTGCAGCATTTGAGCGGTCCGGTCGGCATCGGGCGCATTTATTATTTGCTGTTTCAAAGTGAGCGTGGTTGGCAGCTCGCCCTCTGGTTCAGCGTAATTCTGAATGTGAACCTCGCGATTTTGAACATGCTGCCGATCCCGGTGCTCGATGGCGGTCACATTGTACTGGCGATCATCGAGTCGGTGCGTCGCAAACCGGTGAACATGCGTGTGCTCGAGGTCATCCAGACGAGCTGCGCCATGCTGATTATCGGTTACATGCTCTACGTCACATTTTTCGACGTACAGGATCTTCCGTTCATTAAAAATAGGCTCGACAAACTTGAGCCTGCCCGAACTTCAACGACGCAGGAGCGATAATCGCTGTTGTAAATTGCCTACTCCTTCTTTGGAGATAGAACGGACGCGTTAACCGTTGGAGCAGGTCTTCAGTGTTATTCCGTTTCGTCAGCTGCCGGCTGCCGCTCCAACTCACCCATAATCGAATCGTCGAGATCGAGGAGCGCCGCAGCTGTGTCCTCCTCAAGGTGCTTCACTTTGGACGTTCCCGGGATAGGGAGCATCACAGGCGCTTTCCGCAGCAGCCACGCCAGCGCGACCTGTGCCGGCCGCGCATCAAGCTTCGCGGCCACACGCGCCAACGGGCTGCCCCACTTCGCCAGGTCGCCGGTCGCGAGAGGAAACCAGGGGATGAAACCGATGTTTTCCCGAGTGCAATAGTCCAGCACTTCCTCGGAGTTTCTATCCGCCAGGTTGTATCGGTTTTGCA
>Ga0137378_10006720_pt1 | contig 9985 bp, 9 predicted proteins | sample SagtaG_21_FD_104813 | JGI IMG/M metagenome (GOLD analysis project Ga0137378, IMG submission 104813) | Vadose zone soil microbial communities from Sagehorn Ranch, Mendocino, California, USA - Sage2_L_60_16 metaG | ecosystem: Environmental > Terrestrial > Soil > Vadose zone | place: USA: California...
GTGCAGTCCTATGCGCACTTGCACGCTCACCCCTTCAGGCCAGGGATGGCTGGCGAGGGCGAGTTGGACCGTCACTGCTGCTGCAACGGCATCGCTGGCGCGAGCAAAGGCCACAAAGAAGGCATCCCCTTGCGTGTCGACCTCGTGGCCATCGAACTCAAGGAACGCAGCACGTAGAAGGGATCGGCATGATTCCAGTAGGTTCGTGTAGCGCTCACCTACTTGTTGGATTAGGTGTGTAGAGCCCGCGATATCGGTGAAGAGCAAGGTGACCGTTCCTGTTGGGAGTGCATGCATAGAGCACCTCCTACACCCAATACGCAACGCATTCCAGATCCGTCTGGGCTACTGGTCTCGACGATGACTGTGATCGCCTCTGCACCATTATACCTCATCACTCGACAGAAGGAGGCGAAGGCGTTCCTTCTGTCGACGAAACCGATTTCCCCACACCATTGATTGTTCATGCAAGGCCCTGATCCTGGGAACAACCTTCCAGAAATCGTGCAATCCGACCGTTCACGCCGAGAGTGAGTGGCCTGAAATCCTAATATTGTACTCCTTATTGGGATAGGTTCTTAGTTTTCTCAAGGTAGACTCTGGCCGCAGCCAATGTGGCCGGTGTCAGCCGGTGCGTCTGTGTCTTATTGACCTTATGTCGGTAGAACTTCACTTCACCAGCAGCCAGGTTAAAGTCGCTGATGCGCAGGCGAGCCACTTCCCCCACGCGAAAGCCATGATCGATAAAGAGACACATAATCCTGGCGTCCCGGGGCTCGTCCTGGTTTTTCAGCTCTTCAGCCTGCTCGTAGGTTATGATGGTAGGGGTGGCCTTCTTAGCCGTTTCCATGCGGGTCTCAGCACGCTGCTCGTCGATATTGCGGCGCTCGTCACCACTATAGCCTTTGATCGTCTGGATAAGCTTGAACTGCTGCTCGTCCATGAAACCAGCCTGGAAAGCCAGCTCACAATATTTGCGGGCCGTGTACAGGCGGCTATTGATCGACCCCAATGAGTATCCCTGGACGAGCATCCACTGGCGGAAGACTTCCAGGACGCCATATGTCACCTGCCCCCAGGGGGCAATCTCGTCCCGGTAGTTCAGAAGGGGCAACTGGTTGGTGCTTGCCAGGAACTGCTCAAAAAGGGCAATGTCGCTCTTGTGGCGACGAACAGTTTCCCTAGCTTTCTTTTTTCGGTAGAGTTCCAGGGCCTGAGATGCCACGAACTCATCGGCTTCCCTGGCAAAAACGGATATATCTGCCTGGACTGCTGGCAGATTTGAAGTGCTCACTGATGCAACTCCTATATCGTGTAGTTTGACTGCATTAGTCTCCAAAAAAGGACATGCTACGTATTTACCAACACTGGCAAATGTCGTTGGTGAGGTTGTGGCCGCGTTCCCAATAGTAGCAGATCCAATAGCGTTCCCGCTCGAACTGCACCGCACCAGCGACTTCTTCTAAAATGATCAGTTTTGGTTTGCGATTTTGCACCTCAAGGCTTTGTATCCATGCCCATTTAGCGGGGTTATTCGTATCTCTCATATGGGCAAGTAGGCGTTGTTCTGGATCATCAGCTTTACCTACGTAGCGTACTTTCTGTTCAAGCTCATCGACAAGTGCGTAGACGAAGGTGCGTTCTTTGTGTGGCGGTCGTGGAGGGGTCGTTAATGGTGCTTTCCATTCAATAGGAACGCCCCATTCTCTGCACCCATAAGCAGCATGGATAGTAACCTCACATCCTACTCCTCGACAAAAATTAACCTGGTCAGCCCAAAGCCCGGTTTCATAGCAACCCGGTTCAACAGGATACCGAGTTGGCTCGTCACCAGTCTTTTGATGTAGCCGTAACCTACTCAACACCAGGGGGTGGGCCTGAGGCATAGTACAACCAGCAAACCAGTTTGCAAAGTTATCTAAGTCATTTAGCTTAGGGTGAAAACAATAGACTTGTTGACTGTAGGGAAGCCGCACCTTCATTCTGAGTATGGTGATACCATATTCATACGATTTGAGCTCAGCAAGTTCATCAGGTGTCAGCTCATCAAATACCCATCCTTGCCCTTCCTGGTAAACCCATCCTCTAGTGCTATACAACTGCATTAGGTATAGGAGAGCCCAGTCCGGCCTGTTCCTTCGCTCTTTGCCTGCTATCTTCACGTCAGCTACCCTCTTGTTACGCTTTCTGTAGGCAACTTATATCATCTCATGTCTTTGGCGGATATACGCGTCAGAAGTGGCGAATTTATGCTAACTTCGACATATCGCTATTCTACACAAAAGTGTCCGATTTGGTTAAAATATCGGACACCTTTTGGGCTTATTTTACGTCCTTTTAGAACAGATGTCAACTTATGTTGTTACTTATTGTACCCGATGATTTTGTGCTAAAATATAGCTTGTTATTCAGTGTTACCAGAGTTGCTTGATTTTGTCTCCTTGTATGGAACCCCCTATATATTTGGATAGGTCATTAGCAAGAAGTGAGGCGAGCTATGAACTCAGGACCATATCCACCGCAAGACAATAATCCTTGGCGAAGACCATACCAACCACCATACTATCCGCCTCCAGTTTGGTCTGGGCAGCCTCAACCTCATAGATACAGCGGCTGGCTCTTAGCTGCCTTGGTGATTGGGTATATTGTCGCGATAGTGCTGGAGTTCATGGAGATTGCAGTCACCAGCACACCAGATGCAATCGGTGGAACAGCGACTGCTAGTCCTGGTATCTTAGGTTATGTTGGTGGTTCGCTACTGATTATTCTTAATGTCATCATTATTGTAGTTGACAGCCATAGCTTCTTTACTCTTTACGGCAAGCTCCAATGGCGGAGGATGAAAACATGGCTGAAGATTGTACTCTTTTTTATCTACTTCGGTTTGTGTGTGATGCCTGCCATCTATCTTGTTATGGCTACTCAATACTATTTGAGAACCAGACAACAGAGACTAGGTGACGCGCTTCGCGATGGTTGGCTTTGGTATCGAAGAAAGACACAGAAGGCCCAACTCATTTTTGGTATGTGTCTCATCTTCCTGCTTATATTCAGTGTAACTGGAATCAGTTTAGCGGCAATGGCAGACAGAGCAGCCGCATTAGCACTGCTTGCGCCTACCGCAGTACCTACTCAGGCTTCGTTGACGAACAATGCGCCAACTTCCACACCAACGCTCGTATCTCTAGCTGCATCTACTACTACTCCGACACTGGCACCTACGGCTACGCCTAAGCCGACGCCGAAGCCCACACCTAAACCAAAGCCAACACCCACGCCCAAGCCGTCATGCAACGCCGTGAACAATAACCCGTGGTGTTATAACTTCGACCCAGGCAATCTTATCACGAACCCGCCATCCAATTTCTGCGATTATTTCAACTGCATCGCGAGCTTCTGGGCACCTGACGACCCAGATGGTGGACATGTGGTGGAGTGTTCTGACGGAACCTACAGCCAGTCTGGAGGTGAAAGCGGTTCCTGCTCGCATCACGGAGGCAATTGGAGGCCGCTATACTCGCATTAGGAGCCGTTATATATGGAAATACCTAAGGAGACTCACGTCAATAGCTTGACCAACTTTGGCTGTCATTTACCCATGCTATGCGGCATGTGAGCGTTCTACCGATCATGTTATTAGCGTGAAAGCCCTAAGCTACCGTTGAATTCAGAACAACAACAAGAAATATTAAAGCTCAAGGATAAAATGAAGGAGCTTGGCATTGACTCACTCGACATTAAATTTCCAGAGCCTGGATTTTACCAGTCATTGGAAATGATAGAGCCATCAGTAAGTACATTTCGTTTAAGAAGTTCAGAACTCACTGACGAAAAGGCGGCAATTGCTAGCCTTGCTCAAGCTGACCCATCAAATATTCAAATAATTGCTGCATCTTTGTTAGAGATCGGCAACAGCTACTATATGAATAAGCTTCGTCAGTCACTGCTGGATCGACTCTCTCAGGGGAAGTGGGCCGTGCTGCGGTTCCTACACGATTTTGCTGTTCCTTTTGACAATAATCAGGCGGAGAGAGATCTTCGGATGATCAAAGTCCAGCAAAAGGTTTCGGGTTGCTTCCGTACCGAACAGGGGGTTGCGATGTTCTGTCGCATTCGCAGCTACCTCTCGACGTTACAAAAACAAGGGATCAAATTGCTGTCTGCGCTCGATCAGACGCTTTCTGGTCATCCCGTTCTTCCCGCTTTTTCATGACCCTACTGAATAGTCACTACTATTTGGTTATCTTAGATGTACCTCAAATACTTTCTGTAAATTCTTTTAGTGGTTTGTCTAGAGAGTTACTGTCTGTTCTAGTATGGAAGGATGCATACTTTTCTCTTTCAGAAGCGAGAGGAACATTGCTTGTATCTTCGCCTCGTCGTAGCCATGTTCGCGGAGATATTGTTCCATGAACTGGTGTATACGGTAGCTGAGCGGACAACGACCCTGAAAGCTACCGCTTTGCCTGCTAGCAAAGATGGGCCACCCATTACATGCCCCCTGATACTTACAGTGCTTGCAATACTGCTCTCGATGATGGTCATCCCGATCCAATGAAGCGGCATAGGCTTGCGAACTAAGAATTTCTTCTATCGTTTGCTGCCCTACGTTTCCCATAGCAAGGGATGGCTCATAACCATCAAGAACACGAAAGAGATTTCCATCGTGATTGACCACAAAGACACCATCACCATCAATGCGTCGATTATAAAGTCTTCCTTGGATGCCAGCCATCTTGCGAAGGGTATTCTCAAAATGCTCCATAAATGGAGCCACAGGAATCCGAATGCCCGTTTCGAACCAATATACAAAGAGCTTTTGTAGAGCTAGGATTAATTCGTCATAGGATGTTGCAAACTTATCTATTGCTCGTGTCTCCGGCCCATCAAAAAGAGGGAGCACACGCCAAGGAATGTGTCGCTCTGCATAGAAGTCATACACTTCGCAGATGCGCTGAGAGGTATGCTTCGCCAGGACAGTAATGGCCCCTACCTTGATGCCGTGACTAATCAACCGCTCCATGTTGCGTAGAACTGATGACTCTGTCTCTTTGCCTGTAACCGAAACACGAACCCCCGGGACGACATCACACGATACGCCAACGTCAATATCGTGATGTTTGATTAAGGAAATCATTTCATCAGTTAAACGATATAGGTTAGTTTGCATCCCGATACGAAGTACATTGCGCTCCATCTCCGATCCTAAGATTTCATGACATAGAGATAGCACTTCCTTAAGGTAGGGGAGCGGCAAAGCAAGTGGTTCGCCCCCATGTAAGACTAACTTCGTGGCAGGATTCCGATGACGAGCCGTTTGGAGATGGTGAAAGGCCTTAATTGCCTCAAGTAACTGCCGCCAGGTTTGCAACGACATGCGATCACGCTTGGCAAGATCATCCCATTCATAGCAATATGCACACCGCAAGTTACAGAACTTAGAGACCTTAACAACCCATGTAATAGGAGACTGAATCGTCCCAAGATGCATTTGTGTGCTCATCAACCAACATCTCTTTCTCTAAGATGCAGCCTTTCCTTAATTATCCCTCACATTTGTAGCAACCTGCGATATACAGCGGGATGTGATGAATACTTTGTGAGTGTTAAGTTGTCTCCTTTGTCTCTGGAGGAGTTATGACTGCTGGTGTCTCTGGAGGAGTTATGACTGCTGGATCGATCAGCCATCCCCACTCATCGTGTGGTCGATGATCATGATACTGTACCCATGAAGGACCGCTCTCCTTGATATATATTGCGTTCCCAAATACTGTATTGACCTGCACCACGGTTTCTCGTTTGACGACATGTAATAGATTGGTATTAGGATCCAATCGGAGAGCACCACGAACTGTGTTTTCGCTGATATCGGTTTCTGATAGACCGCTAATAGCAGCTTGAAGTGCTGCACTGATAATCTGATTTCTTTGCTCTTGATCCATGTACTTGCACCTTCCTGTAAACTAGACGACGTACGCCTGTATATCACACAAAATACAATCCTCCACGGAGGAAACTTAGAAGGTAAAAGAAACCCGGTTACTTGTCCTCAATCTTCCCTCTAGCCAAGTCTCTGTTGTATGCATCCACTGCTGCTTCCTCTATAAAGACGCCGATATTCGTCTTTTTTACATATCAGGTACAAAGAAATACGAGATACCATATGTCTATTATTATGCAGGAATTTTTGAGAATTGTCCAGTATCTGCTAAAATAGACAGACATTTGGAGATAAGGAATCAGGTGGGAGAGTCAGGGGAAGACGGCTTAGCTAAGGCAGGCAGGAGGCTCTCCCGTGGGGCAGACCCCAGCACGTCGAGCAACTCTTCCAAGGAGAAGATGCCATAGCGGCCCGCCATGTAGATCACCGCTGGAGCGCTGCCCAGCTCGCGCTGACGAAGTCTGCGCAGCCGACGAATGGCCATCGAAGCCAGTCGCTCGCCCGCCTGCAAGCGATAGACTTGGGCGGTATTGAAGGCCAAGCATGTCAAGGTCGTGCGTCCCAGCACCGCTGCGACATCGCGTCCCCAGTGCTGCTTCTCCAGCCCCCATCCCTCTTTGAGTTCGCGGTAGGTATCATCCTCAATGTGCCAGCGTGGACGAAACGCCTGCAAGGCGGCAAATCCATCGGAGAAGCTGCGGGTACTCACCAAAGCCCTGAGCGGCTCGGCGGCTGCCTCCTCGGTCGTCACATCGTGGATGAGACACGCCCACAGGCTGGCATCGGCTACCCCATAACTGGCCGCCGCCTCCGTAAAGCCCTCCCAACTCGTCAGTTCCCCCACTGCCGCCACCTCGACCTGGCGCAGTTGCTTGTGACCTTGGATAGTGCGCAGATAGCGATGGGGGGTCCAGTCAATGAGCTGCCCGTCGGCCAGCCCTTTCAGATCCTGATAGAGCAGACGATCCTCGGGCAAGCTGACCAGGGCCTCAATGCCCTTGCCGTACTTGAGCCACGCCAACAGCGGTCCATCGGCGTAGAGCGCATCGGCCAGCAGCAAACCGATGGCCTGCGGTCCGGCCACCTCTAACACTTGCTCGATGAGCGAACGCGTCACCACCGCTTCTTGGCCTTTCTCCGAGGCCTGCCCGCTCAACAGTCGCCAGGCCACGATGACCGGACGGGTGGCCGACACACACACCAAAGCCACCAGACGAAAGTCATCGCCCAGCCCGCTGCCATCGACGGCATAGACCCGCCCACGCACCAATTGTCGCTGGTAGAGGGCCTTGACCCCGGCTGCTTGCGCGTGCAGCCAGGCCGACTCCTCCACCCGACGCAGGGCATCGCGCAAGGTATCCGGATGACAGGGCAAGGACTCGACTTGGCGTCCAACGGGATGGCGATGTCGTCCATTGCTGCCTTGACGGATTTGCACCGGGGCCCAGCCCAGTTGCAACAGCACGGCTGGTTCGCGGAACAAGACCGAGCTTCCTCCACGGAGGCGAGGCGGCTTCCACAAACGGCAAGGTGGCCAGCGTGCGCAGCAACAACTCATCAGCCACTCCGGCTCGTTCTCGCTGCACCTCTAACTCATCTAAGGGGCCACTGGCCATCGTCGTGGCCAAGTCTGGCCGTTCGCCTCGTCTCAACGCCTCCACCACGGCTGCTTTCTCGTTTCGATACCATGCCATCTTCTTCTTCCTCCCTTAGAACTTCCCTTCTAGTCTATCACCTCCTCCCCTTATCTCCAAATGTCTGTAAAATAGAGGTTCTAGCAAAAATCGGGGGTTGAAAACGAGCCGAGAGGCTGCTACTGTGAACAAAAACCTGAAGAACAGTAGGGGCCTCTCGTGCAAATCACCGTATCGCTCATCGTCGACATCCCTGCAACTGGGGATAGCAATCAGGGTTCCACTAACTATCGGGGGCTGGGGATTGAAAAAAGAGAAAGAAGTTGCTCCTGTGTAAAAAAACTGAACAAGACACAGGGAGGAACATCTCATGTACGCGACAGTATCGCTGAGGATCGAACTCGATGCAAGCGCCAGCCTCAGTGACATGGAAAGCCAGATCCAGCAAGCAGGAAGAGAAGCGATGAAAGAGGCGCTCAACAAGCCATTCGCCAAAGTGAAGAGTACCAGAAGACCTGCCCGGAGTGTGGAAGCGAGCAGGCGCAAACGCAAGGAACGAAGCGCAGAGTCTTGCTGACCAGTTTTGGAAGGTTGGAAGTGCCCCTCAAGCGGCTGCGCTGTCAAGCGTGTTGCCAGCGGTTTCGCCCGGCGGAGCGCTATTTGGCCGAGGTCAGTTGCTTTTGGTTTGCCATAAGGGGTTCCTGCCTTTCTCACACGCCGTCCTCACAGAGGGAGTTCGCCGCGTCACACGTGTTGGTCAGCGCATATCTGTGACCACAGGCCCATCGTCACACCAATGGAGCGGCTGGCTAGCTTTTCCTCTGCTTCAAACGCCAGTTGTGCCTACTGAACAAATAACGTGTCTCTCCTGCAAGGTCTGTAGCAACGTCATAGATGATCTTAACTTAACGCAGGGCCGTTGCTACTTCGTCCATCGACGAGAGATTCTGGAGGGGACCAGACTTTGCCGTCGAAACTTGACCACCAGATGTAATCGTTGTCTGCCCCTTTCCAGGCCATGTAAAGCTGATCATTATCAGTGGCTAAAGCGGGGCTAGTGCTACTTTGTCTATCGGTGAGAGGCTCTGGAGGGGACCAGGTGTTGCCGTCGAAACGAGACCACCAAATGTAATTGTTGTCTGCCATTTGCGATGCCGTCCAGGCCATATACACTCCATTCAAGTTGACTGCTAAAGCAGGACTGTTGCTGCTTTGTCTATCGGTGAGACGCTCTGCCGGTGACCAAGTGTTGCCGTCGAAACTCGACCACGAGAGGGTCTCGTTGTTTACCTCTTTCCAGGCCATGTAAAGCAGACCAGCTCTGCCTGCTAAAGCGGGGTTGGTGTCGCTTTGTCCGTCGGTGAGAGATTCTGGTGGGGTCCAGCCCTTGCTAGTGAGCTGCGACCACCGGAGAGTAGCGTCGTTTACCCCTTTCCAGGCCATGTACGTTCCGAGATAGTTGCCTGCTAAAGCGGGGCTGTTGCTACTTTGTCTATCGGTGAGACGCTCTGCCGGTGACCAAGTGTTGCCGTCGAAACTCGACCACCGGAGGGTCTCGTCGTCTACTCCTTTCCAAGCCATGTATCTTGCACCGAACAGGTTTGCTAAAGCAGGGCTGGAGCTACTGTGTCCATCTGTAAAAGGCGTTTGAGGGGACCAGGCTGTGCCGTCGAAACTCGACCACCAGATGTAATCGTTGTCTACCATTTTCGATGCCGTCCAAGCCATATAGACCATATGCTTTTCCTTTCTGTCTCCATTTCTTCCCTGGTTTGCAGGACTGGCTGGATGAAAGCCTCGCCAGATTTTCAACCACTTTATCTCGATTTCACGTTCGTCTACGCACCGTTTTGACCTTTTTCAACCAGTTGGTGGTAGTATACCCGATCACCAGAATAATTGTACAGATTTCACCAGTTTAAAGGCTCATGGCCACTCTTGATACTCCCTTGAAAAAGGAATTTCTGAAGGAAGAATCCAGAGCACAAAAACACCTGAAGCCGACTGGCACGCACGTCGTCGGCTGCTTTCGTGCTGACGTTGTTTCCTTGTTTCCACTAAGCTGCTGGGGAGGTCGGCTCCAACTTCACCTCGTAGCCCAGCTTCTCTAACCGACGAACGAGTCGTTTCTGGACTGCCTGTCGATCCCATTCATCAAAGTAATTGCCTCCCAATTCTTCATAGCCTTCGTCTTCTGACAGGATATGAGGGCGTTTCCTAACTCTGAAGAAGTAGGGTAAACTGACTCCAGACGAGGCTAGCTCCCTCGTCAAGGGAGTCAGTCGATGATGCCTACTACTTGTCACCAGCAGGCACCGGTCCCGCCCCCCTCATACCACCGTCGAGAAGTCCAAGCTCAGGCCCAGCGTGCGCGAGCGTTACATATCAATGCCCTCAACTTGATCGAAAC
>Ga0137378_10006722_pt1 | contig 9984 bp, 14 predicted proteins | sample SagtaG_21_FD_104813 | JGI IMG/M metagenome (GOLD analysis project Ga0137378, IMG submission 104813) | Vadose zone soil microbial communities from Sagehorn Ranch, Mendocino, California, USA - Sage2_L_60_16 metaG | ecosystem: Environmental > Terrestrial > Soil > Vadose zone | place: USA...
CCCCGCTGATCACGCGTCGGGTGAGCGCCGGACGCCGGGCCAAGGATCGCGCGTTCACCGTCGCCCTGTGGGCGTGCGGCCTCCTGGCGATCCTGCCGCTCGTCTTCATCGTCTCGTACGTCGTGACGAAGGGGGTCTCCGCGCTCAGCTTCGACTTCTTCACCAAGACGCCGGCGGCGTCCGGGCTCCCCGGCGGGGGCATCGCCCAAGCCTTCATCGGGACGGGGATCATCGTCGGCATTGCCACGGCGCTCTCGGTTCCGCTGGGCATCCTGGCGGCCATCTATCTCTCCGAGTACGGCAAGGGGAGGCTCGGTTCGACCGTCCGGTTCGTGGCGGAGATCCTGCTGTCGACGCCGTCGATCGTCGCCGGCGCCTTCATCTGGGCCCTGGTGGTCGTCACGCTGGGCTCGTTCTCGGCGATCGCGGGGTCACTCGCCCTCACCGTCCTCATGTGGCCGATCATCGCGCGGGCGGGCGAAGAGGTCCTCCGCCTGGTGCCGCACGAGCTGCGGGAAGGGGCGCTCGCGCTCGGGCTGCCCAGGTGGAAGGTGATCCTCAGGATCGTCCTGCCCACGGCTGGCGCCGGCATCTTCACGGCCGTGATGCTCGCGGTGGCCAGGGGGTTGGGAGAGACGGCGCCGATCCTGCTCACGGCGCTCGGCAACGACTTCATCAACACGAACCCGCTGCAGCCGACGGACGCCGTCACCCTGCGCGTCTACAACTACGCCCAGACGGCCGTGCTGAACCTGCGGGCGCTAGCATGGGGCGGAGCCATCTCGCTCCTCGTGGGGGTGTTGGTCCTATCGATCACCGCACGGATCTTGTCGAGCCGGCAGCAGCGAAGGACCAGGTGAGGGCGCTGGAGGTCTCCGGCCTGAACGCCTGGTTCGGTTCCAACCACGTCCTGAAGGACGTCGACATGGTGGCCGAGGCGCGCGCCGTCACGGCCATCATCGGCCCATCCGGGTGCGGCAAATCGACGCTCATCCGCTGCATGAACCGCATGCACGAGGAGGTGCGGGGAGCTTCGGTGACGGGCAAGGTCCTGTTCAACGGCGACGACATCTACGCGCCGGACGCGGACCCGGTCGAGGTTCGCCGCCGGATCGGGATGGTGTTCCAGCGTCCCAACCCGTTCCCCACGATGTCGGTGCTGGAGAACGCCGTCGCCGGGCTCAAGCTGGGGTCGAAGCTCGGCAAGCACGAGCTCAGGGAGCGGGCCGAGCTGGCGCTCCGCAGCGCCGGGTTGTGGGAGGAGGTCAAGGATCGGCTGGGCGAATCCGGTGGCAGGCTGTCGGGCGGGCAGCAGCAGCGGCTGTGCATCGCCCGAGCGCTCGCGGTGGAGCCCGAGGTGCTGCTGATGGACGAGCCGGCGTCCGCGCTGGACCCCGCTTCGACCCTCCGGATCGAGGAGCTGATCGAGGATCTGAAGGCGACGTACTCCGTCGTCATCGTCACGCACAACATGCAACAGGCCGCCCGGGTGGGCGATTGGACGATGTTCCTCCTGTCCGGCGAAGTGATCGAGTTCGGACCGACGGACAAGCTCTTCACGACCCCCGGCGACAAGCGGACGGAGGACTACGTGACGGGGCGGTTCGGATGAGCCAGGAGGTCAGGCGCAAGTACCATCAGGAGCTGTCGTCCCTGGAGGCCGACGTCGTGGCCATGGGAGAGCGCGCCGAGCTCGCCGTCCATCGGGCCGTCGAGTCGCTGGCGCGGCGGGACGAGGTACTCGGCCGGTCGGTGATCGACGACGACGACGACCTGGACGGCCGCTACCTGGACATCGAGCGCCGGATCGTCGACCTGTTCGCCCTCCAGACCCCTGTCGCGTCGGACCTCCGCCTGGTGCTCGCGATCCTCCACGTCAACATGCATCTGGAGCGGATCGGGGACATGGCGGTCAACATCGCGAAGATCGGGCTCGCCACCAAGGACCTTCCGGCCGGCGAGACGATCGTCGCGCACTTGGAGGAGATGGCCGAGGTCGTCGAACGCATGATCCGCGTGGCCATCCGGGCGTTCGTCGATCGGGATCTGGAACTGTGCCTGCAGCTCCCCGAGATGGACGACCCGGTCGACCTCCTCAATCGCGGCATGTACAGCGAGGTCATCTCCCTGGGCGCGGATCCGAACACGCTCGAGTGGGGGATCCGGATGAACGTCGTGGCTCGACAGCTGGAACGCGTCGGCGACCATGCCGTCGACATCGGCGAGCAGGTCGGGTTCCTCCTGACCGGGGAATTCCGCGAATTCACGGACGCCTCGCATGCGGTGGAGATGCCGCCCGCATGAAACCCGGATGAGCGTCCCTCGGGTGCTCCTGGTCGAGGACGAGCCGGCGCTCGCCGACAGCATCCGCTACACGCTCGAGCGCGAAGGGTTGTCCGTGACGCTGGCGACGGACGGCGAGGCAGCCATCGAGCGGTTCCGTCGCGACCAGCCGGCGATCGTCCTGCTCGACCTCATGTTGCCGAAGCTCTCGGGTCTCGACGTCTGCCGGATCATGCGCGGCGAATCCACCGTGCCCATCGTCATGCTGACCGCGAAGGACGGCGAGGCCGACAAGGTCCTCGGGCTGGAGATGGGGGCCGACGACTACGTGACGAAGCCCTTCTCGATGCGAGAGCTGGTGTCGCGGGTCAGGGCGCACCTCCGGCGCGCGGGTATGGAGGCGAGCCCCCCGCCGGTCGAGCTGCTCACGGGCGGACCGGTCGAGCTCGACCTGGCCCGCCACGAGGCACGGGTCCGCGGCGAGCCCGTCCAGCTCACGCCGAAGGAGTTCGAGTTGCTGGAGACGTTCCTGCTGAGGAAGGACCGGCTGCTGCCGCGCGAGTACCTGATCTCGGAGATCTGGGGGTCCGACTACTTCGGCGACACGAAGACGCTGGACGTGCACGTGAAGCGCCTGCGCCAGAAGATCGAACGGGACCCCCACCTGCCCGAGCACATCGTGACGGTGCGCGGGCTCGGCTACCGGTTCATGGACCGCGCGGCGTCCTGAGCCGGGGCTCCGACCCGACACCGGTATAGTCGGTACGAACGGACCCCAGGAGGTGGTTCCGCCATGGCCCAGGACCTCGACCGGCCGACCCCGGCCACCGCAGAGGACGTGATGCCGCTCCTCGGCATCGACCACGTCGAGTACTACGTGGGGAACGCGCGGCAGGCCGCCTTCTACTACTCGAAGGCGTTCGGCTTCGGCGTGACGGCCTACGCCGGACCGGAGACGAAGGTCCGTGACCGCGCTTCCTACGTGCTGGAGCAGGGAGAGGCGCGGTTCGTCCTGACCGGCGCGATGGGCCCGCAGGGTCCGATCGCCGAACACGTCTCCGAGCATGGGGACGGCGTCCACGACGTCGCGTTCCGGGTGCCCGACGCCACGCACGCGTGGGAGTACGCGACGACGCACGGCGCGACGAGCGTCCAGGAGCCCACCGTCGTCGAGGACGAACACGGCAAGGTCGTCCGCGCGGCCATCGCGGCCTACGGCGACACGATCCATTCGTTCATCGAGCGCGAGAACTACTCGGGGCCGTTCCTGCCCGGCTACCGGGCCGAACAGCCGGTCCCGGACGACGGTCCGCCCGTCGGCATCCGGTTGATCGACCACGTCGTGTGCAACGTCGAGCTCGGGAAGATGAACGAGTGGGCGACGTTCTACGCGCGGGTCCTCGGGTTCGATCAATTGGTCCATTTCCGGGACGACCAGATCTCCAGCGAGTACACGGCGCTCATGTCGAAGGTGATGTGGGACGGCAAGGGCAGGGTCAAGCTCCCGATCAACGAGCCGGCGCCGTCGAAGAAGAAGAGCCAGATCGACGAATACCTGGAGTTCTATCGCGGTCCCGGCGTGCAGCACATCGCGATGCTGTCGGAGGACATCATCGCGACCGTCGACGCGCTCCGAGCCCGCGGGGTTCGATTCATCCGGGTACCCGAGACGTACTACGAGGCGATGCGCGGGCGGATCGGCCAGATCGACGAGAGCCTGGACGAGGTGCAGCGGCTGAACATCCTGGCCGACCGGGACGAGGAGGGCTACCTCCTGCAGATCTTCACGAAGAACGTCCAGGACCGGCCCACCGTGTTCTACGAGGTCATCGACCGGCACGGGTCGCGCGGGTTCGGGCTGGGGAACTTCAAGGAGCTGTTCCTGGCCATCGAGCGCGAACAGGAGGAGCGCGGGAACCTGTAGGGCCTGGAGCCGTCGCGGCGTCGCCACGCTCCTCGGTTGCGGGGACCGGCGGCGGCTGTTGACGCGCCACCCCCGCCTCGCTCGCGTTCGCTCGACTCGGCGGGGGGCCCCCGGCGCTACGCGCCGCCGCGTCACCCGCCACGGTGGTCGAGGAAGGTGTCCAGCTCGCACGGTCCGGCTGAACCAAACGCTTCGGTGCGTGGACCGTGCGAGACTTGATACTTGAGCCCGGAACTGATGGAGGACCAGTCCCGGCCGCGATCGCCTCGGTCAATCAACCTGCGATGGAAAGCGCTGCTGGTCCTCGGGGCAGTTGCCGTGATTGGGGTCGGCGCGTTCGCGGTCGTCCGGGCTGGCTCACGCGGGAACGACGTGCCGACCGGCTACACATCGATCGGCTCGGTTCGCATGATGGGAGCCGCCGAAGATGTCCGGTTTTGCGCGCGCCGATCCATCCAGGACGGTGAGTCCCGGGTGTCCATCCTCACGACGCCGGGCATCTGCAATGGCTCGGGTCCTTACGGAGCCAACCACATCCTGATCTGCGACGACGGGGCCACCGGGGTCGGCTGGGCCTTCGTGGCGGCGATCTCGTCCACCACCGCCAGGGCCGAGGTGACGACAGAGGACGGCATGCGAGTTCCGCTTCGCATCGTGCCTGCGCCGGCCGGCTGGCCGCTCCGCTTCGCCATCGGAGCGATCGGGGGAAACGAGTTGTTCGGCATTGGCGTGAAGCTCACGCTCTATGACTCGATTGGCCACGTGATACCGATCCCTTACCGGTCGTAATCGATCGCGAGCAGCATTCGGACAAGCAGCACGTGCTCGCGCGCGCGGTACAACCCTGGAGCAATAACGCCGGCGCGTCCGCTCGATGCCGTGTCGCCCACTCTGATGAAACACCCGTGAGCGCTGGCATGAGTCCCCGCGATCACGCTCGGGCTCAGAGACTGGAGATGAATGCCGCAGTCGCGAGCGCCACGCCAACCAGGAACAGGATCAGCCCCGCGATGGCCCGTGCGGGCGTGAGCCACACGCACGGCAGATCCGGGCGACAGGCATGGAACAGTTCGGGAAGGTTCGGGACGATGACGACGCCTACGGCCGCGATCACCGCGATGAGCGCCCCGATCCGGAAGACACGTGACCGGCTCATGTTCAGGAGGAATGTACGCTGTTCGTCCCAGATCGAAGGCAGCCGGACGTTCCGCGGTTGGCGTGCGGCCTGCGTGAATGGCGACGCTTGCACAGCCGAGGACCATGCTGAACGATGGCAGGGTGCGTGATATCCCTCTTCAGGCGCGCCCGCGCATCACGGACCGGCCAAGCCTCGTCCCGTGACCGGAGCGGCTCCTGTTGGCTCCACGTATTACGTAGTCGTCGGGTTCATGACCCTTCTCCTGATCATCTCGATCCGGTGGCTTCCCAGCTTCTGGTCTGGCTCGGGCCGATGGCCTCGAGAACAACCGGACGCGTGGTGGCGCTGGGGCGACAGCGGCTGGCAGCATTATCGGAGGGGCTTCCCGGCGATGTTTGCCTGGTTAGCAGCCTTCGATCTCGTCGTGGCTACCGCGCCGTTCGTGCAGACCCCGCGGACATCCCTGGGGCTCATGGTTCCCACTTGGTATGCAGTACTAGCCTTCGGCATCCTAGGGCTCACTGCGCTCGTCTGGATGTCCGTCATCGCGCTGAACCGGCCGAAATGGGCGGTACCACCTCGGATGAGGGGGCAACCCGGAGCTCTCAAGATCCCCTGGCGCGAGTGACCCGGCGAACGGTGGCGCGAGTGACCCGGCGAACGGTTCGATGCCTCGCTCGGATCTCTCGTATATGACACGACACCGTGTTGTGGCCGCCCCTTCGCTTACTCGGCTCGCGCGGGTACGCTCCGCATGGTTCCGGCGGCCACGAGGCGGCGGATCGATGCATCCTCCGGAGCCGTCGGGTTCTGCGCGGTCATGTCGGCTGGATTCAACCGTGCGGTAAGTCACGACGATCGAACTCCGACCTATGCGGGCCGGTCCCCGGCAGAGACGCGGCGCGCTTGCATGAACCGGCCTTCCAGAGACGGCAGCAACCAGTCGTGGACCGAGTACAGTCGCGGCGGACAGGCCTCGGCCGTTTAGGCGGCTTGGGTGGGGTCCTTCGAGGGGGAGCCATGGCGGGGACGTTCCAGCAGAAGCGTCGGCAGCTGCGCGACCAGTTCGACACGCGGCGGATGCGGGGGACGGGCGGCGGCTGTTGACGCGCCACCCCCGCCTCGCTCGCGTTCGCTCGACTCGGCGGGGGCCCCCAAGCGCTGCGCGCCGCAGCGTCACCCGCCACGGTGATCGAGGATGCATGAGTCAAGGCGATATCACGCAGGCCTGCGCGACTGAGCCCGAGCCCGGGTCCCAGAGGCTACGCTTGGGACGATGGACGATGACTGGCGGCTGATGGGCCAAGACCGCTACCTTCAGGGCCGACGGCTGCGCTGGAGGGTCTGGTGGTCCCCTCGAGAGGGATGGGACCACGACCACTGCGAGTTCTGTGGAGCCGAATTCTCCAACCAGCCCGCCGTCGAGGGCCATCCCACCCAGTCTTCAGGCTATGTGACCGAGGACGATTATCACTGGGTGTGCCGATCCTGCTTCGAGGACTTCAAGGGACGCTTCGGTTGGAGCGAGGACCTGTGAAGCAGTGGTGGCACCCAGATGTCTGAGGAGTGGCTGAATCTCACCTGGGCCATGGAGGACGCCGTGTGGCTGGATCTCCAGATCCGTTCCCCACCGCCCGCCGTCTACCCGGTAGCATCCGGGCGCTACTAGGACGACCGTCGAATGAGAGGACGCGATGTCGCGTCTGGAACCCCCATCGGAATCCCTGGATCTTTCCTACCAGCAGGTGATGTTGGCATCGGGGTCGCACGCCGGCTTCGAGAGCTGGATGCGGGACCGGCTGGGCGATCGCTACGGCGGCGTGTGGCTCGACGGCCCGGTGCTCCAGGTGGCCGCCGTGGACCCAACGCCCGAGGACCTCAAGGATGCCGAGGCCGGCACGCCGAGGGGGCTCCCGGTGGCGCAAGTCGTGGCGGTCAGGTACTCCGCCGACCAGCTGGAGGGCTTCCTGCGGGAACTCAACATCCTGTCCCACGAACCGGTCCCCGACCCCAGCCTGTCGATGACGCGCGGCTTGATCCTGGCGTTCTGGGTCGACCCGAAGGCGAACCACCTCCGGGTCGTGGTGTCCAGCGACGAGTGCATCGTTCGGATCCAGGAGCGGATCCCTTCCGAGGCGGTGAGCATCGTCGTCGACCCTGGCGCGACCGCGTGGGGTACGACCAGGTCTCACCGATGAGTTCCGACTCGGCCGGGTCGGGCCTAATCGATGCGGTTAACCTTTCCAGCCCGCTCGTGTGGCCGGGGACATCCCACTGCCAGTGCCAGGACACCGGGATGGCACATCGCGGCGAGTCGTACTTCTGATCGTGAAGGAGCCGATGGGGGGTCTTCTCGCAGCTTGGGATCGTGTGATGGGTGAACGGCTCCGCCGCCCCGGCGGCTGGCTGAGCCTTTCGAGACGGAAGGCCCGGGGAGCTGCGATCCTGATCACGCTGGAGATCGCCGTGGTGACCGCCATCTTGATGCTCTCGTTGCGCCGCTTCGTCAGCCCGGCCATCTCATTGTTGATTGGCGTCGTGGCCGTCGCCTTCATCTGGGGCTTGGCGTTACGGGCGGTCGGGACCATGAAGGCGCTGCCACGGGTGCTGCTGGCCATCCTCGGTCTCGGCCTCCTCGGATGGGGAGCGTTCCTGATCGTGCTCAACGTGAGCTGAAACCCGTATCCGCAAGTGCTCCCACGAGCCGTCGTCGCGCGCTGCGATTGGACTGGGACCAAGTAAAGTCGCGGCGGACGAGCCTCGGCCGTTCGGTGCGGCTTGGGTGGGGCCTTCGAGGGGGAGCCATGCTGGGGATGTTCGACCAGGGGAGCCGGACGCTGCGGGACCGGTTCGACGCGCGGCTTATCGCCCTCCGGATCCTGGGGAGGTAGGCATGGAGACGGTGGTCGCCGCGGCCGTGCAGGCCACGCCCGTGTTCCTGGACCGGGAGGCCACGACGGCGAAGGCCGTCGGTTTGATCCGGGACGCGGCGAAGGGCGGGGCTCGCCTGGTGTGCTTCCCGGAGACGTTCATCCCGACGTATCCCGAATGGGTGTGGCGGCTGCAGCCCTGGCGCGAGCCGGCCACCGCGCTGTACGGGCGACTGCTCGACCAGTCCGTCGAGATCCCGAGCGACACCACCGATACGTTGGGCACGGCGGCTCGCCGGGCGAAGGTGTTCGTCTCGATGGGTGTCAACGAACGCGACCCGGCCGGCTCCACGATCTACAACACGCAGGTCACGTTCGGGCCCGACGGGTCGATCCTGGGGAAGCACCGCAAGCTGATGCCGACCGGCGGCGAGCGCCTGGTGTGGGGATACGGGGACGGTTCGACCCTCGACGTGTACGACACCCCCTTCGGCCGGCTCGGCGGGCTGATCTGCTGGGAGAACTACATGCCGCTCGCCCGGGCCGCCATGTACGCGAAGGGCGTCGACGTCTGGGTGGCCTCCACGTGGGACGACGACCCCACGTGGGTGGCCACGCTGCAGCACATCTCGAAGGAGGGCCGGGTCCACGTGATCGGCGTGAACACCGTGATCCGGGCCACCGACGTGCCGAAGGACGTCCCCGGCTACGACGAGGTCTGGGGCGGCGACGACGGCTGGATGAGCCGCGGCCGCTCGGCGATCGTCGCCGCCGGAGGCGAGATCCTGGCCGGCCCGCTGGAGGACGAGGAGGGCATCCTGTACGCGGAGCTCGACCCGGGCAAGGCCCGCGCGCAGCGGTACACGTTCGACCCCGTAGGGCACTACTCCCGGCCCGACGTGTTCCAGCTGACGGTCATGGAGGACGAACGCAAGCCCGTTGCGTCAGGCGCGCCGTCCGCGCCATCGTCTCCGCCGTCCGCGCCGGGATCTGTGGCCCGGCGAAGGCCGGCGGCCGAACCGAAGAGGAGGGGGAAGAAGTGACGGAAATCGTCGAGTTGCACGCTCGGGCGGTCGAGGCGTTCGGCGCGCGGGTCCGTTCGATCGAGGACGGCCAGTGGCACGAGCCGACGCCGTGCAGCGATTGGGACGTGCGGGCGCTCGTGAACCACCTGGTCGGCGAGAGCCTGTGGACGGCCCCGCTGTTCGAGGGCAAGACGATCGCGGAGGTCGGGGACCGGTTCGACGGCGACGTGCTCGGGTCGGATCCGGCGGCCGCGTGGGACGCGTCCGAAGGACCGGCGCTGGCGGCCCTCCGGGGCGAGGGCGCGATGGACCGGATCGTGCACCTGTCGTTCGGGGACGTCCCGGGGAGCGTGTACGCGTGGCAGCTGTTCTTCGATTACCTGATCCACGGCTGGGACCTGGCCAGGGCGATCGGGGCCGTCGAGCGGCTCGACCCGGAGCTGGTGCAAGCCGCGGCCGAGTGGTTCGCCACGCAGGAGGAGCTGTACCGGCAAGGCGGCGTGATCGCCGAGCGGCCGGACGTCCCGGACGGCGTCGACGCGCAGACGCGCCTGTTGGCGATGGCCGGCCGGACGGCCTGAGAGGCCGGCCCGCGGCTACGGGGCCAGGCCGGTGATGCCGCGCCAGGCGAACCGGACCAGCGTGTCCAGGGCGGCCCGGCGCTGCTCGGGCGGACCCTCCGACCCGCGCTGGGCCACGGTCTCCACCATCCCCACCAGGGCCAGCGCCACCGTCTCGGCGTCC
>Ga0137378_10006723_pt1 | contig 9983 bp, 8 predicted proteins | sample SagtaG_21_FD_104813 | JGI IMG/M metagenome (GOLD analysis project Ga0137378, IMG submission 104813) | Vadose zone soil microbial communities from Sagehorn Ranch, Mendocino, California, USA - Sage2_L_60_16 metaG | ecosystem: Environmental > Terrestrial > Soil > Vadose zone | place: USA: California...
CCGCTGCCGCCAGGTGGCTGGACGACAGCATCCCAACCGTCGTCGGCTCTCGCGGTGAGAATTTGGTTCGCAACAAATTCACCCCACACGATGCCATTGGCCTTGTGTGTTCCATCAGGGATTGTAGCGAGGATTGCTGCGTGAAGTGCATCGAAGGTGGATGCACTAGCTGGAAATAGGTTGACGAGCACTTCGTGCGCCGCAGCACTTGCCGCAGCTTCGCGCGATGCACTAGCCTGCACTGCGCTTTGCACCAAGTAAGGTTCGTACGTGCGGGCGATGCCGTTAACGGCGTCGTAGATTGAGGCGTGAAGAATGGCCAGACTGCGGGAGGCGATCGGTGGTGCTATGCGGTCAGCGCGAATGGCATCAAGCGCAGCGTTGTTCCAGTCGGTTACGACATCTGCATTCGCGGGAATGCCGATGCTCGATGCTAGATTTATGGCGCTGATACAGGCGATGAAGAGTGTAACCCTAAAGAGAATGTTCATTGGAGGCTCCTTTTTAGAATGAGTGCCCCGGTTTTACGCTCTAGCTGGCTTTTGTGTCAAGACTTATTCCGAGCTGTTGCTTCCTTGCATGCGAACGCCAGTCACAGCATCGGTAATGATTTCTTGGATTTGGGCGCTGGAAATTCCTGATCGAGATCGGCGAGATCCTCCCTGGTTAGTTTGATCTCGATTGATCGCGCGTTGTCACGGACATGCTTTTCCTTGCTTGCTTTGGGAATAGCAATGACTCGCGGTTGGCGCAGCACCCACGCGAGCGCGATCTGGGAAGTGGTAGCGTCGTGACGCTTCGCGATCTTTTTGAGCGTCGCGCTCTCGAGCAATCCGCGCCCGTGACCAACCGGAGAGTAAGCCATTATTGGAATCTCATTCTCCTGGCTCCATTGCAGCAGACCGGATTCAATCTCCCGGTTTTCCAGATTGTAGAGAACCTGATTGGCGGCGCAGTTCGCGCCGTTTTCAATCGATCGGAGTTCTTCCATGTCATCGACATCGAAGTTAGAGACGCCCCAGCGTTTGATCTTCCCAGCAGTTCGAAGTTTCTCGAATGCCTCGACTGTCTCCGCGAGCTGCGTGCTTCTTTCTCGCCAGTGCAAAAGGTAAAGATCGATCGCGTCGATTCGTAGGCGTTTGAGACTGCGCTCGCATGCTTTTGGCAATTCGGTGCGTGACGCGTTGTGCGGATACACTTTGGTAACAACGAACACGCGATCGCGTTGATTCTCGATTGCAACGGCCACAACTTTTTCCGCACCGCCTTTGCCATACATCTCGGCGGTATCGATCAATGTCATGCCGAGCTCGATTCCGAGCCGTAATGCGGCGACTTCCTCCTTGTGGGCTCGCGCGTTCTCGCCCATGCGCCACGTGCCCTGGCCTAGCACGGGCACGCGTTCGCCACCTGGCAGCGCGACAGTTTTCATTTCGTATTCATGCCCGCCTGCCAAGCCATAGCCTGGGCGTAGGCTGGTGCTTGTGATTATAATCGATTTGGTTGATGGATTCGGCGTCCACAGAATGCTGCTATGGGTCTTGTGTTTTCGTGGAAGCAAGACGATTGAACCCACATGGTTAAAAAAATGCGTGCTGTCCAAGTTCCGCGCGCGGGCGGAGCGTTGGAACTGGTTGAGCGGGATATTGCGGAGCCACAGGCTGGATGGGTCCGAATCAAACTAGACGCGTGTGGCGTTTGTCACAGTGACTCATTAATCAAGGAAGGACTTTGGCCCGGAATCCAATATCCGAGAATTCCCGGCCATGAGGTGATCGGTGTGATCGATGCCGTCGGGCCCGACGTGCCGGATTGGAAATCGGGCCAGCGGGTTGGCGTTGGATGGCACGCTTCAAATTGCGGACATTGCGATCCATGCCGGCGCGGCGATTTCTTTGCCTGTCAGGTAGAATTGCTCACAACCGGCATTTCGTTCGACGGCGGTTACGCCGAATACATGGTCGCACCAGCGAAAGCGCTCGCGTCTGTGCCGGACGATTTGAACCCAGTCGACGGCGCGCCACTCATGTGCGCGGGCGTGACGACCTTCAACGCGCTCCGAAACAGCAACGCAAGAGGCGGCGATGTTGTCGCGGTGCTGGGGATTGGCGGGCTCGGTCATCTGGGCGTGCAGTTCGCAGCGAAGATGGGATTCAAAACCGTGGCGATCGCGCGCGGAAAAGACAAGGAAGCATTCGCCAAACAACTTGGCGCACATCATTACATCGACAGCCGGGCATCCGATCCGGCGGCGGAACTGAACAAACTCGGCGGCGCGAACGTTGTAATTGCGACCGTAACAAATGCTGATGCGATGGCAGCAGTGCTCGGCGGGCTCGCGCCGAATGGCGTGCTCATGGTAATCGGCGCAGCTGGCCCGCTTTCCGTTGATCCAATTTTGCTTATTAGTGGCAGCCGCTCGGTCAAAGGCTGGTACTCCGGAACCTCGATCGATTCGCAAGACACGCTAAGCTTCAGCACATTAAATGCGGTGCATTCGATGAATGAAGTTTTTCCGCTGGAACGAGCTGCCGAGGCTTACGACCGCATGATGAGCGGTAAGGCGCGTTTTCGCGTCGTTCTCGACGTCAGCTCTAAAAGCTGACAACTGAATGCCAGGTTAGCGGGCGGACAAGAAAGATGCGTTCGTGTTGGGGCGCGTCGTCTTGCAGCAAACGTTCAACGCTCAACGCACAATCCTGAAGATATTTTATGGCAACCTGGGCGGAGCAGGCACACGCGAGGCCCTTTGCGTTACGTGCATTTCTGAATTGGACGTTGAGCGTTGGACGTTGAACGTTGGGCGTTTGGAGGTTCCGTATCTGATTTCGATTACGAGCGTGAGCACGCGCCTTCGCCAAGGCTTCGGCGTGGCAAGCGAGCAAAAACAGCGGTAAAACAAGAGCATGCAAACCAAGTATGATGTTGTGATTTTGGGAGCCGGTCACAACGGGCTTGTGGCTGCGTCTTATCTGGGGCGCGCTGGATTGAGCGTGCTGCTGCTGGAGAAAAATGATTACATCGGCGGAGCGACCACCTCGCAGAGAGTGTTCCCCGATTTTGATGCGCGGCTCTCGCAGTACGCCTATCTGGTCAGTTTGTTTCCGCAGAAAATCATCCGCGATCTCGGACTGAACCTTGAACTGCGCAGACGCGCCATTGCCTCGTGTACGCCATACGTGAACCATGGCCAGCATGGCGCACTGATTTTGAGCAACCTCGATGAAGAGGTGAGCCGCAAATCGATTGTCGAGCTGACTGGGAACGACGCCGAGTTCGAGCGGATGAAAAATTTCTACAATCTGTCGCGCGTTTTCGCGGAACAGGTTTGGGACTCGATGCTGGAGCCGCTCTTAGCGAAAGAGGAAATGGCGCGCCGGTTTCATGCTGATGAAATCTCACGCGAGGCATGGCGCAGTTTAGTTGAGGAACCGCTCGGGAATGCGATTGAGCGTTACCTGCGAAACGATCTCGTGCGCGGCCTAGTCTTCACCGATGCGAAGATTGGCGTGTTCACGTATCCGCACGATCCAACACTCGTCCAGAACCGCTGTTTCCTTTATCACCTCATTGGAAACAAGACAGGCGAATGGAAGGTGCCGGTGGGCGGGATGGGCGCGGTGTCGTCCGAGTTGGAACAGACGTCGCGTAAAGCAGGCGCGGAAATACTAACCAATGTCGATGTGCACGCGTTGAACGTGACCGGGAAAACGCGCAGCGTGGAATTTCGCATTGATGGAAAACGCGAGACGGTCGACGCGCGATTTCTACTCGTGAACTTTGGCCGGAACGTGCTCGCAAGGTTTACTGGCCGATTATTTCAACCGGATCGCACCGATGAAGGCTCTGTGTTCAAGACGAACATGCTTTTGCGCCGATTGCCGCGACTGAAGGCCAAGAAATATCCGGCGACGGAAGCGTTTTGCGGGACTTTTCACAGCGACGAAGGCTATGAACAAATGAATGTCAGTTACGATCAAGCGTCTGGCGGCCGGTTACCGGAGAAGACACCGTGCGAGATGTATTGCCACACGCTAACTGACGACAGCATTCTCGCGCCGGACCTGCGCGAGCAAGGATTTCATACGATGACGTTGTTCGGACTCGATGCGCCGTGGTCATTGTTTGCAAGAGACAATGGGAATATGCGGCGCGAAGCGGAGAAAAGATTCCTGGCGAGTATTAACCAGTGGCTGGACGAACCGATTGAAGACTGTCTCGCTATCGCGCGTGATGGCCGTCGCTGTATCGAAAGTAAAAGCCCGGTCGATATCGAGGACGCGCTGGGAATGTATCACGGGAACATCTTTCAGAACGCGCCGACGTTTCCTTTTGCCGCGCGTAAAGAGCAGGTCGGCACTTGGGGCGTAGAGACTGAACACGAAAATGTGTTTCTCTGCGGATCGAGCGCGTTACGCGGTGGCGCCGTGAGCGGGATTCCAGGACATAACGCGGCGATGAAAATTCTCGAGACGATTCAGAAAACGCCCAACGCTTAACTCCGATAAATCGCGAGCAGGCGCCCAACGTCCAATGTCGAATTCAGCAAATCTCGCTGACGTGGAATCGCTCGACGCGATTATCGCGGCGACGTACGACGTGATCTCCGGACCTGCCGGCAAGAAGCGCGACTGGGACCGTGAGCGTTCGCTATTTATTTCCGGCGCACGCCTCATTCCAACCGCCGTCGAAGCCGGCAGAAACGATGTCGATCTTGCGCCGCAGATCCTCGACATCGAAGGCTACATCGCGCGCGCGGAATCATTTTTTGCCGGACAGGGATTTTACGAGAAGGAAATTGCACGTCGTACTGAGCAATTCGGGCACATCGCGCATGTCTGGAGCACGTACGAATCCCGCCACAACCCGGACGATCCCGAACCGTTCATGCGCGGGATCAACAGCATTCAGCTTTTCAATGACGGCAGTCGTTGGTGGATTGTGGGCATTTATTGGCAGCACGAAAGCGCGGTTCACCCGCTCCCCGACAGGTATCTTTAACGTTGTGCCTTCTTTACGCGCGCGTGGTCTTTGTTGATTAGGACCGCTTGCTGCGGATGCGTGTCGCGGTAGCATTTTGTGGCCAGCCCGAGCACAAACGCCGCGAGAACGAACAGGACTACTCGCTTTTCCGTAGGAGTGAGACGGAATCTCTGCCTCACTTCATCGAACCTGAAGTGCCGGACCTTTTTCAACTCGCGAAGGTTTTTAAAGGTCAATTCTGAGATTGACCCGTATGCCGGGGCTGAACCAGAACCGAGCGCCGATAACGCAGCGATGAAGGGCGGAGACAATCAATGGACAGGGACTCACGCTACGACCTGTCGCCGCGGCGGCCGCAGCGCGCCGTCGTTACCTGTGAGCGGTAAACGCATTAATTTTCTTTACGAATTTATCGAGGCTAATCGCGGCAGGTCCGGGCGCATAACGCAAGGCGATGTACGTTTCGGTGATGTGGCGAACATACTCGGACGCATTAGGGAATGATTGGGCCGCCCGTTTTGCGAAATCCGATGGGCCCTCGCATGGATCGCGTTGCACCCCGATGCGGGCAAGCTTCTGACAAAAGCGTTCATACAACGCCTGAACCCGATCGGCGCGAGGGCGCGTCCGCAGTTGCATCCAGCCAGCGTAAATGATTAGCAGCGCAGCGATGACAATCAGCACCTGCATGACGAGCGGGAAAGGTCCGCTATTAGTTAGTCCCAGCGAAGTCAGCAACACGTCTTGGACATCGGCGTCGAAACCCAGGACGCGAGTGTCCCACTGATAGTTGAGGGCTTCCCAGACGAACCGAATCTGGTTGACGAGCGCCAACCGCGCCAGCCGCGTGAGGAACGCGCTCCGGCCAGTGGCCATTTCACCGGATGCGACGCGGCTGGCTAAAAACGAGCTGAGATCCAGACTCGCTCGGCCGGGCGCAACCACGGCGGTTGGATCGATTCGCGTCCATCCGTTCTCTGGAATCCAGACTTCGCACCAGGCATGGGTGTCGGACTGGCGCACGAGAAAGAATCCGCCCAAGTCATTGTATTCGCCGCCCAAATAGCCGAGCACGACCCGCGCCGGAATTCCCGCCAGCCTCATCAGAGTAGCGAAACTGGCAGCATAATGTTCGCAAAAGCCTGTTCGACGACGAAAGAGAAATTCTTCCAGATCGTTCTTGTTGTATTCGCCAGGTGACAATGAATAGCGAAATCCTTGTGTCCGAAAAAACTGCAGGGCGCTGTTCACGGTCGCCCGCGGCTCGGAATCGTGGCCTGCGAAGGATGCTGCCAACTCACGCACCGCAGGGCTAATGGATGCGGGCAGTTGAAGCGCTTCCCGGCGTTCGTGAGCACCGAGTTCCTCTCTTGTCGGGTCGGTTGATGAAAGCGCTTCGTAGCGGCGCGTTTTTCGAATCGGCTGAACGCTGTACAGATAATTGCCGCGCGCGAGCCTTGCGCCGGAAGGAATTCCAAAAGGCCGATCGAGCGCAAACATCCAGCGCGCCCCATGCGGTGCGATGGTAATTCGCTGACGAACTGCCTTGTCGCTCGCGGGATATCCGTTAGACGAATCGGAGATGGGCGCAGGCGCATAAGGCGCTCGCCATTCCATTCCTTCGCAATGCCACATGACCAGTCCCCGCCAATACATGGGACCGACAGGCCCCGTCCTGCGGTCGGGAAACTCCGCGCGAAAAGCGATGTCCGTAGAATTCGCAAGAGCCACGATCCCGCCGGGAGAAAGCCGATCGGAAAAACCGGTCCTCGCCGCGTGAGGGTCGCCGATCCGAAACTGGAAACCGGTATTGATTCGCGGAAACAGGAGGAACAATAAAACAGCAACTGGCGCGGCCTGAGCCACCAGTTTCAAGGTCGTCGCCAGCGGGAGCCAGAAAGCGCCGGGTGATCCCGCAGTCGCGGGACGATGAAACTGAACCAGCGCCGCAATCAGCAATGCGAATGCGACAAAGAGACAGAACGCGATCGCAAGGTCCTGCGAAAGGAGAAAGCCGCAAAGACAAAGCACCCACGCCATCATCACCATCACTTGAAACTCACGCGCCGTGTGGGCTTCGAGAATCTTCAGCGATACCAGAACAACCAGAAGCGATACGGCAGGCTCAATGCCTTTGAGAGTATCGTAGCTGAGAAAGATTGCACCGAGCGTCAGGGCCGTGAGAATCAGTTTCAAACTAGTCGAGCGAAGCCGGTAACCTCTTGGCTCCATCCAGAATTTCAGCACGAGCGCGAAAAGAAAAAGAAACGGCACCCAGCTTGCGACGGTGCCAAGCAGCGCGGGAAGTGTGAACAGCAGCGCGGCGGCGAGCCAAAGCAGCGGCCGACGTGGGATGGTGGTATCTCTCCACTGCTCTATGCGTCTGCTGTTCCTGCTGTTGCTCATGCTCCGTCCTCGCCCGGGAACAAACTCAAGGCGCGCAGGCATCGATGAAAATGCGCCTCTCCAACAGCGGGCGCGATCTCTGTGTTTGGCAAACGTAAACTGTACGGGCGTCGCACGCGTTCGGCTTCGATCACCCACAGCGCAAGTTGCGACAGTCTTTCTTCAGCGCCGTGAAAACGCAGTGCAGAAAAATCGAGGTGCACGGAGCCTTCCGCTTCGGCCGCAAATTGTTTTGTCATGAGTGGCTGTCCGCGCGCCACTGCTCTCCAATCGATGTGACGTTGAGATTCGCCCGGCACATATGCACGGACACCTGCAAAGTCATCGCCTTCTCCAAGCTCCGTTTGTGGCCGGTTGTGCGGTGAACGCGCACGCTGCACCGGGAGCCGGGGATCGCCCGACGGCTTTGGATATACCAGGTAAGTTTGCGACGAGCCGAATTTCTTCAAAACGCGAACGAAACCGAGCGGATAAATACTCGTTAGCCGAAGTGTTCCGATCCGGTGTTCGCCGCGCTGCTTCGCTGGGAATCGAAGCGTTACACGAGCGGCCTTGCCGGCTGGAATGTAATCGACGTGTTTGCGTTGGCCGCCTCGACCCGGCACCACCAATTGGATTCCGCGACGCGTGGCACGCGAACAATTCATAATCTCGACGGGCAGGGAAACCTCCTGACCTGCAAACGCCGGCTTCGCAGATTCCGGCGCTATGGTCACATCTGCCAGATTGAGCAGCGTGTGCGGGATTGAAACCAGAAACACCGCCGTTAGCCCAAACAGCAGCAGATAAACGGCCGGGCTATTTTGGCTCGAGGCGGCGTACCACATCGCGCCCAGGACAAACAGCAGCCCCGCCAAGCTCGCGGTCGGGTAAAGCAGCGGAAATTTTCCTGTTTTCAAGGGACAGGCACGCTGTGCAGCAGATTATCAGCGAGCGTGCGTCCGCTTTGTCCGGGTTGCTCGATATCGTGCCCGAGGCGATGCCCCATCACTGTGATGCCGATGGCTTGAATATCCTCGGGCAAAACCATGTCGCGGCCGTTCATTAGTGCCCATGCCTGGGAAGCGTGCAACAGGCCCAAACCGGCACGTGGCGACAAACCAGGGTGGTGACGCTGTCGCGAGGCATCAAGTAAATCCTGCAAATAGTCGAGCAGCGCCGCCGAAGCGTGTACCTTTCGCACGTTATCCTGGATCTCTATCAGGGTTCGTGGGCTGATGACGGGCTTCAATTCCTTCAACATCTCGCGCCGATCCATCCCTAAAAGCATGGCGCGCTCGCTCGCCCGCTCCGGCACGCCCAGCTCGATCCGCATGAGAAAACGGTCCAACTGCGATTCAGGCAATGGAAAGGTGCCCACGGCAGTTTGCGGATTCTGCGTTGCGACTACAAAAAAGGGATCGGGCAGCTCGTAGGTCACGCCGTCGATGGAGATGTGCTGTTCTTCCATCGCTTCCAAAAGCGCGCTTTGTGTTTTTGGAGTCGCTCGATTTACCTCGTCGATCAGCACCACTTGCGAAAAAAGTGGACCACGATGAAAAACGAAACGCTGCTCATCGCGGTCGAAGATGGAGTTGCCGAGAATGTCCGCAGGCAACAGATCGCTGGTAAATTGGATGCGTTGAAAGGCGAGGGCAAGGGAGCGTGCCAAGGCCTGGGAGAGCGTGGTCTTGCCCACGCCCGGGATGTCTTCGATCAGTAGGTGGCCGCGCGCGAGCAGACACGCGACGGCGAGCTTCACCGCCTGGTTCTTTCCTACAATCACCTCGCAAATCTGCTTTACGAACGCGTCAACATCGTCCGCCACGCGCGAATCATCTGCAGGAATAATGGGCTGCGCAAACATCGTTTCCATTTGGGGGGTTCTGGAATCAGCTGTTGAATTTAAGATGGCCTGACAGAGAAGAGAATATGATCAATGAATGGTAATAAGTGAAGCATAATGTCACGTTGCAGCGTGGAAGGCTGATTACTGAATCACCGATCACTTAACTCTCTAGTCGGCTTTGGGGAGACGCGTTTGGCCTTTGTCGTCCTTACGGAGTTTGCTTGTTCTATTTTCGATGTCGCTGGGGTAGGGGAGAAATGCGTGTCGCGATAGCATTTCGTGGCCAGGCCAAGCACGACGGCCGCAAGAACGAAAACGGCTACTCGCTTTTCTGTTGGAGTGAGGCGGAATCTTTGTCTCGCTTCACCGAATTTGAAACGCCAGTTGTTCTTAACCACGAATAAACAGCCGCCTTCGCACGAGACTACGGCGAGGCAGGCGAATAAACACAAATAAAGAACTTCCTCGCGAATGATGCGAGTTAATCCGAATGATTTTTCGTGGGAACTTGTTGCTTTTGCAGCGGTCGAATCGGAATGGATCGGTAATGGCCCTTGACGTTGAAGTCGTAGAATTGTGCCTTTGACCCAGCCGACATAAAACCACGATAAATCGCAGGCGGCACGTCGAGATAACGATAAACAGCGCCATTTACGAATTCGATTTCGAGAATGTGCCGGCGTTTGCTGTAACCAACCTTTGCGATTGCAGTCGATTGAACCGGCTGCCGCGGAATGCGAGAAACGACATGATTCGGTGCCGGTGA
>Ga0137378_10006726_pt1 | contig 9981 bp, 17 predicted proteins | sample SagtaG_21_FD_104813 | JGI IMG/M metagenome (GOLD analysis project Ga0137378, IMG submission 104813) | Vadose zone soil microbial communities from Sagehorn Ranch, Mendocino, California, USA - Sage2_L_60_16 metaG | ecosystem: Environmental > Terrestrial > Soil > Vadose zone | place: USA...
GCGGGCGAACCGGCCCGGTTGGCCGGTCGCGCAATGTGACATCGTCAGGGTAGACGCGGGCTGGTTCGCCGGGATCGACCTCATTTCTGCCGGCCTGCCCTGCACCCCGCACTCCCGCGGCGGCGCGCAGCTGGGCGCGGTCGACGAGCGGCACCTCTGGGACACTGCGCTGAGGATCACCTCGGAGGCCAGACCGCGGGCCGTCATGCTCGAGACGGCCGACGCGATCCTGACGCCCAGGTTCGCCGCTGAGCGGGCCGGCACGCTGGAGCGGCTGCACGGCCTCGGCTACCGGACCTGGTGGCAGGTTATCGACGCCAGCGGGCACGGCGTGCCGCAGCGGCGCAGGCGGGCCGTCCTGGTGGCTTTCCGCGAGGCCGCGGCGTTCACCTGGCCGGCTCCGCTGCCCGGCCCGCCGCCCGCCGTCGGCGACGTGCTGTTCGACCTAGTCGCCGAACGGGGCTGGCCCGGCGCGGCAGCCTGGCGTGACCGGGCCCGGGACGCGGCCCCGGTCGTGACCGGCGGCAGCAAGAAGCACGGCGGGGCCGACCTGGGCGCGAGCCAGGGCAAGGCTGCGTGGCGCCGCCTGGGCATCGACCCGATGGGGATCGCCGACGAGGCGCCCGGGCCGGACGGGAAGTTCTCCCGCGGCAGCGGCAAGACCTTCGACGCTGCCGCGGCCGGCGTGATGCTCACCGTGCGGATGGCGGCGCGCATCCAAGGGTTCTCCGACGAGTGGGTGATCACCGGCCGGAAGACCGCGACATACCGCCAGGTCGGCAACGCCCTGCCCCCTCCGGTTGCCCGTGCCCTCGGGGTGGTCATCGCCGCGGCGCTCAGATGCCGCACCCCCTGGCCTGGGCCTGTGAAGGACGCTGAAGCCGGGTGGCCGTCCCCGGCTGGCCGGTGAATACCATGAGTCAGCATGCTGATTGCACGGCTGGTCAGCAGCACCCCACAATAGATCGAGTGCGGTTGGCCTACGTGCAGATCTCCGCAGGCCGGTGCATCCGGAGGCGGTAGGTCGACAGTGCGCCTAGCTGCAAGGATCACGAGCCGGTCTGACGCTTGGTCCCCGCCTGGTCCGCGTGCGTCATCGGCCTCTTCGTCCCGAACCGAAGTAACGAAGCGAACTGCCAGCTCTGCGGTCTGTCTGACCTGGGAGCGATCGTCCGCCAGCGTCCGCTGGCGTCCACTGCTGACGGTGACGATAGTTACTCACTTGGTTACCAGGCTCTTGCGGCTGCCGGTCGGGCCTGCTCGCTTGACCCACAGACCCGCGACAGTGCCGCAAACGTGCTGGCACCTAGAGCCATGGGACAACTGCGGCATGCAGCCGCATTAGCTCAGCAGCATCGTAAGTGAGGGCAAGGCGCCCTCTCGTTCGCCTATGACGCTTGCCGAGCGGCTGGATGTTCAAAGTCGTGATTAGTCCAGCGAGCTGGAGGCGGGTCATTGGAGGATCAAGAATCGAGACCGCGTCATCGATAGTGAAGTCCACCTCAGACGAGGGTCTAGGCATCCCTCTTGTCACTTTGCCTTGTTGGCCGGGGACTTCAAGCCAAGGGATGAGAGTGGCATGCAGCCGTTCTAGCTCCTCCATGCTGTACGTCAGGCGGGGCCGTCCCCTCCTCGGCTCCTGGCGCTTGCCGACCGGGCGGATGCCTAGGGCCGCGATCAGGTCGGCTACCTGCTGGTATTTGAACGGGGGGAACAGCAAGACCGCTTCGTCGATCGTGACGACCACTCTAGACAAGTCCATCACGCCTCAGTCTCGTCACTCCCCTTGACACGCAGTATTTTTCCAGATTAAATCGTCACTGACGACGCGTGCCCGAAATCAGGCCCGAGCTGATCTAGTTCGGGCCTTTCGTATGCCTAGGGCCTGGCAGTCAGCCTGTCCGGCGCCGTCTCGCATGCGCTGGTATCAGCCGCTTTGAGCGGCCGACCTCGCATGCTTGGACCGAAGTGTCCGATCCCCCAGCCGTTGCCAGGATTCCGCTTGGCAGCGTCATCCCCACACTCACAGAGAGTAGGGAGCCCTGTGAAAACCGTGGATTCAGCCTGCCCACGAGGGACAGAGGGATGAAATCCCGGGTAGCAACCATCACGGCGGTAAGCGCACTGAGCCTGGCAGACCCAGCCCTTCGGTGGGCACTGCTGGCCTTGGCCGCTGGCGTGATCCTCATCACGCTCGTTCTGATCCGCGTGGTGGTTGCTCGAGCCGTGGACTCGCCCAAAGCAGCGCGGAAGGTGCTACGCATCCTTCTTGAAATGCTGCGTATCTGGCTGGGTCGGCCGCGCGGTTGAGCCCGTTGGTCTAGCACATCTGAGCCCCGCCGTGCCGCGGGGCTTTTTGCTGCCAAGGGTTCTGACCCCATCCGCTTAATAAGCCGCGTCCGCGCGGCACGTTATTGGCATGCCCAAAACAGGATCACGCGCCTCGGTTTGCCCCGTCCTTCCGATAGGTGCCGAGGTCTTGCGCGGCGAGAGGGTGCCCGGCACGGAGGACGGGCCAGGCCCAGACTTTGCAAGCGCGGTCATCGACGCTGCGTTACGGCGGGTGCCGCCGACCTGCTGGAGCACGCCCTGGCTGACGTCGGGACCCTGTCAGCGTCCTACCTGCGTCTGATGATCGCCGACCGGCGCGGCATCGACCCCCTGTGAGGACGGCCATAGGCTGAACGCGACCGATCGGCATGGTCAGCCGGGCGCCGTCTCGCCCACTCCTTTCCGGCTAAGGGCGGCCACGGTAGCCGTTCCTGCGGCGCCCGGCACCGTGCCCGCGCTGTGCGGCCCGCACAGAGCACGGCCCATAGCACCAGACGCCCCGGATGTCCAGCACGCCTGCGTGGATCCTGGCTGCGCGCGGCGTAGCGTGTGCTCATGAGCACAGACATCCTCCGCGCCCCGCCCCCGGAGGCAGACGGGCCAGGCCAGTACAGCGAATCGGGCGAAGTGACCTACGGCGCGCCGGACCCGGTTCGCGTCCGCCCGCAGGTGAGCGCCGCCGAGGCCGAGCGCCGGTTCGCCCGCGCCTTCCCGGAATGGGCGGGGGCAGCGGACATGGCCGCCGCGACGGCCAGGGGCATCGAGCCCGGTGAGATCGGAGCGATGACATGAGCGGTGACGAGCCCTACCGGTGGAACCAGGGCCTGATGCTGACCCCGGACCAGTACTACAAGCTGGGCCAGGTGATGGCGGCGCTGGGACCGCGCGTCACCGAGCTGTCCAATGAGCCCCTCGCCCCGGAGCACAGGCAGCTCAACGAGCAGGAGCTGGCCGACCTGACCGGCGCGATCAGCGAGGCGGACCAGGAGGCCGGTATCAGGCAGTCCCTGCCGCTGGGCAGCTACCGGCGCGACCTCGGCCTGGCCAACGACAACCTGGCTAACTTCAGCCGCGTGCACGAGATGAGCTACGCCGCCGAGCAGGAGCGCATCACCCAGGACGCCGCACCGCTGCCCAGGCTGGCTGAGGACAGGATGTCGCACCTGTTGAACCGGGCGGCGCGCGGAACCTACACCCCGGCTGGCTACGCCGCGTACTCCCTCGCCGCCCAGGGCGGCATCACGGGCATGGAGACCTGCGGCCCGGCCCCGGACGGCTACTGCATGAACGTCACGCATGAGCTGGGATGCGGCAGCTCGGGCGATCCTGCTGCCGTTGAAGACTTGCGCCCGGCGATGGAGCGGATCGCGCACCGCCCGTACGCCGACGCGGACGGCCGGGTCTGGGCCGATGCGGAGTTCGGCGCTCCGATGAGCCTGCTCGACCATGTTGAGGCCAGCCTGGGCATCCGCCTCGGTGACAAGAGCTTGTTCGAGACCGGCCGCGCCAGGCGCGAGGTGGCCCAGGTGTCCCGGCAGCAGGTCTGGGGCGACCCGGATACCCCCGGCAGCGGCAAGCCATTCAGCGCATCCACGCGGCGCATTGCCCAGGCCCTGGCCGACTCAAGCAAGGGCATGCTGGCCACCTCGGCGGACGTGGCCCGGCAGCAGGCGGCGGACAAGGCCCAGCACGCCCGGCTGGCCGCCAGGATCGGCAAGCCGCGCCACCAGGACTACGCGGTCGGGCTGAGCAACCCGGTGCACCAGGCCACCGAGCTGGCGCAGTTCGAGGGTGGCATGCTCGGGAACCTTCCGTCATACTCCCGCGCCGGGTCGGTGTCCGGCGACGAGGTGTGGCTGTGAGCGAATACCAGGAAGACTCCGCCCGCCTGGAGCCAGATGACCCCGGCTGGCAGGCCGTCGCCGACCAGGTTGCCGCCGCAGCTGACGGGTGGCCGGAAGAACTGGGAGTCGTGGACTGATGAGCAAGCTGAAGGACGCCCTGCCCGGCACCGGCACCGACCCCACCTTGGGCGCGCTCGACACCACCCGCGAGCCGCAGCAGGCTCAGCCCAGCCCGCAGCTGGTGCAGGTCTACGTGGTCAACGGCACCAGGACAAGCGCCGGGCCAGGACCCGGCCCGATGGAGCTGCCGCCAGCCGAGGCGGGCGCGCTGGTCCGCCAGCGCTTCGCCGTCTACGGTGACAAGCCTCCGAACGTGCCGGACCCCGAGCCCGCCGCCAGGCCGTTCACCGGCACCCATGACCCGTTCCCGCCGAGAGCGGGAACGAGGTCGGGAATCAGCAACTAGGAGGAGGACGCGATGACGGGCAAGAAGGCACCGGAGCTGGTCACGGTGCAGCTCGGAAACGGCCACTCGACCTCGGCCGGGTACGGCTCGCCCGGTGACGCGGTGGCGCTGCCCGAGCCGGAAGCTGCGGCCCTGATCCGGGACGGGTACGCGGTGAGGCTGCCATGACGATCCGCCAGGTGCAGAGCACCGTCACGGTGGCGGCCCCGGAGACCCGTACTCGACGCCGACCACGTTCACACAAGGGCAGATCCTGGATCTTGCCGCTGGCGGCCCGTGGGAGACCGCGATCGGCGCGGCCAACGTGCCGGGTGCTGGCCGGTCAGGCGCTCAACAACGTGCTGACGGGCAGCAGCCCGGTCGGCACGGACAACGCATAGGGGATCTGATGGCCGTCAACATGCAGCGGTTCGTGTTCACCCAGAACTACACCCTGCCCGCCGGTACGGCGGCCACCCCGGTGCCCGGCTCACCCGGCACGGGAGGCCCGGACGGGTTCGGCAACTCGGCCACGGCGGCCGGGCAGGCAGGCGCGCTGTGGCCGACCACGTACATCGCGGGCACCGCGATCGTGCTCGACAGCGGCACGCCCAGCGCGCTGTACACCGCGCTCAACGGGGCGGGAGTCATCCGGGCCTACGTGGCGGGCACCGACGACGTAGGCAGGGCGGGGCTGGCCAACTAGGCCGCTTCACCGTCCTTCACGGCCCCCCGCCGGCCTGCGGTAACCGGCCCGGCTTCTGACAGGGGCACAGGTGCGTGCCTGGCGGCTAGTCCCCGGGAAGGACCCAGGTGGCTGCCGCCGTCATCCCGTCGGCCGTGTAGATGATGGTGCCCGGGCCGTGGGGGACCTGGATCATCACCGTGCCCTCTGCTGTGCTGTCGGACTGGAGGGTGGCGGTGTCCAGCCCGTCCGGCAGGTCGCCCATGTTGGCGGCGACGCTGGTGATCCCGTCGGGGTCCCTGGCCCACCAGTCGGTTTCACTGATGTCCACCGGCCCGGTATCGACCACGTAAGAAACGTCGATGACGACGTACCGCAGCCCGGCTAGCAGGTTGTCGTACTGGCCTGGCTTCACCTCGCGTACCGAGTTGACCCGGACCGTCCACGTCGGCCCGCTGTCCGACTCGGTCAGCGTGATCCCCTGGCCGATAGCCAGGGGAGGCGTGGCGGCGCGGGCGGTACTGCACGCGGTCGCGCCGAGCGCGATCACCGCTGCGGCGACCGCCATCTTGGCTGCCTTGGTCCTCATGGTCCTCTGCACCCCTTCAACAGTGTAAACACCCTTAAGCCTGTCGGCGTTTCCCGAGCAGCAGGCCGAGGACGAGCACGGCACGGAGCCCGCTCCCGCGGGGGATGCGGGAAGCGGGCTCCGTAGTCTCAGCGCCCCGATTGACAGCAGAAGTCGAGGTGCGGCCAGGACACGCCGCAGTAGGCGGTGTTCGTGCCGATGGCCCAGTCGCCCCAGCCGTGCACGCGGACGAAGATCACGCCGAGCACGAGCTCGATGAGCACAACCGCGGCCGCGGCGATCACCGCCAGCAGCCTGGCGCGGCGGCTCACGGGGCAGCCTCCGGGACGTGCTCCCAGTCGCTGAAGAAGTACGCTTCGACCCTGACGGTCCTGCCGCACTCCAGGCACTCGGCCACGACCGGGTAAGAGTGCGGATCAAGCAAATCGGCGGGCTGGCCGTCGAGCCTGCGGGCGGTGCCCGCCTTTGGCGTGATCTTGTGGGAATCGAAGCTGCTGTCATAGACCAGGTTCACGGCGTGCCGCCCAGGTGATCGAGCCGGGCCTGCTGGCACAGCTCCAGGTGGCGCTCCAGCAGCCCGACGCGCTCGGCAGCCGCCTCGGCCGGGCTGATGCGGTGCGCATCTTCCTCGGCGCGGACGTGGCTCAGGGCCTCTTCGAGGTCGGCGTTGGCTTTGCTCACCGCGTCGTAGTAGGCGCTGTGCGTGTCGTCTGTGCTTGGATTCTGCATAGCCGAGGGTTCCTCTCGGTCAGCGCCCGGTTTGGTGTGCAAGCACCGGCCGGGCGCGCTTGCGTGCTGGACCTGTCACGCTACGCCAGGTGCAGTGCTCCTGAATAGCTTTAGAGAGCAATACAGTAGCTACCTGAGACATCAGTGCAGGTCAGGGGAGCTACCGTGTTGCTCGTGAGTGATCTTGAGGCGGAAGGCGGCCGGGACGCCGATCTCGCGTACATGCGCGTGGCTGACGACATCGCCGCGCGGATCGCCTCGGGCGAGCTGGCACCGGGCGCGAGGCTGCGCAGCGAGCGGGACCTGGCCGAGCACTACGGGGTGTCCTACGGCACGATTCGCCGGGCCATGGAAGTGCTACGCGACCGGGGGCTGATCACCACGATTCACGGGCGCGGCACGTTCGTCACCAAGGCATGATGACATTCGCCCTCGCGAGGGCAGCCACGAGCGGAACTGACTGGCCCGCCGTCGCGGCATGGGCAGCGTGGGCAACGGTGGGGATCTACGTCGTGATCGGCCTCGTCGCGTGGAGGCAGGTTCGCGAGGCGCGCAAGCTCCGCGTGGAACAGGCCCGGCCGTTCGTGATCGTGGACTTCGAGCCCGGCTTCCTGGTGTACCTGACGGTGGAGAACCTTGGCCGGACGATGGCGCGGGATGTCAGCATCCGTTTCGACAAGCCGCTTGAGTCCACCCTTACGGGGCGCCTTCCAGGGCGTCGCGAGCTTGATGAGTCTCCGCTTTTCCGCGAGCCGATCCCTGCCCTGCCCCCGGGCAAGAAGATCCGCGTCCTGTTCGATCAGATCAATGACCGGCTAAAGGCCGGGCTCCCGCTCACGTACGACGTAGAGCTGCGCTACCGGGGTCCCACCGGCAGGAAGGAGTGGACGGAGCCGTACCGGCTCGACCTCGGCATGTACCTCGGCTCGGAGCCTGCGAAAGGAATCCCGGAGCTTGTTACCGAGCTGGGGAACATCCGCAAGGAGATCGAGAAATGGAAGGGCAGCGGCATCGTCGTGCACGCCATCGATCAGCGACGGCAGGACCGGATGGAGGCGCGCCGCATGAATGCTTACATCCTCCGCCAGCAAGGGCGTAGGGCGCTCGCGCGGTCCCTACGGGACCGTGCCCTGTCGCGCTTGGGGCTTCGTTAGGCCGCCGCCTCGCCAACCGCAGCCAGCGGGGCATCGCCTTGCGAGACGCTCAGAGCGTCCCCGCAGTCAGCGGGGATGAGCAATCTCCGAGAATTTCGCCACCATAAGCGCGGCCGAATATTAACATGCAAGGCAGTGGATATAGGTTGTACCGTAACGCACTGCGCGACGACTGGTTATTATGCTGACGAGCATCGCGGATTGCCTTCATGAGCTTAGAGCGCTGTTCGAGGTGGAATGCTCCAAGCTCTACTAGCATTGCGGTTCCAAGCAATCCCCACGCGGTCAGGGCAGCCGGTGTAGAAAATGCAAACCAGCGGAGCCCCCAGGAGTGGGCTGGTATGGCTGGCCAGGCCAGAGCCGCTGCGAATGAGCAGAGCGCACCGACTATACAGACCCATGCAACAATAATAAACGGCTTCGCTGAGCCCTTTACCCCTCCTGGCGCTCTCTCCAGCACTACTATATATTCCGGGCCGACCAAGGTGACAAGTATCGTTTTAACAGCGACCACCACTGCTGCGATTGCGACAAGAGCCCCCGCAAATGAGATCAGCAAGGTGGTCGCCATGCCCGCTGAGGCATTATTGAAGGCGGGCAAAGTCCCGATAGCAATGCCGGCCGGCACGCCGAGATAGAAGTCTGGTGCCAGTACTATGCTGCCCCACGGCGTGTAGCGCCAGCGCCGTTTGACGGGCGCAGCCGAGCTAGCCCGCACCGGGACTGGCGCATCAGCCATGCTCCCAAGCATCCTCCGCGTCAGCCGGTCTCGTCAACTCCTCCCTCAGCGTGGCAACCTCCACCTCACCCGTCTCAGGGTTCGCGGGCCTTATGATCACTTCGGTTTCGCCGTTCAGCTCAGAAGAGTAGACGACCTCAATCACCTCTTCGGCCTCAGTCACATCTTCGGCGACCGGGCGTTCGCCAACCGCGACATCACTCCCATAACCAAGATTAACGTGGTCCAGGAGTTGCACGACGATATCGGCATCTGTATCAATCCCCTCTTCAGATCGGAGAACGATCTCGGCAGCGTTGAGGCGCGCCCCCTCAATCAGGCGCTCTACGTCGGGCCGTCCCTCATAGTTCGGATTGGGAGGCTCCACGCTGAAGCGCATCTGTACGACACGCTCAACTGTTCGGCGCCATTGAGGGAAAGACATTTCCCGTCTTATCGCCTCAACCCGCCAATCCTCTCTGGTTACCTCCCGCAGGATGCCGCGAATGGCGCCGATGAAGGATGTAACTCGGATGTCCTGACCCCGGGTCTGGAAAACAAGGCGAAAGTCGGACAGATGCACAGCGAACGGTGCGGCCACACCTGCTGGCGTGCTCGCTTCCTGAAAGTCTTTGTCGTCTTCATTCCAAAGATCAGCGTGGCCGCTGCCTTCAAAACCAAGACGACCGAACAGAATGTCATCCTCTATCTCGGTACGGCCGACATGCCAGATGCGCTGGTACCGCTCGGTGCTAGCACCGGGCGCCAAGGCGCGAATCAGCTCTTCGCGTGGCGAGTGTTCCTCGAACAGAGACTCTTGCGCTGGCGGTATGATCTGCGCCCTGGCCACCTTGCCCGTGTTGCGGGTCCTGGGACTCACTAGCTGATTTTCTCCCCTGTCCGGTGTTTTGACGCTCTGGTTTACGTATCCGTTATCGAATGATTACGGGTTAACATATGTATTTAGACTGAAATTAGTGCATTTCTGCACAAAATATGGCATATCGTTGGACTCCGTAGCTCTCTCACGCTCACACGCTGGCACTATTACGTGTTCCCTCGGGTCGCCGCGCCAGCGGGTCCGGCTCAAGCACTGGGCACGAACGGGCATGGCTCGGTCCTGTCACTGTGAGCGCCGCACCGTCTGATGCCGTCCAAGCACCAAGGACTGGCCCTAGCGGATAGCGCGTCGTGATATGCGTCACCGGTCATGCCCGGTCTTCCTTCCTGAAGGATTCGTGTAGGAGACGCCGCCGGACTGTCTGGACCTAGCGGGACAGTCCGGGACGCTATGCGCGCCCCCGGCCTGCGGGAACCGGACTCAGCCGGACTGGCTCAGACGGCCTGGACGGCTCTCTTCGCTCTACGGATCAGAAGGTTGGGGGTTCGAGTCCCTCCGAGCGCGCCCACGGAACACCAGGTCAGCATGATCGTCACGTTGTATCTGGCCTACCCACGTCGTCATCTGGCCGCATTTTGGGCCGCA